>Ga0209172_10007623_pt1 | contig 11080 bp, 10 predicted proteins | sample LarsenN4metaG_FD_184113 | JGI IMG/M metagenome (GOLD analysis project Ga0209172, IMG submission 184113) | Hot spring sediment bacterial and archeal communities from British Columbia, Canada, to study Microbial Dark Matter (Phase II) - Larsen... ... | reverse complement strand
TCTATCGGGCGCTAAGCGCCCTCAAAACAGATTAAATTTAAAGAGCATGAGTTGAAGGTAGCGGGCGTTACGCCTTCTATCGGGCGCTAAGCGCCCTCAAAACAGATTAAATTTAAAGAGCATGAGTTGAAGGTAGCGGGCATTACGCCCTCTATCGGGCGCTAAGCGCCCTCAAAACAGATTAAATTTAAAGAGCATGAGTTGAAGGTAGCGGGCGTTACGCCCTCTATCGGGCGCTAAGCGCCCTCAAAACTGCCCGAAGTTCTTGCGCTCTCAAACAAATTAAAATAGAACTGTTTTGAGGGCGTTGAACGCCCGAACCGGAAAATGTTTTTCTAGAACTGTATAAACCAGTTGAAGATCGAATTGACCTCATGAGAATACCATCAGCAATAGTTGTAATCCTGGCTATCTTAATCCACGTTCCTGCTCGGCTTGCCGACGAAGGGATGTGGACATTTGATAATCCACCGCGCAAGCAGTGGAAAGAGAAGTACAATTTCGAGCCATCGCAAGAATGGCTCGATCATGTGCGGCTTGCCTCAGTCCGATTGAATGATGGCGGTTCAGGCTCATTCGTCTCTCCTGATGGGCTGGTGATGACCAATCAGCATGTTGGCCGGGGCCAGCTACAGAAGCTGTCAACGCCGCAACGCGACCTGGTTAAAGACGGTTTCTATGCCAGCACACGCGAAGAGGAACTACGCTGCCCCGACCTGGAAGTCAATGTGCTTGTCTCTTATGAAGATGTGACCGACCGCGTGCAAAGAGCAGTCAAGCCGGGGGCCACAGACAAAGACGCCAATGCGCAACGCAAAGCAGAGATAGCCGCCATAGAAAAAGAGTCTACAGAGAAAACTGGGCTCCGTTCTGAAGTCGTCACGCTCTACAGCGGAGGCGAATACTGGCTCTATCGCTTCAAGAGATATACAGACGTGCGGCTGGTCTTTGCTCCGGAAGAGCAGATCGCTTACTTCGGCGGCGATTATGATAATTTCACCTATCCTCGTTACTGCCTCGATGTGTCTTTCTTCCGAGTATACGAAGATGGGCGCCCGGCCAGGACCCCTCATTACTTCAAATGGTCGGCCAGAGGCGCAGCAGAAGGCGAGCTGATTATAGTCTCAGGAAATCCCGGCTCGACTGCCCGGCTGCTTACAGTAGCGCAGCTTCACTATCAGCGCGATGTGGGAAATCCGCTCCAGATGCAGGTCTGGACTTCGCGGCGCGATGCGCTGGCGCGATATAGCGCATTGGGGCCGGAGCAGGCGCGGCGAGCCTCGGCGCTGCGCCTCTCGCTGGAGAACTCCATCAAGCGACTTGTGGGCCAGCAAGCGGGATTAGCGAACCCCAGATTGATGAAGAAAAAGGAGCAGGAAGAACAGGCGCTCAGATCGGAAGTGGCTCGCAGACCCGATCTTCAGCGGGCTTACGCCGATGCCTGGGAACAGATCTCGGCAGCTTATCGCGAGCTGCCGGCGATGCTCCGGCGGATGGCCTTTTCCACTCTCAGCCCTTCTCGTCTGGGTAACATCGCTTCGACGCTGGTCCGCTATGCTGAAGAGACAGCCAAGCCGAACGATAAACGCTATGATGAATTCCGTGACTCCAAACTTGAATCACTCAAATTCAATCTGCTCTCGCCTGCTCCTGTCTACCCGGATATGGAAGAGGCAATAATTACAGCGTGGTTTGAAGAAGCGCAGAAGACGCTTGGCGCAAACGATCCATTTGTGCGCGCGGCGCTGGCCGGTTCCACACCGGCAGCGGTGGCAAAGTGGGCCGTGAGTGGGACGAAGCTTACTGATGTGGCCGCGCGCAAACTGCTGCTTGAAGGCGGCGCTGAGGCAATTGCAAAATCTGATGATCCGATGATCGTGCTGGCGCGAAGAGTGGAGCCGATAATTCGTCAGTTGCGAGCATGGAATGAAGAGAAGATACTGAGCGTAGAAGCGAGCGCAGGAGAGAAGATCGCTAAGGCTCGCTTTGCTGTTTACGGCAAGAGCGTCTACCCGGATGCGACCTTCAGTCTGCGAATCAGCTATGGAGTAGTAGCAGGTTATGAAGAAGATACTACGCTGGTCCCCTACAAGACTACCTTCTACGGCCTTTATGATCGAGCGGAGAGCTTTAATGAAAAGCCGCCGTTTAATTTGCCCGAAAGGTATAGAGAAGGCAAATCAAGATTGGAGCTATCGACCCCGCTGAATTTTGTCTACACTGCCGATACCATCGGGGGCAATTCCGGGAGCCCGGTGATCAACCGCGCAGCCGAGATTGTCGGCATCAATTTCGACAGCAATATCCAGAAACTGCCGAACCGTTACATGTACATTGATGATAGTGAAGGGAGCCGGGCCATCGGCGTCCACAGCGCAGCGATTATTGAAGCTCTGAGAAAGCTCTACCGAGCAGAGAGGCTGGTTGGCGAAATCCTCAGTAAAGCAGTGGGCAACAGGCAATAACGTTCAACTGCTGAGGGACCTATCCAAAGACTATAGACCTTGAGAAAAAGATCAGAATCGATTCGGCCCCGCCCGTGCGCCCGAACCGAGAAATGTTTTTCTCAAAAACTATAGCCACAGAGAGACACCGCTAAGTTGCTCTACTTATTCGCTGGTTGAATTTGTTGAGTCTGAGGCGGCGACTGATCGGAAGGCAGAATATATTTTGAAACATCGTTATAAATCACAAAGCCCATAATCAGCAGTAGAATGACCAGTCCAACTTGATTCATCTTTTCGCGCAGGGCCATTGTGAATGGCAAGCCAAATAGACCGAGCACCGCTTCTATCAGCAACATAAATATTACGCCGCCATCTAGCACAGGAATTGGAAGCAGATTGAATATGCCGAGATTCAAGCTCAGAAAGCCCATCAGCGCAAATAGCGATTCCCAGCCTCTCTCTGCTGCCTGGCCTGATACCTTTGCAATTCCAATTGGGCCCGCCAGCGAATCGCGCACGCTGCGTTCACGCGCCAGAATTTGAGCGAAGACATCTTTGGTGATGACGATCAGCTCATAATTCTTTGCCACAGAGTATTTAATTGCTTCTATGAGGGATTTCCTGGATTTTTGCATAGGGATATTGCGCCAGACGGGACTGAAGCCGATCCTTGCTTTGCCATCCGGGTCAATGCGGGGTGTAGTAGTCAGCTCCAGCTTCTGTCCATCGCGCAATATGGTGAGTGTAGCGGGCCTTTCGCCATTGTACTGAATTGCTGAGGAGAGCCAGGGGAAATTAGGCACCTCGTGGCCATTGAAAGTTACAATCTTATCTCCTCGCCTGAGTCCCGCTGCTTGCGCAGGAGAGCCCTCGGTTACGGCATTTACCTCAACATAATCTTTGGGGAATTCAGGAATGATGCCCGCATCGCCTATGATTTCGCCGTCGGCCCTGTGCCCGGCAGGCACAAGCGTCATACTCAGCCGAGTTCCATTGCGCTCGACTACTATGGGGATCTGCTGATTAGGATTGGCTGTGATCTTCAGCTCTACATCCTGCCATAGCGGATCGCGCACTCCTCGGAAATCAACGATGCGGTCCCCCGGCTGTAGCCCCAACTGAGCTGCCGGAGAGCCCGGGACCACGCTGCCTACGACTACCGGCTGGACGACGTAAGCAGGCACCTGGAAACTGATCATCGCTGCGACTGCCGGTATAATGAGCGCAGTCAAGATGTTCAGCCCCGGCCCGGCAATGGCGACGGAAAAACGTTGCCATTTAGGGCGAGACAGGAACTCATCAGGCGCCCCGGTAAGCTGCTCATCTACGTTCTCGCCTTTCATCTTAACATAACCGCCGAGAGGGATGATGCTCACACGATAGTCAGTATCGCCTCGGCGAAAGCCGAATAGTCGTGGGCCGAATCCTACGCTGAATGTCTCGACCCGGATCTTAAGCAGTTTGGCGACGGCGAAATGGCCAAACTCGTGTATGATGATCATCGTTCCCAGGACAAAAATGAAAACCAGAATTGTCATCGCAATACCCAAAGAAATCTCTCCTCAGAAAGTGTACAGCCGTGGCGGTCAGCTTTGCTGATAACGCACGCCATCAGCAAGGCTGACCGTCTTGCTGTACATTGAAGTTTATCGCAGCGGCCTCGATTCTGTCCACCACTGCCTTTCAGGGATGCGCAGGAGCAGTTGCAAGTTGGTTAATAATTTCATTGCAACGCGCACGCGCCCATGCATCTACTTCCAGTACAGTGCTAATATCGGTAACTTCACCGATTTTATGAGCGAGCATCACCTCTTCAATTATTTGCGGAATAGTTGGGAAACTTATCCGCCGATTGATGAAAGCTTCGACGGCAACCTCATTGGCAGCGCTCATTGCCGCAGGCAGCGTGCCTCCGGCCCGCATAGCCTCGTAGGCCAGACGGATGCAAGGGAAGCGAGTGGTATCGGGAGAGAAGAATTCAAGCGCCCTCAGTTTGGCCAGATCCAGTCGCGGGACATCGCAGAAGAATCGCTGAGGATAGGTCATAGCATACTGAATTGCATGCCTCATATCGGGGACCCCCATCTGCGCAATGATCGATCCATCTACCATCTCGACCATTGAGTGAATAGTTGATCGCGGATGGATGACAATATCTATCTGATCGGGGCCAAAGCCGAATAGCCACCCTGCTTCGATGACCTCAAGGCCCTTGTTCATAAGGGTCGCCGAGTCGATAGTGATCTTTGCGCCCATATTCCACACCGGATGTTTAAGCGCCTGTTTGGGAGTGACATTGCGCAACTGATCGAGAGGCAGATTGCGGAACGGGCCACCGGATGCTGTGAGAATCAGACGGCGCACCTCTTCCCGACGCTCTCCCCGCAGGCATTGATGGATAGCGTTATGCTCGCTATCTACCGGCAGAAGCTCTGCGCCTGAAGCGGCGGCAGCTTTAATCATCAGCTCGCCGGCCATGACAAGCGTCTCCTTGTTTGCCAGTGCAACTCTTCGCCCTATCTCAAGCGCGCGATAAGTAGGCACAAACCCGACCGAACCAACTGTAGCGGAGATGACCATATCGACGTCCGGGTAAGTAGCAACATCGACCAGGCCCTGCTGCCCGCAAGTGATCTCCGGCAGCTTCGCCGGGCCACTTGCTTTAAGCTCTTGATTGAGCTGTCGGGCCAGCTCTTCTGTGGCAACGGAAACGATTTCCGGCTGAAACTTGATTATCTGTTTGATTAGCAGCTCGATGTATTTGCCTGCGGCCAGTCCTACAACTTCAAATTGGCCCTCCAGCGATTCGACTACGCGCAGAGTATTGCATCCGACAGAACCGGTCGAGCCCAGTATGACGATCTTTTTTGCTCTGTTTGACATACCCGGCACCGCTCTTGCAGCCTATTGCTTGAAGAACAGAAGATGATAATAGTAGATGATTGGCGCATTAAACAGCAAACTGTCTAATCTGTCAAGCACTCCCCCGTGGCCTGGGATGATCGAAGCTGCATCTTTAGTCTTCGATCCGCGCTTGAGCATGGACTCACACAGATCGCCCAACGTGCCTGCTACAATCAATATAGACGCCAGCGCCACTACATGAAGCCAGGGTATTTCGGGAAAGAACCACAGTTTGGAGAGCGCGCCGCCTGCCAGTCCCAGAATCAACCCGCCTATTGACCCTTCAATTGTCTTGCCCGGACTTATATTGGGGGCCAGTTTGTGTTTGCCCAGCGCCCGCCCGGTAAAGTATGCGCCGGTATCGCTGCCCGCCACAACCAGGAAGAAGAAGGTCAAAAGCTTTGCGCCGGGCGAAGGAAAATGGCTCGAATCGGATGAGATCATCTTCACTGCGATAGCGAAACCGGCAAGCATTGCCACATAGAGCACTCCGAAGACGGTTGCGGCAGTCGAAGCAAGCGCAACATCAAATTTATTGCTCCGCTTTAGAGATAAGATCAAAGCCAGCGCAACCAGCGCGGCAATGATCGGCAGAAGCAGCGAAAGTTGCGATGCATTTTGTTCCCTGCCGGCGAAGTAGAAGACCAGGACGATCAGCCCGCTGGCAGTAAAGCCCAGAGAGCGATAGCAGAAGTAGCCCAGCTTTTCAGCCAGACTGTAATATTCATGCAGGCCGAGCCCCATTGCCAGAGCAGCGAAGATAGTAAATGGCAGCGGGTGGGGAAACCAGATCGCCAGCATCAGGAGGGCGAAGAGAATGAGACCGGAGAGTATTCGCTTCATAGGTAATGCGCACCGGCGTGATGCGCACCGGCGTTCTATGTTCTACGTTCTATGTTCTACGTTCGATAGTTAACATAGAACAACGTGGAACGTAGAACGTACTACGGATTATTCATTACGTTTCACGTAACAGTTGCCAGCTTCTGAGATCGTTTAGGCGACAGTCCGCCGAATCGCCGCTCTCTCTTTTGATACTCGATGATTGCCTCGAAGAAATTGCATCTTCGGAAATCAGGCCACAGCGTCTCTACTACGACTATCTCCGAGTAGGCTATCTCCCACAGGAGGAAGTTGCTGATGCGCATCTCGCCGCTGGTGCGAATCAGAAGATCGGGATCAGGAATGCCTGCTGTGTAGAGATAATGGGCAAACGTAGCCTCATCAATGGTCGAAGGATCGCGCTTTTCACGCACAATGTCTGTGCATAGCTTACGGCAAGCATCGACGATCTCAGCGCGCCCTCCGTAGTTGAGCGCCACGATCAGCGCCATGCCGGTGCAATCGCGCGTAGCCTCGATGGCTCGCAGCAGCTCTTTTTGCACTTCGCTTTCAAGCTCATTTATGCGCCCGATGGTCTGGAAGCGAATATTGTTCTTCTTGAGAGTATTAAGCTCTTTGCGCAAAAACTCTTTGAGCAGCGCCATCAGCGTGCTCACTTCGCTGCGCGGGCGCTTCCAGTTCTCGACCGAAAAGGCATAGAGCGTCAGATATGAGATGCCGAGGCGCGCTGCCGTCTCTACGGTATCGCGCACTGCCGTCGCTCCTGCGCGATGGCCTGCCACGCGCGGTTTACGTCGCCGCGCCGCCCAGCGTCCGTTGCCGTCCATTATTACTGCAACATGCTTGGGGAGGCGAGAAGCATCTATCTGGCTCAGCAAGAAGTGATCGCGCGAGCCTTCGCTAATAAGATTGCCGAAATTGAACATTCTATAATTCCTGGTAGATGCTTTACTTCGTCTCTGCTATAACACCGTGTTAGGCTATTGTCTGGGTCAAAACTCTTCAAAGTCCACTAGTCGCCTGAGTCTGTCTCTTTGATTATTCCTGCGATTATTCATCTGCACTAAGCTGAAGCCTAACAATTCGCTGCACCTGACCGCTATTCCGCTGCGCTCCATAGCGGCAGGTGAGCTTGGTCGTTAGGCCGCTTATTCTGCATTTAGATTTTTCAATATCTTCTTTGCTAGAGGCTCTTTGATTTCATTATGTCGAGGAACCGCTTCAATAACGCCAGTCTTTGGATTAATCCATAGTGAGTGTGACGCACCTTCTCTTTTGAGGTAACAACCCGCTATTCGCAATTTTCTTTCCAAATCTTTGCGTTTCATGCAATTACGATCTTCTCTTGAATTGCATCTTCAGGTAATCCACGAAGAATATCCTCTCTTCGATCTTGCAGAATCAATTCAATGGCTTGACGCAGATTCTCTTTTGCCTCATCTATTGTTTCTCCTTGCCCATTGGCGCCTGGCACTTCGGGACAAATTGCCCAATACCCACCTTCAGGTGCGGGCTCTATAATCGCCGTGAATTCACCCTTCATGTCATACCTCCAACTTGTGATGGCCTAACTTGTGAATATTAGTAGTCCACACTGATCAGAGTCAACCCTTTCGCCGGTATGCTGGGGCCAGCAAGCGTGCGATCTCGCCCGTCAATTATTCTTTCAATTTGATCGGCGCCCATCGAGCCGCGCCCAACTTCGATCAATGTCCCAACAATATTCCTCACCATATAACGCAAAAAGCCATCGGCAGTAATCTCCACCCGCAACATCTCATCCTCTTCTATCAATTCGAGGCGGTAGATAGTGCGGACGGCATCTATCTCTTCGGTGAAAGTAGTAGTAAATGAAGTGAAGTCATGGGTTCCCACGAGGGCCCCAATTGCTTTCCGCATCTCACCCAGATCGAGCTTATAGGTGCAATGATGGACATAGCGATAGAGAAACGGGCTCAACACTTTGCCGGTGAAGATCTGGTAATGGTATGTTTTGCGCCTGGCCGAAAAGCGAGCGTGAAAGCTCTCATCGACCTCTTCAACTTTCATCACTCGAATATCAGGGGGAAGATTCCCGTTGATGGCTCTCAGCAACGTTTCGCAGCTATGCAGATGTTGAAACAGAAAAGAGGCCACCTGTCCGCGCGCGTGAACTCCTGCATCGGTGCGCCCTGAGCCGTGGACGGCCACAGGCTGTCCATCTATCTTCGACAGCGCTTTTGTCAGAATGCCTTGAATAGTAGGGAGACCGGGTTGAATCTGCCAACCGTGATAATCTGTGCCATCGTACTCAATAGTGATTTTGATATTGCGTGACACGTGATGATGCTTAAAGGGTAAAAGGCAAAAGTAGAAAAGGAGCTTACTGCCTACTGCCTCTGCTTCCCGGTTTAATTGCTGGTTCTCCTTGTTTGCACAACGGACACTCATCAGGCTTATACGTTGGTACGCTGATTGTCACCAGCGCATGGTAGGGGACCCCTATGTCTGGATCGGCGCCGCTGCGATTGATGATCGAACCGGCGCCGATGACCGTGCCCCCTGCTGCTGTTATTGCGTCTATTGTCTCCAGAGTCGAGCCGCCGGTTGTTACTACATCTTCAACTACCAGCACTCGCTCGCCTGGATTGATTGAGAAGCCGCGGCGCAAAGTCATACGGCCATCCTGTCTTTCAGTAAAGATGGCGCGGCAAGAGAGCGCCCGCGCTACTTCGTGAGCGACTATCACTCCTCCGAGAGCCGGCGCAGCAACGACGCCTATCTTCTCCCCGGCAAATTTCGCTGCCAGTTGTTTGCCGATTACCTCGGCCACATCCGGATATTGCAACACCAGAGCGCATTGCAGATACTTCGAGCTGTGGAGTCCTGATGTGAGCAAGAAGTGCCCCGAAAGTAGCGCCCCCTTCTGCTGAAAAATCTCTAAGATATCTTCTTGTGTCATAGTGTCAATAGGGAAACAATATCCATTTGGAAATTTTTTGCAACTACCCGGCCGTAGCCGCGGTAAGAGCGACCTGTTTATAGCAAGAGAGATGAAAGATCGTTCTACAGCTTTTAAGAAAAATAGTTTCTCGGAGCGGCAATCTTTTTCTTAAGCTCTATAGCTCCATAAGGAGCGGCCTGTTTCATGTAAGTTTCGCTCCGCAGCCGCTGCAGAAACGCGCGCCGAGCTGATTGGTTACTCCACATTGCGGGCAGACAGGAGCTTCTGCAACGCTGGCTCCGCACTTAGAACAGAAAGCTGCCCCCTGCGGCAAAGGCGCGCCGCAACTGGCGCAGACGGCTGTGCCTGACCAGGAGCTTGCCGATGGCGGTCGGTAATACGACTGATTGCGCGTGACATTGGCTTCAATGACTCGCCAGGTATCTTCGGTGAGTTTGTGTTGTTTATAGAACCCGAATGCAGCGGTCGCTATCAACGGCCAGAAGAGCGCGTAGCCAATCACTCCTACGGCAGCCTTGTCCAGCCATTCGCTCATTCCTACTTCTACTCTATATCCATCTGCTTCCGGCGAGATGCGCACGGTTAAAGCGGAAGATAGTCCTGTGATATTTGTCAGCGTGCTGCCTTTGCGGGCTTGCAGGACGGTGGAAGAGCCCACTTGAAGCGTTTGCACTTCATGCTCCTGCATAGCGAAAAATTGCTGCAACTCCCTGAGCACAGCGTCCGGGTTGAAATCGGTTCCGGCATAAAATCTACTCTGCACCAAGCCAGCCTCCCTGATTGATGATGACTGCGGAAAGCTTTACGCTTAAAATAGAAGCGAAGTTCCGCCGGGGCTTTGATAGTAATCTCCAGGAGTCAAACTCTATCATGAATCGCCGCAAGAAAAAAATCGCTCATCTCATAATAACCGTTGCTCTAGTCAATCTGACCGCTATGGGCAAGCTACAGGATGAAGTCGCCTTGCCCATAATCATCGTTCGCGCTGCTCGCAATCAAGATCAATCACTCAAGGTGCGCGACCGTTGCCGCTATGAGCAGAGCCTGCGCATTGAGCGATTCAAGCCATCGAAAGGCGATAAACGGGAAGGGCAGATAGCTGAGCGCCTTTCACTGCGCGAGACAGTTGTGATGGTCGAGCCTTCGCGCACGCCTGATGAGCAGGGGCGGCACGAAATTATTACCCGCGTCATTGCCGACACTGATGACGATGGAAAGCCGAAGAAGAAAGTCGATCCCGATGCCCGCACGGCGCTGGCATCGCAAGCATTTCTCGATCTGATCTTCTTTCCGCTGCTGCCGGAGAAGATTCGCTACTACCGGTTTGAAGAGATCCGCTCGGACCGCGAGGGAGAGCGCGCCTTTCGCTTTCTTCCCAAACAAGGCGTAGTAACCGAGCCGGTTGTTTTCGGTCTGGTGCTGCTGGATGCAAGTACAGGCGAGGTGCTGACAGTAAAGATCGAAGGGTTTCGCAATCTGGAGGCGCTGGATAAGCATCTATCAGGCGTCAAGTCCTTCTACGCTATCATTGACTACTCGCAATTCAACGGGAAGTACCGCATGCCGACTTATGCTACCGGAGCGGGGCTGTCGGAAGTTTCGCGGTTTAAAGGTGAATTCAAATTCTCTTTCCGTGAATCAAGGTATGTGCCTGTGCTTGCGCTACCCGAATGATAACGTCCGCAACGTCCGATGTCCTACGTCCATAAACAAAACCGACGTCGGACGTAGGACGTACAGACGTCGGACGTCGGACGTGTCTGCGGCGTTTGCTTTTCCCATATCGTATCTGTTTAGCGTCTTGGCGAAGTCTTTGGAGTGCGGCAACTTGTTGCCGCTTTGTTTTAAGATCGCATAAGAAAAGCAGCGAGCAGTGCGGCCCGCAAACCAAAGCGCTGACAAGTCAGCGCACTCCAAATATACCCTAAACACATACGAAGCC
>Ga0209172_10007621_pt1 | contig 11080 bp, 10 predicted proteins | sample LarsenN4metaG_FD_184113 | JGI IMG/M metagenome (GOLD analysis project Ga0209172, IMG submission 184113) | Hot spring sediment bacterial and archeal communities from British Columbia, Canada, to study Microbial Dark Matter (Phase II) - Larsen... ... | reverse complement strand
CAGCAATTCTCATTTTGAAACATTTGTACTGAAGTCAGAGCCTCTAAAGGCTTGTGCGCTCAATTTTATGAACGGCAGAATGGGTATTCCAGCCATTGATAGCTGTTCAAAATGAATATTTTTGTGAGAATTATTCTCATACTGAGAATTGCTGGCATCATAGGGGATGATAGAACAAAAGTATTGACTTTATGGCATCATTATTAGCTTACTTGGGAGATGGAGTCATTGAGGGATGATAGATACACGCTTATGCCAAACTTTCGTCTAAATCGCCGACTATGACGCTCGAAGAACACCTTGGCTACTTCTTCTTTGACAAGCAATTGCTCAGGCAAGCACTCACAACGCCCGCTTATGCACTAGAGCAACAGCAGCAGGGGCAAACCTGCGCCGATCAGCAGAGCTACGCTCTTTTGGGAGCCGCCTTATTCACAACAGTTTTGTCAGAGTTGCTGATCCGTATGGGCTATGACACGCAAGAATCCATCACTGAGGCCAGAAAACCGTTAGAAACCGAAGCAACGCTTGCAAAAATCGCTGAAGATATTGGGGTCAGCTATGTCATGAAGTTAGATACCACCGCCAAGCAAAATCGGGATCCAAACTCTGCGCTTTTAGCAGCAACCTTAACAGCTTTAGTGGGGGCGATTTACTTTGATGGTGGGTTTCGCGAGACGAGAGAAGTGATCCGGCGCTTGTACCGGGCAGCCTTTCCTGAAGACTTGTAGATTGTGCGATTGGAGATCTGTTATGCGTCTAGGCAAAGTAGTCAAATCAAATTCCCACTGCGATTACGTGGTCGAAGTCGATGACGAAAGAAGTCGCGAAAACTCACCCAAACCTGAAGATTATGGGTTTGGTCGCTTTGTCACCCTTAAAGCAAAAGATTGCCCAACCACCGTTGGTCTTGTCTACAACTCGCAACTGTTTAACCCCATGTTTCTCAATATGGGGCCACGCCTCTCTAGCGAACCCGACCCCCTCTTTACCCCTGACCTGATTGTTGAAACTCGCACCCTACTTGGTATTGCTTTAATCGGCACCTTAGAAACAACCGATGATGTGCAGCACGGCATTCACGGCATTCCTCGAATCGTTATTCCCGTCAACACGCCCGTCTGCCAAATGAGCGACCAGGAGATCTATCGCTTTCACTTAAATCAGTCAGAGCGGCCCCAGTTCTGTTACTACAGCCATCTACTGCGCTCAGGGGGAATGTTTGCTGCTCAATTGATCCATCAGGTTTTAGAAGAGTTAATTGCGATGGAACTCTTTGATGGAGCCGATCAACGGGCACTCGCTATCTTGTGCAAAGAGCTGTCCTGGAAAACAACGATGGGAGCCATGCGCTAAATAAAAAACCGACAGCTTCTAATGAAACAGTCGGCTGGTCGTGTGTTCCCTGTTGATGACTCGGCTAAAGTTGAGTCTTCTTAAGTATGCCGAGATCAGCCAATGTGCTGAGCGATCGCGATCATAGGAGTTTGTGATCTTTGTCACAGGTAATGCAGTGATTACGGATACAAAAAACCGACAGCTTCTAATGAAACGGTCGGCTGGTCGTGTGTTCCCTGTTGATGACTCGGCTAAAGTTGAGTCTTCTTAAGTATCGTAGAGTCGGTAAAAACACTGGGCGATCGCGATCATCTAGTTCCGTGATCCTGATCACAGCAAGAAAACCCTGATTAAGAAAATTTACCTTCCCCGCTGAGTCATTCACCAAGTCAGCTTTGCTGTGGGTTGGCATCACTGTCCTATAGCGCTACGCATAGAAGTTGGTACAAGAGGATGTGGGAGCTGCGCTCCCAGCCAGGGGTTTCACCCCTGCACCCCGTCCTAACATTTTCCAGTATTGCTATATTGGGTCATTTGCTTTGCTTGTCGTCATTTTTGCCACTCTTCGAGAAGCGCATAGCGCTACCCACTCAATCATTCTCCCTTCAGTCTTTCCTAAAAACAAAAGACCGACGGCTTCTAATGAAACTGTCGGCTGGTCGTGTGTTCCCTGTTGATGACTCGGCTAAAGTTGAGTCTCCCTAAGTATGCCGAGTTGCATAGTTACTGGTGGCGATCAAGATCATGAAAGGGTTGTGATCTTTATCACGAGACTTTATAGTGTACCTAGAATAAAAAACCGACGGCTTCTAATGAAACTGTCGGCTGGTCGTGTGTTCCCTGTTGATGACTCGGCTAAAGTTGAGTCTTCTTAAGTATCTCCAGGTAAGCCAATTCGCTGAGCGATCCAGATCAATCACCTTTGTGATTCTCGTCACTTGCAAAATCGCGCTTCTTTGAGTTTGGAGGCGCGATCGCAGGTCTAAAAGCTGTCACGCCAACGCCCAGCAGCAATAGAGCGATGCCTAGCCAGGTCAACGAAGAAGGAATTTCTTTAAACAAAATCACTGCTAAAACGCTGGAGAAAACAGGCTCCAACAAAATTGTGAGTGCAACTTGCGTGGGCGATACCCAACGAATTGCCCAGTTCAGGCTGGTGTGCCCCACAAGCTGAGGAATCAGCGCAATCAGCAGCAGGTAGAGATAGGTCTGCGCCGAATACCCTGTGTAACCAAGCCCCAACCCAAACGGAATCGGAAACAAAAAAATTGCGGCCGTTGTATAGGCGATCGCCGCATAGTGACTCAGGCTCAGCCCCCGCTGTTGCGCCTCCCGCCCCAGCAAAAAGTAAAAGCTAGCGGTCATTGCCCCAAGCAGCGCCAACGCATTTCCCAGCAACGGATTAGTGGCGATCGCGGTTGCCTGACTGCCAAACCCGATGAAACTACTGCCAAGCAGCGCAATACCAATTCCCAACCAGGTCAAGAGCCGGGGCTTATCACCATACCACCACCAACTCAACAGCGTGACCCACAGGGGGTTCGTTGTCACCAACGTGGTTGAAGCCGCGATCGACGTATAACTGAGAGATGTAATCCAACTGGCAAAGTGCAAGGCCAGTACAAATCCAGCTGCGATCGCCCAGCGCCAAGCTGCACCACTGGGGCGATTCTTCAGAATGCTGCGCCAGAGGGGGACCAGTAGGAGCGCCGCAAACCCCATGCGACTCGCAGCAATCACCAGACTAAACCCTGAAAGCGAGGCTGAGACTGAAAGCGAGGCGAAGCGCGTCAGAATGGCAGCGGTTGAAACAGCCGCAATGCCAAGCAGCAAAATCAGGCTAACGTGCCATCTGGAAGGCGAATTTGGTTGCTCAGAGAAGCTCATCCGTTTCGGATTGAGGCAAACTAACCACGTAGCGAACCCCAGTCTCTAGAGTATTTTGAATCGTGAGTTGCCCGCCATGAATTTCTGCCAAAATCCGGCACAATTGAATTCCTAAATCGGTGTACTCATTTGAAGGAGGTTCTGGCTCACGTTTTGTCTGAGCCATATTGACCATCGTTGTGTGGCCGTGGTTTCCATCAAACTCAGAGAAGTAAAAATCATCGTTATAGCTCGCCTCTAGAGCTGTGACCCCAATTGGAACAGGGGCTGACTGATAACTTTCTGCGTAAGAGACACCATCTCCCAGCCAGGGATGAGAAACCCAGACAGCAATATTCAGATTCTTGACTTTGCGCGAAACATGCAAGCGCACAATACTTCCCGCATTAGATGAGAGCAACAAACTGAACAGCAAGTGATAAATCATTTGCCGCATTTTGTCGCGATCGAGCAGCCACACCCGTCGTCCTGGTTCGACCGACAATCGGATCTTTTGTTCGCGCCGTTGAGCTGCCTGCTCTAGCGTGTTAATGGCTTGTTGGCACAACATTTCGATGTCAACTGAACTTAATTTCAGCTCATCTGTTGTGTCCTTTAAGGCCGAAAGTTCTAAAATCTCATTTACCAAAGCCAACAAATACTGTCCACTTTGATGAATGATGTCAAGATACTCTTTTTGCTTATCGGTTAAGGGGCCATAAATCTCACGAATTAGGACGCTCGCCATACCCATCACCGAAGTCAACGGGGTGCGCAGTTCTTGCGTTAACTGAGACAGCAGATCAACCCGTAATTGATTCGCTAGATGGCTGCCAGGATTGAGCGGTAGCGCGGAGGTTGGCTCAGGCTTTTGGGGCGATCGCTGACTGCTGACCTGTCGCTCTAATTCACTAATGATCCAGCGAGCGGTCAATTGCAGGTACTCAATCTCACGTACGCCAAACTCACGTGGCATCAGATCCATCACAGCCAAAGAACCAATACAAACCCCATTCGAGGCAACCAGTGGCACACCTAGATAGGCTCGGATACCGTATTGGTGAGTCAAGTAACTATGGGCAAACGCAGAATGAGCGTGGGTGTCAGGCACAACCAGCACTTGGCGGCTATCAACAACGTGGGTTGAAAACGACTCAAGCCGCGAAAGCTGGCGATGGGCTGCCAGTTCATTCATTAAGCCGAGCCGCGACAAACCGACTGCCGCTTTAAAGTACTCTTGCTCTTGATGCATCACCCCCAAAACGCAGAGGGGAATATCAAGGAAATGGGTGGCCATTTGTGTCGCTTCATCAAAGACTGGGATGCTACCTGTCTCTAGCAAACCCAATTCTCTGAGCTTCTGCGATCGCTGTTCTTCACGCGCTTCCACCGAAAGCCCATCTAAAAGGCAACTTAGCCTGCTGTCAGCGGTAATCATGCTTGACCCAAACTCCTGCGAAATATACAAGAACCCTTTACTAGCCCTTGTTTGACCATCTTGGACTCATGTAGATAGCATTCCCTGCTAATTTACTGAACGAACGATTAATTAGTAGGAAAAACTACTGAATTTGATACTCTTTTGTAGATAGAAAAGGCAAATTCACGGAGATGATATACAGGAGCAGAGTCTGCGTCAGGCGAACTACAAAAAATCTAAATTGTGAAACTGAGAAAACGAGAGAATCCATCAGCCTTTATTTGTTAAAGGAAAGATTAACTTTGAGTTGACTCATCTTTCCAGGCGGGATGCTCAAGTAAAGCTTCAATTACACGCACACCCCGCAACTGATTCGAAAGCGGAAGATGCCCTTGAGGAGCCTCGAGCGTCCAGGTGAAACCATCGGGATAACGCGTCCATAAATTGCCTTCTTTCCACCCGATTTTAGACCACAATTTCTCCCAATTCTTACCAAAACTAAGCCATAACTCTCGTTGCACCGAAAATCCAAACCGTCCGGATGAATGTAAAACCCAAAGGGCATTAATTGTTTGTAAATCAGTCGTTGGGAACGATTTCACTTCGGTGAAGTAAACCCACTTCCGTTGAACAGCGGTACTGCCTGCCAATTCACAAAGTTTTTGTAAAGTTAGCTTATCGGCATTTAAGAAATCTTGTTTTGCTAACAGCTTTTGAAGTGGTAAATAATCAACCCCTACATCTGATTTGAGAGGAATCATTCCTTCTGGAAAGTTTGCCTCTAAAAACGCAGTTTCTTCAGGTTGACTAATTTGGTATAGCAACTGATAGATTTTGCCTACAAGCGTTAGTTTTTGAGCTGCTGCAAACGGGCTTAGCTCTGCTTTTTGAGCCAACAAAAACTCCTTTAACACCCTTAACCCTTCGGGACTGGTGGCTAGCTCATCGACAATTTCGAGTTGCTTTTTACCAGTTAAAGTGATTAATTTTGACCGCAATGCTTCAATGCTATTTGAAGCATTATCGAGTGCAGGGTTAGTAGCTGAATTTCCCATTTTTGAGCGATCGCAAAGTTAAATGAGTATGAACCTAAAGAAGCAAAATCTAAGCAAACTTGCGCTTGATTGGAGGTCTTTGCAATAGACTGACCCCCTTGTAAGACTTCATTGCAGCGATTTTGAAGGTGAATGACCCACCTCTGAGTGGGCAGTGCTTAACCTTCAAGCTTGCCAGCGCCGAGAGCGAATCAAGCGAGTTACCAGAGACAGACATCAGGGAGAAACTAACGATTCAAAATCTGCTTAATTATCTCAGATGTTGAGGTCGGAACTTCGATCGAGATGAGCCGAACCTGCCCCCCATTGGCATAAACAAAAGGAGTTTCGGGTAAAGTCTCTAGCTGATAGTCACCTCCTTTCACATAAATATCGGGCTTTAGCCGCTCAATCAACCTCTGAGCCGTTGGCTCGTCAAACAAAACAACCGCATCGACGGGTTTAAGGGCAGCTAAAACTTCCGCCCGCTGAGCCTCTGGTTGAATCGGTCGAGGCAGTTGATAACGCGATGCAGGCTTAATAGCTCGGACTGAGCGATCGCTATTGAGACCAACCACCAACACTTTGCCCAACTGCTTAGCAGCCGTCAAATACCTCACATGCCCCGCATGTAGTAAGTCAAAGCAGCCATTTGTTAGCACCAGGGGACGCCAACGGTCTGGCTCAGCAACAACACTCTGTACAAGGGCATCTAAGGAATAAATCAGAGAACCCATGGTAACAGGTTGACAGGTCTGCCAACCAGTAACATCAGTCTTCCAGTCTACCTGGATCAGCCGGAGGTTTGTAACCATGCTCGAAGGCAAACCGCACAAGCTGGGAGCGATTTTCGAGTTGGAGCTTGTTGAGAATGCTGCTGAGATGGGTTTGTACCGTTCGCGGGCTGACAAACAGGCGATCGCCAATTTGTTTGTTGGTATAGCCTTGAATCACTTCCCAAAACACCTTTTCTTCAGCAGGGGTGAGTGGGAGGGGTTGCGGTGTTTGCGCGACTTTTTCGGGAACTGAGACGGCCACACTGCGAAGATCGGCTTGCTGGAGCAGTCGCACAATTTCTTGGTGAATTCGGCGCGATCGCTCAAGTTGAGCCTCAATTTTTGCCAACAACTCCTTTGGCTCAAACGGCTTGATCAAATAGTCATCAGCCCCAATCGAGTGCCCCTGTACCCGATCTTCTAAATCTCCTCGGCTTGAGAGAAAAATAAACGGCACCAGCTGACCGATGCGGGTTGCCCTCAACTGGCGGCAAAACTCAAACCCATCCATATCGGGCATCATCACATCAGATACCACCAGGTCGGGCGGCATTTGCTCAAAAGCCGACAACCCCTCAACTCCTGAGCTAACTGCTTGCACCGCATAGCCACGTTTTTCGAGATAGCGAATGAGGGCCATCTGCAAAATTGTGTCATCATCAACAACAAGAATTTTCTTCATTGGCTGCCTTTAAACCAGCAGAGCGAACCTAACTATCAGGCGATACATTAACTTAAGGTACTCTACTGTTAGGATTCCCGAACGCATTACATTTGGTAACAGACTTTTTTGCTTTGCCGTAATTTGCCAAACCCGTGATGAATAAAATTCAGAATGCAGTACGACAATAATAAGTCTTATAATTTGCAAGAAGCGAAAGCAAGTTTTTCCTTCACAAAAGGATAGCACTTGTTTTAACTCAGTGCATGCATAACTTCGTTATGCCTAGCTCCTTAGCCCAGGCAACAAAGGTGTTTCTCAATGTGTGGAATTGTCGGTTACATTGGCACTCAGGCAGCTAGCAATATTCTTTTAGAAGGGCTACGGAAGCTTGAATATCGCGGCTATGACTCAGCGGGGATTGCGACAATCCTTGAAGGGGAAGTTCACTGTGTACGAGCCAAAGGCAAGCTGATCAACCTGCAAGACAAACTGGAAGGGGAAGTGAACCCCGCCCAAGTTGGGATTGGTCATACCCGCTGGGCGACCCACGGCAAACCCGAAGAATACAATGCCCACCCTCACATGGACACGGCGCGACGCATTGCAGTTGTGCAAAACGGCATCATTGAGAATTATCAGAAACTGCGGGAAGAACTGAAAGCCGTCGGCCATGAATTTCGCTCTGACACGGATACAGAGGTGATTCCCCATTTAATTGCAGAAAAAATTAAAGGGCTGGCAACCAACGATGCGCCTTTGCTGGAAGCCGTACGCCAAGCGGTCAATGAGTTAGAAGGAGCCTTTGCGATCGCGGTGATCTCGGCTGACTACCCCGATGAGCTGATTGTCGCACGTCAGCAAGCGCCGCTCGTGCTGGGGTTTGGTCAGGGTGAGTTTTATTGCGCCTCCGACACGCCTGCACTGGTGCCCTACACACGCGCCGTTTTACCACTTGAGAATGGCGAACTGGCTCGTCTCACCCCGCTAGGCGTCGAAGTCTACACCTTTGAGGGGCAGCGACTGAGAAAAGCACCCCGCACGCTCAACTGGAACCCTGTGATGGTGGAGAAGCAGGGCTTTAAGCACTTCATGCTGAAGGAAATTTACGAGCAGCCTGGTGTCGTGCGGGCGTGCCTAGAAGCCTACCTCAACCCTGAGTGGAACGCGACCCAAACAAGCGAAAGTCCAGTGCGTTTAGGTTTGCCTGAAACCCTCTATAGCAACCTGCAACGGATCCAGATCGTCGCGTGTGGCACCAGTTGGCACGCGGGGTTGGTCGGCAAACATCTGATTGAGCAGTTAGCAGGCATTCCGACTCAGGTGCAGTACGCTTCTGAGTTTCGTTATTCCCCAACGCCGCTTACCCCCAACACTCTCACAATTGGCGTCACCCAATCAGGAGAAACCGCCGATACGCTGGCTGCGTTGGAGATGGAGAAGCAACGGCGGATTGAACTTGCTGAGGCGTTTCAACCTCGCTTATTGGGCATTACGAACCGTCCAGAGAGCAGCCTGGGGCATCTTGTGCCGCACATTATCGATACGCACGCTGGAATTGAGATTGGCGTTGCCGCGACCAAAACTTTTGTGGCTCAGCTGATGGCGTTTTATGGGTTGGCGATCGATCTCGCGTTTCGCACCCAAGCGCTGTCTACAACTCAAGTTGCTGAGCTAATCGAAGGTCTACGCCAACTTCCGGCGCAGATCGAGAGCGTTCTCGAAAGTCAGGAGCGCTATATCGAGCAACTGGCTCATGATTTTGCAGAAACCCAAGATTTTATCTTTTTAGGTCGAGGCATCAACTTTCCGATCGCCCTGGAAGGCGCACTCAAACTCAAGGAAATCAGCTACATCCATGCAGAAGGCTATCCCGCTGGGGAAATGAAGCACGGGCCGATCGCGTTGTTGGATGCGAAGGTGCCCGTTGTGGCGATCGCGATGCCGGGTCTGGTGTTTGAGAAGGTGCTGTCAAATGCTCAAGAAGCACGGGCACGAGATGCGCGGCTGATTGGGGTGACGCCAATGGATGAGCAAGAAGCGGCGGATACGTTTGATACGGTGATTCCGGTGCCGCACATTGATGAGATTTTGTCGCCGATTGTGACGGTGATTCCGCTGCAATTGTTGTCATACCACATTGCAGCACGCCGCGGTCTAGACGTTGACCAGCCTCGGAATCTAGCGAAAAGTGTAACTGTGGAATAGTGCAGTGTAGCGAATCTTTGAATTTGTGTAGTAATAAAACGGATCGCCAATTTATAAAACGGATTGCCAATTCACAATCTACAAATTGCTAGTGACGATCGCTTTTGCAAGAATAACGATTGCTTAAGCGAGAGCCGCAACCTCTTCTATGGGAATTCTATCTATAGGCGTGTTGGTACAATTCCCATTGCATGAAATACAACTCGGAAAAACAGCATCGGCGATCGCTTCGGTTGCAGGGGTATGACTACGCTGCCACAGGGCTTTATTTCATCACGCTCTGTACCTACCAGCAACAATGTCTGTTTGGCGAAATTGTAGATGGCGAAGTGCGATTGAGTGACGATGGGCAAGTTGTGTCAGATGAATGGATGCGATCGCGGAACATTCGCCAGGAAATTGATTTCGATGCGTGGATTATTATGCCAAATCATCTGCATGGCATTGTGATCATTCAACCATCCAATCTATCGATCGAGTTGAGCGATCGGACAACCAATAATGTAGGGGCGAACGGCCGTTCGCCCCTACAGGAAACAAATCAAGACCGAATTATTCCACCTATGAAGCCCCGATCTCTTTCATCCTTTGTTGCCGGATTTAAATCGGCGACGACGAAACGGATCAATCTGAGACGCAATGCACCTGGAACTCCAGTATGGCAACGCAATTATTATGAGCATATTATTCGTGATGAAGGGACGTTACAGGCGATTCGGCAGTATATCCTGAACAATCCTTTAGCGTGGTGGCAGGATGAATTGCATCCAGATGGGCGATCGCAGTGGTAGGGCAAGCATCATCTATGCAGGCGATCGCTGCCGCAGTAGTGAAGTGGTTAGCCCTTAAAGCATTGTTAGCAACAATCTCAGTTGAGACACATGCGTCAATTTTCATCTTCACGAAATCTTGTTGAGTTTTTACGGGCATTACGTAAATTTCTGTGTTTCGATTGAGTGTTAGGGGCACTCTACTGAAGGACGCATGTTGTGAAGAAAGCAGGAAGATTGCCATGACCGCAAAAACACAAGATTTACCCAGTAAAAATACTCAACTAGCCGATCGCTCCACTCGGCTGTTGCTTGCATTATGGGGTTCGGAAGAAGCAGAAGTCTTGAAAGGGAAGTTGACTGATCGCCTTAAAAGAAAAGGTGAGAAAAGTAGCGACTACAAAGATATATTTGAGCAGCTTAAAAGTAAAGAAGCAATAAAAATCGTAGATGGCAAGGTTGCTATCTCTAACAAAGGTATTGAACTATTAGGTCAACACTTAAAGACAGCAGATTTAGTAATTGATGGAACAATTGTAGGTGCATGGGTTGCGAAGGCTTTGTGCAAGTGGGTTCAACACTCAGATGTTGCAGCAAGTACACCAACAAAGAATGGAAAAGTTGCTAATGGAGCGATCGCTTCTTATGAGGAGTTTAAGCCCGTTGCACTAGAAACCTTTGATCGCCTGAACCAAGACTACAACATGGGCGATATGGTGCCAATCTATAGAATCCGTAGAGAAATTGGCGATCTCGTTTCTCGCTCTCAATTTAATGAGTGGCTTTTTGAAATGCAGTCTGAGAGCCTCCTTCAATTGTTGGAGGAGAGTGTTGAAGATAGTGCCCCCGACAAAATTGAAGACTCCGTTACGACGAAATTGGGTATGTCAAATAGATTGTGTCAAAGGTAAAAATTCAAGTTGGAAAGCGATCGCCAAACTCAATGGCGAAACGGTTGAGGGCAGGTTTCCAATTGGAAATCGGCATCGTCCACTTTTGGGCAATAT
>Ga0209172_10007620_pt1 | contig 11081 bp, 12 predicted proteins | sample LarsenN4metaG_FD_184113 | JGI IMG/M metagenome (GOLD analysis project Ga0209172, IMG submission 184113) | Hot spring sediment bacterial and archeal communities from British Columbia, Canada, to study Microbial Dark Matter (Phase II) - Larsen... ... | reverse complement strand
GCCGCGGCAGAACAATGCCCCGCCGCGCTCCGCAGCGCCATCGCCGTCGGTCGATCGAAACGAACCCGAATCGGCGGAAACCTCCCGCATCCTTACAGTTGCGAGCACCCGCGTGGTGCCCCCGGCGTCCGGATGCGGTACCCTCAGGGAAGCATCTCGTGACACCGACCGAATCCACGCTCCCCGCCCGGCAGTCAGTTCGTCCCGCCGGCCTCTCCATCCGCGACCGCTTCCGCAGCCGCCGCACCGCGAACTTCACCGAGTCCGTCATCCGCGAAATGACCCGGCTCGCCCTCGAGGTCGACGCCGTCAACCTCGCGCAAGGCTTCCCCGACTTCGCCGCTCCCGCCGAGATCAAGGAAGCCGCCTGCCAGGCCATCTCCGACGAGCATAACCAGTACACGATCACCTGGGGCTCGCCGAACCTGCGGCGCGCCCTCGCCGGCTACTATCTGCGCTGGTATGGCCTGTCGCTCGACCCGGAACGCGAAATCACGGTCTGTTGCGGGTCCACGGAGGGCATGATCGCCTCCCTTCTGGCCACCACCAACCCTGGCGAGGAGGTGATCGTCTTCGAGCCTTACTACGAAAACTACGGACCCGACACGTGGCTGTGCGGCGCCGAACGCCGCCTCGTGCGCCTGCATCCTCCTCACTGGACGTTCGACCCCGACGAGCTTCGCCGCGCGTTCAACCGCCGCACCAAAGCCATCATCGTCACCAACCCGCACAACCCCACGGGCAAGGTCTTCACGCGCGGCGAGCTCGAACAGATCGCCGCGCTGTGCCAGGAGCACGACGCGCTCGCCATCACGGACGAGATCTACGAGCACATCCTCTACGACGGGGCGCGGCACATTCCTTTGGCCACGCTGCCCGGCATGCGGGACCGAACGATCCTGGTCAACAGCCTCAGCAAGACGTTCTCGGTCACCGGCTGGCGCGTCGGCTGGGTGGCCGCCGCCCCGGACCTCGCCGAGTCGATCCGCAAGGTCCACGACTTCCTCACCGTGAACTCGCCAGCCCCGATGCAGCAGGCCGCCGTTCTCGCGCTGTCGCTTCCGGATGCTTTCTACGCCGCGCTGGGCGAGCACTACCGCCGCCGCCGCGACTACCTCCTGAGCGCGCTCGAGCGGGCCGGCTTCGAGCCTTTCCGGCCTCTCGGCGCCTACTACGTCATGGCCGGCATCTCGGGCTTCGGCGCGGACGACGACGTCGCCTTCACGCGGCGCCTGCTCTCGCGCGCCGGCGTCGCCGGCGTGCCCGGTTCCAGCTTTTTTGAGAACCCCGCCGATGGCGCCAACCTCATCCGCTTCTGTTTCTGCAAGAAATATGAGACGCTGGAGGCAGCAGCGGACAGGCTGGCCCGGGCGGACCTCCGGACGCCGGCCTGAACGGCACGGATAGATGCCAGGGAAAGGAACGGAACATGTTGCCTGGGTTTCTGGTTGAAGACGGGGTCCGCAGGGAGAACGGGCAATCCCCGGCCCTCGAAGTCTCCGGCGCCGAGGCCTTGCTGCTCACGCTCGGCATTGACCGGATCATTGAGCAGGAAAGTCTGGACGTCGCCATCCATGGTTCCAAGGACGGCCGGGAGTGGGACCCGAAGCCGCTTCTGACGTTTCCCCAGAAGTTTTATTGCGGGGTGCACTCGCTCCTTCTCGACCTGTCGGACCGGCCGGACGTCCGTTACGTCCGCGCCGTCTGGAAAATGAACCGGTGGGGCCGCGGCGTGCCCACGCCCTCGTTCGGCTTCTACCTCTTCGCCGACAAAGTGCGGCTGCCGGAGCTGACAGCTAAAGCCGGTTGATCAGGCTCGCGACATAGCCGGCGCCGAAGCCGTTATCAATGTTGACGACGCTCACGTTGCTCGCGCAGCTGTTGAGCATGCCAAGGAGGGCCGCCAGCCCGTTAAAGCTCGCGCCGTATCCGACGCTGGTCGGCACGGCGATCACCGGGCAGGAAACCATCCCGCCGACGGCGCTTGGCAGCGCTCCTTCCATGCCCGCGCACACCACCGCCACGCGCGCCCGCGCGATCCGTTCGCGGTTCGCCATCAGCCTGTGAATGCCCGCCACGCCGATGTCCTGGATCGTCTCGACATCGTTGCCCATCGTCTCCGCCGTCAGCCTGGCTTCCTCGGCTACCGGGATGTCGCTGGTGCCCGCGCACACCACCGCGATAAGGCCCTTGCCATGCACCGTCCGGTCGCGCCACACGCGCAGCACGCGCGAAACCGGAAAGTACTCGGCGTCGGTGAACTGCCGCTGAACCAGGGCCGCCGCGGCCGGCTCGGTTCGCGTCGCCAGCAGGTTCGGCGATCGCTCGAGGAGCTTCGCGGCGATCCCGACAACGTGCTCCGGCGCCTTGCCCTGCCCGAATATCACCTCCGGCATGCCGTGGCGCAGCGCGCGGTGATGATCCACCTTGGCGAATCCCAGGTCCTCAAACGGCATGTGTCGCATCCGCTCGATGGCGTCGTCGACCGAGACCGACCCGGCCCGCACCTGTTCGAAGAGGTTCTTAAGTTGGGTTTGATCCATGTCTACAATAGAAGAAAGAGGCGGGTTCCCCTATTGTACGTGATTCCCTCCCAGGGCCGTTTTCTGCGCAAGCTTCTGCTCACGCTCGAAATGATCAAGTTCGAGCACTCCGTCTTCGCCCTCCCCTTCGCGCTCACCGCCGCCCTGCTGGCCATCTTCCGCGCGGCCCCGCCGCCGGGCCAGATCCCCCTCAAACTGGGCCTGATCGTCGTCGCGATGGTGGCCGCGCGCTCCGCGGCGATGACGTTCAACCGCATCGTCGATTCCGAGATCGACCGGAAGAATCCCCGTACCAGGAGCCGCCAGCTCCCCGCCGGAACCCTGTCGGCGCGGTTCGCCTGGGGCTTCCTCGCCGCCGCCTGCGCGGTCTTCGTCGGGGCCGCCGCGCTGCTTTCGCCCCTCTGCCTCCGGCTTTCTCCAGCCGCGCTCGGCGTCGTCCTGTTGTATTCCTACACGAAGCGCTTCACCGCATGGTGCCACGTGGTCCTCGGCTTCGCGCTGGGCATCGCGCCCGCCGCCGCCTGGATCGCCATGCGCGGCGAATTGGACCCGCGCATTCTCTGGCTCACCGCCGCCGTCACCCTCTGGACCGGCGGCTTCGACATCATCTACGCCTGCCAGGACTTTGATTTCGACCGCCGCGAGGGGCTCTTCAGCCTGCCCCGCCGCCTCGGCATCGGAGGGGCGCTCTGGGTGTCGCGCCTTTTCCACGTCGGCATGCTCGTCTGTCTGTTGCTGCTGTGGCGAAGCTTCGCCATGGGTCTGCTCGCGCTCGCGGGAGTGGGCGCCGTGGCCGCGCTGCTCGTCTACGAGCATTCCCTCGTCCGGGCGGACGACCTCAGCCGCGTCGACGCCGCCTTCTTCACCGTGAACGGCTGGGTCAGCATGCTATTCTTCTTGTTTTGGGCGGCTGATTTGCGATTCCCGCTTTGATCCCAATGCAACCTTCCTTTGAAGATCCCAGGCTCAGGCCGATTCTCGAAAAGGTGGAGCGCCGCGAGCGGCTCGATTTCGACGACGGCCTCGCGCTGTACCGAAGCCCGGACCTGCTCGCCGTGGGCTACATGGCCAACCTCGTCCGCGAACGGCTGCACGGCAACGTCACCTACTTCAACGTCAACCGCCATATCAATCCGACGGACGTGTGCGTGGCCTCCTGCCGCCTGTGCGCCTTCGGCAAGAAGGCCCGGGATCCGCGCGCCTACACAATGTCGCTCGAACAGGTTTATGAAACCGCCGGGCGCGGCGTGGCCGAAGCGGTCACCGAGTTTCACATCGTCGGCGGCCTCCACCCCGAACTGGGCCTCGACTGGTTCTGCGAGATGCTGCGCGGGCTCAAGCAGCGCTACCCGCAGGTCCACCTGAAAGCGCTGACCATGGTGGAGGTCGCCTACCTCGCGCAGCGCGCCCGGGTGACCGTGCGCGAAGCCCTCCTCCGCCTCAAGGAAGCCGGCATGGACTCGCTCCCCGGCGGAGGCGCGGAGATCTTCTCCGAGCGGGTGCGCCGCATCATCTGCGACCACAAGATCGACGGCGACCAGTGGCTCGACACAGCCCGCACCGCCCACCAGCTCGGGCTCCGGTCCAATTGCACGATGCTTTACGGCCACATTGAAAGTGACGAAGACCGGGTCGACCATCTCGTCCGCCTGCGCAACGTCCAGGATGAGACCGGCGGGTTCGTCACCTTCATTCCGCTCGCCTTCCATCCTGACAACACGCCGCTCGAGCATATTCCGCGAACCACCGGTTTCGCCGATATCCGGAACATCGCCGTCGCCCGCCTGATGTTGGACAACATCCCCCACATCAAGGCCTACTGGATCATGATGACGCCGCGCATCGCCCAGATCGCCCAGCGCTTCGGCGCCGACGACATCGACGGTACCGTCGTCGAGGAGAAGATCTACCACGACGCCGGCGCCACCACCGCGCAATCGATGCGGCGCGGCGAGTTGCTCCGCCTCATCCGCGAGGCCGGCCGCGAGCCGCTCGAGCGCGACACGCTCTACCGTCCCGTCCAAAGGACGGAAACCGCGTTCACCGTTCTCGTTTGACCCCGGGAGAATAGCGATGAGACTGATGGTTCTGTTCGCCGTTGCGTTTTCTTGCGCGGCCCAAACCCCGGCGCCGCCCGCGCCCCGCCCTGATCCGGCGCAGCCCGCCGCTGCCCGGCCGCGCGAGGACGGGCTCTACGCCACGCTCAAGACCACGCTGGGCGACATCACCTTCCGCTTCTTCGAAAAGGAGGCGCCCGCCACGACGCGGAACTTCGTCGACCTGGCGCTCGGCAGGAAGACCTACACAGACCCCGCGACCGACCTGCCTTCCCGCAAGCCCTTCTACGACGGCCTGACCTTTCACCGCGTGATACCCGAGTTCATGATCCAGGGCGGCGACCCGCTGGCCAACGGCACCGGAGGCACCGAGCCCATTCCGGACGAGTTTGTTCCCTCCCTCCGGTTCGAGGACGCGCCCGGCCGGGTGGCCATGGCGAACTCCGGCCCCGGCACCTCGAGCTGTCAGTTCTTCATCACCATCAACCCGGCGCAGAGCAAGCACCTCAACCAGCTGCACACCATCTTCGGACAGGTCGTAGAAGGAATGGCCGTTGTCGAAAAGATCTCCGGCGTGAACACGCGCGAAGACAAGCCCGTCGTCCCCGTCGTGATCGAAAAGGTGATCATCGAGCGCGTCGGCCCGGAGCCGCGGTAACGGGCCGGGCCGGGCCTAGTTGGCGGCGAAGCAGTAGAAGTAACCGGCGCCGCCCGTGCTCACCAGGTTGGCCTGGCTGCATCCTCTGGTGGCGTGAACCGAGTTCCACGAGATGCTCGGGCCGCCCGTGCGGTCGTGGTGTCCGACCTGGGCCGAACCCTCGCCGTTGCTCGTCCAGTTGTTGCAGGTGTGGTCTTTGTCATCCGTGAAGGCCCGGCCGTCCGGCTGCGAACCGGTCAGGATGTCGTGCTGGTTGGGCGAATCTCCGACGCCTTTGACGGGTTCGCCCTTCTCGGTCAGGGCCGTCACGCGCGTCAGCGTATTGCCCACGCGGGCCTGCTCGAGCGTGTCACCGTGGAGGTCGGCCACGTTTTGCGCGATCCGCGCGCCTTTCGCGTTGTGCCAGGGCCCGTTGCCGATCCGGTCCCGCGCATGGACCGCGGGCTTGCCATCCTTGGCGGAGGTCGAAAGGTAGGCCCGCCACGTCCGGTTGCCGGCGCCGACGGCTTCGGCGAGCTTCTGGCAGTGGCGGTCCGCTCCGGCCAGTCCACCCAGGTTGGCCCCGTCGCCCGGCCCCACGCTGGTGACGAAAAACGTCATCGGCTGTGGCGGTTGCTTGGGCTGCTGGGCGGCGGCCGCGGATACCAGGATCGCGGCGGCGAGGAACGAACGCAGGGTCTGTGTGGTCAACAATTCTCTTCTCCTTCGACAGTCATCGGGCGGGGTCGCCACGGGACACTGTAACACGTTCCTGGCGGAAAGTGGCGCGAAGCCACTCGATCATTTTCACTTTGTAGGCCTGAAATTGCGGATTCCGTTCCCAGGGTCCGACTCCGTGCGGCCCCTCCGGGACCGGATACACTTCGCAGCGCGCCCCGACGGCCTTCATCCTGTCGCACATCAAAGGCGACTGTTCAAAGGCGACCTGCTCGTCTTTTGTGCCGTGAATAAACAGGAACGGCGGCATGCGCCGGTGCACGTAGGTGACCGGCGATGCCGCGGCAAGACGGGCCTCGCCCTCGCGGTCCGGGCTCCGGATCTGGAGGAAATCTTTCAGATGCTGTTTGAGCCCCTTGGCTTGCACGTGCCGGCCCAGGTCATGCGGGCCATAGAAGTCGACCACCGCCGCCACGCCCGTCTTCCCCCGCCCCCTCGCGCCGACGTAGGCCGCCAGATGTCCGCCCGCCGATTCGCCCATCAGCGCGATCCGCTTCGGGTCGGCCTTGAACTCCCGCGCGTGGCGTTTCACCCACACCACAGCCGAGAACACGTCCTCGATGGCTGCCGGAAACGGATGCTTCGGCGCCAGCCGGTAGTTGATCGTGAACCACGTGAAGCCGCTCTCGCGGAGCGGGTCGAACAGGGGCTTGACGAAGGTCTGCTTGTCGCCGTTGACCCAGCCTCCGCCGTGCACGACGATCACCGCCGGAAACGGACCCCTGCCCTCGGGAATCCACGCGTCAAGAGTGAGACTCACTCCGTCCGGGCGGGCGAACTCGATGTCGGTTTTCCAGGTGCCCTGCGCGGCGGCGGCGCCTGCCGCCAGCACGGCCGCCAGCAGTGTCATTTGGGTCAGCTTAAACCATCGCGCGGCGCGTTACAATCAGGGAGGCGCGTGAAAATCACTGTCTCGAAGGAGAACTATCTCAAGGCGATCGCGGAGGCCGGCGCCGGCGGCGAACCAGTGATCGCCGCCACGTTGGCTCGGTGGCTGCACGTTTCGGCGCCGGCGGTCACCATGGCCATCCGCCGCCTCAAGCGGGACGCCTGCATCACGGTCAGCCGCGAAGGCCACATCGCGCTCACTCCGGAGGGGCGCAAGATCTCGGACCGGATCCTCCGCCGGCACCACCTGATCGAGCGGATGCTGGTTGAAATTTTCGGCATGGAATGGTTCAAAGTCCACGACGAGGCGGAACGGCTCGAGCACGCCGTCAGCGAGGATTTCGAACGCCTCCTCCGCCGCAAACTCGGAGACGGCCAGCCGTGCGCGCATGGTAACACGGCTGAGGTCGCCACGCCGGACGAGCGCCGCGGCCGGGGATGGCTGCCGCTGGCGGACGCTCCCGCCGGAGGCGAAGTCCACGTCGTCAGCGTCTATGAGCGGGACCGGAAGCTCCTCGAATACCTCGACCAGCTCGGCATCCGGCCGGGCGCCGCCCTGCTTGTGCGAGGCGTCAACTACGACGATACGGTCACGCTCCGCATCGCCGGACAGGATGTGCAGTTGGGTCGCTCCGCCGCCGCCCGGATCTGGGTCAAGACAAACGGCGCCGGGGGGTGCGACGGCCGCCTGAATCTTGCCGTAATGAGAGAGTAGGCCGCGGGCTGCGCCTACATCTCCCGGCGGTTCTCGAGCGATTTCGTCATCGTCACCTCGTCGGCGTACTCGAGGTCCGAGCCAACCGGAATCCCCATCGCGATTCGCGAAACGCGGATGCCCAGCGGCTTGATCAGCCGCGACAGGTAGACAGCGGTCGCCTCTCCTTCGACGTTCGGATTCGTCGCCAGGATGATTTCGTTGACGCCGCCACCGGCGATGCGATCGAGCAGCCCCTTGATCCGGAGCTGCTCCGGCCCGATGCCGCGGAGGGGGGAGATGGCCCCGTGGAGCACGTGGTAGAGCCCCGTGTAGGTGCGCGTGACCTCCACGGGCAGCACGTTGTGCGGCTCTTCCACCACGCAGATCACCGACGGGTCGCGCGAGGCGTCGCGGCAGTACGGGCAGAATTCCCCCTCGCTGATGTTGTTGCAGACCGAGCACAATCCCAGCCGGTCCTTGACATCCAGGATCGCGCCGGCGAAGCGCTCTGCGTCCTCCCGGTTGCTTCGCAGAACATGGAAAGCCAGCCGCTGAGCCGACTTCTGACCGATCCCGGGGAGGCGCTTGAACTCCTGGATCAGGCGCGTCAGCGGCTCGGCGAAGTCCGGCACGTTAGAACAGGCCCTTGGGCAATCCCAAACCGCCGAGCAGGCCGCTCATCTTCCTGTTCGACTCGTCCTCCACCTTCTTGACGGCCTCGTTGAAGGCGGCCATCACCATGTCCTGGAGCATGTCGACGTCGGAGGCCACCTCCGGATCGATCTTGACGCCGAGCACGTGCTTCTGGCCGTCCATGTGCACCGTGACCATTCCTCCCCCGGCGCTGGCCTCGACGCGGATCTGGGCGATCTCGGCCTGCAAGCGCTCCTGCATCTGTTGCGCCTGTTTCATCATGTTCTGCATGTTGCCGGGAAGCTTCATCACTGGCTCCTATTCCTTCAAGTTTCTCACTGTTCGCACCTGGCTGCCCGGAAACATTTCCCGGAATCTCCGCACATCGGGATGATCCAGCGCGCGCCGTGCGGCCTCATCTTCGGCATCCAGCCGATCCGAAGGCGCGGCGGCCGGATCCGCCGCCGGTTCCGCCGCCGAGAAGCTGATCCGCAGGGGGCGGCCGGCGACCTTCTGAACGGCATCCTTCATCTCGGCGGACCGGAACGAAAGCGTAAACTCGCGCGGCCCGCTGAAGCGGATCTCGGCCGGACTCTCTTCGACCGTCGAATGCTCGACAGCGTCGGCCTGCGCCGTCAGCTTGTTCTCCGTCAGCCAGGCCAGGAGCCGGGCCTTGAATGGTCCTCCCGCGCCGGGTTGCGCCGCCCTGGAAGGAGGAGGCGGAGGAGCGCTGAAACCAGATTGCGGAGCCACGGGCCGGACAGCTGCGGCCGGCTTCGGCTCGGCGGCCGCCGGAGACGGCGGCGCGCCCAAGTTCGCCAGCGCTTCCTCGATCGCGACCAGGCGCCCGGCGTGGACCAGTCGCAGAAGCCCCACCTCCAGGTGCAGCCGGGGTTGGAGCGAGTACTGGAGTTCGCGGTACAGATCGAGGGTGATCTTCAGATAGCGGGTCAGATCCGGCTCGGAAAATCCGGCCGCGGCCTCGGCCAGCTTCCGCTGCTCGGCTTCGGATGCGGCGATGAGCCGGCTTCCGGCCCCGGCGATCTTCGCCACCAGCAGGTTCCGGAAATAGCGGCCCATCTCACGGCAGAAATGCTGAAGGTTGCGGCCGTTTCGCTCAAGCTCATCGACGATGTCGAGCATCCGGCGCGAATCGGCGTTCCGCAATGCTTCGCTGACCTCGCCCAGAGTATCTAGCGAGAACAGCCCGAGCAGTTCGCGGACCTCCTTCTCCTCAAGGTTGCTGCCGCAGCAGGCGATCACCTGGTCGAGCGCCGACAGCGAGTCGCGCACGCTGCCTTCGCCGCACTGGGCCACCACGCCCAGCGCCTCGGGCGTGGCGCGGATGTTCTCGCGGCGGCAGATGAACTGCATGCGAGCCACCAGTTCCTGGTAGTCGACTGAACGGAAGCTGAACTGCTGACAGCGCGAGGCGATCGTAGTGGGAAGTTTGTGCGCTTCCGTCGTGCAGAGGATGAAGACCACCCACTCGGGCGGTTCCTCGAGGGTTTTGAGCAGAGCGTTGAAGGCGTCCGTGGTGATCTGGTGCGCCTCGTCGATGATGAAGACTTTGTAGCGGTCCCGCGCCGGGCGGAAGCGGACGTTCTCCCGCAGTTCGCGCATCTCGTTGATGCCGCGGTTGGACGCCGCGTCGATCTCGATCACGTCGATCGCGTTGCCGGCGGCGATCTCGCGGCAACTGGCGCACTCCATGCAAGGTTCGGCGGCCGGACCGCGTTCGCAGTTGAGACAGCGGGCCAGGATCCGCGCGACCGTCGTCTTGCCGGTTCCGCGTTGCCCGCTGAAAATGTAGCCGTGCGCGATCCGGCGCAGCGCGATCGCGTTGCCGAGGGTCGTTCGCACGTGTTCCTGCCCCACCAGTTCGGAAAACGTTTGCGGGCGGTACTTCCGGGCAAGCACCTGGTAGGGCTGGGCACTCGAGGGGGTGGAAGCCATCGGCTAGGACTTTTGCCAGACCCCGGGTGATCCGCGGCACACGAGCCGCACCGCTACCGTTGCTTCCTTCCGGACCTGGCGGGGTTCGCAGCCGCTCATTGCACGGAGCCCGGAGCCTGACAATTCACTAGGTTACCATAAGGGGAGCGGTCTCTCCTCGCTTCGATTCGAATGTCATCCCTCCACAAAACGACCGGCAGGCGTCGACTGGGCGCCGCGCTCGCCCTGTCGGCGGCGATCCTTTGGGGAACGCTTCCCGTCGCCCTTAAGGCCGTGCTCTCCGTCATGGACGCGTCCACGGTGACCTGGTACCGTTTCCTGGCGTCCTCGGCCGTGCTCACCGCGGCCCTGGCCCGCCGAGGCGCTCTTCCCCGACTCCCTGCCCCGGGCGAGGCCCGCTTCTGGCTTTGCGCCGCGGCGGTGGCCGGCTTTGCCGGAAACGGAGTCCTCTACCTGATGGGCCTGAACCGTGTCTCGCCTTCGGCGGCGCAGGTGCTCATTCAACTGGCCCCTGTGTTGTTCACCGTGGCGGCGGTGATGCTGTTCCGCGAGCCGTTTGCCGGAGCCCAGCTCTGGGGCATGGGCGTGCTGATTACGGGCGTTGGCCTCTTCTTCCACCACCGGCTGCGCACCTTCACGCTTTCCGGCGAGTTCGCGGCTGGAGCGGGGCTGGTGGCGGCGGCGGCGCTCATCTGGGTGGTGTTCGCGACGGCTCAGAAACAGCTGCTCCGTCACTATTCTTCGTTCTCGGTGATGTGGATCGTCTATACGTTCAGCCTGTTGCTGCTGGCCCCGCTGGCCAGTCCGTCGCAGATTCTCGGTCTCGACGGCGCCAAGTGGTGGTTCCTGCTCTACTGCTCCCTCAACAGCCTGCTCGGCTACGGAGCCTTCGCGGAAGCGCTGGCGCACCTGGAGGCGTCGCGTGTCAGCGC
>Ga0209172_10007614_pt1 | contig 11091 bp, 10 predicted proteins | sample LarsenN4metaG_FD_184113 | JGI IMG/M metagenome (GOLD analysis project Ga0209172, IMG submission 184113) | Hot spring sediment bacterial and archeal communities from British Columbia, Canada, to study Microbial Dark Matter (Phase II) - Larsen... ... | reverse complement strand
CGACGATGAGATCCCCGCGCTCGATCGCCTCCAGGCGCCGCGTGTTGCTCTCCACCAGCTGCTGCTTCATGTAGCCCATCTCGACCGCCGCGACCGCGCCGCCGAGCTTGTCGATCCGCGCGAGTTCCTCCTTCGCCTCGCGTTTGAGCTGATCGACCTTTTTCTGGATTTCCGCCGAGCCGTCGAAGATATCGCCGTATTCGAGCAGGTCGGTCTCGTAGGCCAGAATTTGCTGCGCGCGCAGCGACCATTGCTGGTCGAAGGGTCGCGGCAAGCCGAGCGCCTCGTTCCACGCGGGAAGCTGCACGGCACGCGCGCGCGCCTTTTTCGACAACGTCACCGCCAGCATCTCCAGCAGGATGCGGTAAACGTTGTTTTCCGGCTGCGGCTCGGTGAGGCCGAGCGAATTCACCTGCACGCCGTAACGGAACAGCCGCTGTTTCGGATCGTTGATGCCGTAGCGGGTCGCGGTGATCTCGTCCCACAATTCGCAGAAAGCGCGCATCTTGCAGATTTCGGTGATGATGCGCATGCCGGCATTCACGAAGAAGGAGATGCGGCCGACCACTTCGCCGAACGCATCGCCCTTGACTTCACCTGACGCCTTCACCGTGTCGAGCACGGCGATGGCGGTGGCGAGCGCATAGCTCAGTTCCTGCACCGGCGTCGCGCCCGCTTCCTGCAGATGATAGGAGCAGACATTCATCGGATTCCATTTCGGCATCTCGGTGGTCGTGAACAGGATCACGTCCTTGATCAGCCGCATGGAGGGCGCGGGCGGAAACACATAGGTGCCGCGCGAGAGATATTCCTTGATGATATCGTTTTGCGTGGTGCCGGTGAGCTTGCCGCGCGGCACGCCGTTCTCGTCGGCGACGGCGATATAGAGCGACAGCAGCCACGCCGCCGTCGCGTTGATCGTCATCGACGTGTTCATCTCGCCGAGCGGGATGTCCTTCAGCAGGGCCCGCATGTCGCCGAGATGGGAAATCGGCACGCCGACCTTGCCGACCTCCCCGGCCGCCAGCGGATGATCGGAATCGTAACCGGTCTGGGTCGGCAGATCGAAGGCGATCGACAGGCCCGTCTGGCCCTTCAGCAGGTTTTGCCGGTACAGCGCGTTCGATTTCTCGGCCGTTGAGTGCCCGGCATAGGTGCGGAAAATCCAGGGTTTGTCGCGTTTGGGCGTGTCGTTCATTCCTCTCCGACCCAGACCTGATGCCGTCAGCGTTTAATCAAACCGATAATCACAAGAAGAATGACCGCACCGATCACCGCATTGATGATGGCCGCGATGAAGCCGCCGCCGATCGCGATGCCAAGCCGCGGCAGCAGCCAGCCGGCGATGAAAGCGCCGACAATGCCGACCACGATGTTGCCGATCAGGCCGAAGCCATAGCCCGTGACGATCAGGCCGGCGAGCCAGCCGGCGATGGCGCCGACGATCAGCCAGATAATCAGACTCTCGATCCCCATTCGCGTCTCTCCCCATGTTATGCGGGAGCATTGCCTAAGCCCGGCCCCCGCGGCTTATTGCTTGCAGCGAAGCCACCTTACCCCATTTGCCCGCGAAAGTCAGCGCCAGATAGGGAACAGTCCGGATGGCGGGACCCTTTCTACTTACGGCCCGTTGCGGCGCAGCATTTTCTGCGGCAGACTTCCGGCGCAAGGCCGTCCCAGCCGGAGAACGGACATGTCCGCAGTCCCCAAACTCAAATCCGTGAAATCGCTTTATGCGGTCGGTGAAATTCCGCCGCTTGGGCATGTTCCCGAACAGATGCAGGCCTGGGCGATCCGCAAGGAACGCCACGGTCCCCCCGAATCCGCCATGCAGATCGAGGTGGTGCCGACCTGGCCGATCGGCGAGGACGAGGTGCTGGTTTTCGTGATGGCGGCGGGCGTCAACTACAATGGCATCTGGGCAGGACTGGGCCAGCCGATCTCGCCCCTCGACGTCCACAAAAATCCGTACCACATCGCCGGCTCCGACGCGTCGGGCATCGTGTGGGCGGTCGGAGCCAAGGTGAAGCGCTGGAAGGTCGGCGACGAAGTCATCGTGCATTGCAATCAGGATGACGGCGACGACGAGGAGTGCAATGGCGGCGATCCGATGTTCTCGACGTCGCAGCGAATCTGGGGCTACGAGACGCCAGACGGCTCCTTCGCGCAATTCTGCCGCGTGCAATCGCGGCAATTGATGCCGAAGCCGAAGCACCTCACCTGGGAAGAAGCGGCCTGCTACACGCTGACACTCGCCACCGCCTATCGCATGCTGTTCGGACATGCGCCGCACACGCTGAAGCCCGGCGATCATGTGCTGGTCTGGGGCGCTTCGGGTGGGCTTGGCGTGTTCGGCGTGCAGCTCGCGGCGGCGTCCGGCGCCAACGCCATCGGCATCATCTCGGACGAGAGCAAGCGCGATTACGTCATGGGGCTGGGCGCCAAGGGTGTAATCAACCGCAAGGACTTCAATTGCTGGGGCCAGATGCCCAAGGTGAACACGCCAGAATATAATGACTGGGTGAAGGAAGCGCGCAAGTTCGGCAAGGCGATCTGGGACATCACAGGCAAGCGCGATGTCGATATCGTGTTCGAGCATCCCGGCGAAGCCACCTTCCCGGTGTCGTGTCTTGTCGTGAAGCGCGGCGGCATGGTGGTGTTCTGTGCCGGCACCTCCGGCTTCAATATCACCTTCGACGCCCGCTATGTCTGGATGCGGCAGAAGCGCATCCAGGGCTCGCATTTCGCGCATCTGAAACAGGCCAGCGCCGCCAACCAGTTCGTGCTCGACCGCCGCATCGATCCCTGCATGAGCGAGGTCTTCGCCTGGGAGCAGATCCCGCTGGCGCACCAGAAAATGTGGAAGAACCAGCACGCGCCCGGCAACATGGCGGTGCTGGTGAATGCGCCGCGGCCCGGTCTGCGCAGCTTCGAGGATGTGGTGGAGGCGGCGGGGGGTTAATCCACCGCCTCCGGTTCCCTGCGCTCGCGCATCTTCACGATCACGGCGTTCAGTTCGCCGCCATAGATGAAGATCGAGGCGGTGAGATAGAGGAACACCAGCGCGATCATCGGCGAGGCGAGGCCGGCGTAATAGACCGAATAGGTGAAGGCGAATTCGGCGAGATAGCGGCCGAACATCACGCCGGCGACGAGCCACAACACCAGCGTCGCCAGGATGCCCGGCAGGATCTGTCCGAAACTGCGGCGGCCGGCCGGCAGCCATTTGTGCACGGCGATCAGCGGGACGATAAGCAGGACGGTCGCGATCGACAGCCGCACAAAGGTCACGACATCGCCGAAGGGCTCGAGCTTGGGAAATTTCCGCACCAGGGTCGCCCAGATCAACGGCGCCAGCAGCACCAGAAACGACAAAGCGAGCAGGCCGACGGCGGAAAGGATGACATAGCCGATGGATTCGAGGCGCAGCAGCCACATCGAGCGCGTCTCGACCACGGTATAGGCGCGGTTCAGGCCGATGCGCAGGCTCTCGATACCGCTGGAGGCGAAATACAGCGCCAGCGCGACGCCGACGGTCAGCACCTGGCCTTGCGCGTTGCTCAGGACATTGTGGATTTCGCGCGCCACCGGTCCCGCGACCTCTTCCGGCCAGGACTCCAGCAGAAGATTGGCCGCTTCGTCGGCAAGACCCTGCGATCCGATGATGCCGGCGAGCGCGGTGAGCACGAGGAAAAACGGGAACATCGCCATCAGGCTGGACAGCGCAATGTGGCTGGCGATCGCCCAGCCGTCATCGGCATTGAACTGCCAGAAGGCGTCCAGTGCGACGCGCCAGATTTTCTTCAGGAACGACAAGGCCTGCAATCTCCCATCGAGGCCACATCGTATAGCGGGCCGCGCAATTCAAGGGGAGGCGGAAAGGCAACAGATTCCCGAAAGATGAGCAATCCGAGCCGGTTACCGGCCACTGCGACCTGCGGGGCCTACGTCACTTTGCGCCCGCACCTCGCTCGGGGTCATGCCGAAGCGGCGGCGGAAGGTACGGTTGAAATAGGACACGTCGTTGAAGCCGACCCGCAGGGCAATGGCGCTGACGGTCTGCGCCATCTGGCGCGGATCGCTCAGCATGCGATGCGCCTGCATCAGGCGCTGTCCGACCGTGTATTCGGAGAATGTCGTTCCTTCCGCCTCGAACAGCATGTGCACGTAACGCGACGTGACGCCCTGCGCGACCGCAGCGGTCGCTGCAGAGAGTCCGGGGTTGGGCAGATTCTCGTGAATATAAGCCTTGATCGCCGCAAGGCGCGCCGCGGCAAGACCGCGGGCCGCCATCTCGGCGCGCTCGCGCGATGTCCCGATCGCAAGAGCTGCGAGATCGTACACATGATTGACGACAAGGCGCCGCGCTTCCGGCGTCGCGATCGTCTCCTGTTGCTCGAGCGCGTCGAGATAGGTGACGAGCAAGCGCGCGGCTTCGGTGCCGGCCGGCATGACCTGCCGCTGCAGGCTTTCGTAATCGGGGATGAGCGGTTCGATCAGCCGGCGCGAGAGGCGCAAGCCCAGGATCGTCGTTCCGATGCGCATGCCAAGCGCGGCATCGGCGTCCTTGGCATCGTAGCGGGCATAGGTCGCCGCTCCCGCCGGCATGAGAAGCCGCGGCCGTGCATGTCTGCCGGGATATCATCTGCCGTTACGGCGCTTCGGAGACGGGCGCGATGGCGCACGCGGACGCGCGCGAGGCTCTGCTCGATCCTGGTTTCGCCGGCTATGTCCTGCCAGGCTTGGAGATTGGCATTTTCGACGACCGCGGTGGTCGGTGTGCGGATGGCCAAACCGGGCTGATCAAGGCGCGGCGCGCCGGTGACGCAGGTTGGATCGAGCTTGGCGATATTGGCCGGCTGACATTGGATGGGCGTCTCTACGTTCTCGGCCGCGCTTCAGAAGCTGGCATCGGCTATATGCGCCAACATATATCGCCTGTCCACGAGTGCGAACATCTGTTGCGCCTCGAATGGGACGTTGCCGACGCCGCGGCGGTTCTGATCGAGGACAAACCGCAGCCGCAAATCTGGATCGGTGTCGTCGGTAATGGCGGCGTGAAAGCGGACGCACTCGCCACGCTGCTGCGCGCACGCGGCATCGAACACGCAATCCGCCTGTTCGACCTTGAAGCGATCCCGCGCGGCGCCAACGGCAAGGTCAGCCGCGCGCAACTGAAGGCGGTCATGCTGGCGGCAACCGGCAAGCCGCTTGTGACGGCAAGCACGCAAGTATCGTGCGCTTGACATCTTTCAGATTTAGGAATAAATACATGTTCGCTATTTCTCGCGTCGCCGCCTTCTAGAGCCGGTGACCGCAGGAGAAAAACGATGGAGCGCCAGGAGGCGCAGGGCCCGCAAGGGCTCGCGCGCCCGCGATAGTGGCGCGCGGCGGGGTGCGTCAATCCCCGCCAAAGGGGGCGGTGAGCGCCGGCCCCCTGGCGCCTCCCGGCGCTCCATTCCGCTTCGGCGGAAAAGGAAAAAGGGAAAAGTGGTGCCCGGCCACTCAAAGAATACGGGCGGCGAAGCGTTGGCTAAAGCAGGAAGCCGCGTCGTTCGGCACCAATGCGCCTACGCCGCCTGCACTTGCGCGAGGAAGCGCCGCACCTGACGTTCGAGGCCTTCGGCCTCGACGGCCAGCGCGTCGGCGAGCGATTTCACTTCGGAGGCTGTGCCGCGCGCGTCGGTGATCGCGCTTGCCACGCGGCTCATCGCTTCGGCGCCTGTGCGCGCTTCGCTGGAGGCATTATTGACGCCTTCGGCAATGGTCGAGACGGCCGAGTTCTGCTCCTCGACCGTGACCGCGACGCTGGAGGCGATCGCCGACATGTCGCCGATGATGGCGTTGACCTGATTGATCGCCTGCGCGGCGCCGGCGGCGGCGGACTGGATCGCCCCGATCTGGCCGGCAATGTCTTCGGTGGCGCGCGCGGTCTGGCCGGCCAGCGATTTCACTTCTTGCGCCACCACGGCAAAGCCGCGGCCGGCTTCGCCGGCGCGCGCCGCTTCGATCGTGGCGTTCAGCGCCAGGAGGTTGGTCTGCCCGGCAATCGCCTGGATCAGGCTGATCACCTCGCCGATGCGCGTTGCGGCATTGGCGAGCTCGCCCATGGTCGTCGTGGTGCGGCGCGCTTCCTCGACGGCGCGGCTGGCGACCTCCGTCGACTTGTGCGCCTGGCTGGAAATTTCGCCGATCGAGGCGGCGAGTTCCTCGACCGAGCTGGCCGCCGCGGTGACGTTGCTGGAGGCCGCGCGCACCCGGCTCTCCGCCTGCCGCGCTTCGCCCGACACCGCGTCGGCGGCGCTGTTGAGGTTGCCGGAGGCGATTTCCAGCCGCTCCGCCGCGCCGCGCACCTTGGCCAGCATTTCGTCCACCGAGCGCTCGAATCCGGCGATGGTCGCGGCGATGGTTTCGCTGCGCTCCTCGCGCGCTCGGCTCTGCTCGCTCTGGGCGGCGGCCAGATGCTCGCGCTCCACCATGTTGTCGCGGAATACGATGACGGTGCGCGCCATCTCGCCGATCTCGTCGCGCGCGCGGGTGGCGGGAATTCTGGCGGAGGTGTCGCCGGTCGCCAGCCGCTGCATCGCGCCGACGAGGCCCGCCAGCGGCCCGGTGATGCTGCGGCCGATCAGATAGCTGAACGCGAGCCCGATCAGGACGGCGGCAATACCGACTGTGATGATGGTGAGCCGGGTGCGCTTCTGGGAGGCCGTCAGCTCCGCCGACGCGCGGCTGGCCCCCTGGACCGCCGTGATGATGATGTCGTCCGCCGCCGGCATCAGGTTCTTGGTGTCGAGATCGATGATGGAAAGATAGGCCGATACCGTATTGGCGCTCTCGGACCAGAGGTCGAAGGCCTCGACGTAGCGCTTGATCTGGTTTTCCAGCTCCGACCGCAGGGCCGGCGTGCCGTCGATATTGCCGAACGTGTCCGTGAACGTCTTGTATTCCTTGAAGAACATCGCATAGGCGAGCGTGCTCGCATTCAGCCGCCGCTCCGCCTCGTAGCGCCGCATGATTAGGAGCGAGACCAGCAGCTTCTTGGCGTCCACCTCGCCGAGCCAGGTCATTTCCTCGTTGATGATGCGCTCGACCGCATTTCCCGCATCGCGAATTTGCCGCCGCAGGCCTTCGTTGTCGCTGAAACCCAGATCCCTTTGCTCCTTGATCAGGAGCTGGAAGTTCTTGGCGATCTGATTCAGCATGTCATTGAGCGGAGCCAGTTGCTTGCGCTGGTCCTCGTCGAGCGACATGCTGATCGCATTCAGATTTCGAAGGGCGCCGCCGGCGGCGTTCTCGAATGCGACGATCGATTGATCGCCTGGCTGCGCCGCGAAATCGCGCGCGCTGATGCGCATGGTGCCGATATTTTCCTTGAAGTCCCGGCTGGCATCAGCGATGGCCGCCGCAACCTTGAACCGGTCGAATGCGGCCTCGACGTCCTTCTCGCCGCCGGCGAAGAAGAATCCGTTGGCCAGAAAGCCGGCGACGGGGATCATGGCAATCGCAATGATGCGGGTGCGGACGGAAAAGGACGACACCAACCGCCCGAACGACAGGCGCTGTGATCCGGCATGGGGACTTGCGGCAGTCGGGGCGCTGCTCATGAGCCTGCCTGGACATGGGGCATCCGAACGAAAAGAGCCGAAAAAAGTAAAGAATCCAGTAACTAGGGCACGCGCCGGCAAGGCCGTTGATTTTGTGCGGCGCACCATTACTGTGGCGTAAATCCCGCCTTCCGTTGTGCCGCATGAGGTTGCCTATGCCGCTCGCATCCGCCCGTCCCGACGCCAATGACTCCTTCACGCCGCATGCGCGCGAGGCGGTCGGTGCGGCCGAGGCGCTCTTGGCCGATGCGACCATCGCCGTGCGCAAGCGCGTGATGGGCGAAAGCGGACCGGCCGGACATCTGTTCGACCGCGAGCAGCGCGCGACGCACGGCCTCGCCTGGCTGGCAACTTATGTCGAAGCGCTACGCCAGCTCGCGTCTTACGCCGAGCGCATGCAGGAGACCGGACAGTTCGGCGAGGCCGAAGAGCTGATCGTCAATATCGGACTGGGAGAATATGTCGCGCAGATCGTCGGCGGCATTCCGATGAGCCAGGGCGAGATCGTGCGCCTGTCCGATCTTGGTCTGTCCTCTGCGGAGGTCGCGGCGCGCCTGACGCCCGCCGTGGAAGCGCTTATCGCCGACGGCAACAATGCTGCGCGCCGCGCGCGCCTCGTCGCGCTGCTGCGCGATCACCATGGCGCAACCTTCGGCCAGAGCGGCCTCGACGACACGCTGGAGGCGATCCGTGAGGAGATGCGCAAATTCGCGCTCAGCGAGGTGATCCCGCATGCGCAAGAATGGCATCTGAAAAACGAATATATCCCGCTCGACATCATCTCGCACATGTCCGAGCTGGGTGTGTTCGGGCTGACCATTTCCGAGAATTACGGCGGCATGGGGCTCGGCAAGGAATCCATGTGCGTCGTCTCCGAGGAATTGTCGCGCGGCTACATCGGCGTCGGCTCGCTCGGCACCCGCTCGGAAATCGCCGCCGAGCTCATCCTCGGCAGCGGCACCGAAGACCAGAAGCGCAAATGGCTGCCGAAGCTCGCCTCCGGCGAAATCCTGCCCACCGCCGTCTTCACCGAGCCGAATACCGGCTCCGACCTTGCGTCGCTGAAGACGCGCGCCGTGCGCGAAGGCAACGTCTACAAGGTCTATGGCAACAAGACCTGGATCACGCATCCGGTGCGCGCCGACCTGATGACGCTCCTGGTGCGGACCGATCCGAAGGAAGCCGGCTATCGCGGCCTGTCGATGCTGCTCGCCGAGAAGCCGCGCGGCACGGACGACAATCCTTTCCCGGCGCCGGGCATGTCCGGCACCGAGATCGAGGTGCTCGGCTATCGCGGCATGAAGGAATACGAGATCGCCTTCGACGGCTTCGAGGTGAAGGCGGAGAACCTGCTCGGCGGTATGGAAGGCGCGGGCTTCAAGCAGTTGATGCAGACTTTCGAATCCGCCCGTATCCAGACCGCGGCGCGCGCGGTCGGCGTCGCCCAGGCGGCCCTCGACCAGGGGCTCGCCTATGCGCAGGAACGCGCGCAATTCGCGCGCCCGATCGTCGAGTTTCCCCGCGTGGCCGACAAGCTCGCGATGATGGCGGTGGAGATCACCATCGCCCGCCAGCTCACCTATTTCGCCGCCCGCGAGAAGGATTCCGGCCGCCGCTGCGACCTCGAAGCCGGCATGGCCAAACTCCTCGCCGCCCGCGTCGCCTGGGCGGCCGCCGACAACGCCGTGCAGATCCACGGCGGCAACGGCTTCGCGCTGGAATTTCCGGCGTCGCGCATCCTCTGCGACGCGCGCATCCTCAACATCTTCGAGGGCGCCGCCGAAATCCAGGCGCAGGTCATCGCCCGCAGACTGCTGGATGGCAGCAATTAGCTATCCAACCGGCGATGACAAACGCAAGAAAGCCATCGCCTGCGGAACGCTGAACGGCGGCAACCAGCAATCCGGCTGTCGTCTGACAGGGCACCGACGGCAACCGATCACGTCCTCGTGCGTTGATATAGCGCAAGGCGCGGATCGGTCATTTCTCCTCAGGTACGTGCCTGTGAGGAGGTTTTCATGAACAAGCTGAAAATTGCGCATGGCGATTGGGTCGTCGTTTGCGACGGGCAGAAAGCGCTCATTCTCGAGAATGCCGGCGACGAGAAATTTCCCAACCTCAAAACGAAAAAGGTCTACGACGAAAAGATTCCTCCCACGCACGAATTGGGCAGCGACGCGCCCGGGCGTTCCATCAGCTCGGTCGGCCACGGCCGCAGCGCCATGGAGCAGACCGACTGGCACATGCAGGAAGAGGAGCGCTTCTTGCGCCGCCTTGTCGGCGAACTCGACGGCGCGCTGAACGGAGGCACCACCCGGTCGCTGATTCTGGTCGCGCCCCCGCGCGCGCTCGGCATCATCCGTGAAGTGTCGTCAAAGAATCTGAAGGCGGCGCTGAAAGCCGAGATCGACAAGGATTATGTGCGCATGCCCGTGCACGAGATCGAGAAGCATCTGGTCGGAAAGGCTGCCTAACGCCGGTCGCAGAGCGGGCGATGGCGCCTCGTCAGGAAGGCTGATAAGAAGCCGGCATGACGAGCTTCTTCTATTATCTTGTCCCCTTTGCCATCGGGGCGGTCGCCATAGTCCTGCTGTTCGGCCTCATGAACATGATGCGCGGCGGCTCGCCGCATCTGTCGCAGAAGCTGATGCGCTGGCGGGTCTTGCTGCAATTCCTCGCGCTTGTCATCATCATGATCACGATCTGGCTGATGGGAAAATAGATGGTCGTCCTCAACCGCATCTATACGCGCACCGGCGATGACGGCACGACGGCGCTCGGCACCGGCGAGCGGCGCAAGAAATACGACCTGCGCGTTGCCGCCTATGGCACGCTGGACGAAGTGAACGCGGTGGTCGGGCTGGTGCGGCTGCACACGCAGGACGACCCCGTGCTCGACGCCATGCTGTCCCGCGTCCAGAACGACCTTTTCGATGTCGAGGCCGATCTCTGCATGGTCGATCAGGGCAAGGGTCCGGGCGGCGCCAAGCTGAATGTCACCGATGCGCAGGTGACATGGCTGGAGCAGCAGATCGATACCCTCAATGACGCGCTGGCGCCGCTGCGGTCCTTCATCCTGCCGGGCGGGACGCCGGCTGCAGCCTATCTGCACCTTGCCCGGACCGTCTGCCGCCGGGCCGAGCGGCTGATGGTGCAATTGCGCGACCAGCCGGGGGAGAGCGTCACCCCGCAGGCCCTGCAATATGTGAACCGGCTGTCCGATTTCCTGTTCGTCGCCGGCCGGCATGCCAACGACAAGGGGGCCAAAGACGTGCTCTGGTCCCCGGGGCAGAACCGGTAAAGTCCAGAACCGGCAACTCGTCTTGTCAGCCAAAGCGTTGACACCCGCGCCGTCCCGCCTTTAGGTAGCCGCCGATTTCGCAGCTGCGAAGGATGGCTCATGAAGATCCTCGTGCCCGTCAAGCGGGTGATCGACTACAACGTCAAGGTCCGCGTCAAATCCGACGGCTCCGGCGTCGAACTC
>Ga0209172_10007611_pt1 | contig 11095 bp, 8 predicted proteins | sample LarsenN4metaG_FD_184113 | JGI IMG/M metagenome (GOLD analysis project Ga0209172, IMG submission 184113) | Hot spring sediment bacterial and archeal communities from British Columbia, Canada, to study Microbial Dark Matter (Phase II) - Larsen... ... | reverse complement strand
CTTGACCAGGACTTCCAGCCAGGGTTCCCCTTTCTGGTCGAGATGGTGGAGGTCATTCACCACGAGGAAGCTAAAGTGTGCTTGCGGGGCAGATTCGCCAGCTTGCACGACTCCAGGCCAGATGCCGGCGGACAGGAGACTTCCGGCAGACCAACGGAGCAGCTCACGGCGGGTTATTCTCCTGGACAGCATGTGCTCACCTGTTGGGAAAAGCGGAGGATGCCAGTGGCGCCTGGTACATACTCTATACTGCCAGAGGAAGCGCTGCCATGACCCCATCTGAAAGCGAACTTCTCGAGAGACTCCAGGCCCGCGATTCCGACGCACTCGCCATGTTCCTCGAAGCGAACAAGCACCGGCTGCTCGGATACATCGAGAAGAACCTGGGGACTGCTCTCCGCAGCAAGTTGGAACCTGCGGATATTGTGCAAGAGGTCTGCTTGCAGGCCCTGCGGTTGTTGCCGGAAGCGGACTTCAGCCAGCGCGACCCGCTCAACTGGCTCTGCCACCTGGCTGAGCAACGCATCATCGACGCCTACAGGAAGCTGTTCGGCGCCCAGAAGCGCTCGGCCCATCGCGAGGTGAATCTCGCAGGCGGCGGTGATCGCTCGGAGGAGGCTGGTCTTGCTGACCTCCTGGCCGCCAGCATGACCACAGCCAGCCAGGCCTTTTCGAGGAACGAGAAGCAGTTTCGACTGCTGGCCGCCCTCGAACTGCTACCGCCAGAGGGCCGCGAGGCCTTGCGTTTACGCTACGTGGAAAACCTACCCTCGCGTGAGATTGCTCGTCGGCTCGGCAAGAGCGATGGAGCCGTGCGCGTGCTGCTTACGCGTTCCGTCAGGAAGCTCCAGGAGATCCTTCAAGCTTGAGCTCCGCCCCAGTTCTTCAAAGAGACTGCGGTTGCAGGAACGTCAATAGTTCACCGGCTCACGGCGGTGGAACGGCGGAGCGGCCGACCGACCGCCATCGGTGCATGCCGTGGTTGGATGGAACCGGCTACCAGCTGTTCCACCAGCCCGCAGCGAGGACATCGTCCCACACGTCCGACTCGTTCTGGCGCGAACCGGAGCTTCTGGCCGCAGCCAGAGCAACGTCGCAGCAACGCAACAGGCTTGGCGCTTTCTCGCCGTGATTGCATCTTCCATAGCAACAGACCGGTCGTGAAGACGCCCACGGAGGCCAAGCCGAAAAGGAGTGTTGCCCAGTTCATTGATGATCCTCCCCTCGATGGTTCTGCAGGTCGCAGGCCGGCGTTTCCGAATGCCAGCCAATACCTCATGAAACCCCGCGGGTCCAGAGGAGGTGTCGGTTAGAAGTGTATGAGCGAAACCAAGCCGTTTTTCCTTCACTTTTCTTCAAGAGCCGTCAAAGTAGAAGCTCTGTCCAGGAGTCTGCGCGGACCGCAGGAACTGGGCTCTGCGAGAGCCTTCCATCGCAGTGCTTGTCAACCCCCTAGAGGCCCGCCAGATTGGACAGTCGAATGGAACCCAGTTGCTTGCGGGTCTGATCCGCGGCCTGAGAGCAAATCGAATCCAACTTTCGATCGAGCCCGTTTCCGGCCGCTGAGGAATGGAATGCGGTCATGCCTCGGATTGGGCCCTCTACCGCCTCGACGACATCCAGCATGGAAATTTCCTTGGCTGGCTTGGCAAGACGATAGCCGCCGCGCGGGCCCTTCACCGAGAGAAGAAGGCCTGCCGAGACAAGCGGCTTGAGAACTTTGAGAAGGAACCTCTCGGGAATCTTGTGGACCTGGGCAATCTCGTGAGAGGCGAGAGGAGTGTCAGGTTTCTTCGCTGCGATGTGTACCATGGCGTGCAAGGCATAGCTTGAAGCACGAGTCAAACGCATGACAATCATTCTCCACTGTCCGTGGGCCGATCTCAGTCGGCAACCAGGTCAACAAGACAACCAGTGGGCGTCCTGAGGTTGCGGGATGGCGTGGCGAACAGGAATCGGGTAACCAGCGGCCAGCACCCCAGCCATGTACCCCGACATCGGCGATTGAGGAGATTGAGGAAATGCAACCCAGCATGCAGCGGCGCCAGGCAAGGCCGAACAAACGCCTCCAATCCTGCCCCAACTCCGTGATGAGAAACCTGTCGGCTCCCGCGGGTTGTCGGCCTCTGATTGGTTAGCGCGTGGCTTCCCGCTGAGGTCGATCCACCCTATTTGCTATGATTTCTAGACACTAGGGAGAAGAAGAGCCAGAATCTTTATAAGTTTTTCAAGGTCGCTGAAGGGACCGATGAGACAGCTCAAGTGTCGGCACCCCTTGTGCTGCTTTTTGCACCGCCCCTGATCTCAGAAATCTTGAACTCCACTGGCACGACAGTCGTCACCCACACCGGACGTCCTCGGACGGTCTCCCTCCCCTTGCGCAGCTGAATACGCCAGACAAGCGATGTCGATGGTGGGGCCTTTCGAAGCTCATCAGCAATCCGAATGTTGTTTTGGTCCTGGGTTGCAACCACCAGAGTTTCAAGCGACTCCCCAGGAAGAAGTTCACCGAAGTTCTGCCCCCGTATGCGTTCGGTCGCGGGGTCGACCACGGGACCGTAGAAATCCTTGTCGCCGAGCGTGAGAAAGGTGTACGGCCGGACGGACCGACCATAGGCACGGTTGAAGACGGGATCGTGTGGATGGAAGATGCTGTCGGATACGTTCTTGAGCCTCAAGCGCAAGACCAGGGCATCTTCAGAACTGGTGTAGTTGGTTGACCCTCGGTAGAAGCTGAAGGGCAGCTTCTGGCGGACGACTTCCAGCGGCGTGATTTCGATGCCGCCGAACCGACCTGTCTCCCCCAACTTCAGCGGGGCTTGGTCCTTCGGCAGCTCCAGGCGGGGATCGATAATGGGTCGCTTGCCTTCTTCAAGCTCCTTGTAAAGCCCATCGTCCTGAACGCTCTCCAGTGGGTGGACCTGCTTTTCCTGGCCTCGCTCCATCATTCTGTTGATCAGCACATAGCTGGCCACGGGGATCAAGATCAATGCAAAAGGCAGAAGCAGGGCTATCAGCCAGAAACTCACTGGAATCCTGGCCCTTGGTCGTGCTCCAGCGCCCGCTGGCAGCATCGCTGGGCGCAAAGACTCCTGTCGCGGGGGGGTCAGCTCCTGGGTCTGCTCGTTGGACCACAGTCTCTGCTCGCCAGGCGAAACAGGGCCTGGCGTGTCAGACTGAAGGGACCAGGGGTTGTCCCCCGCAGAACCGCTCGGGGTGGGCGCAGAGAGGCTCAGCTCCCCCCCGCCAGCCGAGGAGCCGGTCCCAGGTGCTATATTGCCATTCAGGCCCAGCCACGGATCGGAGGCTTGGGCAACGCCATCCTCCTGATTCGGTTGGCTCCCTGTCACGGACTCACGGCTGGTCGTGTCATCCCTGCCAAGATTGAACTCCTTGAACGGATGATCTTCCTCTGAAGGCGTTGCGGGCTCTGAGTCTAGGGTGAGCGGCTCGCCAATGCTCTGGGCGACGGGTTCCGCGAGGTTCGCTTCAACACCCGCGTGTTCGTGAGGCGCAATGGCCTCACTTGAGGGGCTGCCGACTGAAACAGTAACGTCACTTCCTCCTGGGCCCGAGCTGACGGAACCCAGCATGGGTGCGGTGACCACCTGCTGGCAATGCGGACATCGCACCGGCCGGCCACGGAGCTCGTTCCCGACTGCCATGAAATTGCCGCAAGCGCCGCACTTGAAGGTCAATCCCGAGGAAAGCACTCGAACACTCCTCTGACCGGGCATGGGCGGTTAGTTCTTGACCCTATTGGAAAGCTATTCTAACGGTAGATGGCCAGTCTGGTCCAATCAGATCGGTGCTCAGGTTTGCGCTGGCGCTGCCCTGCACTTCCCACCGGCATCTGCGAGGCACGACCGAGTGGCGATACGAGCTCCCGAGGATATAATGCCGCAATTATGCATCCCCCACACGTTTCGCCGGCAGTGCTGCGCGGGAAGACCAAGATCGTCGCAACGCTTGGACCCGCTTCGGCCGAGCCCGAGATCCTTGAGAAGCTCGTGCTTGCTGGCGTCGATGTGTTCCGCCTGAACTTCTCGCATGGGACCTGGGAGTGGCATTCCGACACTCTCGCCAGGGTACGAACTGTAAGTGAACGTCTGGGCCATCCCGTGGCCGTGCTTCAGGACCTGTGCGGCCCGAAGCTCCGGCTCGGCGAGATTCCTGGGGGTTCTTTCCAGTGCCGGCTCGGGGCGAAGATTCTGCTCGTGGCCCAGCCGAGCGGTGCAGGTAACGAACTCCCAGTCAGCCACGCCAGCTTGCTGGACGACCTCGATGTCGGCAATGAAGTCCTTCTTGCAGATGGCATCGTCACCCTCCGCGTCCTGAGACGACTGGACGCTGGCCTCGAGACAGAGGTTACTCTTCCGGGCGAGGTTCGCTCGCGGCAAGGAATCAGCGCCCCTGGCGTGAGCCTTCGGCTCGAGCCGCTCACTGAGAAGGACCTGCGCGACCTGGATTGGTCAGCACGGCATGACGTGGAGTTCATCGGGCTCAGCTTCGTGAGGCGGCCCGCCGACGTCGATCGGCTCCGCCAGGAGTTGGCCCAACGCGGCTGCAAGGCCCAGATCATCGCCAAGATTGAGAAGGCGGAGGCGCTCGGAGATCTTGACGGCATCATTGATCGCGCAGATGGCATCATGGTGGCGCGAGGCGATCTCGGCGTGGACATTGACGTCGCACGTGTTCCCATTGTTCAGAAGGAAGTCATTCGCCGTTGCAATCAGCGCGGGAAGCCCGTCATTACGGCGACGCAGATGCTCGAGTCGATGCGTACGAGCAACCGCCCAACTCGAGCCGAGGCATCGGATGTCGCCAACGCGATTCTGGATGGATCGGACGCGATCATGCTCTCGGCCGAGACAGCGACGGGGCTGTATCCCGTCGAGTCCGTCTCCACCATGGCCCGCATCGCCACGGCAACGGAAGCGATGCTCGCAAAACTCGCAACGCGGCTCGGGCGGGAGCCAGGGGCAGACATCCGAACGGCGACCGTGGATTGTGCTGGGCAGCTAGCGGATCAGGTGGGGGCGCGCTGGCTCGTGGCAGCGACGCGCCACGGCGACACTGCTCTGGCCCTGTCCAGGCAACGCAATCTCACGCCGATTCTCGGGCTCAGCGATCAACCGGAAACCGTCCGGCGCATGGCCCTGTACTGGGGCGTGCTGCCCGTGTGGTTCACTGCTCCCCATGGAACTGCGGAGTACGTCGAACGAGTGGTTGCCTGGGCCAGGAGTCACGAGCTGGCCAACCCAGGCGATCGCATCGTCTTCGTTCTTGGCGCAGCCTGGGGAGAAAGCAGTTACAATGCTCTTCTGGTTCATCAGATAACTTGACCGGCCACACGGCAGCACGGATGCCGTGCTGCGTTCTCGACCATGCGAGACAGGTTTCATGCCAAGGAGTCCACGGGGAGGCTGTCATGAGAAGTGCTGTGCTGGCGTTGCTGCTCCTGTTGCCCGTCGCCGTTGATGCCCAGGATCTCAACAACGTCAAGACCGAGACGGATATCGTTTACGGTAAAGGGGGCAATCAGGAGCTTCGCCTCGACCTGGCCATGCCAGCGAAGGGCGACGGCCCGTTCCCCGCGATTGTTTGCGTGCACGGCGGCGGTTGGAAGGGCGGGAGCTACAAGGACATGGCCCAGACAATCCGTGCGCTGGCTGCGGAGGGCTTCGTCGCCTTGAGCGTACAGTACAGACTGACGCCAAACATGGGCCAACCAGCGGGCGGGCTTAAGGCCCGCTGGCCTGCGCAGATCGAGGATTGCAAATGTGCCGTTCGCTGGCTACGCGCTAATGCCGCGAAGTACAAGGTTGACAAGAGCCGCATCGGGGCTGTCGGTTACTCGGCCGGTGGGCATCTCGTGCTGCTCCTCGGTCTGACCAGGAGCGATGACGGGCTGGAGGGCACCGGCGATCTAACCCCTGAAGCTCGCAAGGAGTCGAGTCGAGTGCAGTGCGTCGTCGATTTCTTCGGACCGACCGATCTCACGACCGGAGACTGGGACAAGCTCGTCGAACCTCTCCTGCTCGACATGTTCGACGGCCCCCTCGATAAAAAAGCCAAGGAATACAAGCGGGCCTCGCCTATCACCTACGTTCGCAAAGACAAGGACAATCCGCCGATCCTGATCTTTCACGGCACCACTGACAACATCGTTCGGTACAACCAGTCGACAAAGATCGAGGAGGCTCTCAAGGGCGTGGGAGCAAACGTGACCCTGGTTACGATGCAAGGAGACGGCCACGGCTGGGCCGGCGAGAAGCTAGCGGATTCGATCAAGCGGACCGTGGCATTCTTCAAGGATCACCTGGCGCGAGCGCCGAATTCGCCATGAGACTTCTGCCAAGATTACTCCTGGTCGCACTGTTCCTGATGCCCCTTGCTCATGGTTGTCATGGGGAGCATGACGACGACATCGCCGTCCGCTGGTTTGCCATCTACACAATGCTCGCCATGGTAACCGCGTGCTCAGTAGGAGCAGGTCTAAACGCTTCGACTTTGCCAAACGTAACAATTAGGAAGAAGAGACCGAAGAATCGGGCCGTTTCCATGAGGTTGTCTGCGTAACCTGGCGATTCTGTGATCTCCTCAGCTTTGGCGCCCGCGGCCTTTGCAAGTCCGGCAGGTTGTGCGAGAATCAGAATGGCCGCCGGAACATCGGCCACTCATCTCCTTGAGGCTAGTCAAGTCATGCGCGCGCTGCTCTCGATTCTCACCTTTTGCATTTCGTTCATTGCACTCGTCACAGCCGAGGAACAAGCCGCACGTCGAGTGGACGTCTTTCTTGCCCCAGGACAATCCTCGGCGGAAGCCCTGCCAATACTGGAGATGCTCGGGTTTGTCCCTAGCGGCAGCGTAACTGACGGTTCCTTGCTCACGGGGAAAGCGACGGACAAGGTCATTGAGGCACTGTCAGCTTCCAAACTGGTATCGCGGATTGCCGTTGGACCGGTCGTAGCCGCTGCACCGCGGGTCAAGCCAGCCCAGTACAAGGTGCGGCTACGCTACTACATCGAGGCCGACCGGACGCGGCACGCTCTGGAGTTCCGGCGCATGCTGGCTGCCTTGCAAGCCGCCGGGTTTGTGAAAGACAAGGGCCTCGAGCAAGAAGAGCTTTACGACGAGCCCATATCGGGTGTGCTACCCGCGGCTGGGGTCAAGCAACTCCTCAAAGCACCGTACCTTCAGACTGCTCTTCTGGTGCCGGAAGGAACCGAACTGCCCGACGGAAATACGCCTGTCTTCGTCAGCATGGAACTGACCAATCGTCCAGGAGTCACCAGACAGCAAGAGCTGCGTAACGCCACACTGGCCATGCTCAAGCGGCTAGGCTGGATCCCGTCGCACGGACATGACCACCGCGATCATAGCCGGCTTCTCGGCTGGCTGCCGGCCAATCAACTGGAGTCGGTGCTCCTCGCCAAAACAGGTCGAGAGCCGACCTCCAGGCGCAACCTTCAGATTGACATGGCATTACCTTCAAGCGCGAACCCGTTCGATGTCAATGGCTGGGTCCTCGTCAATGTCACGGTAACCTACAAACCGACGGAGCTTCACGACGAGCTGCTTGCGAGTCTGGAGACGCTCGGCTTTGAGCCGGCGCAGAACGGCGAAAGCCAGGAAGGACTCACTGGGATTTTCCGCGGGCGCCTACCGACGCGAACTCTGGCTCGGGCTCGGGCTCTCGATGGCGTGCTCAAGGTCGATGTCGAGCCAGGAACAGCTATTGAACGTATCACCCCAGTTCTTGCTATTGAAGTGCTTCCCGAGCCCGAGGGGAGCCAACCGCCAGCAGTGGCTGAAGAAGCCGCAGGAGAGCCTGGCTTTAGCAAGCTCTCGCCGGACTTGCGCAAGTATCTCGCCGAGGTTGGCGAAAACGTAGCGAAACCGATTCGAGTGGAAGTCGTGCTTCGTGGAACGCCAGGAGAGTTTGACGAGAACTGGCGCGAGTCCGTGGATAATCTCCGAGGTGCTCTTGGCATCGAGGGTCGGCTTGGCCCGCTCGTGACCGGCCTGGTACGGCCCACCGACATCAAGCTGCTCGCGGAACGGGATGAGGTGTCGTCGATCCGGCTGCCGCAGATGGCTCGTCCGCTCGTCCTGCCTCCCTTTGACCCGAGCAAACCCGCAGAGCTGCCGGTCGACTTCGCTCCGCTTGGCCGACAAGCAAATGGAACGGGCGACCTTGCCGCTCTCCCGCGTCGCCGCTCCCCCCAGCGTGCCGCCGTGCTGGATAGTGATTTTCGCGGCTACGCGCAGTTCGTCGGGAAAGGCCTACCGAAAAAGACTCAACTGCTGGACTTCACCCCTGAGCGAAGTCCACAGCTCCAGGCCGACCCCGTCGTGGGGGATCCTGACGGTATTGGCAATGGAACTCGCCTGGCACTCGCTCTCATGGCCACGGCGCCGGCGGATGAACTCGTATTGATACGAATCAATCCGGAAAGCCCCTACATGCTGGAGCAGGTGGTGCGCGGCGTCGAGGGGCGTGGTTGGCGTTCGGAAGCCACCGCGCTGCGCGAGGACGAGCTGCGGCGCGAACACGGTCGGCTTGACGAGGAGCGAGCCCAACTCCGCGGCCGGCGTCGGCTCGTGCTCAACAACTTCGGGGAAGATGAGGATGCCAGGGCCGCACGAGACGCGTATTTCCAGGCCCAGCGCGACTTCGATGCGCGGGAGCAGGACTTCAAGGCGCGGCAGGCGCGGTTCGTTAAGCTCGTCACGCAAGCCGAATCGCTCAAGGACCTGAACACGGTGCTGATCGGCCTGCGCTGGGAGGACGGCCATCCCGTCCTGCCCGGAACGGGCTTAGGCAATCGTTATCTGGGTCTTCATCGTGGCGATGCCAGCGCTCCTCTTCCCAAGGCCTCGTGGATCCAGGCCATTCCCAGGTCGGAAGCCGCAACCTGGCATGGCATTTTTCGCGATCTGGACAACGATGCAGCCATGGATTTTCACAGCAGGGCTGATGCGGGCTCTCGTCAAAAGGATCTCACTTTCCTGGCCTGGAAACCGCACGCCTGGCATGGCGCCAAGGCGCCCGAGAAGGTGGTGTGGCAGGAACTGCCGGCGGGCGCTGTGATCCAGGCAACGCTCCAGTGGCAAGAAGTACACTCACCGCACTGGAAGCAGGATCGTGGCCAGGACCATTATCGGCAACCCCTGGCTCCGCTCCGCCTGGTCATCCTCAAGCAGCGAGATCCCCATGGCAAGACCGCGCTTCCTGGCGATGCTTACGAAGTCGTCGCCCGCTCGCCGGCATGGGTGGACCGAGTGGAAAACGATCGCCGAACTGCAACTTACGAGATTTCGGCGCGGTTCCAGGTTCCCGAAGGGGGAGGCCGCTATGCCGTGCGCATCGAGGGCGCCGCACCTGAGTCAACCTTGCCGCCTGGGACGGCTGCGCTCCCCAACGCTCAGCGCGCCGAGTTGAAACCGCTTCTCAAGCTGGACGTCATCGATCCAGCGCACCGCGCAGAGGGTCAGGTGGTCCTGGAAACCCCAACAGCCGCCAAGCGTTAGCGATTAGGCAAGCAAGACGAGTCGTACGTGGACCGCGGGCCTGGCTGGTTCCGGAATTGCTCAATCCGTTGCACGAAAAGCCAGCGACGGCGACACTACTAGTTGGACGGGGCAGTTCCGCACGTCCAGAACAGAGGTCGCCGCCATGCGTTTAACACTGCGAACGTTGCTGGCCTACATTGATGACACCCTTCCCCCGCAGCAGACTCGGGAGATTGGTCAAAAGGTAGCCGAGCACGAAGCCGCCAAGGAGCTCATCGCCCGAATTCGCTCGGTGACGCGGCGGCGGCGACTGACGACCCCTGAAATGGCTGGCTCGGGCGAGGCGAATGTCGATCCAAATGTTGTGGCGGAATATCTGGACAACGAACTCACTCCCGAGCGAATCGAGGAGTTGGAGAAGCTTTGCCTCGAATCGGACGTGCATCTCGCCGAGGTAGCAGCCTGCCATCAAATCCTGACCGTCATCCTCGGCGAGCCTTCCAAGGTCCCCCCCACGGCCTACCAGCGAATGTACGGGCTGGTTCAGGGTCGGGAGTCCATTCCAAACCGCAAGCCGCCTCAGCCTGAGTTTCCGCTCGAAGACACCATGGGCGATGCTGCGGACGATCATGACGAAGCGCTCCTCCTGGGCATGCCTGCCTACCAACGCAGCTCTCCGTGGGTGCAGAGGCTCATTCCGGTTGCCGCAGCAGGTTTGCTCATTGTCTGCCTGGCAGGCATCATCTACGTGGCTGTTACAGGAGGCCGAAAGCCTGTTGAACTCGTCTCCGTGCCGCAGCCGCCGCCCGCAAAAGAACCCGAACAGCCCCGTGCTTCCAAGACGCCAGTAGAAAAGACAGCCGACCCCATTACGGCAGCCCCCCCTCCCACCGAGCCGCCCTCCGTGGCCGAGCCCTTGAAGCAATGGGCGGGCTGGGTGCCCATGTGGTCGAGCTGGGTTGCAGCGCGGCCAGAGATGCCCGTTGCGATGTTCCTGGTCTACGGCCACGATGAAGTCATTTCTGACACCGTGGTCGATCGGAAGGATCCGCCCGTCCAGCGGACCATCACTCCCCCCAGTCTGGTGCAAGTACCCGCGGCCCAGCACGTACTCAACAAGGAAAAAGACGCTGGCCCCGCCTTGCTGCTCCGGCAGCTCGCTGCGGATGATTTTCGCTATGTCCGTCCTGAGTCGAGGGTCAAAACAGGCGAGATGCTGCTCGCCCTGCCTGGTTACAGGTGCGAACTCCTCCTTGACAGCAAAGTCCGCCTCAGCCTCGTGGGTACGCTGCCCAGCGTGCAAGAGAATCTCTTCTACGAGGCGGCGGCGATGCTGCACGACAATCCCGAGGTTGCCCTCGACATGACTCTCGATCGTGGTCGGACAGTCATTGCCAATCGACCCAATGGCAACGCACTGGTTCGCCTCCGCTTCCTGGATCAGGTGTGGGACGTGAAGCTGCTTCAGCCCGAAACGCGAATCGGCTTCGAGTTGCACGGACGAGTGCCGCGCGGAACCGGCGAGTGGCTGCCGCAGGTCAAGGTAGCGCTCCTGGTCCACGGCGGCGACATTGAG
>Ga0209172_10007610_pt1 | contig 11100 bp, 12 predicted proteins | sample LarsenN4metaG_FD_184113 | JGI IMG/M metagenome (GOLD analysis project Ga0209172, IMG submission 184113) | Hot spring sediment bacterial and archeal communities from British Columbia, Canada, to study Microbial Dark Matter (Phase II) - Larsen... ... | reverse complement strand
CTGCAACCCTACCGGCCGCAGCAGTTGGTGCGCGAGCTGTCGCGCTCGCTGCAGCGCGAGATGGACCTCGCCGCCGAGTGCCACAACGCCGAGCGCATCAGCGCCAACATGGCGGTCTTCCCCCACGTGGTGATCCCCCGCGTGCACTGGCAGCACACGCGCGAGCGCGTCAACGTGCAGGAGTTCATCGAGGGCATTCCCGGCAGCGACCTCGACCGCGTCAGCGCCGAGGGGCTGGACCGCGTGCTGCTCGCCCGCCGCGGCGCGCAGGCGGTGCTGAAGATGATCGTCGAGGACGGCTTCTTCCATGCCGATCCGCACCCGGGCAACGTGTTCTACCTGAGCGGCAACCGTCTGGCCTTCATCGACTTCGGCATGGTGGGGCGGCTCACCACGCGGCGCCGCGAGGAGCTGCTGGCGCTGCTGCTCGGCCTGGTGCAGCGCGAACCGCAGGCGGTGGCCGACGTGCTGCTCGACTGGACCGGCGACGGCCACGGCGCCAACCTCGAGCAGCTCGAAGGCGAGATCGAGGCCTTCGTCGACCAGTACCACGGCACGCCGCTGGCCGAGCTGCACCTCGGTCAGATGCTGGCCGACGTGACCACCATCCTGCGCGAGCATCGCCTCGCGCTGCCTTCCGACCTGGCGCTGCTCATCAAGGCCTTCATCTCGCTGGAAGGCATGGGCCGCGGCCTCGACCCGGGCTTCCACATGGCCAGCGAGGCGCTGCCGATGCTGCGCCAGGTGCTGCGCGCGCGCTACAGGCCCAAGGCGCTCGGCCAGCGCGCCTGGCACACGCTGCGCGACGCCTTCGCGATGGCCGAGCGCCTGCCGCACGACCTCTCGCGCGCGATGCGCAACCTGCGCCGCGGCCGCATGCAGCTGCACATCGACCTCGCGCACCTCAGGCGCGTGGGCGACCAGCTCGACCGCGCCGCGAATCGCCTCTCGCTGGCGCTGGTGATCGGTGCGCTGATCGTCGGCTCGTCCATCGTCATGACCGTCGAAGGCGGCCCGACGCTGTTCGGCCTGCCGGCGTTCGGCTTCCTCGGCTTCAGCGGGGCGGCGATCGGCGGCGTGTGGCTGGTGCGCTCGATCTGGCGCAGTTCGCGCCATCGCGACGACGATTGACATCGGTCAATCGTCGCTAGGGCCGCCCCGGATGCGCCGCCGGCGCGCCCACGGCCCAATGCGCGCCATGGACGACCACGCCGCCGCAGAACGCCCCGCTTCGATTCTCGACCTGCCGCTGCGGCCGATTCGTGGCGACGACCCGCTGCGCTGGCTGGTGCTCGGCTGGCGCGACTTCTTGCGTGCGCCGGGCATCGGGGTCTTCTACGGCAGCTGCTTCGCGATCATGGGCTGGCTGCTGCTGTGGACCTACCGCCACGCGCCGGCCTGGGTGCTGGCGCTGTCCGCCGGATTTCTGCTGGTGGGGCCGTTCCTGTGCCTCGGCCTGTACGACGTGAGCCGTCGGCTCGAGCGCGGCGAGAAGCCCGACCTCGGCGCCTCGCTGATCGCCTGGGAGTCACGCGCCGGCACCATGGCCATCTTCGGCGGCGTGCTGCTCATCCTCGAGATGCTGTGGGGGCGCGCCTCGCTGGTGGTGTTCGCGGTGAGTTTCGACGGCATGCCCGACTTCAAGGGTTCGCTGCTGGCGCTGCTGGACCCCGAGAACTTCGGCTTCATCGCCGCCTACCTGGCCGTCGGCGCGGTGTTCGCCGGGCTGATCTTCGCCATCAGCGTGGTCTCGATCCCGATGATCCTCGACCGCTCGGTCGACGCCGTCAGCGCCGGCCTGACCAGCCTGCGCCTGTGCCTGACGCAGCCCTGGCCGATGCTGATCTGGGGCGCGCTGATCACGCTGCTGGTCGGGCTGGCCATGCTGCCGGCGTTCGCGGGGCTGCTGGTGGTCGGGCCGGTGGTGGGGCACGCCTCCTGGCACGCCTACCGCGCAGCGGTGGGCGCCGCGCCGGGCGGGGCGGTTACGTAACAGGCCCTCGTCTTCCGTGAACGGTTTCCGTAAAATACGTCCTGTTACAAACAGGACGGAGACCCCCATGAGCGAAACCCACGTGCGCGCCTACAGGGAGTCGCGCATCGAGGACGAGCCCATCCTCGGCCCGGTGCTGTCGCTGCCCGACGGCCGCATCCAGCCGCTGACCTGGCTCGAGCGCCTGCTGGTGCGCCTGCACCTGACGGACGCGAAGGCGCTGGAAGCGCGGTACTGGAAGCCGGCCGGCGCCTGAGGCTCGCCGCAGTCCTCAGTCGACGCTCACCGTCACCACCACGCGGCGGTTCTGTGCGCGCCCTTCGGGGGTGGCGTTGTCGGCGACCGGCTTGGTGAAGCCGAGTCCGCGGCGCTCGATGGCCTCGTCGCGCAGGCCGGCTTGAGCCAGTTGCCGGGCCACAGATTCGGCGCGACGAAGCGACAGCAGCTCGTTGTGACGCGCCGATCCGACATTGTCGGTGTGGCCCTCCACCCTCACACGCTCGATGCCGATGGACGTCAGCGACCGCGCCACCGCGTCGATCGCGGCGCGGCCCTCCGGTGAGAGCACGTCGACGTCGGTCGCGAAGAGCAGCTTCACTCCGAGGTTGAGTTCCCAGCCGTCGTCGGCCGGCACGAAGCCCATGTTCTGCAGGGCTGCCACACGCTCGGCTCGGCCGGGTGCGCTCGGCGCAGGCGCGGGTGCCGTCCGGCAGGCCCCCAGCAGGACCGCGAGCCCCAGGGCCAGGAGGCGGCGGCGCGCTCTCGTGTTTTCCATCGACGTCTCACTCCACCGTCAGGCCGCCAGCGGACGCGGCAGGTCGTCCACGCGGGCCTCGAAGAACTCCACCGAGCCGCGCGAGCGCGCCTTGGCCCGGTACATCGCGGCGTCGGCCGCCGCCAGCCACTGATCCAGGCTCGCGCCGCCGTCGGGCAGCATCGCCACGCCCACGCTGGCACTGGCGTCGATGCGCCCGTAGGCCGCGCTCTCGATCGGCACACGGATCGCCTCGGCGATCTTCTCGGCGATGCGCTGCGCGTCCGCGTCGGCACGCACCGGCGCGAGCAGCACGGCGAACTCGTCGCCGCCGAGCCGGGCGACGAAGTCGCCGTCGCGCAGCTGCGAGCGGATGCGGCGCGCCACCTGCACCAGCAGTTCGTCGCCGGCGGCGTGCCCCAAGGCATCGTTGACGGCCTTGAAGCGGTCGCAGTCGAGGAACAGCAGCGCGGCAGATTCGCCCCGCGGCCGCGGCACGCGCACCTCGCGCGACGCACGCTCGAGGAAGCCCGCGCGGTTGGGCAGCCCCGTGAGGTTGTCGTGGAACGCGAGGTAGGACAGCGATTCGTTGGCCGTGCGCAGGGTTTCGTGCTTGGCCACGAGCTGGGCCTCGCGGCTTTCGATCTCCGCGAGCAGCGCGTTGAAGTCCTCGCCGAGGTCGTGGATCTCCTTGACCGTGGCCGCCGGTGCGCGAAGCTGCAGCGCCCGTTCGATGCGCGCCGTGCGCGTCAGCGCGGCGAGCCGGTTCAGCGGGCCGACGATGTCGCGTTCGATGCGGCGCGACAGGCGCGCCACCAGCCAGGCGTTCGCCGCGGTGCACAGGGCGATCGCGGCCAGCACCTTGAACAGGTAGAAGAGCGCGCCCACGCCGTGGCCCTGCACGGTCACCTCGCCGTACACCCGCCCTTCGTGCACCACCCGCGCGCTCGCCTCCTGCGCGAACAGCAGTGCCGCCGCCTCGTTCAGCAGGGCATCGGGCAGGCCGTCGCTGCGCGCGGCGAACTCCGCCAGCGGCCGGCCGCGCGCGTCCACGAGCCGCGCGGCGCGCAGATCTTCACGGCCGGCCATCTGGCTGAGCACGTCCTGGGCTGCGGCGGCGTCGCCGAACACGGTGGCCGCCTCGGCGGTGTAGGCGATCGAACGCGCCACCAGCGTGAGGTTGTGCTCGACCTGGCCGCGCAGGGTGATGAAGGAGACGGCCGTCAGCACCAGCGCCGCCGCCACCACCGCGACCAGACCGAGCCGCAGGTGTGCCGTGCGCAGCGCGGCAAGCAGGGGCAGCCGGGTGCTCATGGGGCACCTCCCGGCGTGCTGCGCGCGATGCGCAGCACCTGCGGATGGACGCGCAGACCGCTGCGCGCGATCGCGTCGAGGTTGGCCTGGAAGCGCACCTTCGACCCGCCCGCGTCCTCCAGGCAGAACATGCCGCCGTCGCTGCAGAACTCGCTGCCCTGGCCCAGCACGAGCACCGGCTGTCCGGCCAGCTCGCGCAGCACGACGCGCGTTCCCGCCGCATCCGTGGCGCCGACGAAGAGGGCGTCGCAGTCGCCTCGCCGCGGCGTGCTCCCCCGCAGGGCCTGCACCACGACCTGGCGCTGGGCGGACCCGAGGTCGAGCGAACGGTTCAGCTCGTCGACCGCGCCACCGCGCCCGAGCGTGCACAGCTTGATGGGCGACGGCTCGGCGGGCCAGCGGGTGTAGCTGAGGATGCCGGCGACCACGCCGGCCACGCCGGCGCGGGCCGGCTCCTGCGCGCCGACCCCGAGCGGAGCGAGGACGGCGCCCAGGGCGAGCAGCCAGCGCCCGACTGCAGCAGCCAGCACGTCTTGAGCCATGCCCCGAGTATCCGGGCGGGCCCCTCGTGATCGCGCGCCCGGCCTAGGCGCACTGCACAGAACTGCCGTGTCAAATGTCGCGCCGTGTGCGCGCGTCCGAGTTCAGGGCAGCAGCACGCTGCAGCCGGTGGTCTTGCGCGCCTCGAGGTCGCGGTGCGCCTGGGCGGCATCCTTGAGTGCGTAGCGCTGGTCGATGCGGATCTTCACCGCGCCGCTGCGCACCATCTCGAACAGGTCGTCGGCCATCGCCTGGGTCGATTCGCGCGTGGCGATGTGCGTGAACACCGTGGGCCGCGTCACGTACAGCGAGCCCTTGGCCGCCAGCGTGGCCATCTCGATCGGGGGCACCTTTCCCGAGGCGTTGCCGAAGTTGGCCGCCAGGCCGAAGGGCCGCAGGCAGTCCAGCGAACGCACGAAGGTGTCCGCGCCGACCGAGTCGTAGACCACCTTCAGGCCCTGTCCGCCGGTGATCTCTTTGACGCGTGCGACGAAATCGTCCTTGCGGTAATTGATCGCGAAAGCCGCGCCGTGGTCCAGCGCCAGCTGGCACTTCTCGTCGCTGCCGGCGGTGCCGATCAGCTTCAGGCCCATGGCCTTGGCCCACTGGCAGGCGATCAGGCCGACGCCGCCGGCCGCGGCATGGAAGAGCACGAAGTCGCCCGGCTGCAGGCCGCCGACCGGCTGCGTCTTGCGCAGCAGGTACTGCACCGTCAGGCCCTTGAGCATCATGGCCGCGCCGGTCTCGAAGTCGATCTCGTCGGGCAGTTTGCACACGCACTTGGCCGGCATCACGCGGGCCTCGCTGTAGGCGCCGGGCGGCTGGCTCGCGTAGGCCGCGCGGTCGCCGACCTTCAGATGCGTCACGCCCTCGCCCACCGCCTCGACGACCCCCGCACCTTCCATGCCCAGCGCCAGCGGCAGCGGGTTGGCGTACAGGCCGGTGCGCTGGTAGACGTCGATGAAATTCAGGCCGCAGGCGTGGTGGCGGATGCGGATCTCGCCGGGCCCCGGCTCGCCGACCGTCAACTCGTCGAGCTGCATGGCTTCGGGCCCGCCGTAGGCGGCAACGCGGATGGCTTTGACGGTCTGGGGCATGGGATCAGTCCTCTTCGGTACGGCGGATGCGAATCCGCTATCGTGCCAGCCTTTGTCCGCCGCTGCATGCGCCGCCTGATCACCGCCCCCAACCTCGCCCTGGCCACGCTGTGGGCCGACATGCTCACGCACGCCGGCATCGCGGCGACGGTGCAGCGGGCCTTCGCCGGCGGCATCGCCGGCGAGCTGCCGCCCGACCAGGCGCTGCCGGAGGTCTGGGTCAGCGAGGACGGCCGGCTCGACGAAGCCCGCGTGCTGCTCGCCCGGCTCCGCCAGCCGGCCCATCGCCGCTGGGTGTGCGCCGCCTGCGGCGAACTCGTCGACGGGCCGTTCGAGGAGTGCTGGAACTGCGGCCAGGCCATGCCCGCGCCATGAACCACGCCCTCACGCCACGCATCGCCTTCATGCTCACGCTGCCCCCCCTTCTGTGGGCCGGCAACGCCGTCGTCGGCCGCGCCTTGGTGGGCAGCGTGCCGCCGCTCGCGCTCAATGCGATGCGCTGGTGGCTGGCGCTCGCGCTGCTGCTGCCGCTGGCGTGGCGGGTGCTGCGCGAACCGGCGCAGATCACGGCGCGCTGGCGGCACTTCGCGCTGCTCGGACTGCTCGGCGTGGGCAGCTACAACGCACTGCAGTACATGGCAGTGCAGACCAGCACGCCGTTGAACGTGACGCTGATCGCCGCCAGCTCACCGGTGTGGATGCTGCTCGTCGGCCGCGTGATCTACGGCGAGCGGCCGGGCGGGCGCCAGCTGCTCGGGGCGGCGCTCTCGCTCGCGGGCGTGCTGCTGGTGGTCTCGCGCGGCAGCCTGCACACCTTGCGCCAGGTGCAGCTCGTGCCGGGCGACCTGCTGATGCTGCTGGCGGTGCTGCTGTGGTCGGGCTACAGCTGGATGCTCGCGCGGCCGCCGGCGCACTTCCGCGATGCCGCGCGCCCGGCCTGGGGTTGGGCCGAGTTCCTGCTGGTGCAGATGCTGTTCGGCACCGCCTGGGCCACGCTGGCCGCCGCCATCGAGGCGCCGCTCACCTCGACGCCCGTCCACTGGACTCCGGCCGTCGTCGCTGCGCTGCTGTACGTGGCCATCGGCCCTTCGCTGATCGCCTACCGCGCCTGGGGGCTGGGCGTGTCCACCGTCGGGCCCGCCACCGCCACCTTCTTCGCCAACCTCACGCCGGTGTTCGCGGCCGTGCTGTCGGCCGCGCTGCTCGGCGAGACGCCGCGCGCGTACCACGCGGCCGCGTTCGCGCTGATCGCGGCCGGCATCGTCGTGTCGTCGCGGCGCGCGGCCTGATCAGAACGTGCCCGGGTAGGCGCCGCCGTCGAGCAGGATGTTCTGCCCGGTGAGGTAGCCCGCCTGCGTGCTGCAGAGGAAGGCGCAGAAGGCACCGAACTCGTCGGCCGTGCCCATGCGCTGCGCCGGAATGCCGGCGCGGCGCTTGTCGATCATCGCCTCCACCGTCTGCCCGCTCTTGGCCGCTGCCGCCTGCATGGTGGTGCGGATGCGGTCGGTGTCGAACCAGCCCGGCAGCAGGTTGTTGATCGTCACGTTGGCCGAGGCCAGGCGCGGCTGGCGGGCCAGGCCGGCGACGAAGCCGGTGAGGCCGCTGCGTGCGCCGTTCGACAGGCCGAGCACGTCGATCGGTGCCTTCACGGCACCCGAGGTGATGTTGACCACCCGGCCGAAACCGCGTGCGGCCATCGCGTCGACCGTCGCCTTGATGAGCTCGATGGGCGTGAGCATGTTCGCCTCGATCGCCTTCAGCCAGGCCTCGCGGTCCCAGTCGCGGAAGTCGCCGGGCGGCGGGCCGCCGGCGTTGTTGACGAGGATGTCCACCTGCGGGCAGGCGGCCAGTGCGGCCGCGCGCCCCTCCGGCGTCGCGATGTCGCCCGGCACGGCCACCACCTGCACCGCGGGCGCTGCCGCGCGGATCTCCGCCGCCGTGGCGTTCAGTGCCTCGGCGCCGCGTGCGGTGATCACGACGTTCACGCCCTCGGCGGCGAGTGCCTTCGCACAGCCCTTGCCCAGCCCCTTGCTCGCCGCGCACACCAGCGCCCAGCGGCCTGCGATGCCCAGATCCATGTGATGGTTCTCCTGCAGATGAAGTTCGAAGTCAGCGCCAGCGCGCGAGCAGCCAGACACCCGCCAAGACGAGTACGGTGCCCGCCGCCACCCACACCGTGAACGGCTCGCCGAGCAGCAGCACGCCCATCAGGATGGTCGACATGGGGCCCAGCATGCCGGTCTGGGCGGTGAGCGTCGAGCCGATACGCTCGATCGCCAACATGATCATCAGCACCGGCGCGAAGGTGCACAGCGTGGCGTTGAGCAGCGACAGCCAGATCACCTCCGGCGCCACCGTCAGCGCCACCGAGACCGGCCTCAACACCAGGAACTGCACGATGCACAGCACGCAGGCGACGCTGGTGGCCAGCCCGGTGAGCCGCATCGAGCCGAGGCGCTTGACCTCCTCGCCGCTGTAGACGAGGTAGACGGCGTAGCTCAGCGCACTGCCGAAGACGAGCGCCGCACCGAGCACGACATCGGGTCCGGCGAAATGCAGTTCGTGGCCGAAGACCAGCAGCACGCCGCTGTAGCTCACCGCCATCGCGATCAGTTGCCGCGCGGTGGCGCGCCGGCCGAACAGCACCCAGCCGAGCAGCAGCACGATGGTCGGGTTCAGATAGAGGACCAAGCGCTCGAAGCTAGCCGTCACGTAGGCGAGGCCGGCGAAGTCGAGAAAACTCGCCAGGTAGTAGCCCGAGAAGCCCAGCCCGCCGATGGCCAGCCAGTCGCGCCGTGCCAGCGGCGGCTTGCCGTGCCCCGCCCACCACGCCAGCGCAACGAACAGCGGCAGCGCGAAGAGCATGCGGAACATGATCAGCGTCACCGCATCCACGCCATGGCGGTAGGCCAGCTTGACGATGATCGCCTTGCCCGAGAAGGCGATGGCGCCTGCAGTCGCGAACGCCAGGCCCGGCAGCACGGACGCTTGCGGGGACTCGGCGACGAGGGCGCGGGAGCTCATGGCCCGCGCGATTCTACGGATCAGGCCTCGATCACGTGCGCGGCACCACCGCCGTCACCTCGATCTCCACCTTGGCGCGGTCTTCCATCAGCGCGCTCACCTCCACCGCGCTCATCGCCGCGTGGTAGACGCCGATCAGCTCGCGGAACACCTGCCCGACCTCGCGGCCGCGCGAGAGGTACTCGCGCTTGTCGGTCACGTACCAGGTCATGCGCACGATGTGCTCGGGCCTGGCGCCGGCCTCGGCGAGCACCGCCACCACGTTGGCCAGCGCCTGGCGCACCTGGGCGACGAAGTCGTCGCTCTCGAAGCGGCAGGCGGCGTTCCAGCCGATCTGCCCGGCCACGAACACCATGCGGCCTTCGGCGGCCACGCCGTTGGCGTAGCCCTTGGGCTTCTCCCAGCCCGGGGGTTGCAGCACCTGCATCATGGGGTCTGTCTCAGCTTGAAGCGCTGCAGCTTGCCCGTCTCGGTGCGAGGCAGCGACGTGCGGAACTCGATGGCCCGCGGGTACTTGTAGGGCGCGATGGTCTGCTTGACGAAGTCCTGCAGTTCGCGGACCAGGGCCCCGTCGGGCACGATGCCGGCCTTGGGCACGACGAAGGCCTTCACGATCTGGCCGCGCTCCTCGTCGGCGACACCGACCACGCCGCATTCGGCCACCTTGGGATGCAGCAGCAGCGCGCTCTCCACCTCCGGCCCGGCGATGTTGTAGCCGCCGCTGATGATCATGTCGTCGGTGCGCGCCTGGTAGACGAAGCAGCCGTCGTCGTCGAGCAGGTAGGCGTCACCGGTCACGTTCCAGCCGCCTTGCACGTAGTGGCGCTGACGATCGTCGGCGAGGTAGCGGCAACCGGTCGGCCCCTTCACCGCCAGGCGCCCCACATGCCCGCGCGGCAGCGGGCGGCCCTCGTCGTCGAGGATGCAGGCAACGTAGCCAGGCACGGCGGTGCCGGTGGCGCCGGGCTTGGCATGCGCCTCGTCGTGCGAGATGAAGATGTGCAGCAGCTCGGTGGAGCCGATGCCGTCGATCATCTCGATGCCGCTGGCGTCCTTCCACAGCTTGCGCGTCGCCGCCGGCAGCGCCTCGCCGGCGCTGACGCACTTCCTCAGCGAGGACAGGTCGTGCCCGGCCAGCTGACCCGCCATCGCGCGATAGGAGGTCGGCGCGGTGAAGCAGATCGTCGCGCGGTACTGTGCGATGGCCGCGGGCAGCGCGTCCGGCGAGGCCTTCTCCAGCAGCACGGTGGAGGCGCCCACCGAGAGCGGGAACAGCAGCAGCCCGCCCAGCCCGAAGGTGAAGGCCAGCGGCGGGCTGCCGATGAAGACGTCGTCGGCCGTCGGCCGCAGCACGTGGCGCGGCCAGCAGGCGCAGGCCGCCATCACGTCGCGGTGGAAGTGCATCGTGCCCTTGGGCTGCCCCGTGGTGCCCGAGGTGAAGGCGATGATGCAGGTGTCGTCCTTCGAGGTCCTGACGTTGTCGAACATCGGCGCCTTGGCCGCCGCCCGCGCGTCCAGTTCGCCGGTGTCCGGCGAGTTGAAGTGCAACACGCGCGTGAGCGTCGGGCAGGCGGGACGCGCCAGCGCGAGTTCCTCGGCCAGCCGCGCATCGCACAGCGCGTGCGAGATCTCGGCCTTGGTGACGATCTGCGTCAGCTCCTTGGCGCGCAGCAGCGGCATGCTGCCCACCGCGATGCCGCCGGCCTTGATCACGGCGAACCAGCAGGCCGCGAGCATCGGCGAGTTCGCGCCGCGCAGCAGCACGCGGTGGCCTGGCACGAGGCCCATGTCCTCGACCAGCACGCGGGCGATGCGGTTGGCCTGCGCCTGCACTTCGGCGTAGGTCCAGCGCACGCCGGCGCCCTGGATGCACAGGCGATCGCCCTGGCCGCGCTCGACCCAGCGGTCGAGCAGCTCGGTGGCGCAGTTCAGCTGCTCGGGGAACTGCAGCTCCGGAGCGTCGAACAGGAACTCGGGCCACTGGTCCGGTGGCGGCAGGTTTCGGGCGGCGAAGGTGTCGACATGCGCGGACGCCATCTCATGCCTCCTTCAGCAGATCGCGGCCGATGATGAGCTGCTGCACCTCGGTCGCGCCTTCGTAGATGCGCAGCGCGCGGATCTCGCGGTAGAGCGACTCGACCACGTTGCCGTGCACCACGCCGGCACCGCCCCACAGCTGCACGGCGGCGTCGATCACCTGCTGAGCGCCCTCGGTGGCGGCCATCTTGGCCATCGCGGCTTCTCGCGTCACGGTGCGGCCCTGGTCGCGCATCCAGGCGGCGCGGTAGGTGAGCAGCGCGGCGCTGTCGATGGTGGTGGCCATCTGCGCCAGCTTCGCCTGGGTGAGCTGGAAGTCGGCCAGGCGCTGGCCGAACATC
>Ga0209172_10007609_pt1 | contig 11101 bp, 13 predicted proteins | sample LarsenN4metaG_FD_184113 | JGI IMG/M metagenome (GOLD analysis project Ga0209172, IMG submission 184113) | Hot spring sediment bacterial and archeal communities from British Columbia, Canada, to study Microbial Dark Matter (Phase II) - Larsen... ... | reverse complement strand
CCACACTCCCCACACTCCCCACACTCCCCACACTCCCCACACTCCCCACACTCCCCACACTCCCCACACTCCCCACACTCCCCACACTCCCCACACTCGCCACACTCCCCTCTCCCTACCTGGGAGAGGGGCTGGGGGTGAGGGCTTATTTCTCGATTGATTTAGGATGGCTATATGCTATAATTAATTGGAAAAAATTAGGTAGGTAGGTAGGCTTGCCATGAGATTTATTAACCCCAAAACCGACTACGCTTTTAAAAAAATCTTTGGTTCCGCAGAAAGCAAGAATATCTTAATCAGTTTTCTTAATGCTTTGGTCTATGATGGCACTTCGACCATTGAAGACCTGGAAATTATCACGCCTAATTTGCCCCCTCAACTGGAAGGGTTAAAAGATACCTATCTTGATGTAAAAGCGCGGTTGAAGGATGGCACATTGGTAATTATTGAAATGCAGGTTTTAAATGTGCAATCTTTTGGGAAGCGGGTTTTATTTAATGCCGCTAAAACCTATGCGTTTCAACTGCAACGGGGTCAAGGCTATCGATATCTGAAACCTGTTATCGCTTTAACCTTAACTGATTTTGAGATGTTCCCCGGACAAAATCAAATGATTTCCCGCTTTGTCTATCGAGAGAAGTCTCAAGGTTGGCACTACCCTGAGAATGAGATGGAGTTAATCTTTGTGGAATTACCGAAGTTTACCAAGGAACTGAACGAGCTGGAAAGCCTGACAGACAAATGGATTTATTTTATGAAGTTTGCCCGATCGCTCACCTCGATTCCTGAAAATATGGATGATATCGTGGAACTCCATCAAGCCTTTGAAATTGCCAATCAAGCTGGATTAACCCTAGAGGAATTAGAAGAGTTAGACCGGCGGGAAATGTTCATTTATGACCAACAGGGGGCGATCGCTTTCGGACTTCAGCAAGGACTTGAACAAGGACTTCAGCAAGGACTTGAACAAGGACTTGAACAAGGACGACAAGAAGGCGTCGAACAAGCCAAACGTGACATGGCTCGCAACTTATTGGGTCAACTGAATGATGAGGCGATCGCCCAAGCAACCGGATTAAGTTTGGCGGAAATTGCCGCCTTACGCCAGCAATATTCTTAGCAATATTCTTAGGGTGGGTTAGGCGCGGTGGTAATATAGCGGAGAAACCCATAACTTACGATTCCCCGCCGTAACCCACCAAAACCAGCCTAGCCCACAAAAATAAGATAATTTGGTAGCCATGAACGCAGTTGAAATCGAAGAAGCCGTTTCCCAGTTAGCCGAAGCACCTTTTGACCCGGAAGAGTTTCCCTATGCGTTCCTGGAAGCCTTTGGCAACAAGTCAACGACACTCAAGCGGCTGAAAAGCGGTAACTCCAACCAATCGGACCTCCCCGGTGGGGTGCTTCAGCGCAACAATATCCATTTGCAAGTTTGCCCAGAAGGGGAAGTCACCGCCACCCTCACCGCTTTGCGCGAGAGTCCCGCTACGACTCGGTACAAGGCTAAGTTTATCTTGGCGACGGACGGCAAAAGTTTTGAGGCGGAAAATCTGGCGGATGGGGAAACCGTCGCCTGCGACTACCCGGACTTTGCGAACCATTTCGGGTTTTTCTTGCCTTTGGCGGGGATTACCACCGTGCGGCAAATCCGGGAAAATGCTTTTGATATCAAGGCAACGGGTCGCTTGAATCGGCTTTATGTGGAGTTACTGAAGCTAAACCCAGACTGGGATAAAGCTGAAAATCGGGAAATGTTTAATCATTTCATGGCGCGGCTGATTTTCTGTTTCTTTGCCGAAGATACCAATATTTTCCATAGTGAGGGGTTGTTTACTCAAACTATTACTCAGATGAGTGCCCCGGATGGTTCTAATACCGATGAGGTGCTGTCGGAGTTGTTTCGGGCGATGGCAACACCGCTTAAGGAGCGAGAAGCAGCAGGGATTCGCAGTTGGGCGAATGTGTTCCCTTATGTGAATGGCGGGCTATTTTCGGGGGGTGAGGGCGTGCCCCGTTTTAGCAAGATTGCCCGATCGTACTTGCTTCATGTGGGTAATTTGGACTGGAAGCGCATTAATCCCGATATTTTTGGGTCGATGATTCAGGCGGTGGCAGATGAGGAGGAGCGCGGAGCCTTGGGGATGCACTATACCAGTGTGCCGAATATCCTTAAGGTGCTGAATCCCTTGTTTTTGGATGATTTACGGGAGCAGTTAGAAGCAGCGGGAGATAATGCCCGGAAGTTGTTGCATTTGCGGCAACGGCTGGCGAAAATTCGGGTGTTTGACCCCGCTTGTGGGTCGGGGAATTTTTTGGTGATTGCTTATAAGGAGATGCGGCAAATTGAGGCGAAAATTAATCAACGGCGGGGGGAACCGGAGCGCCGTTCTGAGATTCCCTTAACCAATTTTCGGGGGATTGAGATTCGCCATTTTGCCGCTGAGATTGCCCGGTTGGCGTTGATTATTGCCGAGTTTCAATGTGATGTGTTGTATCGGGGGCCGATGTTGGCGTTGGCTGAGTTTTTGCCGTTGAAGGATGACAATTGGATTACTTGCGGCAATGCCTTGCGGTTGGATTGGTTGAGTCTTTGTCCGCCCACGGGTACGGCGGTAAAAGTCCAGCGGGAAGATTTGGATTTGTGGGGGGAAACGCGGGACGAGGCAGAAATTGAGTTTGAGAATGAGGGGGGAGAAACTTATATTTGTGGGAATCCGCCTTATTTGGGGAGTCGAGAGCAGGAACCCCAGCATAAAGACGATCTAAAACAGCTTTTCACCGGACAATCAACTAACTGGAAAGCTCTTGATTATGTGTCGGGATGGTTTTTTAAAGCAGCAGAATATGCAATGTTCACTCAGACATTAATCGCATTTGTAACGACAAATTCTATTTGCCAAGGTCAGCAAGTTCCACTTTTGTGGCCTATATTGTTTGATAGAGGTATAGAAATTTTCTTTGCCTACACAAGTTTTAAATGGGCAAACCTTGCCAGTCAAAATGCCGGAGTTACTGTGATTATTGTTGGCTTATCAAAGAAAGCGGGCGAAAAACGCAGGCTTTTTTCTGTCGATCATCAAGATACGTTAAAAGAGCAAACTGTATCATTTATCAATCCATACCTTGTACCAGGCAATTATATTTCCCTCATTTCATCAAACAAACCATTAAACGGTTTGCCAGAAATGATGAAAGGAAATTATCCTATTGATGGCGGATATCTCTTACTCGGATTGCAGGAGAAGAAAAGCCTTGAATTGAATCAAAAACAAGAAGAAAAATTCATCCGCCCATTTCTTGGTTCTTCTGAAGTGATTAGAGGTTTGCAACGTTATTGCATATGGATAGAAAAAGATAATCTTCAAGAAGCGCTGCAAATTGAGTCCATTGCCCAAAGAATTGAAAAAGTAAGACAAATGCGAATTAATAGCAAAAAAGAGGCAACTAGACGAGCCGCAGAAACACCACATCGTTTTGGTGAAATACGACAAACAGGTGATGAAGAATACGCAATTGCTCTGCCTGTTCACTCTTCCGAAAATCGTAATTATCTACCTGTTGCACTTCTTAAAAAACCAACAATCGTTTATGGAAGTGCCTTTGCTCTCTACGATGCACCCCTCTGGAATATGGCCCTAATTGCCTCACGCCTGCATCTGGTCTGGATCGCCACTGTCTGCGGCAAACTCGAAACCCGATATCGCTACTCCAACACCCTCGGCTGGAATACCTTTCCCGTCCCCACCCTCACGGAACAAAACAAAGCCGACCTCACCCGTTGCGCCGAAGATATTTTATTAGCCCGCGAGCATTATTTCCCCGCTACTATTGCCGATATGTACGACCCAGAACGCATGGATAGCGAATTTCCCCTAGTCCGGGAAGCCCACAACAAAAACGATGAAATCCTCGAACGCATTTACATCGGTCGCCGGTTCAAAAACGACACGGAACGCCTAGAAAAACTCTTTGAGATGTACACCCAAATGACTAGCCAGCAAAAACCCGCGAAAAAGCCAGGAAAAGGCAAAAGTAAATCATAACTTTATCGGCTATAATGCCAATAAAACCAACTCAATTACTCCCAACCATGACAGCCGCTTAACCCACCCTTGAGGAGCGATCGTTTATGTTATTACCAGAACTGAAAGCAGAAATTATGAAACTGCCACCAGGCGATCGCCTTGCGTTAGTGGCAGCGATCGTGGAATCCCTGCAAGACTCCCTAACTTCCATACCTGAGCGTTCTAACGCCATTCACAGGATGCGGGGTCTGCTCAAAACAGACCAACCCACACCCACCGATCAAGATGTCGCGGCCATATTAGAAACGAGACGACTGGAGAAGTATCTACCGTGAGAGCCTTAATTGATACGAACATTGTCCTAGATTTTCTGTTGCAGCGAGAGCCATTCTACCAAGACGCAGAACTGCTATTTCAGGCCATCGACATAGGCCAAGTTATTGGCTATGTCACAGCTACAACGCTGACGGATATTTTCTACATTGCTCGTCGATACACCGGAAGCATTGAGACAGCAAGGCAAGCTGTCTCAGCAACTCTGATAGTTATGGCTATTTGTCCAGTCGATAGAGTAGTTTTAGAATCTGCTCTCAACTCTAATTTCGTGGATTTTGAGGATGCGGTTCAGGTATTCAGTGCTGTTGCTCAAGGATTAGATGCGATCGTCACTCGCGATGTTCAGGACTTTGCGCGATCGCCCCTCCCAGTCTTGTCGGTTCAGGAATTACTGCGTCAAGTTAGGCAATAAAGATGAACCACGGAGGAAGTTAGCCGTGGTTAAGCGTTGGGTCGTTAGCGGGACGCTTCGCGAACGCAACGACGAAAACAAACGAACGCATTTACATCGGTCGCCGGTTCAAAAACGACACCGAACGCCTAGAAAAACTCTTTGAAATGTACACCCAAATGACCAGCCAGCAAAAACCCGCGAAAAAGTCTGCTAAACGCAAAACCAAAGGTTCTTAATTATGAATCCGATTCTGAAACCCATCCTCAACTCTCTTAAACAAGACCTGACTGCACTCTACAGGGAACGCCTCCTGCACCTCACCCTGTTTGGCTCCCAAGCCCGTGGAGATGAAGAACCCGAGTCAGATATTGATATTCTGGTGGTCTTGAAAGCGCCGGTTAATCCCGGCGAAGAAATCAAACGCACGGGCAAAATTGTTGCCGCTCTCTCCCTGCACTATGATGTTGTGATTAGCTGCCTTTTCATGGATGAAATCGACTACCAAACCCGCAACAACGCGCTGCTTCGCAATATCCGCCGAGAAGGAGTATTATTATGACCGACCAGCAGCGAGAACTGCTGCTTAAAGCTCAAAAAAGTCTCCAAGCAGCAAAACTCCTCCTCTCCAATGAATACCCGGATTATGCAGCATCTCGCGCCTATTACAGGATGTTTTATAGTCATTTCAAATAACCATGAGACAAGCCAGAGAGTTGCCCTCTATCCCCCCGCCCCTTCTCCCAAAATGGGCGCAGGGGAGCAGGAGGAAGCTTTTTTTCTCCTCAAGAGGAACTTAAAATGACCAATGCAGAAAAATATCGTTTTCCAAGCGTCAAGAAAAAGTAAATTCTGCTCCAATTTAGCGGCTCCGTCCCCCCCTCATTGCCGGTATGTACGACCCCCAACTTATTGACCAGCCAGCAGAAACCCGCGAAAAAGCCAGGAAAAGGCAAAAGTAAATCATAACTTCATCGGCTATAATGCAAATAAAACCAACTCAATTACTCCCAACCATGACAGCCGCTTAACCCACCTTTGAGGAGCGATCGTTTATGTTATTACCAGAACTGAAAGCAGAAATTATGAAACTGCCACCAGGCGATCGCCTTGCCTTAGTTGCAGCGATCGTGGAATCCCTGCAAGACTCCCTAACTTCCATACCTGAGCGTTCTACCAACATCATTCTAGATCTAACCCTATGATCCAAATTCAACTGAACTTACCAGAAAGTGCCTTCTCTGCCCTCCGCAGCACTCCAGACGAATTCGCCCAGGAATTACTCATTGCTGCTGTAGTCAAATGGTATGAAGTAGGCATGATTTCCCAATCCAAAGCTGCTGAAATTGCAGGCATCAGCCGTCCAGCTTTTCTGCAAGCCCTGAATCGATTTGGGGTTTCCCCATTTCAGACCACACCAGAAGAACTCACGGAGGAAGTTAGCCGTGGTTAAGCGTTGGGTAGTGAATGCCTCCCCAATCATCAGCCTGACCAAGATTGACCGCATTCATTTACTCAGCCAACTCTGTGATGAGGTCGTCATTCCTCAAGGCGTTGCCGATGAAATTCATCTGGGTGGATACGCTGACAGTGCCGTTATTTGGCTCCAGCAAGCAGGCCAAGCATTCATTAAACCTGCGCCAGAAATTGACTCAAGGATTGCCAGTTGGGATCTTGGGTTGGGAGAAAGCCAGGTGTTATCTTGGGTCATCAACCATACTGGCTATGAAGCAATTATCGATGACCTAGCAGCGCGGAAAGCTGCCAAGATTCTTCAGATTCCAGTCCGAGGTACTTTAGCTGTGGTCGTACTAGCGAAGCAGATGGGATATATCTCATCCGTGAAGCAGGATTTAGAGAACCTTGTCCAGGTGGGTTTACGCATTAGCCCTGTTGTCCTCGCACAAGCCATTGCACTGGCAGGGGAGCAATAACACCATAGCGATTCCCTCACCTGAGCTTCGCGATCGCCTCCCCCATCTTACCCTCTTTGGACATACCCAAAATTACCCGCTGTTTTTTCCCAAGAGTGAAACTTATTTGTATGTTCTTGCAGATGAATGAAATAAAGGACAAATGACCAAGGACAAAGGACTAATGACAAAGGACAAATTACATTTGTCATTACAACTTAGATTGAATCAGCACCGCTAGGGGGGGCAACAGGAGACACCCAGCCACCAGGATAGCAGCCACAGAAGCAACTAAAACTGCACCAGCGGCGCAGTCTTTCGCAATTTTGGCCAATTCGTGGTAAGTCTGAGGCATGCTCATATCCACCAGAGATTCGATCGCGGTGTTGAGCAGTTCCGTAGCCATCACCGCCGCGATCGTCAGACCGATCACCGCCATTTCCACCGCCGTGAGGTGCAAAAACACCCCCAAGCCGATCGCAGTGGAGCCGATAATGACGTGGATGCGAAAATTGCGTTGAGTTTGGAAGGCGTAGGATATCCCCGCCCAAGCATATTTGAAACTAATAAACAAGTTAGTGGCAATTTGCCAAGACGCTTCCCGTTTCATTTTGTTTGGTTGGGGGGATAGCTTCCCTGACCTGTCGGTTCGCTTGGGCGTTGTTGATACATCTGGCGACATAGGTAGGAAGTTCGGGATGGAGGTATCGGGGGCTAGGGACTCTAGCCCCCGGAAGATTTCGCGCTGATTTAATTTCATAGTCTGGAAATTCTCCACGCTTGCAGTCTGTGGCTCAACCCATTGCGGCCCCTGGTAGAAACCCGGTTTCCAAGAGAAAATCCTGGTTTCGTCCCGGTTTACCCGGTTTATCTGAGCGAGAAACCAAGTTTCTGTCTCAGATATCTTAAACTACCAGACCTATTGCCTGGAGTAAGGTTTCTTGCTTTTCCAGCATTCTTTGCAAGCTCGCTTCGTCCGGGTGATCCCAACCCAAAAGGTGCAGCAAACCGTGAGCCGCTAACCAGGCAAGTTCCGTGGCCAAAGCATGGCCCTGCTCCACTGCTTGCTTAGAGGCTGTTTCCACAGAAATAATGATATCCCCCAGGTAGAGGGGAATATCTGGCGCCGAAGTCACCAGATTAGGCAATTCCGCCTCCAACGCCGCGAATGCCAGAACATCCGTGGGTTTATCTTGGTGGCGGTAGTCCCGGTTTAGCTCTTGAATTTCCACATCATCACTCAAACGCAGGCTCAGCTCATAACCTGATGCGATCGGCAGTTCCGCCGCCAGCATTTCCAGCCACTGCGCAAACCAGTTTTCCCAGTTCATCCCAGTTGGAGCGGGAATTTGTCGCTCCTCTTGGACCATTTCCCCGTCTTCAGACGCCCAGAAATTATCCTGGACGCTAATTTCTGCAATAATTCCGCCGCCAGTTTTTGTCATATCAGCGCGTCAGATAGGATAGGCCAACCAGGACCGCCAACAAACCCACGGTACTCAGGGTGAAATGCTTTAGGGATGTACCCCGCTTGCGCACCATATTCCGCATCGCCAATTTGACATAACTCGGCGCCGGTGCAGGCGGTAAGCGATTCTCTGAAGCCAGGGACTGCTCTTGACTCAACTCAACGGGACTTGATGGGGATTGCTGACTCATGGATATCGATCGGTTGTGGTCAAGCAAATTGTAACAACAAGTTTACAAATTCTCACCCAAAATCCGGAATGTTCGTAGTTGGGCTTCAGCCCCAAATCCGGAATGTTCGTAGTAGGGCTAAAGCCCTACTACGAACCTTGAGGGCTAAAGCCCTACTACGAACCTAAGAGGGCTAAAGCCCTACTACGAACCTTGAGGGCTAAAGCCCTACTACGAACCTTGAGGGCTAAAGCCCTACTACGAACCTAAGAGGGCTAAAGCCCTACTACGAACCTTGAGGGCTAAAGCCCTACTACGAACCTTGAGGGCTAAAGCCCTACTACGAACCTTGAGGGCTAAAGCCCTACTACGAACCTTGAGGGCTAAAGCCCTACTACGAACCTGAAATTAACCCGCCAAAGGAGTTTCCTGGCGGAGATAGGCTTCGATGAATGAATCTAACTCGCCATTCATTATATCTGTAATGGCAGTTGTCTCTACACCTGTCCTCACATCTTTTACCATCTGGTAGGGATGGAAAACATAGTTGCGGATTTGGTTGCCCCAAGCCGCTTCCACCATATCGCCGCGAATTTCGGCAATTTCTTTGGCGCGTTGCTCTTGGGCGATAATCAGTAACTTGGCGGTGAGGATGGCGAGGGCTTTTTCCTTGTTTTGCAGTTGCGATCGCTCCTGAGAACACCGCACCGCCAACCCAGTGGGAATGTGAACGATGCGCACCGCCGTTTCCACCTTGTTGACGTTTTGTCCTCCCTTCCCACCAGAACGAGTAGTGGTAATCTCCAAATCCTTGTCCGGGATTTCCAGATTCACACTTTGGTCTAAGATGGGCATCACCTCAACCCCAGCAAAACTGGTTTGGCGCTTGCCATTAGCATTAAACGGCGAAATCCTCACTAACCGGTGTGTCCCCTTTTCCGCTTTCAGGTAGCCGTAAGCATAGCGTCCCTCAATTTCCAAAGTGGCGGACTTAATCCCCGCCTCATCGCCTTCGGAGATTTCCGCTAAATGTACCTTATAGCCGTGACTTTCACCCCAGCGGGAATACATCCGCAGCAGCATTTCCGCCCAATCCTGAGCATCTGTACCGCCAGCACCCGCATTAATCGTCAAAACGGCACCACTTTGGTCATAGGGACCTGATAGTAGTTGCTCTAATTCCCAGCGGTTCAGTTCCTGGGTGAGTTGGGATACATTGGCGGCTGCTTCTGTAGCCAGAGCCTCATCCGCTTCTAATTCCAACAGCTCCAAAATCGCCCTGGTGTCTTCCAGGCTCGATCGCCACTGGTGGTATTGCTGTAAATGAGACTTTAACTCATTCAGTTCCTGCAGCGTCTTTTGCGCTGTGGTTTGCTCCAACCAAAACTCCGGTTGTGCCGCGATTTGCTCCAAATCTTCAATCTTCGCTTTCAGTGCGGGAATGTCAAAGATAGTCCTGGGTTTTCCCCAGGCGCTCTTTTAAACCTTCCACTTCCCGCTTAATTTCTGTAATCTCCATCTTCTATTTCAACCGCTCTCTAGTTCATCACAAACTTGTTTCTGTGATGATTTTAACCAAATCCAGTCCCACCATGTCAAACAAGTTCTAAGTTGGGCTCTCATTATCTCACATAAATATTTATGGTTTTAGTGATTTTAGAAAAATCTCATTTATAAGAGTAATTAGCCGTAGGGTGGGCAGCACTGCCCACCCTACAATCCTCCTCACCCTAAGTCCCTCACCCTAAATCCCTCTCCCAAAAAGGGAGAGGGACTTTAAAGATGTCCCACATTTTTTCAGAAAAGGACAAAGGACTAAGGACTAAGGACAAATGACTAACTTAGTCCCGTCCCCGCAAGGCAATCAGCAGGCGCAGGATAAAAACAAACAGGTTGATATAAGTGAGATACATCGACAGCGCCGCGCTGAGATACTGCTCATTGCGATAGGTGCGGGGTAGGATGTAGAAATCTACCACCGCTGCACCGCAAAACAGCAGCACGCCAATGCCGGAAATGCCAATTTCTAACCAAGTGGGGGTGTAAACTCCGAATACCGAGAACAGCATCTGACCCACCAACACCACCAGTAAGGCAATTAAGCCTAACTGGAAAGTCTGGGTTAGAGCCATACCGTCGGAGTCAGACAGGTTGGAGCCAATTTGACGAGCGACGATAAAGGTGATACCGCAACCCAAGGCGGCAAATCCAACCCCACCGATACCTACTTCTGGGTTGGACAGGGCAAGGGCGACTAAGCCGGTGAGGGTATAGCCAGAGAGCAGGCTGTAAGTAGCCAGGAGGGGGAGGGCGATCGCATTATTCGCCTTTTCAGCGGCTCCCTGGGCAACAAAAAACAGGACCAACTCTAAGATGAAAGCCCCGATAAAGCTGGGCATAAATAATTGAGGGTTGGTCTGCAGGACGGTCAAACCGCCGTAAGTCCCCGCTGCAGTTAAAACCAGACCGCCGCCAACATAAGGCAGGGCATTGGCAATCACGTTGGGCCCGACCAGGGACTGAGTTCTGGCGTTCTGGAAGGCTTCGCGAAAATTGCTGGTGTTGCTCATAAGGGTCTCAAGAGATAGATGGTTTTATCTCTATTGTTACCCAATTTCGGGAATGGTGGGGGATGGGGAGACGGGGGGACTGGGGAGACGAGGGGACCAGGGGACGGGGGGGCAGGATGGGGAGGGGTGGGAGGGGTGGGAGGGGTGGGAGGATGGGGAGGATTACTTCCCACACTCCCCACACTCCCCACACTCCCCACACTCCCCACACTCCCCACACCCCCC
>Ga0209172_10007608_pt1 | contig 11102 bp, 8 predicted proteins | sample LarsenN4metaG_FD_184113 | JGI IMG/M metagenome (GOLD analysis project Ga0209172, IMG submission 184113) | Hot spring sediment bacterial and archeal communities from British Columbia, Canada, to study Microbial Dark Matter (Phase II) - Larsen... ... | reverse complement strand
CTGACAGGTAATTTACCCATCAATTTATCATCTTTCTCCGCCAATTGGACTACTACGAACGGACACTTTGTGTCAGGCCAAAACTCTCTGTTCCCGAATATAGACCAGCCGGGGACATATTTTTTGACAGTTATAAATTTGGAAAATGGTTGCTCGACTACCGAGCAAACGACTGTTTTACAAGACATTACGCCCCCGGGCGCTGACGCGGGCCCTGCGCCTGAACTGCATTGCAACCAGCCCGAAGCAGGTTTGCAAGGCTCAAGCCCGACTGCCGGCAGCATGATTTACGCCTGGACGACTGCCAACGGGAACCTTGTCAATGGTGCGGCCACAGCCACCCCGTTGGTAGATGCGCCGGGCACGTACAACGTCCTCGTGACCAATCCGACCAATGGCTGCACTTCCACGGATGCCGTTACAGTGACCGAAGTAGCGCCGCCTTCGTTTTCGGCAGAAGTGACGCAACCCGATTGCAATGACCCTAAAGGCGCTATTGATTTTGGAGCCATTTCCGGTGGCAAATCGCCTTTCCTTTATTCGAGAGACGGCGGGCAAACATTTGGTACACAAGCCTTTATTGGTAATTTATCGCCAGGTCAGTACACCTTGCTCGTACGCGACGCCTACGGGTGCACTGCCGAATCGGACATCGAAATAGCGGAGCCATTCGTGCCGACGGTCACTTTGCCTACCTACATGGATATAGAACTGGGCGACGTTGTTTACCTGGAACCTGTGCCTAATCAGCCAGTTTTAAACATCATCTCGTGGCAATGGTCGCCGGCTGATGGTCTTTCCTGTACGGATTGCCCCTATCCTGTCGCCCGGCCTCTGAAGCCGACAATTTACACCTTGAAAGTTGTGGATATTAACGGTTGCGAGGCTCAGACAAAGGTGATAGTTCGAGTGGATCGCCGGCGGATTTTGTACGCGCCAAATATTTTTTCACCCAATGGTGACGGTGAGAACGACACTTTCACCATTTACGGTAAAAGTGTGAAGGTGATTCGCCGCTTGCAAATCTTTGACCGATGGGGCGCCGAACTTTTCATTGTAGATAATTTGCAGGCCAACGACGAAACGCGCGGTTGGGATGGTACTTTCCGGGGGCAGGAACTCAATCCCGCCGTCTTTGTATGGCAGGCGGTGGTGGAGTTTGAGGACGGCGAAGTCGAAGTGTACGCCGGCGATGTGGCCATAAAACGGTAAGGACTTTTTTTGAGTTAAAAGACCATTTCAGTCAATTTTTCTAATCTTGCGACAAAATTTTTCATGGAAAACAAGCGCGGCGCCGGCATCATCGTCGGGCGTTTTCAGGTCTTCGAACTTTCTGACGTACACGAGCGACTCATCAATTCAGTGCAGGAAAAACACGAAAGAGTCGTCGTTTTTCTGGGCTCCAACCCCGCACCGAGTATGTTTAATGCGATTGATTTCGAATTGAGAGCGCTCATGTTCAACGACCGCTATGGCGATGAACTCCGGGTGGAAGAAATGCCCGACCTGCACGACGACCGTATCTGGAGCCAGGAACTCGACCGCCGCATCCTCGAATTGCGCCTTGAAGGCGAGGTGACACTTTACGGAACGAAGGAAAATTTCGTGGAACGCTACACCGGGCGTTATCCGGCTAAAGTATTGGAAGCCAAAGAGGAAGATTTTCCCGAAAACCCTTACATGGAAGTGGTGGAAAACATGCGCGACTTCCGGGCCGGGATTTTATACGCCTATTTGCGTCGTTACCCGACAGTGTATCCAACGGTAGATGTTGCTGTTTTTCGCAACGACTGGAGCGAATTGCTGCTGGCACGCAAAGCCAACGAAACCCGCTATCGCTTGCCTGGCGGCTTCACCGATCCTTCCGACGAGAGTTATGAAGACGCTGTCATGCGCGAACTCGGCGAAGAATGTGGCGAACTGACCATCGAAGATCTCACCTACATTGGCTCCTGCCGCATCCACGACTGGCGTTATCGCCAATCCTGGGACACGATCATAACCCATCTGTACGCTTGTGCTTACGCTGATGGTGACCCGCAACCAAATGATGATATTGCTGAATTGCGCTGGTTCGATGTGAAAAAACTCAGCCCCGACTCGTTCGTCCTGGAGCATCGTTTTTTGTGGGAAATGCTAAAGGAGTTTTTGGAAGAAGAAAGCGAAAGCGGGCGTTAAAAGGGCTTTCCCGAAAATTTGAGCAAGGATTGAGCAGATATTGAGCATAGCACTCTGGAAAGGCGGTTTTACTTTTGTTGTACCAAAGGAAAACGCTGTCCCTGTCATTTTTTCACATTCAAAACTGCGTTTCCCATGAATGCCTACACTTTTCTGACCGAACTCATCGCTGCCTGGAATGCGCACGACAAACAACGTCTGCTTGCGCTTTATCATCCTGATTTTCAAGGCGAGGACCTGTCCGAAGGGAAAAATGCCAGCGGCCTTTACGATGCCGGCCGTATGATTGATTACGTGCTTACAGCCTTTCCCGACCTGGAAATGGAACTGCTCGAATGGGGCGCCGACGGCGACAAAGTATTTTGTTTTTGGCAGGCGACCGGTCACCAACGCGGCCGTTTGATGAACATTCCGCCAACGGGAAAACACGTCTCTTTTATGGGCTCCACTTTTATCACCCTGAAAGACGATAAGATCATTCGTACTCGCCGCATTTGGGACGTCGCTACTGCGTTGCGACATATCGGCCTTTTGCCGGAACCTACGACGATCGAGTACAGGTAACTTCCTTCATCGAACAATCAATACGGGAATCTTCACAGCGTGGCGCACCGCCCCGACCGTCGTACCAAAGATCAGGTCTTTGAACGCTTTGTGGCCGTGCGCGCCCATCACCAGCAAGTCGGCGCCTTTTTCATTGACAAGCAAAGGGATGGCTTTTTTAGCGCGACCGTAGCCGATAAATGCCTCGCAGGTGTAGCCGAGTTCGCGCAGGTTTTCCACGTATTTTTCCAAATGTTGCACATCCGAGCGGGTCTCCGAGTCTTGAATTTCAGCCCCCATCACCCAGGCGCCGGCTGTTTCTACTGCATGGATAAGGATGTATTTTGCCGATTTTCCGCCGACGTAGAGCGCATGTTCCAGTGTTTTTTTGTCGGTATCCGAAAAGTCGAGCGCTATGGCAATTTGTTGGTATTCGGGCTTTTTCAATTCAGCAATACTGGTAAACGCGCTATGCAGCGACTGTGTTTTTTTCTCTGGCAGCCGATATAAAAGAGGGCGTAAAGTGATGTAAATCAACATCGCGGCGGCAAACAACAAAGCAGGAATGACCAAAAACCGGATTGCCCACGCATGAGGCCCTGCTGTTTCCAGCCAACTTCCTATCTGCTGGACGACGAGATTTACATTGAGGGCGACGATGACGGCGGCGCTCACCCAACCGCCGAGTTTTGCCCAAAAACCGATGGCAAACTGCCCCATTCTTTTTTTATCACTCACAAAATGTAACAGCGGAACGATGGCAAAACCAAGTTGCATACTGAGAATGACCTGACTCAAAACGAGCATGTCGCCGGTGGCCGACTCGCCGGCAATCGTGATGCCGATGATAGCTGGGATGACTGCCAGCAAACGGGTGATGATGCGGCGCAGCCAGGGCGCGATACGCAGGCGGAGATAGCCTTCCATTACAATTTGACCAGCCAAAGTCCCCGTGACCGTGCTGCTTTGCCCTGCCGCGATAAGGGCGATGGCGAACAAAACCGGCGCATAACTTTTGCCCAGCAATGGTTCCAGGAGGCGATGCGCATCCTGAATTTCCGACACACCGTTGTAGCCGCTTTTGTGAAAAACGGCTGCAGCCAGAATCAAAATCGCGGCATTGACGAACAAAGCCAGGTTGAGCGCGATGGCCGAGTCAATAATGTTGTACTTGATAGCCCGCTTCAAACCTTCGGGATTGCGATTGATTTTGCGTGTTTGCACGAGGGCCGAGTGGAGGTACAAATTGTGCGGCATCACCGTCGCGCCAATAATGCCGATGGCGATAAACAGTGCTTCCGTGTTTGGAATAGACGGCACAAATCCCGTCACGACTTCGCCGAGTTGGGGTTTTGCCAAAATCATTTGCACGGCAAAAGTGCCGCCAATGATAATGACTAAAGAAAGGATAAAAGCCTCTAACTTCCTGATTCCCAACTGCATTAAAAACAGCAATAGAAATGCGTCGAGGACACTGATAGCAACGCCCCAGGTGAGCGGGAAGCCGAACAATAGTTGCAAACCGATAGCCATACCAACTACTTCGGCGAGGTCGGTGGCAGCAATGGCGATTTCGGCAAGGATGTAATTGAAAATATTGGCCGCCGGGTGATACAACTCGCGGGAAGCCTGCGCCAAATCGCGCCGCGCCACCACGCCGAGTCGTGCACTCAAACTTTGCAGCAACAAGGCAATGAGGTTGGACATGAGCAAAACCCACAAAAGTGAGTAGCCGAACCGACTGCCGCCGGCGAGGTCGGTCGCCCAGTTGCCGGGATCCATGTAGCCCACACTCACGAGGTAGGCCGGGCCCAGAAATGCAAACAAACGCCGCCAAAAACCGCCTTTTACGTTGGTCTCGACGGAGCCATGTACTTCGGACAGGGAAAGACTTTCAGAAGTGATTTTGGCATCGGCAGGTCGTACTTTTTCCATATCGTCTGCTGTTTTGAGGGCTTCAGGAAGTTTTGACGAAGAGGTTTTGAGTCACTTTTTCGCTCAGCACTAATTCGCGGTTGTCGCGGGTGCGCACTCGCACCGACTGATCGTAAGGGAATCGTTCGAGCAGTTCGAGTTCGGCGCCGAGTGTGAGCCCCAACTGGTCGAGGTATTGCAAAAAAGTAGCGCTGTGATCGTCCACACCCGTCACGATGCCTCTTTCGCCAGGTTGGAGCGTAGCCAAAGGCGACTGTTTTCGGAAAGTCCAGCGGCCATCAGCATCGGGGATGGGGTCGCCGTGTGGGTCGAATTTCGGATGGCCGAGAAAGTTGTCGAGGCGATTGACCAGGTCATTGCCTTGCACGTGTTCCAGTTGTTCGGCCAGTTCGTGCACTTCATCCCAGGCGAAGCCGAGTTTGTCCACAAGGAAGACTTCCCAGAGTCGGTGTTTGCGGATGAGCGCCGTCGCCAGGCGGTTTCCTTCCTCGGTAAGTTGTACGCCGCGATATTTTTCATACGTGATTAATTGCTTGTCCGACAGGCGTTTGAGCATATCGGTCACTGAAGCGGCGGAAGTTTGCATAAGCGCGGCGATCGCATTGGTGAGCGCCGGGCCGGCTTCTTTTTCTGCGATGGTAAAAATGGCTTTGAGGTAATTTTCCTCGGCCTGGGTGATGGTGGTCAGCGTCATGGCATTGTTCGGGCCTTGCCAGATTTTTATATTTTTACAGAAAAATTTTGAGGCAAATTTATTTTATATTTTTAGACTAATCTAAAAATTTCAAAGAAAAAATAATTTTTCCGGCGAGCAGATACTGCTCAGCCATTTTTTTCAAGTTATTTTTTACTGAAAATCAGATACTTAATGACTTGGTTGGGTAGGACTTTTGTTCGCGTCTCGTTCGCATCGCCACGACCAGATTTTACCATCTTCAATGTCAACATGTTCACCTGTAAACTCGAAACCGAGTTTGCGTAGCACCTTGCATGAGGCATTTTCTTCGGCGAGGGTGTGGGCGGTGACGGCTTTTACAGCTTCGAAGGTGAAGGCGTGTTCGAGGAGTTTTTTTGCTGCTTCAGTTGCAAAGCCTCGCCTTTGGTAGGCGTCGGCGATTTCGTAGCCGATTTCGACGGCGCCGTCGGGGCCTGGCGCGCCTTTGTAGCCGCAAGTGCCGATGAGTCGCACATCGTGCCGGTGGATGACGAGATAATTCCACCAGCCCATGTCGGTTGTGTGTTCGCGGGCGTAGTCGCGCATCCAGACGAGGGCTTCCGGGAAATGCGTCCAGCCTTCGGCAAGGTCAACGCCGCCAAGCAGCGAAGAAAATGCCGGCCAGTCTTCGGCGACGATGGCTTCCAGCATGGGCAGGGTAGTAGGGACAAGGAAAAGTCGGTCGGTTTGCAGCATTTGGTCGAGCTTGTTCAGAAGGCAACTTTCGGGAAGTTTTGGCATTTTCTCACGATTGTCCCGGTTTTTTTCCCGAAACGCGACACAATTATTTTAGTCTTGAAAAAAAATTTGCACTATCGGACAAAGTTTCGATTTTAGCGCCTGCTTAGACGGGCAATCGCTACGCGAACCCGGAAGCAATTAACCAATCGTACGCAATCCATTCTATTGTATGAACGACGCCGGCCGCGGGAATCCGTGGTCGGCGTTTTCTTTGTTGGCAGTGACCACAGGAGCGAATTCCATGGCCCTGAAAAATTTTCTTCCTTTCAGAAACCATTTTTGGTTCCGATTCAGTTTTTCGTTTGGCAAAATCGAGCGCGCCTTTGATTTTGCCTGAAAAATTTGCCACGCGCTCGGCAAACAGCGCATTCCCCCCGAATTTTTGTTGTCATTTTCCAATCAAATAAACGCCTCCTCATGCTGTTCAAATTTTTCCGCCATTGGCGCGACTCTTATGTCGGCATCCCGCGCACTATCTGGTTTTTAGCACTCATCAATCTCGTTAACCGCCTCGGCAGCATGGTGATCGTGTTCATCACGATTTACCTGACGAAAGAATTGCATTTCGGCATCCGGGAAGCAGGTTATGTGATGGGTTTTTTCGGAGCAGGCGCACTGACGGGCGCTTTCGTCGGCGGCAAGTTGACGGATCGGTTCGGTTATTATCCTGTCCAGTTTTGGAGCCTGATAGCCAACGGCGTCATGCTGATTTTGCTGCTGCCCATCCGGGATTTTTGGCTGATGTGCGCTGCCGTTTACCTGATGAGTCTGACAGGTGATGTGTTTCGCCCTGCCAACTCGGTCGCCATCGCGCGCAACAGCGCACCTGAAAATCGCACCCGTTCCATCTCGCTCATGCGGATGGCTTTCAACATGGGCTGGACGATTTCGCCTGCTGTGGGTGGCTTGCTGGTAGCGACACTCGGCTGGACCTGGCTATTCTGGATTGACGGGATCACCTGCATTGCCGCGGCGCTCACTTTGCGCTGGCTGATGCCGCCTAAGCCGGCGGATAAAATCGTGGAAACACCTGATAATAAAGAGATTGTACCCGCGGTGCAATCGCCTTACCGTGACCGTCCCTTCTTGTGGTTTGCCTTGCTCACCATGCTCAACGCGGTAGTGTTCATGCAGTTTTTATGGACGGTGCCGGTATTTTGGAAGGACGGTTTTCAATGGACGGAGGCTCAAATCGGACTCATGTCGGCCCTCAACGGGCTCATGGTTTTTCTCATCGAAATGCCGCTCGTGCATCGCCTCGAAGGGCGGCGGCCTCAGTTAAGTTATGCGCGAATGGGCTTGCTCATGTACGTTGCGGCCTATCTTTCGTTCGAACTGCCGCTCGGTGCGTCGGCGGTGGCGCTGATGTTCATCATTTTTATTTCTTTCGGAGAAATGTTCGTGATGCCGTTCAGCAGCAACTACGTATACGGACGGTCGGCCGGAAGCCAGCAAGGACAGTACATGGCCTTGTACACGATGGCCTATTCTATTGCCAATATCCTTGCGCCTTTATTCGGCACGCAAGTAATCGCGGGATGGGGATATTCGACGCTTTGGTACCTGCTCTCGATTTTGGCGGTAGTCACGTGGGTCGGTTTCTGGATTTTGGATAAAAAAACTTCGAAGCCAAAAATGATTGAGGCTGAATCCGCGCCGACGCTGGAGCCATCGCCTCAAACGGTTTTGTAGCATTTTTCAAATTTTTAAAGAATACAAACGGGTCTGCGAAATCAACTTCGCAGACCCGTTTTGTTGTCAAGGTGTCGGATTTCGCAGGGTAGACATTAGACATTCCATGTTTCAAAAACATGGAATGTCTACCCTCTATCAACGATCTGCACGCAGGTTGAGGAACATTTTGAAACCCAAATTGGCCGACACGGTTTCCGCTTTGATGTGGTAGCGTCCGTCGAGGAAAAATTCGAAGTTTCTGAACACATCGCGGATGAAAAAATAGCCAAATTCGGCGCCTACGGTGTAGTCGAGCCGTTCGATTTCAACGCCATTTTTTTCTTTTCCAAAATTGTAAAAAAGGCCGCCTTTCGCCATTGCGGTAAATGCGTTGGCGTGTGTTTTCGCGCATTTATTGCCATTGGAACGGTAAATACCAACACCAGCTTCGAGTATCCCGTAGGGTGTGGTACTGAACGAATCGCCTACTTCGTCGGCATTGGGGTTCAGGGTGAAAGTGGAGCCGCCGCCGAGCCGGAGCGTACCCCAGTGCGAGGCGACGTTCATGGCGGCTTCGAGGCCGGCGCCGAGCCGGTCGCCGATGTTTTCTACATCAGGCGAGGTGAAGTAGATGGATGGCAGATCAAGGAAAAGGCGCGGGCCGCCATACTGGGCTTGTGCAGAGAGCGTAATGGCCAGGAGGGCCGCAGAAAAAAAGAGTTTTTTCATACAACAGTTCAGGTTTTGATGAATCGTTTTTGCGCAAGACACGAATGAACCGGGCTTCGCTGCTCAAAGGTAGCGCGAACTTCGATTCGGAGAAGCGACTTTGATTTGCCGTGCGGTTCGTCTGCCGAAGTTCGCAGCACCGATGTACCTTTCGCCCGTTTCTGATATCGAGACTTTTATGGCAAAAAAATCTTTACCCAAGTCAAAATCTGCCCAAGCCAAACATGCCGCCCTGGCGAACAATGCCCCGCTCATCGCCGAACGCTGGCTGCCCTGGATTCCGGTCGTCATCGGCGCACTCGTGTTCAGTACGGGCCTGACGAATGAAATGCTCGGCATAGACGACCACACGGCGACGGTGGACAACCCGGCCGTTAGAGATTTCAAGTTATTCGGCAATTTCAATCTTGGCATGTACGCGCCGTTGACCTGGGCGGCTTACGGCGTGGCGTACGCACTGGGTAAAGACAGTCCATTTTGGTATCATTTGTTCAGTTTGGCGGTACATGCGTTCAATATCTGGCTGGTGTTTCACTTGCTGCGCCGGCTTGATTTGGGTCAAAAAACAGCTTTGGCGGTAGCGTTTTTATTTGCTATTCACCCGATTCAGGTAGAGTCCGTGTCGTGGATTGCGGGTTTCAGTACACCGTTTTTTTCCACGTTTTACTTGCTGGCGTGTTTGAAATATCTGGATTTCACGGAGGATTCGGAGCGGAAGGCTTCCTACTGGCTTGCGCTGCTGTTTTTTCTGGCGGCTTGCCTGGCGAAAAGTGCGGCAGTGACTTTGCCGCTCACGTTCATCGTGTTCGACCTCTGGCAAAAACGACCGATTTTCGACGCCCGTCGAATGCTCAGTTACGTGCCCTTTTTCCTGATTTCAATCGGTTTCGGCCTGCTCACGATTTATTCCCGCGAACAATCGAGCGTCGTAATGGAGACGCCAGGCAGTGATTTTAGCCCGCTGGAACGCTTGCTGGTGTTGTGTTACACACCCGTTTTGTACTGGTACAAATTGCTTTTTCCTTTCAAACTCAACGTTTATTATTCTTTCAATAAAGTGAACGGCCAGTTTCCCTGGCCGTATTTCGCGGCGCCGTTTGTGTTGGCGGGCGTAGGGTTTGCGGCCTGGAAATTCAGGCAAAAAGCGCCCTGGTTTTGGTTTGGCTTGCTGTTTTTCTTTGCCAATATCTCGGTGATGCTGCCCTTTACCTCGCAGGGAACTTTCGAGTTTTGTGCCGACCACTACAATTACCTCGCGATGATTGGCATCGCGCTGATTTTGGTGCAAGGCTGGGGCATGCTCCAGAAAAAATGGTCTTTTTTGACCTGGATTGGCCTTGCCTGGGGGCTGATGATCGCTGTTTTGTGCGTTCAGCAAATTCGGATTTGGAAGGATACCCGGACGGTCGTGACCAATGCGATTGACAACGGTTTTTACCAAAATGGCCTCATGTACGCGGCGCGCGGCAAGGATTTTGGCAGCAAAGGCAAGATAAAAGAGGCTATCGCCGATTTTAATAAATCGCTGGAAATCAATCCTTCGCTGTATGAGTCGTACAAATATCGCGGCGGTTTGTACGGGGTGACGAAACAATACGACAAGTCCGTCGCCGACCTGAGCAAGTACCTCGAACACTACCCTGACGACGCGGAGCAATATTTTAACCGCGGCCTTTCGCTGCTCAATTTGGGGAACACGCAGGGTGCTATCGCGGATTTCAGCAAGACGCTCGAACTCAACCCCGACTTTGCCCGCGCTTACCGCGCGCGCGGCAATGCTTACCTGAATCTGGGGGAGCGTGCGAAAGGCGATGCAGATTTGAAAGAATGGGAAAAACGACAAGGGGCGGCAGGCAAGTAGGCCGTTTTGTCAATTTCAGGCATTTGCCAAAAAAATCGGAATAAAAGAGGCAAACCAAATCCGAAAAAATCCAGTCTTGGTATTGCCTTCATACGCGTATTGACCGGCGCCTGTGCGCTCGAGAGCCGATTTTATTCCAAATATTTTTCACACGATGGTCCCGAAACATTATTGCCAACAGCCGGATGGTTGTTTGCAAAAGGCGATTGTTTTCCCTGCGTTTCGGCGGCTGCACAAACTGACAAAAATGAAAAACTATCTGACCATCCTCTTTTTTGCTTCTCTTTTCTTTTTCGCCTGCAAAGACGCGGACGACGAACAATACTCGCCGCGATATGCCAATTTTTCAAACCTGAAAGTTGGAAATTATTGGGTTTATGAGCGTTACAAACTGGATTCCAACGGCATTTACACGGCGCTGGGAAAGTTCGACAGCACTTTTGTGGAAAAAGACACGCTCATCAACGGGCTGACTTACTTCAAATACATGGACGATCAGTTTGCGACAGGGCCGGGTTTTGAAGCCACTTTCCTGCGCGATTCGCTGCACTATCTCGTTGGGCTGAACGGTCGCATCCGATTTTCCTCCGAGAATTTTACGGACACACTTTTTCAATTGTATTCAACTATAGGTCCCCACGCTGGAGCCGACACTCTTTGCCTTATTTATCGAAAAATGACGGACAACGACTTGCCCGTCGCCACACCTGCCGGAACCTTCGTTTC
>Ga0209172_10007603_pt1 | contig 11107 bp, 6 predicted proteins | sample LarsenN4metaG_FD_184113 | JGI IMG/M metagenome (GOLD analysis project Ga0209172, IMG submission 184113) | Hot spring sediment bacterial and archeal communities from British Columbia, Canada, to study Microbial Dark Matter (Phase II) - Larsen... ... | reverse complement strand
CGGCGCTCTTTGCCGTCCACGGCCGCGTCAGCGTCCACGCCGTGGTGAACTTGCGGAAACTGCTCGACTAATTTCCACCACTTGACGGGGCACTACCGGCGATGGCCGCTCATTCACTCTGATTTCGCACTTAGATTAATGCGCCGAGTGCTCCTGTCCAGAGCGTCGCCACCTGAGATGGGATGACTACGGCACATGGCCGGAGGATCCTTTCCTCCAGGCGCGCGAGGTAGTCGGGAACTTTCGATCGCGTCCATGATCGCAAAGCGGTGGGGAAACGACGCGGGTCCGTCCGCGAAGCTGGACGCCTATCCTGTGACGGGGTCGATAGCCATCGTGGCACGAATGTCCATCGGTGGAAGGTCCACTGGACACTGCCCCTAAACAACAATTCTCGATTCTGCGCAGGCAGAATCTGTGGGCCCGGACCATGAAATCCGGAGCGGTCCCCTGGCCACCTTCAGGGTCTGACCCTAAGGGTCTGACCCATCGCGCGCGAAGGATTGCGACCCGGAGATGCGGGGGAGGTCCCCGATGTCACTTCACTTGGCCGTCGCGTACACTTCGATCTCCGTGAGCCGGCTGTTCGACGCCAGTCCGTGAGTAATCCACACGCGAATCCGCGACGTGGTAATCGGCGCAAAGGTGAACTGGCGCCAGACGGTCGTATTACCCGAGACGACGCCTCCCGGCACCGGCTGCCAGCTGCTTCCCGTCCAGTACTCCACGGTGAAGTCGCGCACCCCCCACTGGCTGAACGTCATCGAGAGCGTCGGCTCACTCGGACTGGCGTAGCTGTCCTGCACTGTGAACACGTCTATTTCGTCGATTGTGTGCTGTGCGTTGAACTGGACTTCCAGCCAATCGGGCCAGGCGCCCGTCGTCCCGTCCGCCCACCCACCGCCGGTGCCCCATCCCAGGCCCTTGCGATCTCCGTTGATGACACTGCTTGCGGGGTAGCCACTCGCATAGGTTGAAGAGGCGACTGCCAGCCCTCCGTTCGCAGCGAGCGCGACGTTCACGCGGCCGGCGGGTGGAGCGATGGTGATCGTCGCCGCGCCCGACGTTCGGGTGGCGCCATCGTCGTCCGTGGCAGCCGCGGTGATGGAATAGCTGCCGGCAACGGATGGAGTCCATGTGACGGCGTACACGTCAGCCGTACTTGTCGGATCCGTGCCGATGAGGCTGCCATTCGCGTAGAAGTCCACGCGAGTCACTGTTCCGTCAATGTCGGTCGCCGTGGCTTCGAGATTAACTGACGTCGAGAGGTCGAACGCCGAGCCCGCGGGCGGGCTCGTCAGCGTTACATTCGGCGCACGGTTCTCGCTGCCCAGTACCGCGTAGGCTTCGATCTCCGTCAGGCGGCTATACGAGGCCAGCGCCTGAGTGATCGACACGCGAATGCGCGTCGTGGCGATCGGCGTAAAGTGGAACTGCGACCAGACGAACGAGTTACCCGTCACGACCGCACCAGGCACGGTCTGCCAGCCGCTGCCGGTCCAGTACTCGACGGTGAAATCACGAATTCCCCACTCGGTGAACGTCATTCCAAGCGTCGGTTCACTCGCTGTTGCATAGCTGTCCTGCAGGGTGAACACGTCGATCTCTTCGATCTGCTGTGATCCATTGAACCGGACCTCGAGCCAGTCCGGCCACCCATTGTTCGTTGCGTCGGCCCACCCGCCGCCGCTGCCCCATCCGAGCCCTTTACGATCGCCGTCGATCACGCTGCTGGCCTGATAGCCACTCGAATACGTCGTCGACGCAACGGCGACGGCGCCATTGATTGCGAGCGCAACGTTGGCGCGGCCCGCGGCCGGCACCCATTTGACCGTAACGACGACGCTGTCCGTTGCGGTGGCGCCATCATCGTCCGTCACCTTGAGCGTCAGCGTATGGACACCAAAAGAAAGCCAGACAGTCGGCGTTGCGCCCAGCGCGATGACCGTGCTGGCTTCGTTCCATTCATAAGCGACGATACTGCCGTCCCGGTCGTAGGACGCGCTGCCATTGAGGGTGACCATCTCACCGCCGTCTGCATCGCCGTCTGATACGGTCTGATCAACCCCTGCGTCGGGAACGGGCGGCAGGTTCGTCAACCCGTAGCTGACGGCGCCGTGGAGGTTGAGCCCGCCATGAATGGTCCACGAGTCGAGTCGCCGGGACGCCACTCCTTTGCCGTCAGCGCTGCCGAGCACGATATCCACGACCTGGCGATTGCTGGTCACGTCGTTTCGTGACCACACCAGCGCAGCGGCGCCCGACACGTGGGGTGTCGCCATGGATGTGCCGGTCGACCACGTATAGCACCCTGTGTCGCCTGGGGTCGTCGAGGCGCCGCCACACGCGGCCAGCGGGTAGGTGGACATGATGACGTTGCCGGGGGCCGAAATATCTACCCAGCCTCCGTAGTTGGAGAACGAGGGCCGCGTGTGATTCTGATCGAAGGCGGCGACCGAAAGTACGTTTTCGAAGGCTGCCGGGTAGAAGCGACCGGTGTTGCCGTTGTTCCCCGCCCCCGCAACGATGACGAGCCCGGCATTCCACGCATCCTGCACGGCGTCATTCAGGGATTGCGAGTACGCCGTTTCTCCGAGGCTCATGTTGATGACGTTGGCGCCGTCAGTGATGGCTCGGGCAATGGCCTGCTGAATGGCGAAATCGTCGCACGTGCCATCCGAGCGACAGACCTTGTAAGCCCGAATGCGGGCGTTGGGCGCCACGCCCACGACGCCTTCCGCGTCCGCCGGGCTGCCGGTGAGGTTTTCGAGGAGAGCGGCAATGGTTCCCGCAACATGGGTGCCATGACCGTGATCGTCCATCGGGTCGCCGTCGAGAAACACGAGGTCGTCGCCGCCGACGTAGTTCGGCGCCAAGTCGGGATGGGTGTAGTCGATGCCGGAGTCGATTACCGCTACTGTGATGCTGAAGTTGCCCTTGAAGACCTCCCACGCTTCCGGAGCATCGATGTCGGCGTCCGGCGTGCCCGTGGAACACAAGTCGCCGAAAATCCAGGGCAGACAGTTGAAGGCCTGACCGGTGTTGTGGAGACCCCATTGCTCGTCGAAGTAGTAATCAGAGGGGACGACAGAGCCTTCCGCGTGCGCGGTGAGGGTGGGGATCCTGCGAATGAAGTTCGGTTCAGCATAGAGGACGTTCGGGTTGCGCTGATAGCGCGCAATGGCCGCCGATTCACCGCCCGCAGGTACCTGAACACGCTGGAGGCCCGTACGCTCGATCTCGCCCAGTGGCGTCGCGCCTGCCACTCTGTGCGTCTCGGCCCTCGCGCTGGCGTTGACGCCCGGTCTGAACTTCACCAGGACTTCGCCAGGCAGGAAGGACGCCGGTATTCCCGTCTGCGCGGAGGACCGAGCGGAGAAGGCGACCGCGACGAGAGTGACTACGGCGAAGGCTTTGCTGACGGTCACCATTCCGGGCGCTCCTGGAGAACGATCGCGCAGACGCTCACCGCGGCGGCCCCGATCGGCGTTCCCTTCGCTCCACGGAGTTGGTCGAGAGGGGAGGCGTGATCTGCAATGGCAGAGCCAGTCGAGCCGGCCGATGCAGGCTCGTCCGGACAAGCGCGCGCGCAATCGCTCGCGATCGATCTCGGCCGATGTGACGACTAAAGTCGGCGCAGCTATTGCCCTTTCAGGCAGGCCTGGTGCCGACCGACGCTGCACTGATGGAGGCCACGGACCAATTGCCAGTGACAGAGGACGATGCGGATCTCGATTTCGTCGAGATGGCGCGCTGGTTTGAAAGCCGCGGCGATGCCTGCCTGAATTGCGCGACCCGCCTCGGGCGGTATCTGCAGTTCGGCGACCCGCTCATCGTCCGGCTCAGCACACAGAAACGCGACTCACGAGAGACGGCGATCGAAGTACCGGCCGTCAGTACTGCGGAAAACAGCGAGGGGAGGCAGCGGTTTCCGCCGTCTCGACGGCGGAAACCGGCTGACGGCTCAGAATCGCGGAGGTGGGTCCGCGAAACGCGAGGTGCCACCCGGCCGATTGCAGGCGGCTCACGACAGGCCAGTCGTGGGGGAGCCAGATCCAATCGGCCTTCATCGACTCGACGAGATCGATCGCGTCCGGCGTGTTCGCATAGATGCGACGGTGCGAGCGCAGGACGGCGTCCGAATAGACGGTCTCCCGCCGTCCATCCATCGAGACTTGAATCGCTGGCGCGAGATGCCAGATGCCGTACTGTCCCCAATCGAAGAATGTCACCATCCGCCCCTGCTGCCGTTGAGCGAACCTGGTGGCCTCGGGTTCGGGTCCGACGCGTATCTCGATGCAGGACGACCGCTGCGCCAGCGGAACCGTTGCGAGAGCGACCGCGCCGCTGATCGCCAGCAGGGCGAGAGTCGGAGCTCGGACGGCCGTGTGTCCCGCGGCCGCTGTTCGCCCGAAGTGAGGCCCCAGCATCATGATTACGGCCAGAGTGTAGAACGCATCCAAGCGGCTAATCTTGAGCGTCGCCAGACAGAGCACCGCCGCTATAGCCGCATAGGCGATATCGACACGATGGCGCGTCATCGCAAGTATTGCAACGGCGGTCACCAATCCCCACTGAGTGATCCCGAAAAATCCCGTGGCCCACAACGGCTGCCAGTCGGCGATCTCCACTCGACTGAGACCCACCGTGTCCCACAGAAAAGACCAGAGCTGCGGTCCATAAGGGTTGGCCAGAGTTGCGGCCGCCGACCCCACGGCGAGCGCCACGATGTGGGGTCGGGCCGGCGCGTCCGGCTCGTGCGCGACGAAGCGAACCGCCGTCCAGATTCCGATGATGCCGAGCCCCACGAGGAACCCGCCGTGCAAGTTCGCCCAGAGCGCCATGAGCGGCGGCACCAGTACGAGCAGCGCCCGCCGACCGCGATCAACGAGGCACAGTATCAACAGGAGGGCTGCAGCGAGCAGCACGGAGAACAGCTGCGGTCTGACGCTGTGAATCCGCCCGAGGATTCCAAAAATCGCTGTCGCGATGAGCAGGTCGTGTACGGCGGGATCCCAGCGCCGGTGGCGAAACACGAGAATCACGAGGGCGAGGGTGGCGCAGACCACCAGGAGCTTCAAAATGAGAAGACCGCGTGGGCCATCGAGGGCATAGGCCGCCGCGATGATCACTTCGGCGAGCCATTCGTGATTGACCCAGGGCCGGTCGCTGGTAAACGAGTAGGGGTCGCGGGCCGGCAATTCATGGTCTCGAAGTATGTCGAGACCGAATCGGACGTGACCCCACAAATCCGGGTCTGCAGTCGTCCATGCAACCAGGCTGAGCGCGCCGAGCAGCATGCCGAGGCGAGCTGTCAGCATCGCGGCCCGCACCGTACCTGATGATTGGCGCTCGAGTGGGACCACGCCCACGTGGCCGGGCGCGGCCAACCTGCTTTCCGTCGCCGTCACGCGGTGGCTCGCAATTCCGCTGAAGCAGGCGACTGCATCGCTTGTCGCGCTGCGAGGACGAGCCACACGGCCGCTGCGGGACCGACGAAAGACACCGGCGGGAGCCACGACAGCCCTGCGGTCCGGGCGAGCACCCCCCAGGAATACAGCCACTGTTCGCCGCACCAGGCGAGCGAGAGCAGCACCGCAACGATGAGCCACGGCCCAGGCGTCCAGCGGTCTCGCTCGGCAAACCAGACCGTAGCCGGAATGGCGAGCACGAGCGCGTCGTAGAAAAATGCATACGGATTGGCAGCGACGGCCAACAGCAGGCCAATGCCCAGATGTCGGAGCGGAGGGCCCGGCGCTCGCCAGGCGAGGACCGCCGCCACGGTCAATCCGGCGGCTGCTATCGCCCAGAGGATCAGCGCCAGGTCACCCTTGCCGAGAAGGCCCTCCAGGAACGCCCTGAAGGTAATCAGCTTTTGGGCATCCACATCCGCGAGGACGAACGCATGTGCAGTCGTGGGGCCCAGGAAGTCCGCCCAGAGCTGAAGTCCGAGCGGAAGCGACAGCACGCACAACAGGATCGCGACGCCCGCCATCGTCGCCGCGCCTTTCCATTCGCCGCGCGCGATCGCCAACAGTCCGAACACGATGCCCCAGTTCGGCTTGATCGCGAGGAACCCGAGCAGCGCAGACGCGGCGATCACCCGCCCCCGGCTCCACAGGCTCGCCGCGCCGACCACGCAGAGCATGAGCAGGGCGCTGCTCTGGCCCGTGACGATCGTCGTCAGCGCGGGTGCCGACAGCACAATCGCGAGGGCCCATTCGGCACGCGTCAAGTGACCCGGCTCGAAGCGTCGCAGCAGCCACAGTGAGGTTGCCAGCGCCGCGACCTCCACACCCGCGAGCAGCGTATACGCCCACCCTTCCGGCAGCCACGCGAGCGGGGCCACGAGGTACAGCGCGAATGGCGGATAACGCCAGAAGTAGCCGGGATTGAGTGCCCCCTCTCCAGTGGCATACAAGCCGGTCCAGTCTCCCGCCACGAAATGGTCCGCCACGATCTTCAGATGGAACCAGTCGTTGTGAACGGGCCCGTTGCGCACGACCATGATCAGCCACATCAACGGGAAGATGACGTGCATCGTCAGGAACGGCAACAGCATGACGCGCACACACCGCTGGAGGCCCCCGCCCATGAAGGGAATTTCGTACTTACCTGCGGTCCACGGCGGTGGGACCCGATGCTGTCGGCGTGACCACGAATGCATCTGTGGAAATGGAGCGCTTCAAGTACCGGCGACGGATTCGGGCGATCTCGATCAACGCCTGCACGAGGTCGGTGGGACCCACGTGTGAGCCGGCGATATCGTGCCACTCGTCGAGCGGCAGCTCATAGATCAGGTCGCCAGGTTGCTTCCATCGATTGACGGCGCAGAGCTGCGTCAACCGTGCAATGATTTCGATGTCGAAGGTCCACTTGCCGAGAAACGGCTCGGCAAAGAGTGCGCGCGTGGCAGATGTCACACGAAACAGCTTGGCACCGCACTGCGTGTCATAGATCGGCAGACGAAGGGCGAACGAGGCAACGGTCGCGAATGCCCGCCCGACGTAATGCCGGTGCGTCTGGCGGCGTATGGATCGACCGAGCAGCTGCACCCGCGCGCCGAAGCAGATGTCCCGGTCCGGGCGGGTTTCGAGCGCGTCGATGAATCGCGGGATTTCCTCGAGCGGCGTCGCGAGATCCGCGTCCCAGTAGCCGGCATACCGCCCGGCACGGCGAATCGCGTGCAAGATCCCGGTCCGTACCGCCTCGGCCTTTCCCCTGTTGTAATCCTGATTGATGCACTCGAACCGATCGGGTGCGGCGGCCACGAGACGCCCCAGCACGAGCGACGTCTCATCCGTGCTGCCGTCGTTCACGAATACGAACCGCACGGAGGGAACATCGGCCGCAAACCGGCGAAACGCGTCGACACGAAGGCGGGCGGCCTCGTTGTAGCAGGGCACGACGATGGTCGTGTGACGATCCATCTGGCTGTTCCGGCCGGTGTCTGGTGCGAAGCAGGGGTGCACGACTGCGGCCACCGCGATCGCCCCATCGGCATGAGCGGCCCCGCAACTCAGGACCGCCGAAGTTACGGTGATTCAAGCATTTGGCGGAATCTCATCCACGATTGGAGCGGGAGGTACCCGACGAGGGCGACACCAAAGTGTCCCCGGCGCACGAGGAAAATCTGGTTTTCACCAGACCTTTCTGCCGTTAGAGCGCTGTTCCCTGCTGCACGCTGCTGTCGGGCAACGATGGGCGGGCCACATCTTGCACCCGGCGCCGCCCAAGTCCGGCGGCGGTCGGCGTCTCAATGAAGTCGATGAACAGCCTCTGCCCCCTCCACAGCCGCTCGAGCGCGCCCAGTTCAGGGCGATCGCCGTCCACATGACTGCCAGAATCGTTCTCGGGTAATTCCTGATCCGATCACCAGCGCGTCCCGATCGCATAGCCTTGCTGCCGTTATCGCGTTTCCCCACGCGAACGGATCGTGAACACTGAACGTGAGGGGTCCGAATAGGCCATATCAAAGCGCGAATCCCTGGTGAGCCGTTCGAACATCGGAGAGTCGGTAGCGACGACGGCGCAGTTGATTCCGTACTTCTGAAACGGCTCATCGTAGACGCCGAAGACGTCTGCAGCACGGCTCTGTTGCAGCAGATCGCGGGAGTATGCCTCAATCCGGCCATCGACGAAGACACGTCGCTGTGGAAGCACCCACATCAGGTAAGCTCCATCGCCGAACTGGTTGAACATCGGGTCCGGGCACGCGCGAACCGCCGCAATCGCCCCGCTCGACAGCGGTTGCCATTCGCGGGCGATGCGGTCGCTCTGCCATTGTTGCCACACCCAGATCGCCGCCAGCATCGCGGCAAGCGCGACGATGCCGTAGCCGGCAGGCGATGCTGAACGGAGTCGAGGTTTGACCCTATCCCACGCCGGAGGAAGGAGCCACGAGAGGGCCGGGGCCGCGACGACTGCGAAGATCGACGCATTGCGCGCAGCCGTGACCCCCGCGACCGCCATTATCAGCGCGGCAACGATGAGCCCGCGTTCGGGTCTCGGAAGATCGGACATCGCTTTCCAGCGAACGGCAACGAGCCCGACGAGCGCGACGACTCCACCCCAGAAGGGCAGGGCCGCCGCGTCCAGCGGCATTCGATACTCTTCGATTGACAGCGCTCTCGACACCGCGACGGTCGTGAAGACCTCGCGCCAGTAGCCCACGCCGGCTGGCGTCAGAACCGGTGCAGCCGCGCACAGCATCGCAATGATGACAGTCCGTCTCAACCTGTCCGGCGACCAGATGAGCGACTCCATCACCAGCGCACCAGCCATGGCTATCCCGATGATCACGAGCGCGTGCGTATTTGCCCATACGACACAGACGAGCGGCAGCCAGGCCAATCTGTCGCGGGCGATCAAATGCGCCATGAGCGCGATGAAAGCGAGACTGACGACCTGCGGCCGAATACCCCATCCAGGCGTCGACGCGAGTGCCAGCCAGCCGAGCAGCGCGACACGAGCTTCCCACGGACCGCGCATGAGCCTCCACGCGCCGATCGTGGCCGCAAGAGCGCACAAGCCCGCGAAGATCGTCAGCGCGAACGAGCCGCCCAGCGAGTACACGGTGAAGAACGCAAGTTGTGTGAGCCACCAGTGATTGTTGAGCGGGTTCCCGAATGAGGTGTATGAAAACTTCTCGGTCACGAGGAGGCTGCCCGTCTGCCACATCTCGTGGCCCATTCGCAGGTGCGTCCACGTGTCGTTCTTGACGGGTGTCACACAAGCGAATGCTGCGAGCACCACGAAAATCAAGGCGATCGGAACATCGTCGTCTCTCAACCGGAATCGCACCAGGGGCCAGGCGCGCACGCGTCGTTCTCGCTGCTGGCCTAAAGGCTTACACGCGATCGGCGCACATCGTTGCCGCCGCAATCACAGGCTGAGAACGGGTGCCGCTCCGAGGCCACATCCGCAGCTCCTCCGTGCTCAGTGTGAACTGCCGTTGACAAGAGGGGCGTCGGTTCCGGTCCGACCAAGCGGCGCGAACCAGAAATTGTGCGGGTCGGCCTGCCAGTACCGCCCGATGAGAACATACTGATTGCGCGCAAAGTAGTCGAGAATCTGCTGACGTACTGGAGGATGCGCCTCTATGGCGACGAGGCGTGGGGCGAATCGCCCGAGGGAAAGGCCGGCCAGCGCCTGCGGTTCCGCCAGTTCGATGTCGATCGACAAGAAATCGATTCGGTCGATTCCGAGCCGGTCCAGCACATCGTCGAGTGTCGACGTGGTGACCGTACTGGGCGTCACCTCACCAAATGCGGCCGTGAAATGCTTGTTGCTCGACGCGACGAGGTCGTGCTCCGTTACATACAGCGTCGCCTGGCGATTGGACACGTCGGAGATGAACACAGGCACGAACGTCGTCCGCGGGCGATGGTCCCGGTATCCGGACGCAAACTTGACCTGCGGTTCGATGGCGACGCCAGACCACCCCATCACGGTTTCCAGGTAGTACGTATTGCTAAACCGCTGGTGGTGATTCGCCCCGACCTCGACAAACACCCCCTCCCGCGCATCCCGGAAAAAATCCTTCAATATCCACTCCTCCGCGTGCTCGGAATTGCGCGAGGGCCCGTACGCCTTCGCAAGCGCCTGCGCCTCGTCAGATCCATGTGATACAAACGGCAGTAATTGACTCTGCCCGTAGTAGAACGCCAGGCAGCCGGCCAATATCGCGACGAGGGTCGACCACATGGCCAACTCGATGACGTTCAATTTGGGTTGAGGAATCCTCATAGTCGATACTCACTGAGCTGGCGCAAAGTACCCGTCCCTACTGCGCACGGTCACATCTGCCACGCGTGCGCGGATCTGCACCTTCCGCCACTTCCCGTCGCGAACGCGATTCGTCGATTCGTACGCCAGCACGTACCGGCGCCGCAGCTCGTCGAGGATTTTCTGGTAATCGCTCGCGAGCGTCGTGACGTCCTCAGGGAAATACGCGTTCCCGCCGGATCGGTCCGCAAGCTCCTGCAGGCGCTGCCGCTCGACGCGTGACCCGATCCCGACGGCATAGACGGTCGCTTCGGCCTGCTGCAGCTTGCCAAGCACGTCGTCCCAGGTTCGAAGGCTGCCGGGGCCGTTCGAGGCGGCGTTCTCGTCGCGCCCATCGGTTACCACGACGACGACTCGACGCCCCTTCACACCCGCGAGCTGCGCGAGCGAGTCGTACAGGGCGTCGTACAGCGCCGTCCCCCCTGCCGCCTTGTAGGCGTTGATGGCATCCAGCGACCAGTCGCGGCGCTGCGTCGGCGAGTGGATGTATTCCGAGCGATCCGCGAACATGATCATGCCGAGCTGGTCTTCCGGCCGTATGGCCGCGACGAACTCGCGCGCGGCCTCCTGCGCCTTCTCCGCGCTGCGCGTCATGCTGCCGCTCGCATCCAGCGCCAGCATGATCGTCACCGGCAGGGCGACTTCGTGAAACGTGTCGACGCGCTGCGGCACGCCGTCCTCGAGCACCTCGACGTCTTCCGGCGTGAGCCGCGCCGCGGCCTCGCCAGTCCCGACGGCGGTGAACTCGAACGACGCCCGGACGGGCGGGGCCATTGGGGCGGTGTAGCCCTCGCGGGCGCGCACGCGGAGCTCCGGGTTG
>Ga0209172_10007601_pt1 | contig 11109 bp, 10 predicted proteins | sample LarsenN4metaG_FD_184113 | JGI IMG/M metagenome (GOLD analysis project Ga0209172, IMG submission 184113) | Hot spring sediment bacterial and archeal communities from British Columbia, Canada, to study Microbial Dark Matter (Phase II) - Larsen... ... | reverse complement strand
CGTCAAGGGCACGCTGCAGGGCCTGCAGCACACCCTGGTGGAGGGGGCGCTGCTGACCGTGGCGATCGTGTTCCTCTTCCTGCACTCCTGGCGCAGCACGGTGATCACCGGGCTGACGCTGCCCATCGCGGTGATCGCCAGCTTCATCGCCGTGCACGCCTTCGGCTTCACGCTGAACTTCATGACGATGATGGCGCTGTCGCTGTGCATCGGTCTCTTGATCGACGACGCGATCGTGGTGCGCGAGAACATCGTGCGCCACGTGCACATGGGCAAGGACCACTTCACCGCCGCGCGCGACGGCACCGAGGAGATCGGCCTGGCGGTGATGGCCACCACCTTCGCCATCTGCGCCGTGTTCGTGCCGGTGGCCTTCATGGGCGGCATCGTCGGCAAGTTCTTCCACCCTTTCGGCATCACCGTCACGGTGGCGGTGCTGGTGTCGCTGTTCGTCAGCTTCACGCTCGACCCGATGCTGTCCAGCCGCTGGCCCGATCCGCCGTCGACATCGGCCCGGCGCATCCCCGGCGTGGCGCAGCTGATCCGCCTGGTCGACCACGGCATGGACGTGCTGCACGCCGCCTACGAACGGCTGATCCACTGGGTGTTCGCGCGGCCCCGGCGCAACCGGGCCATCGTGCTGGCGGTCGGCGGGGCCAGCTTCGTCGGCGCGCTGGCGCTGGCGCCGCTGGTCGGCAGCGAGTTCGTGCCGCAGACCGACCAGGGCTTCACCCAGCTGGCGATCCGCATGACGGTGGGCTCCAGCCTGGCACGCAGCGACGAAAAGGTGCGCCAGGTGGAGGCCATCGTCGCTTCGTTCCCCGAGGTGGCGACCGTCTCCACCAACGTCGGCGGGCAAGGCACCGGGCTGCAGGTCGGGCGCAACCAGGCGGTGCTGAACATCGGGCTGGTCGAGCGGTCTCGGCGCGAGCGCACCCAGAAGCAGGTCGAGGAGGCGATCCGCGCCGAGATCGCCCGCATCCCGGGCATCGAGGTCTCTGTCGGCTTCGACCGCCCGATCTTCGTCACCGTGCTCGGCAACGATCCGCAGGCGCTGGCGCGCGCGGCCACCGACTTCGCCGAGAAGATGAAGGCCATCCCCGGCATCACCGACGTCGAGCTGTCGGTCAAGCCCGGCATCCCGGCCTATGCGGTGCGGCTGAAGCCCGGCGCGGTACGCGAGCTCGGGCTGACGGCGCCGCAGCTGGCGGCCAGCCTGCGCGCCTACGTCAACGGTGAGGTCGGCACCTACTGGACCACCCCCGACGGCGAGCAGGTCGAGGTGCTGCTGCGCCTGCCCGAGGCGCAGCGCCAGCGCGTGGCGCAAATGGGCGAGCTGCCGGTGGCCTTCGCGAAGGACGGCACGCCGATCCCGCTGTCGGTGGTGGCCACCATCGAGCCGGTGACCAACCCGGAGGTCATCCGCCGCCAGGACCTGCAGCGCCGCGAGGCCATCTTCGCCGGCGTGCAGGGCCGCCCGGCCGGCGACGTCGGTGCCGACGTGCAGAAGCTCGTCAAGGAGACGACGCTCCCGCCGGGTCTGCGATTCGATGTCGGCGGCGCCACCAAGGAGCAGCAGGACGCCTTCGCCGCCATGCTCGGCGCGATGGCGCTGGCGGTGATCTTCATCTACATCGTGCTGGCCAGCCAGTTCGGCAGCTTCCTGCAGCCGGTGGCGATCATGGCCTCGCTGCCGCTGTCGCTGATCGGCGTGATGCTGGCGCTGCTGGCCTGGCGCAGCACGCTCAACGTGTTCTCGATGATCGGCCTGATCATGCTGATGGGCCTGGTCACCAAGAACGCGATCCTGCTGGTCGACTTCGCCAACCGGGCGCTGAAGGAGGGCGCTTCCGTGCCCGACGCGCTGCTTCAGGCCGGCCTGATCCGCATGCGGCCCATCATCATGACCACGGCCGCGATGGTCTTCGGCATGCTGCCGCTGGCGCTGGCGCTCAACGACGGCGGCGAACTCCAGGCGCCGATGGGCCGCGCGATCATCGGCGGGGTGATCACCTCCACGCTGCTGACGCTGGTGGTGGTGCCCGTGCTGTGGAGCTACCTCGTGCGCTCGCCGAAGCCGGCCGGCGAACCGGTCGCCGGCGGCGGCCTGATGCCGGCGCCGGCCGACAGACTGTGACCGTTTGTAGTCTTGATCTTTCTTAAGCTGAAACAAATGAGGGGGTTGGGGATTACGGCATGATTCGGGCCTCTCCCGACGCCACGCCCGAATTCCCGTGTCCTCCAACCCGCCCGCGCTCGCGGCCTGCCGACTCGCCTGTCGCCGGGGTGATCGCCTGTTGTTCCGGGGCCTGGATTTCGAGCTGAAGGCCGGCCAGGTCGTCTGGCTGCGCGGGCCCAACGGCAGCGGCAAGACCAGCCTGCTGCGCCTGCTGGCCGGGCTGTCGACGCCGGCCGAAGGCGCCGTCACCTGGGGCGGCGTGCCGCTGCGCCAGGCCGGTGCCGACTGGCACCGCTCGCTGTGCTACCTGGCGCATGCCAATGCGCTGAAGGACGATCTCTCGGTGCTCGAGTCGCTGCAGTTCCTCGCCCGGCTGCACGGCCATGCGGCGGCCGAGGCCGATTGCGGCGAGGCGCTCAAGCGCGTCGGCCTGTTCAGCCGCCGACATGCCGCAGTGCGCACGCTGTCGCAGGGGCAGCGGCGCCGCGTGGCGCTGGCGCGGCTGCAGCTTGACGCCGCGGCGCCGGTGTGGATCCTCGACGAACCCTACGATGCGCTCGACGCCGAAGGCACGGCGATGCTCGATGCAGCGCTGTCCGCCCACGCCGCACGCGGTGGCTCGGCCGTGCTGACCAGCCACATCGACCTGACGCTGCGCGAGCCCGTGCCGACGGTGCTGCAACTCGATGCGTACCGCGTGCAATGAGTTCGGTCTTCGCCACCATCGTCGCGCGGGACCTGCGGCTGGCGGCGCGCCGGCGGGTCGAGGCGCTGCTTCCGATCGCCTTCTTTCTCGTCGCGGTGAGCCTGTTCCCGCTGGGCGTCGGCCCGGAGCCGCAGACGCTGCGCCAGATCGCCCCCGGCGTGGTGTGGGTCTGCGCGCTGCTGGCGGCGATGCTGTCGCTGACGCAGCTCTACGGCACCGACCATGCCGACGGCTCGCTCGAGCAGATGCTGCTGTCGGGCGAATCGCTGTGGCTGGTGTCGGCGGCCAAGGCGCTGGCGCACTGGATCGTCACGGGGGCGCCGCTGGTGCTGTCGGCTCCGCTGTTCGGCATCCTGTTCGACCTGTCGGCGCCGGCCAACCTGACGCTGGCGCTGTCGCTGCTGCTGGGCACGCCCATCCTCAGCCTGCTCGGCGGGCTGGGGGCCGCGCTCACCCTCGGCCTGCGCAGCGGCGCGGTGCTGCTGATTCTCATCATCCTGCCGCTGTGCATCCCGGCGCTGATCTTCGGTGCCGGCGCGGTGTCGGCCGCCGAGGCCGGCATCTCGACGCGCGGCCATTTTTCCCTGCTCGGCGCGCTGCTGATCGGCTCGGGGCTGCTCGCCCCCTGGGCCACCGGCGCGGCGCTGCGCATCGCCACGGAGTGACTGCCTGATGAACGGGCGCCTGACCCTCTTCACCTTCGCCTCGCCGCCGCGCTTCTACTGGCTCACCGGCAAGCTGATCCCCTGGCTGTGGGCGGCGTGCATCGCGCTGACCGTCGCCGGCCTGTACGTCGGCTTCTTCGTCGCGCCGACCGACGCCACCCAGGGCGAGGCCTACCGGGTGATCTACATGCACGTGCCGGCGGCCTGGATGTCCATGCTGCTTTACCTGGTGATGGCCTTCTGGGCCGCCATCGGCTGGGCCTTCAACGCGCGCCTGGCGTCCATGGTCGCCCGCGCCATCGCCCCCACCGGCGCGATGTTCACCTTCCTGGCGCTGTGGACGGGCGCCTTCTGGGGCAAGCCGACCTGGGGCACCTGGTGGGTGTGGGATGCGCGGCTGACCTCGGAACTCATCCTGCTGTTCCTGTATCTGGGCTACATGGCCCTGGTCAACGCGATCGACGACACCCGTCGCGCCGACCAGGCTGGGGCGTTGCTGGCGGTGGTGGGCGCGGTCAACGTGCCGATCATCTATTTCTCGGTGAAGTGGTGGAACACGCTGCACCAGGGGGCGACGATCAGCATGACCGCGGCGCCGAAGATGGCCGAGACGATGCTCACCGGCATGCTGCTGATGACCTTCGCCTGCTGGGCCTACGCCTTCGCGGTGGTGTTCATGCGCACGCGCGCCATCATCGTCGAGCGCGAGCAGCACACGGAATGGGTGTCCGAGATGGTTCGCAAGCAGGGAGCCGGCGCATGAACTGGGGCAGTGCCAGCGCGTTCTTCGAGATGGGTGGTTACGGGCTCTACGTGTGGGGCTCGTACATTGCCTGCGCCGTGCTGATGGTCTTGGAGCCGATCCTGGCGGCGCGCAGGCATGCTCGCGCCCGGCGCGATGCCGCACGATTGACTGAGGAGGAGTCCTGAGATGAAACCCCGCCACAAGCGCCTGGCCATCGCCGGGGGCGTCGTCGTCGCCGTCGGCGCCATCGCCGCGCTGGTGCTCAACGCCTTCCAGAGCAACCTGGTGTTCTTCTACTCGCCGACGCAGATCGCGGCGAAGGAGGCGCCTTCGAACCGCACCTTCCGCGTCGGTGGCCTGGTGCAGGAAGGCAGCGTCAAGCGTGACGGCGTGAAGGTCAGCTTCGTCGTCACCGACACCGGCCACACCGTGCCGGTGCAGTACGAGGGCATCCTTCCCGACCTGTTCAAGGAAGGCAAGGGCGTGGTGGCGCAGGGACAACTTCGTGACGGCGTGTTCGTCGCCCGCGAGGTGCTGGCCAAGCACGACGAGAACTACATGCCGCCCGAGGCCGCCGAGGCGCTCAAGCATGGCCAGCAGGTCAACGAGAAGGTCGGCAGGTCGGTGGTCCAGGAGAGCGCGAAATGATTCCGGAACTCGGGCACTTTGCCCTGTGGCTGGCGCTGGGCGTGGCGCTGGTGCTCGGCGTCGTGCCGCTGGTCGGCGCGCAGAAGGGGCGGGCCGACTGGATGGCCCTGGCGCGGCCGCTGACCGTCGCGCAGTTCGTCTTCGTGGCGCTGGCCTACGCGGCGCTCACCTATGCCTTCGTGCAGGACGACTTCTCCGTCCTGTACGTGGCCAGCAACTCCAACAGCGAGCTGCCGCTGGCCTACCGCTTCGCCGCAGTATGGGGCGGCCACGAAGGCTCGCTGCTGCTGTGGCTGATGATGCTGTGCGTCTGGCAGCTCGCCGTGGCCAAGTTCAGCGCCCACCTGCCGATGCCGGTGCTGGCGCGCATCCTGTCGGTGATGGGGCTGGTGGCGGTGGGCTTCCTGCTGTTCACGCTGGCGACTTCCAACCCCTTCGACCGCCTAATCCCGGCGGCACAGGAGGGCCGCGACCTCAACCCGCTGCTGCAGGACCCGGGCATGGTGTTCCACCCGCCGATGCTCTACATGGGCTACGTCGGCTTCTCGGTCGCCTTCGCCTTCGCCGTGGCGGCGCTGATCGGCGGCAATCTCGACACCCAGTGGGCGCGCTGGACGCGCCCCTGGACCACGGTGGCCTGGATCTTCCTGACCATCGGCATCGCCCTGGGCAGCTGGTGGGCCTACTACGAGCTGGGCTGGGGCGGCTGGTGGTTCTGGGATCCGGTGGAGAACGCCTCCTTCATGCCCTGGCTGGTGGGCACGGCGCTGATCCATTCGCTGGCGGTCACCGAGAAGCGCGGCAGCTTCAAGAGCTGGACGGTGCTGCTGGCGATCATGGCCTTCTCGCTGTCGCTGCTGGGCACCTTCCTCGTGCGCTCGGGCGTGCTGAGCTCGGTGCACGCCTTCGCCACCGACCCGACGCGCGGGCTGTTCATCCTCGCCTTCCTGGTCATCGTGATCGGCTCCTCGCTCGCGCTGTACGCCTGGCGGGCGCCGACGGTGGGCCTGGGCGCGCGCTTCGCGCTGGTCTCCAAGGAGACGATGCTGCTGCTGAACAACGTGCTGCTGGTGGCGGCCACCGGCGCCGTGCTGCTGGGCACGCTGTACCCGCTGCTGCTGGACGCGCTCGGCCTGGGCAAGATCTCGGTCGGCCCGCCGTACTTCGACACCGTGTTCGTGCCGCTGATGGCGCCGCTGGTCTTCCTGATGGGCGTGGGCCCGCTGGCGCGCTGGAAGCAGACCGAGCTGCCCGACCTCTGGACGCGCCTGCGCTGGGCGCTGGGGGTGGCCATCGCCGCGGCGATCGGCGTCGAGCTCTCCACCGGCGAGATCGGCTTCCTGGCCACGCTGGGCCTGGCGATGGCCTTCTGGATCATCGCCTCCGTCGCCGTCGACCTGATCGAGCGCGTGCGCGGCGGCAACCCGGTCGAACGCCTGAAGCTGATTCCCCGCGCGATGGCGGGCATGATGATCGCGCACCTGGGCGTGGCGGCGTTCATCATCGGCGTGACGATGGTCAAGGGCCACGAGGTCGAGCGCGACGTCAAGATGGACATCGGCGACAGCACCGAGATCCGCGGCTACACCTTCACCTTCAAGGGCGTGCGCGAGGTGCAGGGGCCGAACTACGTTGCCGCCGAAGGCCTGATCGAGGTGTCGCGCGACGGCCGGCACTACCTCGACATGAAGCCGCAGAAGCGCGTCTACCGGGTGCAGCAGAACCCGATGACCGAGGCCGACATCCACCCCGGCCTGACGCGTGACCTGTACATCTCGCTGGGCGAGCCGGTGGCCGGCAGTGCCGGCGCGTGGATCGTGCGTGTCTACGTGAAGCCCTTCGTGCAGTGGATCTGGGGCGGCTGCGTACTGATGGCCCTGGGTGGCCTGCTGGCGGCCAGCGACCGCCGCTACCGCGCCAAGGTGAAGAGCGAGCAGCCGGCCACGAGCGCCGTGGGCGCGAGCGTCTGATGAAGTACCTCAAGTACCTCGTCCCGCTGGCGCTGTTCCTGGTGCTGGCCGGATTCCTGGCCGTCGGCCTGAACCTCAATCCGCGCGAGGTGCCGTCGCCGCTGATCGGCAAGCCGGCGCCCGGTTTCGAGTTGACGCGCCTCGATGCGCCGGATCAGAAGCTCAAGCGAGACGAGCTGCTCGGCAAGGTCTGGGTGCTCAACGTCTGGGCGTCGTGGTGCGCGCCCTGCCGCGAGGAGCACCCGCTCGTGATGGAGCTGGCGCGCCGCAAGCTCGCGCCGGTGTACGGCCTGAACTACAAGGACACGCGTCCCGCCGGCCTGGCCTTCCTCACGCAGCTGGGCAACCCCTACGAGGCCTCGCTGTTCGACGCCGACGGCCGCGTCGGCATCGACTGGGGCGTGTACGGCGTGCCCGAGACCTTCGTCGTCGACAAGCAGGGCACCATCCGCTTCAAGCACATCGGCCCGCTCACGCCCGAGGTGCTGGACAAGAAGATCACGCCCCTCTTGAAGGAACTGAATGCCTGAGGTCCCGCCTTTCCTGCGGCGCGCGCTGCTGGCGCTCGCCCTCGCGCTGCCGCTGGCCGTCGCGGCCAAGGAGGCGGCGCCCGCCTCGGACGACCCGGTGCTGGAGGCCAAGGTGATGCGCATCTCGGCCGAGCTGCGCTGTCTCGTGTGCCAGAACCAGACCATCGCCGCTTCGCACGCCGACCTCGCGCAGGACCTGCGCAACCAGGTGCGCGACATGCTGCGCCAGGGCAAGAGCGAGGCCGAGATCCTCGACTACATGACGCAGCGCTACGGCGACTTCGTGCTCTACCGCCCGCCGGTGAAGTCCACCACCACGCTGCTGTGGTACGGCCCGGCGGCGCTGCTGGTCGGCGGCGTCGCGGTGCTCATCGTCGTGCTGCGCCGTCGCAGCCGGCTGCCCGATGAGCGCTTCGAGCCCGACGCGCCGGACGAGACCCCGGACGCCCCGGCGCGCTGAGCGCCTCCTTCAGAGCCTCGCCGCGAGCGCGCGCGTGAGTTCGCCGGCCGGAATGGGCCGGCATCCGCGGGTGTTCTGGCCTGACCACAGCGGCGAGAAGTCGCCGGACCCCTGGCGCTCGGCCCACTGGCGCAGCGGCGCCATCGCGGCGGTGGCGAGCGGGAACTCGGGGGCCGCGGCGTTCAGCGGGCCCAGCTCGCGCATCACCCGGTTCACGATGCCGCGCGCGGGCCGGCCGGTGAAGAGCGTGGTCAGTGCGGTGTGGCCCGCGTCCTCGCCGGCCAGTGCGGCCCGATGCACCGCGCTGGTGGTGGCCTCGGGGCAGAGCAGGTAGGCCGTGCCGACCTGCACCGCCGAGGCCCCCAGCGCGAGCGCTGCGGCCACGCCGTCCGCGTCGGCGATGCCCCCTGCGGCGATCACCGGCACGCGCAGCGCCGCCACCAGCTGCGGCAGCAGCGCGAAGGTGCCCATCTGGCGCGTCAGGGCGCTGGCGGGGTCGGTGTCGAGGAAATGGCCCCGGTGCCCGCCGGCTTCCAGGCCCTGCGCGATCACCGCGTCCACGCCGTGCGCCTCCAGCCAGCGCCCCTCGTCGACCGTGGTGGCCGAGCTCAGCACGAAGGCGCCCAGGCGCTTGACTTCGCCGAGCAGCTCCGGCGCGGGCAGCCCGAAATGGAAGCTCAGCACGGGCGGCGCGAACGGCGCAATGGCGGCCAGGGCCTCGGCGCTGAACGGCAGGCGGCCCGCTGCGGCGGGAATGGCGGCGGCGTCGATGCCCGCCTCGGCGTGGTAAGGCGCCAGGGCGGCCCGCCACGCGGCCTCCCGTGCCGGGTCGGGCGTGGGCGGCCGGTGGCAGAAGAAGTTGACGTTGAACGGCCGCGACGTCGCGGCGCGCAGCGCCTTCAGCTCGGCGGCGAGCGCCTGCGGCGACAGCATCGCGGCGGGCAGGGCGCCGAGCCCGCCGGCCTCGCACACCGCCGCGGCGAGGCGGTGGTCCTGCACGCCAGCCATCGGCGCCTGCAGCACCGGCAGCGCGAGACCCAGGCGCCGCACCAGCGCTGCGCTGCGCTCGGGCATCACAGCGTCAGCCTCCAGCCCTCGATCAGCGCCCCGGGCGTGCTGATCGAGCCGAGATGGCGCTCCTCGTAGGTGTCGCCGTCGGCGATCAGCTCGGCACGGTCGCCCAGGCCCACCAGCCCGGGGCCGAACATGCGCAGGAAGGAGTCGTCGAAGCGCATCACGCCCAGCGGCGCCACGGGCTCGCCCCGGTCCACCCAGAGGCAGGCGAAGCGCGTCATGCCGGTCATGCGGCAAGCCTGGCGATCCGAGTAGTTCAGATACCAGAGGTTGCTCACCCACAGCCCGGTGCCGAGTTCTCGCATCGCCTGTCCCGCGGCGAGCGTGCCGGGCGCGAGCGAGAGCGATTCGGGCATCTCGCCCGGCCCGGCGCCATTGGCCTCGACGCCGTACTCGCGGGCCGAGCGCGCGCCGTTCAGCGTGCCGGTGGCCAGGCCGTGCTCGACCAGGCTGACACGCGCCGGCCGGGGGAAACCTTCCGCGGTGAAACCCGGCGCGCTGCCTTGGGCGGTGTGCTCGGACAGATGGAACTGCGGGCTGAGCACCTCGTCGCGGTGCGCCAGGCGCATCAGCGTCGAAGTGCCGGTGCGGCGCGCCTTGAGCCCGAAGCCGCCCCAGCCGAGCGCGCCCAGCAGCTCGGCCATCGCCGCCGGCTCCAGCCAGGCGCGATAGGCACCGGGCGGGAGCTGCTTCGCCGGCCGAGCCAGCAGCGCGATCCGCCGAGCGCCCTCGGCCACGCGGCGCACGAATTCGTCGTTACGCCAGTGCGAGCCGGCGTAGGTGGACTTCACCGCCTTGTCGGCCGCGTGGTAGAGGCACCATTCGGTGTGGAAGCTCTCCACGTGGTGCCAGTGGCGCGTGCCCTGGCTGTCGGCGAAGGCGCGCACCACCGGCCCGGCGGCGTGGAAGCCCACGAAGTCCAGCCCGCGCGCCGCGTCCGCGACGCAGCGCACCACCTGCGCCGCGTCCGGCAGCACGCCGCGGTCGTGGCGCTCGCTGGTCGCGGGTGTTTCGGGCAGCAGCAGCCAGGGGTCCGCGGCGACCTCGGGCAGCAGGGCGCGCAGCGACGCCAGCTCAGAACGCACGAGGGCGAGGTCCGGCTCGAGCCGGCCGGTGAGGGTGACGCGCCCCTCGGCGCGGAGCTGACCCTGCGTGAGGGCCACCGTGGCGCGGCCCTGCTCGACATGCGTGGCCTGGCGCACCGCGGCGCGGTTGAAGCGGATGAAGTCGGACGACTCGGCCTTCAGCAGCAGCGAGCTGCGCTCTCCCGGACAGGCATCGGCGCACACGGCATCGGCCAGCGCCTCGAAATGCGCGCGCTCCACCAGCCTCATGCCGCCGCCCCCACGACCGCCACGCCGCGGAACAGGCAGGCCGGCGAGGCGTGGCCGACGCGGATCACCTGCGAAGGCTCGCCCTTGCCGCAGTAGGGCGTGCCCATCACCTCGAAGGTGCTCTCGTCGCCCACCATCGCCAGCGAGCGCCAGAAGGTGGCGCTGATGCCGCGGTAGGCGGGGTCGCGCACCACCTCGGCGAGCCGTCCGTGGCGGATCATGCGGCCCCACTCGCAGCCGAACTGGAACTTGTTGCGCGAGTCGTCGATGCTCCAGGAGACGTTGGTGCGCATCATCACCCCGAGTTCGACGGCGGCGATCATCTCGTCGAGCGTCGCGTCGCCGGGCTCGATGTTCAGGTTGCTCATGCGGTCGATCGGCGCGCGATTCCAGCCGGCCGCGCGCGTCGTCGCGACGCCTTCCAGCCCCGGGCACTGCCCACGCGCGCGAGCCAGCGACACGGCACCCCCCAGCGGGCGCTTCAGGATGCCGCGCTCGATCAGCAGCGCGCGCCGTGCCGGCTGGCCCTCGTCGTCGAAGCCGAAGCTGGCCAGCTGCTCGGGCCGCGTCGGGTCGTAGCTCACGTTGAGCAGTTCGGAACCGTAGGCGTAGTGGCCGAACATGTCGAGCGTGACGAAGCTGGTGCCGGCGAAGTTGCGCTCGTCGCCGAGGATGCGGTCGAGCTCCAGCGGGTGCCCGATCGACTCGTGGATCTGCAGCATCATCTGGTCGGGCATCAGCAGCACGTCCATCGTGCCGCCGGGGCAGGGTGGCGCCATCGCCAGCTCCAGCGCCTCG
>Ga0209172_10007599_pt1 | contig 11114 bp, 9 predicted proteins | sample LarsenN4metaG_FD_184113 | JGI IMG/M metagenome (GOLD analysis project Ga0209172, IMG submission 184113) | Hot spring sediment bacterial and archeal communities from British Columbia, Canada, to study Microbial Dark Matter (Phase II) - Larsen... ... | reverse complement strand
TCCTCAAGTTCGACAACCAGCTCCGCGAGGCCTACGTCGACGTCAAGTTCCGCGGCGTCCCGCTCACGATGCGCGCGGGCCGCCAGCAGATCGTCTGGGGCGAGACCGACAACTTCCGGATGCTCGACCGCGCGAACTCGCTGAACCTCACCTGGCACTTCGTGTGGGAGATCCCGCCGCCGGCCTTCGGGTGGGACGAGATCCGGCGCCCGTTCTGGATGTTCAAGTTCCTCTACGACCTGGGCGACGTCTGGAAGTTCTCGCAGAGCTTCCTCGAGTGGTACTGGAACCCCGGCGACTGGTATCCCGCGAAGCAGGCGTTCCTCCCGCGTCCGTGGGGCCTCCGCTTCCTCGACCCGCTGAACAACCCGGTCGACGGCGTGTTCATCGCCGGCGTCTGCAACGCCTCGCCGATCCGCGTCGGCCGCGGCGGCGCGTTCGGCCGCTGCACGCGGCTCATGAACGACACCGTCCTCTTCAAGAAGGGCGACTGGTCGCGGAACCCGATGGAGAACAGCCAGGTGGGCGTCCGCTACCACGGCATCGCCCCCTTCGGCCTCGAGTTCACGCTCAACTACTACTACCAGCGCTTCGCCGGCGACGACGGCACGAACTACGCCCCGCTCCGCGGCCTCGACCTGCCCACGAACAACCTGCGCATCGCCACCGCGAACGCCCGCCGCCACCAGAACCTGATCTCGCGCGGCATCTTCCCGGCCGAGTTCTACGCGCCGTACGTGCACACCCTCGGGCTCTCGGCGAACTACTCCGACGAGACCTTCACGCAGACCGTCTTCCGGATGGAGACGATCTACGACGTCGGCATCCCGTTCTTCGACGTCGCGCGGCGCACGACGATCGACCGCCCGGCCCTCCCCGGCATCCGCAAGAAGAACATGTGGAAGGGGATGATCGCGTTCGACCGGCCCACGTGGATCCGGACGCTGAACAAGAAGAGCACCGTGTTCCTCACCGGGCAGTTCTTCTGGCACTACATGGTGAACAACCCGGACTGCGATCCGCAGATCGTCGCGAACCTCCCGGCCGAGCAGAAGGCGGACATCGGCTCGTGCCTCGTCGGCGGTCTCGACCTGCCCTCGCTCGCGCGCCTCAACACGCCGTCGAGCGGCCCCGCCTTCCGCGACAAGATCAAGGACTGGGAGACGATCTTCACGCTCGCGGGCTTCACGTTCTACCGCGGCGGCTCGATCGTGCCCGTCGTCGGCATCGCCGTCGATCCGACGAACCACTACGTCATGCTGCCGTTCTGGGACCTCGACTACGTCGTCCGCGACGACTTCGTCGTGAACATCGGCCAGCGCTACTTCGTGAACCCGCGCGGCAAGGAGAACGTCTTCTCCGCGTGGGGCCTCGCCGGCCTGAACACCGGCCGCTCGGAGACGAGCGTCCGGCTCACGTATCAGTTCTGATCCGCGGCGCGTCGGCGCGCATCGTTGAAAGCGAACGGGGGCCCGGTTAGACTCTGGGTCCCCGTCCGATGCCGCCGAGCCCCACCCGTCATCGCGTCGCGCTGGTCCTCGCGCTGCTCGGCGCCGGGTCGGCGGCGTACGCGCTCCACGTCGCCGCGCAGCTCGAGTCCGACTCCGCCTTCACGAGCGTCTGCAACCTCGGCGGCGTCGTGAACTGCGACGTCGTCCTCACCAGCCGCTTCAGCCGCCTCCTGGGCGCCCCGGTCTCGGCGTGGGGTTTGGCCGCGTTCTCCGCCGGCGCGCTCCTCGCGCTTCCCGGAGTGCTCGGCCGGCGGCAGCCGTTCGCCGACCTCCTCCTCCTCGCCCTCGCGTCCGGGAGCCTCGGCTTCGCGCTGGTGCTCGGGGGTGCGATGACGACGCTCGGGAGCGTCTGCCTCATCTGCCTCTCGATCGACGCGGTGATCGTCGCGTGGTTCCTCACCGTGCTGCCGCTCGCCCGCGGATTCGCGCCCGGCGCGGCCGCACCGTGGTGGCGGCGGAAAACCGCGGCGACGTCCACCGCCGTCGCGGCGCTGGTCGGCGCTGTCGCGGTGGGCACCGTCGCCGCCGTCGTCGCGCCCGCGCCGGCCCTGACCTTCGACGACGTGAAGACCCGCGAGCGCGGCTTCTACGACTGGTACACGCGGCTGCCGGTCCGCCCCCCCGCCACCCTGGTGGGGGACACGCCGCACCGGAAAGGCCCGGCGGACGCCGCCGTCTCGATCGTCGAGTTCTCGGACTTCCAGTGCCCGCACTGCGCGCAGGCGTTCCACGACCTCCGCGAGCTCTGCGAGTCGCGGGCCGACGTCGCGCTGATCTTCCGGCACTTCCCGCTCGACGGGGCGTGCAACCGCACGATCACCGGGCCGGGCGGGCACGCGCAGGCCTGTCTCGCGGCGTGCGCCGCGGAGTGCGCCGCGAAGCAGGGCCGCTTCTGGCAGTACCACGACGTGCTCTTCGAGAATCAGGCGCACCTCGACCGCGGGAGCCTCTTCCGCTACGCGCGCGACGTCGGCCTCGATCTCGACGCCTTTCGCGCCTGCCTCGACGCGCCCGAGACCCGCGCGCGCGTCGTCGCCGACGTCGAGGCCGGGCACCAGGCCGGGGTCAAGTCCACGCCCACGCTCTTCATCAACGGACGCACCGTCCAGGGCGCGCTGCAGCACCAGCACTACCGTTACGCGCTCATCATCGAGCGTCACCTCCGGAGCCCGCGGGGCACCGCCGGCGCGAGCTAGAAAGGACTTCCATGGAGCTGAGCGAGGACCTCAAGTACCGGCTGGCGTACCTCACCCTTCGCCTCGTGTTCGACCGGAGGCTCGCCAATACCGATCCGAACGCCTCGCCCGGCGTCCTCGCGTTCCTGGACGTCCTGGCCGGCACGGCGATGGCCGGCGAGGCCGGGGGCAAGCGCTACGCCTCCCAGCGCGACAAGCTCGAGAGCTTCATCGACGCCGAGTTCGGCGACGAGATGCTCGCGATCGTGAACCGCGCGGTCGCCGAGATTGCCTAGCCGCCGCGAGCGGATCACGCCGTGGCTCGCGGTGCTCGCGTGGGGCACCGTGATCTTCCTCCTCTCCACCGACCGCTTCGACGGCGAACACACGGCGTCGATCCTCCTGCCGATCCTCCGCGCGCTCTTCCCGCACGCGACGGCCGGCGATCTCCACGTCCTGCACCAGCTCGTCCGGAAGGTCGCGCACTTCGCCGAGTACTTCGTCCTGGGGCTCCTGCTCCACCGAGCGCTCGCGGGCGGGTGGCGCCCGAGGAGCGCCCGCGCGGCGCTCCTCGCGGTGGCCGTCGCCGCGCTCTGGGCGTCGCTCGACGAGGCGTCCCAGACGCTCACCCACGGCCGCGTGGCCGCGCTGACCGACGTCGCGCTCGACGTCTCGGGCGCGATCACCGCCCAGCTGCTGCTCGCGCTCCCGCTCGTCCGCGCCGCGTTCCCGCCGCGCGGCGTCCTGTAGGGCTGCGGTGGGATCGACGGCAGCCGGGCAGCGGCGCCGGCGGGAAGGTGGGCGACGCGCGCGCTAGATTCCCAGCGCCGCCTTGAGGCGCCGGATCCGCTCGACGTCGCGCTGGACGACGGCGAGCGCGGCGGCGACGTGATCGATCGCGGCGAGGATGCGCGCGAGATCGGCGTCGCTCACGCCGCGGAGCAGATCGGCGAGCCGCCGGTGCAGCTCGAGCGCGCCGCGGACGCCTCCGACGCCGTCGGCGTCGATGCGTGCGTCGAGGTCGTCGGCGAACGCGGACAGCGCCTGGAGCTGCGGGAGCACCTGCTCGAGGCCGGTCCCGTCCCGCAGCGCCTTCTCCAGCTCGAGCCACACGCCGTGATCTACCCCCGCGCGAACACCGCGAACGTCGGGACGAGCAAGGCGTGTGCCACGAGCGGAGGGCGCGGCGCGCGCGTACACGCGCCGCGCGCGTCAACGCATCGACGTGGGCTCGCGAAAAATTGACTGCCCCGGATCGCTGGGCTATGGCTCCGCGCCGTATGCATGCTGGCACCCGGTCGGTGCGCGTCGTGGCGGTCGCGATGATGGCGGCGTTCGTCCTGGGCTGCAACCAAGGCGGCGGCGACGCGTCCCCGAAGCGCGAAGCTCCCGGCGGCGCACCGGCGGCCGACGGCGCGGCGGGCGGTGAAACGGTCGCGACGTACGCCGGGAAGACGCTCACCAGCGGCCGGGTCACGCAGGAGCTCGAACGCCTGCCCGCGCCGTCCCGCACCTACCTCGCGGCGCCGGAACGGAAGCGGCAGTTCGTCGAGAATCTCATCATGAACGACCTCCTCTACGAGGAGGGCAGGAAGGCCGGCTACGAGCACGATCCCGAGATCGAGCGGCAGGTGAACGACCTCCGCAAGCGGCTCGTCGTGCAGCGCGTGATGCGCCGGTACCAGACGCCGCCGGCGATCTCGGACGAGCAGGTGAAGGCGTGGTACGACCAGAACCCCGACCTCTATTCCACCACGCAGATCCGGGCGAGCCACATCCTCGTGAAGGACGAGGCCGCCGCGAAGGAAATCCTCGCGGAGCTGCGCGCCCATCCCGAGAAGTTCGCCGAGCTTGCGAAGGAGAAGTCCGTCGACACCGCCACCGGCCAGCGCGGCGGCGATCTCGGCCTGTTCGGCCAGGGCCGCATGGTCCCCGAGTTCGAGCGCGTCGCGTTCCGACTGAAGGTCGACGAGATCAGCGACGTCGTGAAGACCCAGTACGGCTACCACGTCATCCGCGTGACCGAACGGAAGGACGGCGAGCGGAAGCCGTTCGATCAGGTGAAGGAGCCGATCCGCGCCACGCTCCGCAACAAGGCCCAGCAGGAGCAGGTCCAGGCCTACTACGACGGCCTGAAGAAGCAGGCCGGCGTCCAGATCGACGAGGCCGCGCTCGCGCGCGTGACGCCGCCGCCGGCGACGGCAAGCCCGCACGGTGCCGGCGTGCCGAACCCGCACGCCGCCCACGGGGACTGATCAGGCGAGCGTCACCCAGCGTCCGTCGCCCCGCGCCTCCACCGTTCCGATCTGCGTCGCAGCCGCCACGCCGGCGCCGCGCAGCGCCTCGACCAGCGACGGCGCGTCCGCCGCGGCGAGCGCCACGAGGAGGCCCCCCGACGTCTGCGGGTCCCACGCGATCTCCGCGAGGTCGTCCGGCACGGCGGCCGCCACGGCGACCCGGTCCGCGAGCCATTCGCGGTTCCGGCGACACCCGCCGGTGAGGTGCCCGCCGGCCGCGAGCGCCCGTGCGCCCGGCAGGACGGGCAGCCGCTCGGCGACCAGCGCGATCCGCACGTCGCTCCCCGACGCCATCTCGTAGGCGTGCCCGAGGAGCCCGAAGCCCGTGACGTCCGTGCAGGCGTGGACCGCGAAGCGGTCGAGCGTCCGGGCGGCGGCGGCGTTCAGCGTGGTCATGCTGGCGACGGCGGCGGCGAGCGCCTCGTCGGCCCGCGCCCCGCGCTTCACCGCGGTCGTCACGATGCCGGTGCCGAGCGGCTTCGTGAGCACGATCGCGTCCCCCGCCCGGGCCCCGACGTTCCGGAGGATGCGGTCGGGATGGATCACACCCGTGACCGCCATACCGAACTTCACCTCCTCGTCGATCACGGTGTGGCCGCCCACGACGACCACGCCGGCCTCCCCGGCCTTCGCCAGCCCGCCGCGCAGGATGTCGGCCAGGATCTCGAACGGGACGTCCTTCTGCGGGAAGCACGTCACGTTGAGGGCCGTCCGCGGCTCGCCGCCCATGGCCCAGACGTCGGAGAGGGCGTTCGCCGCGGCGATCTCGCCGAAGGTGTACGGGTCGTCGACCATCGGCGAGAAGAAGTCGACGGTCTGCACGAGCGCGAGGTCGGCCGTCAGCCGGAAGACCCCCGCGTCGTCGGAGGTGGCGGTCCCGACCAGGAGATCCGGGTGCGCCGCCGGCGGCAGCGCGCCCAGGATGCGCGCGAGATCCGCCGGGCCGAGCTTCCCGGCGCACCCCGCGGCCCGCGCGCGATCCGTCAGCCGGAAGCCCACGCGGCGCACGGTAGCCGGACGCGCGGGCCCGTGTCCAGGTCAGCGACGGAGCTTCCGGAGGTCGCCGACGCGGACCGTGACGCCGGTGCGGTCGCACCAGTCGAGGAACGCGATGGCGAACTTGCGGCTCGCGCCGATGAGGTCCCGGAAGGCCGCGGCCGTGATCTCGCCGTGCGCCGCGCAGTGCGCGCGGAGGCGCGCCGTCGCCTCGGCGGCGGCCGCGCGGCCGAACCAGAGGTCGGGCGCGATGCGCGCGACACGGCCCTCCGCTTCGAGCACCCCGAGCAGCTCGGCGATCCGACGGCGGGAGAGCCCGGTCTCCGCCTCGAGCCGACGGAGGTCGGGCGGCGTGAAGCCGCCCGCCGCGACCAGCGCCTCGATCCGCGCCGCCTCGTCGCGCCCGCCGCCGCCCAGCTCGACACGGTGGCCGGGGTCGCGCACGACGTTCTCCTCGCGGACGAGCCGCCCGGCGGCGACCAGCCGCTCGACCGCCCACCGGAAGACGCGCGGCGAGAGCCCGCCGCCGACCGTTCCGCGGAGGTGCTCCATCTCGAGGCCGGGCGCGAGCGGGTCGGTCCGGTGCCGGGCCGCGACGGCGCCCAGCATCTCGGCCTCCATGCGCGCCCACTTCTCGGCGGTGGTCCACGCCTCGGGCGCACCGTCGTCCGGAATCGCGACCACGGCCGGCGTTCCGACGAGCGCCCGCGCGACCTCGTCGTCCGGGAGGTCGAGCGCCTGGGCGAGCTGCTGGCGCTCGACGAGGAACGCCGGGACGAGCGCGAGGAGCGCGGCCGCGGCCTCGGCCACCGTCCCGTCCCGGAGCGCGGCCAGGCGCCCGAGGACCGCCGGGTCCCCACGCCGGTGACGCGCGGCGCAGGGGTTCACGACGACGCCGCCGCCGAGCGTGCGGCGCGCCGTCTCGTCGCGGAGGACGAACCGATCGCCGCGCGCGACGAGGAGGGGCTCGGCCAGCACGAGCTGGGCCCACCCGTGCGCTCGGGGCGCGAGGGCCGTCCCCTCGAGCGCGACGAGCTTCCCCATCACCTCGGCCGTACCGACGTGCACGCGGACGCGCGTGTGGCTCGCGACCGGGCGCCGGGCCGCCGCACGGATCTCGACGTCGGCGTCGAGCCGGCGCGTGGGGTGCGCCAGGCGCGGATCGCAGGCGACGTGTCCCCGACGCACCTCGCCGCGTTCCACGCCCGCGAGGTTCAGGGCGACGCGCTGCCCCGCCCCGGCTTCGGCGACCGGCACGCCGTGCACTTCGACGCCGCGGACGCGCGCGGTCCGGCCGCCCGGCATGAGACGCACGGTGTCGCCGTCCCGGACCGTGCCCGCGATGGCCGTCCCGGTGACCACGGTCCCGTGCCCGCGAACGACGAACGCCCGGTCGATCGGCAGCCGGAAGCGGCCGCGCCGCGGCGGCGGGGCGGGCGCCACGAGCGCCGCCGCGATCGCGGCGCGGAGGGCGTCCAGGCCCTCTCCCGTGACCGTCGACACCGGCACGACGGGCGCGCCCTCGAGGGTCGAGTCGAGCGCGAGGACCTGGATCTCCTCGCGCACCGCCGCGACGCGCGCCGCGTCGACGAGGTCCGTCTTGGTGACGACGAAGATCCCGCGGCGGACGCCGAGGAGGTGGAGGATGTCGAGGTGCTCCTCCGTCTGCGGCATCACCCCGTCGTCGGCGGCGACCACGAAGAGGACGAGGTCGACGCCGTGGGCGCCCGCCAGCATGTTCCGGACGAAGCGCTCGTGCCCCGGCACGTCGACGATCCCGGCCCGTTCGCCGTCCGGCGGATCGAGCCACGCGAAGCCGAGGTCGATCGAGATGCCGCGCGCCTTCTCCTCCGCGAGGCGGTCGGTGTCCTGCCCGGTGAGCGCCCGCACGAGGGCCGTCTTCCCGTGGTCGATGTGGCCGGCGGTGCCGATGACGAGGGGCACTACGGCAGCACGACGTCGAGCGCGTCGGGCACGAGGACGGTGCGGAGGTCGAGGAGGTAGCGGCCGTCGTGGATGCGTCCCAGGACCGGCGGCCGCGCGGCGCGGAAGCGGGCCGCGACGTCCTCGGGGGAGCGCTCCGGATGCGAGACGGCGATCGCGCGGCTGGGGATCGCGACGGACGGGACGGCGCCGCTCCCGACCTCGCATTCGGAGGGCACGACCGCCAGCGTCCACCCCGGCCCGAGGCGCTGCGCGAGCCGTCCGGCCGCCGCCGCGCCCACCCGCTCCAGCTCGGCCAGCGGCCGCGTGAGCGCGCGCAGCGCGGGCAGCGCCGCGGCGAGGTCGGGGTGCTCCCGATACAGCCGGAGGGTCGCCGCCAGGGCGGCGAGCGTGAGCTTGTCCGGCCGGAGCGCGCGGCGGAGCGGGTTCTCCGCGAGACGCGCGACGAGATCCCGCCGTCCCACCAGGATGCCCGCCTGCGGTCCGCCGAGGAGCTTGTCGCCGCTGAACGTGACGAGCGCCGCGCCCGCCGCGATCCGGTCGCGGACGACCGGTTCGGACGGGAGCCCGAACTCGGTGGGATCGACGAGCGCGCCGCTGCCGAGGTCCTCGACGACCGGAAGGCCCGCCTCCCGGCCGATGGCGACGAGCGAGGGCAGGTCCACGGCCGCCGTGAAGCCGACGATCCGGTAGTTGCTCGTGTGGACCTTCAGGAGGAGCGCCGTCGCCGGCCCGATCGCGCGCCGGTAGTCGTCGGGGTGCGTGCGGTTGGTCGTGCCGACCTCGCGGAGACGCGCCCCGCTCTTCGCCATCACGTCGGGGATGCGGAACGCGCCGCCGATCTCCACCAGCTCGCCGCGCGACACGACCACCTCGCGGTCGCAGGCGAGGCCGTTGAGCGCGAGGAGCACCGCCGCCGCGTTGTTGTTCACCACCAGCGAGGCCTCGGCGCCCGTGAGCGCGCGGAGGTCGTCGGCCACGAGGGCGTCGCGGTCGCCCCGCCGGCCGGTGGCCAGGTCGAGCTCGAGGTTCGTCGCCCCCCGGGCGGCCGCGACGACCGCGTCGATCGCCGCCTCCGCGAGCGGCGCCCGCCCGAGGTTCGTGTGCAGGATCACCCCGGTGGCGTTCACGACCGGGACCAGGCGCGGGGACGCCCGCGCCTCGAGCCGCTCCGCCGCGCGCGAGACCAGGGTCTCGGGTTCCGGGACGTCGCCGCCCGCCCGCCGCACGTCGTCCAGCACCGCGCGCAGCATCGCGACCACGCGCTCGCGCCGCCAGCGCGCGACGAGCGCCGCCGCCGCGGGGGTGTCGAGGAGGCGGGCGACGGAGGGAATGCGGCGCCGCGGGTCGTCCGCGCCTCCGCCCCGGGCGCGCGCGGGCCTTCCTCGAGCCGAGCCGGTCGCCACGCCGCGATGATCCCAGAGCGCTCCGGGGCCTGACAAGGGCGGCTCCGAGCGGCTTGATCGCGCGGCGGGCGCGTGGTTCATCACCCGCCCATGCGCGCGCTCGTGTGCGACGTGAGCATCCCGCGCCAGGTCGTCTCGGCGCTCCTCGGCCGGATCGACAAGCGGTTCTTCCTGGGGCCGTTCTCGCCCGCCGCGCTGAAGGAGATTCCCGATCCCACGCTGCCGGCGCCCGACTGGGTGACCATCCGCACGCGCCTCTGCGGCATCTGCGGGAGCGACTACAAGCAGATGTTCCTGAACGGGAACATGGACAACCCGATGACCGCGCTGATCTCGTTTCCGCAGGTGCTCGGACACGAGGTCGTCGGCACGATCGCGACGGTGGGGCCCGCGGTGACGCAGCGCCGGGTCGGCGAGCGCGTGGTGCTGAACCCCTGGCTCTCCTGCGGTCCCCGCGGCATCACCCCCCCGTGCGCGGCGTGCGCGCGCGGCCAGTATTCGATCTGCGCGAACTTCGCGCGTGGGGTGATCCCGCCCGGCATCCACACGGGGAACAGCAGCCGGGCGACCGGCGGCTTCGCGCCGCTCGTGCCGGCCCACGAGTCGATGTGCATCCCGATTCCCGACGGCGTGCGGGACGAGGAGGCGGTGCTCGCCGACCCGTTCTCGGTGTCGCTCCACGGCATCCTGAAGCGCCCGCCGGCGCCGGGGGAGACGGTCCTCGTCTACGGGTGCGGCACGCTGGGGCTCCTGGCGATCGCGATCCTCCGCGCCCTCCACCCCGACGCGCGCGTCCTCGCGATCGCGCGCTTTCCGCACCAGAAGGCGCTCGCCGAGCGGTTCGGAGCCGCCGTCGTCCTGCCGCACGAGCCGGTGCGGACGATCGTCGAGCGGGTGGCGGCCGAGACCGGCGCCCAGGTGCTCGAGCCCTGGTACGGCCGGCCGTGGCTCTACGGCGGCGGCGTCGACGTCGTCTACGACACCGTCGGGCTCCCGGAGACGCTCGAGGTGGGCATCCGGATCGCGAACGCGCGCGCGGCGATCGTCGTGACGGGGGTCGAAGCGCCCCGGCGCTTCGAGTGGACGCCGCTCTACTTCAAGGAGATCGCGGTCATCGGGTCGAACGCGTTCGGGGTGGAGGACTTCGAGGGCAGGCGCCGGCACGCGATGGAGCACTACCTCGACCTCGTCGCGAGCCGCCGCATCGACGTGACTCCCATCCTCACGCACCGCTTCACGCTCGACGAATGGCGGGAGGCGTTCCTCGCCTGCGGGAAGCAGGAGACGTCGGGCGCGGTGAAGGTGCTGTTCACGTTCCCCGGCTGACGCGGCCGGCGCCTTGCCGGCCGTCCGCCGGCATGCGACGCTCGCACCGCATGGCGGACCGGGAGGCCCTCGCCCGGCGCATCGTCCGGCGGCTCCGCGCACACGGTCACGAGGCGTATCTCGCCGGCGGCTGCGTCCGCGACCGGCTGCTCGGCCGCCGGCCGCTCGACTGGGACGTCGCCACGAGCGCACCGCCCCCGGAGGTGCAACGGCTCTTCCCCCGCACGGTCGGCGTCGGGGCGAAGTTCGGCGTGATCCTCGTGCTGGACGACGACGCCTCCGTCGAGGTGGCGACCTTCCGTTCCGACGACGCCTACGTCGACGGACGCCGCCCGTCCGCCGTCCACTTCGGCACCGTGGAGGAGGATGCCCGCCGGCGCGACTTCACGATCAACGGCCTCTACCTGGATGCGGAGTCGGGCCGGGTCGTCGACTTCGTCGGCGGGGTCGCCGACCTCC
>Ga0209172_10007596_pt1 | contig 11118 bp, 9 predicted proteins | sample LarsenN4metaG_FD_184113 | JGI IMG/M metagenome (GOLD analysis project Ga0209172, IMG submission 184113) | Hot spring sediment bacterial and archeal communities from British Columbia, Canada, to study Microbial Dark Matter (Phase II) - Larsen... ... | reverse complement strand
GAAAGCCGCCCGTCAGGGGCGCACACGCTTGACCCTTACCCGGCTTGCCGGCTTCCCGGCGATCAAGACGCTGGACGAATTCGACTACGAGTTCGCCGGCGGCGTGCCCAGGGCCACCATCCAGGAGCTCTCGGCGCTCGCCTTCGTCGAGCGCAACGAGAACGTGGTGCTGGTGGGCCCCTCGGGGGTGGGCAAGACGCATCTGGCGATCGGGCTGGGTTACCTCGCCACACAAGCCGGCATCAAGGTGCGCTTCATGAGCGCGGCCGATCTCATGCTCACGCTTGCCGCTGCGGCGCGTCAGGGCACGCTTGCCGAGGTGCTGCGTCGCGCGGTGCTTGCCTACCGGCTGTTGATCATCGATGAGATCGGCTACCTGCCGATGAGCCGGGAGCAGGCGAATCTGTTCTTCCAGGTGATTGCCAAGCGCTACGAGCGCGGGGCGACCATTGTCACCAGCAACCTCGCCTTCGGGCAATGGGATTGCGCTTTCGCGGGCGATGCCACGCTTACGGCGGCGTTGCTCGATCGGCTGCTGCATCATGCGCACGTCGTGCCGATCCAGGGCGAGAGTTATCGGCTGCGCAACAAGCGAAAGGCCGGCATCGTGCCGGCCTTCGGAGAGAAACGGGCTGCCTGAAACGGCAATGCCCCTACCAGGTGGTGTATCAAAATTCGATTTCCGACTAACCGAAATGTGTATCAGATTTCGATTTCCGTTGACAACGTGCGGATCGAGACACCGGACGGCCGATTGGCGTGGGCGTCCCTTTGCTCGCAAAGCCGAAGCCGCGCGCCGAATTACACTGCTACGATGGTGACGATCTGTTCAAGGCCCGCAAAATCGGACGGGTTTCTCGTATACAACGGCAGTCCATGGGCCGCCGCTGTCGCTGCGATGAGGAGGTCGGCGACGCGCGTGCGGCTGGATCGTCCCGCCCTCTTTGTCGCAGCGAATAGACGGCCGTACAGCCGGGCGGCTTCGGATTCGAACGGCAATGCGTCCCAGGTCGCGGCGGCCCATTGCAGCCGATCCTGGCGCCGGGCGCGTTCCTGCTCGTCATTCGTGGCGTGTGGTCCGGCCGCCAGTTCCGCCAACGAGACTGCAGCGATGGCTGATTCATCGGGAAGGCGAGCGGGATCCACCAGGTCGTGGTCGATCAGCACGGAGGTATCCAGCAGGCCGCGGCTCGGTTCAGCCATGGATGAACGGATCGGTTACGGTATCGAGATCGGCACGGAATTTTCGAGCGTCGATGCGAGGCGCACGCCTTGCGGCCTCCGCGATAGTGGCTCGGGGCACGAACGTGCGCGGCTGTATCGGCCGCAACTCAGCCACCGGAACCCCGTTGCGCGTGACGATAAGGGTATGACCTGCCTGGACTTCCCTAAGGATGGCGGCCGAGTCGTTCCGCAGCTCCCGCTGAGTGATGGTCCTGCTCATGCCGCAAAATGTAGCAGATGTAGCACATCGTAGCAAGATACCGTAAGGTTTGGGAGAGGAGCTACTCGATTGGGGACGGACCTGTGGCGGAACTCGCCAGGCTCGCGATGGCGCGCCATCTGTTTAACCAGGTCGAACTCCATGGACAAGCTCAGTGTGTTCGCGGTTCTCCGAGGTGGTGCGGCGAGCGGAACAGGGAAAGGAGACCTTGATCACCAGGCGCGGTATAACCGCCGCGCGGGCCGTGCCGAAGTAGGCGGGCGCGTAGATCATCCAATTCAGCAAGACCTGTCGCATTCGACGCTTGAGATATCTTCCCCGACACTCGGTCCCCAAGCGATTTCGCGCGCGGTGACGCGAATACGCCCGATCGCTTCGAGGCGGCGGCTCCACAGGACATCGCGGTATCAAGCATCACGGCAATGGAAGTTGAATGCGGACTCGCGCCCTTCGCGCACGCCGCGCTCCAGGCCATCAAGGTGATCTGATCGAATCGCTGCGCTCGGGGAGCATGGACAAGCGCTAAAATCCTTACCTGGTATTACTTTGTGAGACCTCCCATGGCGAGGGTATCCGTGACCAGCAAGGGTCAAGTCACGATTCCGAAGCAGGTAAGGCAGGCGCTCGGCATCACGCCGGGCAGCAAAGTCGAGTTTGATCTCGACCGCGGCGGCGCCCGCCTCAGGCTGGTGAAAAAGCAGGTGCCCTCGCGCGTGGAAGAAGGCCCTGCGATTCTGGGATATACCGGCCCGCGCATTCCCATCGCGCACATGCACGGCGGCTTCGCGAAAAAAAAGGCGGCCAAGCGTGCGCGCCGTTGATACGAACGTGCTGGCTCGCTATTACCTGCGCGATGATCCGGCGCAGGCTCGACTTGCCGAGAAGATCCTCGCGGCGGGAAATGTGTTCGTGCCCAAGACCGTCGTGCTGGAGCTCGAATGGGTGTTGCGTTCAGTGGCCGAACAACCGGCCGGGAAAGTCATCGACTGCCTCGCGCATCTGGTCGCCCTGCCGGGCATCACGGTCGAAGACCAGGAGCAGGTTGAAATGGCACTGGGGCATTGCCGGCAAGGCGTCGATTTCGCCGATGCGCTGCATCACGCGGCGAGCCACGCGTGCAGCGAAATGCTCACCTTCGACGACAGGGGCTACGTGCGGCGGGCGGCAAAGCTCGGTCTCAAACCACCGGTTCGATTGCCGGCGCATCGACCCGCGCGCGGAGGCGGAAAGTAGCCGCATGGACTGCGCGAAGTCGTTGGCCTCCGCCTGTTCGGTCCCCCCGCTCGGAGCGCACGCGCGCGCTTCAGCTTGATGCGGCAGACTGCTGTCCGACCGGCAGTTTCAACGCCATCGTTCACCTGCGGACGCGCGGCTCCGGCGGCGCTTCGACTCTTGTCTCGTGCTTGCGCGAGCGCCTGCGGGCGGCTGCAATCGCTGCATGCCTGAAACGCGCCTCGCGCCGCTTCTGACCCCGCACGGGCGGCTGATGATCGCGCCGGAGGCGGACGCGCCGCCGCTCGCCGAAGACCTGCGGTCGAGGCTCGAAACGGCGTTCGCGCGTGGAGCGGGCCACGGGCTGCTGCAGCTCGGCGCGGGCGAGGTGGGAGCTGCGCTGCCGCCGGCCTGGGCCTATTGGCGTGAGTTCGCCGCGCGCTACGTGACCGCCCTGTGCGCCTTGCCGGAGCCGGAGCACGACGCGCGGGCCGCGGCCGCGCCTGGGGCCGTCACGCCGCCGGACACGCGCACGCTCGAGGCTTTCGCCGCCGACGCACCGCCGATGACCGGCGCGGAATATCTCAGCGCGCCCGTGCTGCGCGCGTTATGGAGCGCGCTCGATGCCGCGCTGCGCGAGCAGCTCGCGGAGTCGAGACTCGCGCCGGCGGAATTTCTCAAGCGGCGCAATCCCGCGTGGAATCTCGTTGGCAGGGTGTGCTTCAACCTCGCCGAGAACCGCGGCGACGAGGAGGCGCCGTTCGCTTTTCTCGCCACTTACACTGCGAAGCTCTCGGCGCAGGCGAAGGCGCAGCACCAGCCGCTCTCGCAGGCGCTGCGCGAGTACGCAGGCGCGAAGAACAGGGCGCGGCTGCTTTCGCTGCTGCTACCGGTGCAGCGCGCCGCCGCGGAATGCGCTTGGGTCAGGGAGATGGTGGATGCCGGCGACATCTACCATCCGCTGCGCTGGACGCCGGCCGAGGCATTGCGGTTTCTGCGCGACGCGCCGCGCCTCGAGTCCGCGGGGGTCGTGGTGCGCATGCCCGGCACCTGGCGCGCCGGCCGTCCGTCGCGGCCGGTAGCGCAGGCGAGCGTCGGCGGCAAAGCGCCTTCGGTTCTCGGTACCGACGCGCTGCTCGACTTCCGGATGGAGGTGACGCTCGACGGCGAGCCGCTGAGTGCCGCCGAGGTGAAGCGGCTCCTCGCCGCGACCGAGGGTCTCCAGTTTCTGCGCGGACGCTGGGTCGAGGTCGATCGCGAGAAGCTCGGCCGCGCCATCGAGCGGTTGCACGCGGTCGAGCGTGCGGCGGCTGGCGGCGGGCTCTCGTTTGCCGAGACCATGCGCCTGGTTGCCGGAGCGGACATCGCCGCGGACGGTGCCGCGGCCGAAGTCGATCGCGAATGGTCGCGCGTGGCGGCCGGCCCGTGGCTCGCGGAGACCCTCAAAAGTCTGCGCAGCCCCGAGGGCCTCGCGCGCATCGACGCAGGCGCGGCCCTGAAGGCGACGTTGCGGCCGTACCAGCAGACCGGCTTGCGTTGGCTGTACCTGCTCTATCGGCTCGGGCTGGGCGCGTGTCTTGCCGACGACATGGGCCTCGGAAAGACGATCCAGGTGCTCGCCCTGCTGCTCGTCCTGAAGAACGAAACCGGCGCGCAGGCGCCGCCGAGCCTGCTCGTTGCGCCGGCTTCGCTGCTCGCGAACTGGGTCGCCGAGATTGAACGCTTCGCGCCGCGGTTGCGCACGCTCGTCGCGCATCCTTCAGTCATGGAGGTGGAAGAGCTGAAGGCGCTCGACCGCGAGCGTCTCGCCGGGGTCGATCTGGTGATCACGAGCTACGGGTCACTGCTGCGCCTGCCGTGGATCGCGGCGACGCGCTGGCGTCTCGCGGTGCTCGACGAGGCGCAGGCGATCAAGAATCCCGCCGCGAAGCAGACGCGCGCGGCAAAGATGCTGGACGCGGGCTCGCGCATCGCGCTCACCGGCACGCCGGTCGAAAACCGGCTCTCGGACCTGTGGTCGATATTCGATTTCCTTAACCCCGGGCTGCTCGGCTCGACCCGGGCGTTCAGCGCCTTCACGCGGCGGCTTGACGAGGCGGGACACTACGGGGCGCTGCGCGAGCTGGTGCGACCCTATCTCCTGCGCCGTCTGAAGACCGACAGGAAGGTGATCGCCGAGCTGCCCGACAAGACCGAGGTCAAGGCCTGGTGCGGCCTGAGCGCGCGCCAGGCCGCGCTCTACGAGCAGGCGGTCGGGGAGCTTGCCGCCGAACTGGGCGCAAGGGGGCGGTACTCGCGTTCCTCGTGCGCTTCAAGCAGATTCTCAACCACCCCTCGCAATGGCTGGGCAACGGCGCGTGGAGCGAGCGCGACAGCGGCAAGTTCCGACGCCTGCGCGAGATCGCCGAGGTGATCGCCGCGAAGCAGGAGAAGGCGCTGGTGTTCACGCAGTTTCGGGAGGTTACGGGGCCGCTCGCCGCGTTCCTCGGCACGGTGTTCGGACGACCGGGGCTCGTCCTGCACGGTGAAACCGCGGTTGCGAAGCGCGGGGACCTGGTGCGCCGGTTCCAGGAAGACGAAGGCGTGCCGTTCTTCGTGCTCTCGCTCAAGGCGGGCGGCGCCGGGCTCAACCTCACCGCGGCGTCGCACGTGGTGCATTTCGACCGCTGGTGGAACCCGGCGGTGGAGGATCAGGCCACCGACCGGGCGTTCCGCATCGGCCAGACGAAGAACGTGCTGGTGCACAAGTTTGTCTGCCGCGGCACGCTCGAGGAGCGCATCGACCGACTGATAGAATCCAAGCGCGCGCTCGCGAGGGACGCGATCGAAAGCGGCGCCGAACTCGCCCTCACCGAGATGTCCGACAGGGAGTTGCTCGATCTGGTGGCACTCGACCTGCGCGCAGCGCAAGCGGAGGGGTGAGCAATGTACTTCGGGTGGAAGCCCTACGTCGGGGTTGCCGAGCGCCGCAAGAAGGCGCGCAGGGAAGCGGAGAAGGCGCGCAGGAAGGGCGAGTCGCTCTCGCCGGTGACGCTCGCCGGCCGCACTATCGCCAGCACCTTCTGGGGCGAGGCCTGGTGCCGCAATCTCGAGCGCTACAGCGACTACTCCAATCGGCTGCCGCGCGGCCGCAGCTATGTGCGCAACGGCGCCGTCATCGACCTGAAGATCGGCGCCGGCGCAATCGTGGCGCGCGTGTTGGGCTCGTCGCTCTACACCACGACCGTGACGGTGGCGGCGCTGCCGAAGGCGCGCTGGCGGGCGATCGCCTCCGACTGCGCCGGATCGATCGATTCTCTCGTCGAGCTGATGCAGGGGCGGCTCTCCAAGGGCGTCATGGAACGTATCTGCCGCGAAGGGACGGGGCTTTTCCCCGCACCGAAGGAGATCACCTTCGCGTGCACGTGCCCGGACTGGGCCGACATGTGCAAGCACGTCGCGGCGGTGCTCTACGGCGTCGGCGCGCGGCTCGACCGCTCACCGGAGCTGCTCTTCACGTTGCGCAAGGTCGAGGCCGCCGAACTGCTCGCGCGCGCCGGAGAGGATCTGACGCTGGCGAAGAAGGCGCCCGCCGCGAAGCGGCTCCTCGATCGCGCGAAAATCGGCGAAGTGTTCGGCATCGAGATGGCCGGGGCTGCGGCGCCTCCCGCGCCGGAAAAGAAGACCGCGAGGAAAGCGGCACGCAGACCCCGCAGATAGGCAGTCCTGGAGGATCGTCGCTTGCCGGAGCAGCGTGAACTCCCGTTGAGTTTTCCGGAGCTTTCGCCCGAGGCGCCGCTGATTCCCGTGCGCATGGTGAACGAGTACGTGTACTGTCCGCGGCTCGCGTATCTCGAGTGGGTTCAGGGAGAATTCGCTCACAGTGCGGATACCGTCGAAGGCAAGATCAAGCACAAGCGCGTCGATTCGCCCGGCGGTGAGCTGCCCGCGCAACCCGAGGAGGGCGAGCGCATCCATGCGCGATCGGTCGCGCTGAGTTCAACCCGGCTGGGCATCACCGCAAAGCTCGATCTCGTGGAAGGCGAAGGAAGCTACGTGACGCCGGTGGACTACAAGCGCGGCGCGCGTCCGCATGTCGCGGCTGGCGCGTACGATCCCGAGCGGGTGCAGCTTTGCGCGCAAGGACTGCTGTTGCGCGAGCACGGTTTCGAGTGCGACAGCGGCGTCATCTATTTCGCCGCCTCGCGCGAACGCGTGCGAGTGCTGTTCGACGAGGCGCTGATCGAGAAGACGCTCTCCGCGATCACCGGATTGCGCGGGGTCGCGCTCGCAGGCCACATCCCGCCGCCGCTCGAAGACAGTCCCAAATGCCCGCGTTGCTCGCTGGTGGGCATCTGCCTTCCGGATGAGATCCGCTTTCTCGGCAAGCCCGCGGTCGAGCCGCGGCCGCTCTTTCCGGCGCTGCAGGATGCACTGCCGCTCTACGTGCAGTCGCCGCGCGCCTTCGTGCGCAAGGACGGCGACGTGCTGGCGATCGAGGTGGACAAGGAAAAGGTCGCCGAAGCGCGATTGAACGAGGTGTCCCAGATCGTGCTTTTCGGCAGCGCGATGCTGTCCACGCCCGCGCTGCACGAGTGCTTCCGCCGCGAGATTCCCGCGACGTGGCATTCCTACGGCGGCTGGTTCATCGGGCACACCGTCGGCACCGGGCACCGCAACGTCGAGACGCGCACCTTCCAGTATCAGGCGAGCTTCGATCAGCGGCAGCGCCTGCAGCTCGCGCGCGGATGGGTGGCGGCGAAGATCATGAACTGCCGCACGATGCTGCGCAGGAACTGGCGCGGACGGCAAGGCGAGGAAGAGCCCATCGCGGAGGAGAGCGAAATGGGCGGAGAGGAAGGAGCGGAAGCGGGGCAGGCTCCTCCCGAGCTTCTGGAGGCGCTGAAGGGAGACGCGACGCGGGCCTCACGCGCGCAGTCCCTGGAGGCGCTGCTGGGCTTCGAGGGGACTGCGGCGAACCGCTACTTTCAGAATTTCAGCGCGATGCTGAAAAGCGACGCCGATCCGTCGCTCAGCTTCGACTTCATGGGCCGCAACCGACGGCCGCCGCGGGATCCGATCAACGCGCTGCTCTCGTTTGCGTATGCCATGCTGACGCGGGAGTGGACGATCGCGCTTTCGGCGGTCGGTCTCGATCCCTATCGCGGGTTCTATCATCAGCCGCGGTTCGGCAGGCCGGCGCTCGCGCTCGACATGATGGAGCCGTTTCGTCCGCTGCTGGGTGATTCCACGGTGCTGACGGCGGTCAACAACGGCGAGGTGCGGCCGACCGACTTTATCCGCGCCGCCGGGAGCTGCAACCTGACCGACAGCGGGCGCAAGCGATTCCTCGCGGCGTTCGAGCGGCGGATGCAGCAGGAAGTGACGCATCCGATATTCAAGTACAGAATAAGCTACCGCAGGCTGCTCGAGGTGCAGTCGCGTCTGCTGGCGAGGCACCTGTCCGGCGAGATCGAGGAGTATCCGAACTTCGTAACGAGGTGAGTCGCATGGAACACCTGTACATGATCGCCTACGATATTTCCGACCAGCGGCGCTGGCGGCGGGTATTCCGCATCATGAAGGGTTACGGCGAATGGCTGCAGCTTTCGGTCTTCCAGTGCCGGCTGAGCCGGGTGCGGGTATTGCAGCTCGAAGCCGCGCTCAGGGAGGCGATGAATCACGCCGAGGATCATGTGCTGATCGTGGACATCGGGCCAGCCGATTCGGTCTCACCCCAGGTGCGGAGTCTGGGAAAGCTCTTCCAGCCGGTTGTGCGCGAAGCGGTGATCGTTTAAGTTTGCCGTGGGCACGCGAGCGCTCTGGTGCCGGTCCGCTGCGGCAAGGCGCTCGCGGATGCCGAAGTTCTTTAAAAATATGGGAAAGTTTTACCGTGCGTTGCCGTGCGGTGGGCATTTCGCGTGGGGCCGATCGGTCGCGATGCGGTACCGCTCGCGGAATCGCGCCGCCGGCCGCGCGGATCAAGGCGTTGTGCGAGCGCCGTTTTCCGAGGCACGCGTGCCTCGGCCTCATTGAAGCTCTATAGCGCCGAAGAAGAACATCAAGATGCTGAACGGTTTTCCGAGGCACGCGTGCCTCGGCCTCATTGAAGCTCGTCCGTGAGGTCGAAGCCTAGAGCCTCCATAACCGTTTTCCGAGGCACGCGTGCCTCGGCCTCATTGAAGCGTGTGAGTATCGGGGTGGACATCAGTTCGATACAGACGTTTTCCGAGGCACGCGTGCCTCGGCCTCATTGAAGCTCTACCGGGCCGTGAAGGACAAGACCCTAACCCTGGTTTTCCGAGGCACGCGTGCCTCGGCCTCATTGAAGCAGCGCCTTTGCCTGCAGCTTCTCGCCGCGGATGCGGGGTTTTCCGAGGCACGCGTGCCTCGGCCTCATTGAAGCACCCAATACTGAAGCCGGAAGCGCTCGAGAAGATCCGTTTTCCGAGGCACGCGTGCCTCGGCCTCATTGAAGCGCACGCGAGATCAATGTCAGAAGATGCGGCTGGACCGTTTTCCGAGGCACGCGTGCCTCGGCCTCATTGAAGCCTCTTGCTTGCAGGGAGAAGCTTGACCCGTTTCGGTAGGTTTTCCGAGGCACGCGTGCCTCGGCCTCATTGAAGCGGGGACAAGTTTCTTCTCCCGGCGCTCGATCCACTCGTTTTCCGAGGCACGCGTGCCTCGGCCTCATTGAAGCTTGATGCCGCCGGGGATGCCACAGCGGGATTCCGGGGTTTTCCGAGGCACGCGTGCCTCGGCCTCATTGAAGCATAAAAAGGTGGTGTTGCGATTACTACGGTGAACGGTTTTCCGAGGCACGCGTGCCTCGGCCTCATTGAAGCCGCCGCGTTCGGCACGACCACGTTCCTCGGCGTGTCGGTTTTCCGAGGCACGCGTGCCTCGGCCTCATTGAAGCGTCAATCGTATGCACGTCCTGCGCTGCTCGGCGGTGGTTTTCCGAGGCACGCGTGCCTCGGCCTCATTGAAGCACGGCCTGACCGCTATCCCGGCCGGGCGCTACCGCGTTTTCCGAGGCACGCGTGCCTCGGCCTCATTGAAGCCGGCACCGGTGCCGGCGGGGCGGTGACGCAGCTCACCGTTTTCCGAGGCACGCGTGCCTCGGCCTCATTGAAGCTCGGCAGCGGCCGCCTGCTCGGTGGTGACGCGCGCCGTTTTCCGAGGCACGCGTGCCTCGGCCTCATTGAAGCGCCATGGCGCACGTGCTGCAGCTCGTGCTGGTGCAGGCTGTTTTCCGAGGCACGCGTGCCTCGGCCTCATTGAAGCAGCCGCATCTTCTTGCCATCCCATGACACTCTCCTCGTTTTCCGAGGCACGCGTGCCTCGGCCTCATTGAAGCGAATCGGGGCAAACGATTCAGGTGCGTATCCCCGAAGTTTTCCGAGGCACGCGTGCCTCGGCCTCATTGAAGCAGCAACATGAGGCCATCTTTGTAAGCCCGGGTCGGGGTTTTCCGAGGCACGCGTGCCTCGGCCTCATTGAAGCCGGCTCGGTGTTCGATTCCACGTTGAAGATCACGGATGTTTTCCGAGGCACGCGTGCCTCGGCCTCATTGAAGCATCAAACCACGTGGAAAGAGAGGAGGTGTATGAACAGTTTTCCGAGGCACGCGTGCCTCGGCCTCATTGAAGCTCGACCATAAGGCCGGGGTGGTGAAGTGGGTCACGTGTTTTCCGAGGCACGCGTGCCTCGGCCTCATTGAAGCTTGACGGTGGGCACTGACAGTCTCCGGCCTGAGTTCAGTTTTCCGAGGCACGCGTGCCTCGGCCTCATTGAAGCTCATAGGCCCAGGCCATCCACTCCCTCGCATCTACTGTTTTCCGAGGCACGCGTGCCTCGGCCTCATTGAAGCGATCCGACAACTTGAATCGAACCTGCGGTAGAAATTGTTTTCCGAGGCACGCGTGCCTCGGCCTCATTGAAGCCCACCACCCGACTGTTTTATAGTCAGCCCCACCTGGTTTTCCGAGGCACGCGTGCCTCGGCCTCATTGAAGCGTGCCCTCCAACACACACAGCTTGAGGTCTGGGCCGGTTTTCCGAGGCACGCGTGCCTCGGCCTCATTGAAGCCAGTCGAACTTGGCCATCAGGCCACCTCGTTACGCTCGTTTTCCGAGGCACGCGTGCCTCGGCCTCATTGAAGCCGGATCATGCGCACGCCCTGCGAGGTGTCGCGCCAGGTTTTCCGAGGCACGCGTGCCTCGGCCTCATTGAAGCACTGAGGCGTCTCCGGTGTTGGGGTGAATAACATAGGTTTTCCGAGGCACGCGTGCCTCGGCCTCATTGAAGCCTACCCTGCTGCCCGATGAACTGGACAACGCGGAAGTTTTCCGAGGCACGCGTGCCTCGGCCTCATTGAAGCCCCCCTTCGGGGGCGTTTGTGCGTTTTTGGAAGGTGGTTTTCCGAGGCACGCGTGCCTCGGCCTCATTGAAGCAATCTCGGCGCGCAGATTTGGGATCGC
>Ga0209172_10007595_pt1 | contig 11118 bp, 11 predicted proteins | sample LarsenN4metaG_FD_184113 | JGI IMG/M metagenome (GOLD analysis project Ga0209172, IMG submission 184113) | Hot spring sediment bacterial and archeal communities from British Columbia, Canada, to study Microbial Dark Matter (Phase II) - Larsen... ... | reverse complement strand
AGCCAGAGGAATGCGCCGAGATAAAGTGCGAAACCGAGGGCAAGCGCAGTCTCAGGGACTTCATGTCCGCTTTTGCGAATCGGATTTCGCAGGTGTTTCAGCGCGACGAATCCCATCGGAATGAGGAGCAACAGTTTTACGACGGTTGCCAGTTGCATGTTTGTATCAGTGACGCCGAAGAAATACAGAATTGTCTGCATCACGGAATGGTTGTATCCGAGGAATGGTTTGTCCGGTCCCCACCACGGGAAGTCGCGTGAGAGGCGCCCAAGGAATTCAAAGTAATCTCGATATTGCCCGAGCACGTAGTCCGCGCCTCCGCCTAGGATGGTCACAAGAATAGTGGCGAGGTAGGCAAGGATGGTTCCCAAAATCAATTGGAGAAAGAAGCGATAGCGTCCAAGCAGGAGGGGTATCCCAAGTGCGAACGCCCAATGCGGTTTGATGGGGAGGATGACCGCGCCGATCCAGAAAGATGCCCAGCCGAGGTTTTCGTCGAGCACGGCTTCGATGGCAAATGTGGCGAAGAGGGCAACGATCAGATAAATGTTGAGCAGGGCGAGATCATCCCAGAAAACGGTGAAGACGATGAACAAGGGCAGGGTCTGCGCCCATAGTTTTTCTGCTTTGGTCAAATTATGTTTTTGGAAGATGCGAGCCCATCCCACGTAGAGGAGCCAATAGGCAACAATGTGAATCGCGGTCATCACCCAGACGAGAATCTCGATCCGCATCAGCAAGAGGGGTCCGTAGAGAAAGGCGAACGAGGGAGAATATGGAAAGTGCATTTCCAGAATGTCCAGCGAGCCTTTCAAGTAAATATCTTCACGATCCCTGAAATGTTCTGCGGCGGGGATGTACGAGAATTGCAGATCTGCCGAAACCAGTGTCCCTTCCGCAACCGCCTCCGGTGTGATCGAATAGGCAAATAAAGAGACCTGTACGGCGAACCGCAGCAGGGCGTAAAGTATCGCCGCGATGAGCAAGGCTCGATACGTTTTCGACTCAACCCAACATTGTTTGATGGGACTCATCCTTGAAGTTCGTCCTTTGGTTTGAGACGGATGGCGAGGTCTTTGAGTTGACCGAACAGGATGGGTTTGATCAATGCGAAATCCACCTGGTCGCGGTAATCCTCTGCGAGGCGCGCGTCGGCGGTGGTGATGATGACCCACGTGTTTACAAATCGCGTGTTTCCCTTGATCTCCTCCAGGAGATTCTTTCCTGAAACATGAGGCAGGTGCATATCAAGCAGGATCAAAAACGGCACAGCCCCTGTCCTCAACCTTTCCTGTGCGATTTTTCCGTCTGCGGCATTCTCCACTTCGAACCCGATTCCCCGCAGTGCTTCCGCGAAGATGTCCACAAGGTCTTCGTCGTCTTCGATGATCAGTGCAAGTTTTTTCATGGGTTTCTCCATTTCGCTGGGACTCCCTCCGGAACGACCAAGGGGAGTACGACCGTAAATACGCTTCCTTCGCCGGGTGTGCTGGTCACGCCAATTTCGCCGTTCATCAAACTGACGAGTTGTTTGACGATGGATAAACCCAGCCCGAACCCGCCGCGTGACCGGGTGGTGTCCTGCTCCACTTGCCGGAAGGTTTCGAAGATGTGGGGGAGATCTGCAGTGGGAATTCCGCGCCCCGTATCGCTGACCTCGATTCCCCACGAATCATCCTGCAGGAACAGGCGGACATGTATTCTTCCGTGATCGGTGAATTTGATCGCGTTGCTTACCAGATTCAGAAGAATTTGCTGGATTCTCGCCGGGTCTCCAATCACAGTTTCCGGCAGATTTGGGTCGATCCCGCTGGTTAGTTTCAAATTCTTGTCCAGCGCCGCTTTGTCCATCACTCCGTGAAGCGAATCGAGCAAGTCTGCGGTTTTCACCGGCTGGTTGTGGATGGTCAATTTCCCCGCTTCCATTTGTGCCTGGTCAAGCAGGTCATTGATCAGCCCGAGCAGACGCTGCGTGTTCTTCATGATGCGGTCTGCCATGTTGATCTGTTTCTCGTTCATGGGACCATAGACCGCTTCTTTGAACATCTCGGCGTATCCGAGGATGGCATTGAGCGGGGTGCGCAATTCATGAGACACGATGCCCACAAAGGTGCTTTTGAGCCGTTCCACCTCGGCTTCGCGTGTGAAATCACGGAAGACGATCACCGTGCCTGTGTTTCGCCGCTGATTATCATAGACCTGCGCGGCGCTCACCGAAAGAGTCTTGTCGCTCCATTCGATGCGAAAGCCGACGGGCTGAGTTCCGTGCTCCAGCATGGCATACAGCATCGCGCGGCTGCGCGGAGCAACCCTTGGGTGTTCGATCAGGTCGCGGAAATTCTTGTTGATGATCAATTCGAGTGGGATGTCGAGCATACCCTTGATGGCCGGGTTCGCAAGCGTGGCGTTCCAATGATTATCAAAGACGATCACACCGTCGGCAATCGAATTGAGGATGGCTTGGTTGCGCCCCGCCTCGATCTTTTCACGCGAAAGCGAAGCGGCTAATTCCTGCGTCCGTTCGTTCACGATACGGTCCAGATTGATGTTAATCGAGCGGAGTTCACCCAGCGCTTGTTCCAAACTGCGTGCAGACAACCATGAAACTAATGCCAGCAAAAAGAATCCAATGATGGCGGGATAATTCGGCGCAAAATCAACAGACAAGGCGAGTGCTGAGATAATCAGACTGCTGATCACAGCAAAGATGAAACTCGAAGCAGGCGTCAACAGGATGCTCGCCATGAAGATGGGAATCGTAAAGAGGAAGAGGGAGCGTCCGTTGGAAATTTGTTCAGCCGAGTCGCTGAAGGCAAATACCACGCTCAAGAAGAGGAGAAACACGAACGCGGCGACTCTTCCGGAGCGACGGATATTGATAAGATATATGATAAGAACGCCGATGATTGTGGCGATGCTCCCCCAAAGAATGATCAGGTTTTCATCGTCGTATTGCGGATAGAAGATGGCAAGGTAGATGCCCAGCAGTGCTGAGAGGATGGAAACCCCTCCCGTGCCGGCAAGCAGGATGTTGAGGATATTCCTTTTCCTTGCATCTTCCGGGTCTGTGGTGGAAATCGTGATGAAGCGTTGAATGAGGTTGCTCATCATCTCAACCTGCCAGTGCCAGAGCGCTGATGATCGCGGAGCGGACTACCAGATGGGGGCTATACAGGCATTTGCCGATCCACAAGGGTGGGTAGGGATTCTCCAGATTTTCGGTTAGCCATTGCGCCCCGCGTTGGATTGCAGATTTTGGAACTTTTGCAGCCTTTTCGTTCCACACCCAGAGCGCTTGCAAAGCATAGGCTGTTTCCTCGGCAGTTTTGATATATGTACCCCACGACCCATCTCCGTTTTGGGTGTTCAATATCCACTTGATGGAGTCTTCGACAAGTTCATTCGCCAAGCCCGCGCAGGCGATGATCGCGTGGGCGGTGGCATAGTAAGCGGAGGAGTGCCATTTGTCCACCCAGAACGGATACGTTCCTCGCGCCTTTTGTAAATATCGTACAACCTTATGGAAAGAGGGATGGCTCTGATCCAGGCCGGCTTGCCCCAGCGCGCCCAACACATGAATGTTCGCGCTGATGGATGGATTGGCTTCGAGATCGAAACAGCGGAAGTGGTTTTTTTCCTCATACAGCAGGACACTCTCGATGTCTTTTTCGATACCGAACCGCATCAGCGTATCGTACACCAGCCCGGTGTCGTCGCTGTCTTTTACTGAATACTCTGCCGCAAAACCGACCCCGCGTCCCGGCGCCCAGGCGTTCGAAAGAAATTCCAAATGCGGTTTTAGCTTTTCGTTCTTCCTCACCTCGGGAATAAAACTTAAATTCCAAAGTGCCCACGCGATCTCGAACACGTCGAACGGTGCCACATTCGGGAAGCCGCCATCCGGTTTCATACTGCCGTGCAGGTACTTCAGCGCCGCCTCATCACCTTGTTTGATGTAGGTGGCAAAATACGCTGTGGCAGAAGGACTGACGCCGACCGAGCCGTTCTTCTCCTGTAGGGTTTCAATATCAAGCATATGCTTACCGTCGCCGCCCGCCATCTCTGCAGAGAATGCAAGAGTAACGTTTCTGTTGATCATGTTATCACGGAGATATGCCAGTTTTTTGTTGCGCAAGACGGATATTCGCCCCAGGATTCTGCCGCCTTGACTTTTGATCAGCCCAAGCCTTTCCGCTTCTGTGACAAGTGTGGGTGCGATCATTTCGAAGCCGACGGTTGCTCCATTGGGATCGGAGGATAACCCTCCCGTCGCGCCTCCGATGATTCGCTCGAGGGCGAGTTTGCCGTATTCGATTTGTGTGCGGTCTGCCTGGCGTTGACCGCGATACGAGAGGGCGATCATCGCCGCAAGTGTGCAGATCACACGGTCATGATAGTAGAACGGCGTCGGCGCGCCCCAGGATCCATCCGGTAATTGGTTGCGTGTGAGCCAGGTGAGGGCGCGGTTGCTGATGTCAGGGTCTATACCCCCGAGGCGAGCTACCCAGGCTGTATCGTACGCAGTGCTTGCCATGTGGCCCGGACCGATTTCGTCGATGAGTTTCGCGATGAGGTCTGTCAAGGTCAGTCTGCTGTTTCCGGAATCCATAGATTGAATTTGAGTTTACCAACGCCGAAAGCCTCATCCTCGTGCTTTCGGTAATAGTTTCTTAACCAATCGAGTTCCTGTGCTGAGAGTTTGGTGTAATCGGGTTCAGGCGTACGGCGCAGGTACAAATGGTCGTAGAGAATGGCTCGCAACTGACGGATGGTCATATATGGCGACGGGCTGACCGAAAAGTAGAGATCCTCTTCGCCGGTGGAAAGGAGCGGCATATCGAAGGCACTGAATTTATCGAAGCCGATGAACATGCTTACAGGTGGGATATCCTCACCGTAGTATTTTCTTACCAGCGTGTTCTTGTCTGCGATCGTGCCGTCGGCGAGGTAGTGCTCCACGGAAAGACGCGCAACGGTTTCGGCGATTTCGTCCGCAAAGACGCCGAAGAATAATCGATGTTTCGAATTTGATTTGGTGGCTTGAGTCACTTCATTCATGGATTGCAAAGCGTATTCGAATTCTGTGCCTGTAAGTACCTCGCGGTAATCGCCGTAAAATCGGACCTTCACTTCGCGGCGCTCGAAGAAACCACGATACTTCTCATCGGTTGCCGTTCGCACCAGCCCTTCGATGCCAACGCGTTTTGTGTATTCGTCACCGCGGTGCATGAGTTCGCGCCCGAAGACCGGCGCAAGGATTGTTTCGATTCCGTGGTCGTAGAGCATGGAGCAAAGTTCGATATGGTTTTGGATCGAAGCATCCATGTACGCGGAAAAGAAATCGCCTTGTATCCTGTCTGCGTGTTCGAGCAGGAACCAACGCCGCGTTCCGTTGACAGGGAAAACGCACACCTTGTGTCCTGTTGCTTTGACAAGTGCCGCGACTTCACCTGTGGGTAGTTGCAGGAAATCCTCAAAGGGGATCACCGGCGCCTCCACAGCCGAGGCAGAAAGCGGGGGGTCTGACGCGCATACTCCGCATATCCGCGTAGGGAGTTTGTTAGCAACTCTTCTTCCTGCCGTGCGGCGCGCGTGAAATCCCAGATCGCATACGCGAGTGCTGCCAGTGAAGTGATCGCCGGGTTAACAAAAAACAACCCCGCCGCGATCCCGAAAAACGATGTTATGACCGGGTGGCGCATATGTTTGTAGGGACCCGTCTTGATCACTTTGTGTTTCGGCTGGACCTCGACGCGTTCGGCATAGTATTGCCCAAGGTGAGCGCGCGCCCATGCATGAAGTCCGAGCGACTCGAGAATTAAGACGATCCCCAGTAATTGAAAATAAGACTTCCACGGTTCGCTGATCGGGAAACTAAGCGCCGGTAGCAAGATGGGTTGCAACACCAGGACTGCAACCAGAATGAAAATGAATAGGGTGAAATCCCAGGCGCGGCCCGTACCGCCTGCGGTTCGTTTTTTATCGTACCGACGGATGAGGACAAAATCCATCGCATAAAAGAGGAGGATGGTGAGAATGGTTACCGCGGCTTGCGCCAATCCTGAAAGCATGTTCCCCCTTGATTTACCTTTTCGATGAGCGGGTGTTGAACGCCGCCATGGTGACCATGGCATGATTCGTATCTTCGAGGTGGAACCCGAGACGACGTTTAACATCGTAAGCGCCGGTGCCGAATCGGACGAGTCGTATTTTGTGTTCGAATGCCTCCTGCATGGCTGCATACAACAGGTAGAAATATCCGCCCGGCACATCGTCTTCGAGTCCGAGCGCAGTGGCGAGTTGGAATTGGTTGTCGCGCACAACTGCGCCACATCCCACGAGTTTTCCCTCCTTGCGGAGTTCGAGCCACGTTCCATCGACCATGGAGAAATTTTCGAGCAAGCCGCGCATCCACGGGTTAGGCGCGGAGCCGTGCCAGATGGATACGTTGCGGATCAATTCGAGCGCCTTATCGATTTCTGAAACCTTCCGGTGTTTTGATAAGACGAGTCCATTCTCCTCGGCTTCCTTGATGCTTTTCTTGTAGTGCTGGCGGTCCTTCTTGTTGCCTGATTCGAGATATTCTTCGAAGGTTTGCCATTCCATCGGCATGTAGGTGCCGGGCTCTGAAACTGTCAGCGGTTCGAATCCTTTGGGCCATCCGTACCGCAATTGTTCGGTCAACAGGTAATCAAAGAGCAGAAAGGAGCACTTTTGTTTTTTAAATTGTTCCCGTGCGGCTTGGGCAAGCGCAACCAACGCCACATCCCGAAGAGGTTCGCCGGGCAGGAGTAATGCTGATGTGTCGGCAAGCGGCGAGCGGCAGATAAGCAATGGTCGGTGCTTGAAAATGGACGCCATGAACTCGCGCGCGATGGCGGGCAGGGGCAGCGGTTCGTTGTGGACTTTGAAAAGCGCCGCACCTGCCACCGGCGTATCGCCCTCCCACGCGAGCAGATAGGTGGGTTTGGCATCCGCCATGGCGCGTTCGCCGAATTGATACCAGTTGTGGCTTTGAAAGCCGCGCCCTGAAACAATGCGATTCCAGATTTCAGGCTTGATCTCGTTGATACTGTGGAAAACTTCGACCTTCAGGTCTGCCATGCATGCTCCCGTGCAACCCAATTGTACATGAGCGGATTGGGTTTGCCGATGATTGTTAATTGCCTTGCAAAAATGATAAGTGAATTACGGAGAATTATAATCTCTTGTCGGAGGCTGTTGCATGGAAAATTATACCTTTCGATTGAAATCCGGGCAGGACTTGTTCGACAGCATTCAGAGCTTTGTTAACGAAAAGCAGATCAAGGCAGGCTGTGTGGTTTCATCGGTTGGAAGCCTGCGCCGCGCAGTATTGCGCTTTGCGAATAATGATTCCTATTCGGAACTGGAGCGTTTCTTTGAGATCGTTTCGATCACCGGCACGGTGTCCATTCATGGTTCGCATCTGCACATCGCCATCTCGGATGGGGAGGGGAAGACGATCGGCGGGCACATGGAATCAGGTTGTGTAATTTTCACAACGGCCGAGGTTGTGATTCTTGCATTCGATGATTCGATATTCAAACGCGAAACTGCAGAAGATTCTGGATACGAGGAACTGGTGGTGTATAACGCGTCGTAGGAGCGGGTCTGAGTACATTTTATTTTTTCAACTCCCCAAGAAATTCTTCCTCATTCCTCACAGTCTGTTTGAATCCGAGCTTTTTACCCAAACGCGTTAATTGAGGGGGATCGACGTACGTTGTTGCGAGGATTTCATCCTGTCCCAAAACATCGTTGGCTTTGCCGTCGAGCAGGATCTGTCCCTGCGACATGGCAATGACGCGTTCGAAATTCTCGGCGCAAAAATCAATATCATGGGTGATCGTGATCACCGTCTTGCCGCGCTCTCGCAAAACCTTGATCACGTTGGCAATGCGTGCGCTGCTCGCCGCATCCTGCCCCGTGGTCGGTTCATCGAAGATCACAATGTTCGTGTCCATCGCGATGACCGACGCCAGCGCGACCATCTTGCGCCAGGTGGGGGATAGATCGTATGGATTCGTCTCGGTTTTATCGGATAACTCTGCCATCGTCAGCGCGTCTTTGATCTGACGTTCAGCCTGCTCTGCGCTCATCCCCAGATTTCGCGGCCCGAACGCAACTTCAGTTCCCACATTCTTGGAGAACAATTGCTCATCTGGATTTTGGAAAACATAGCCAACCCGTCGCGCCATTTTTGCCACAGAATGTTCTTTCGTGTTCCAATCCCCGACGTGGACAGTCCCAGAGGTGGGTTGTAGCAACCCATTCAGGTGTTTCACAAGCGTGGTCTTCCCCGCGCCGTTCTGCCCAACAATGGCAACCTGTTCACCCGATTCAATGGTGAGCGAAATTCCGCGCAATGCCTCTACGCCGGTAGGGTAGGTGAAATTCAGATCTCGAATCTCGATTCTCATCTTGCAAAACCATCCATTGCTTCTTCCAGCGTCACCGGCAATCGATTCCCCTTCCATAGCCCTAATTCTTTCGCCTTCCGTGCCACAGACGTGTATCGTGAAATTCCGAACGCCTTCTCCACAAGCAGGTCGGAGGTGAGCACATCTTGCGGTGTACCCTCCAAAAGGATTTCCCCATCGTGCAAAGCAACAACGCGGTCTGCGAAGTTCGCGATCCACTCCACTTTGTGTTCTGCCATGAGGACGGTCATGCCGCGCTCTGCCATCGCGCGAATCACGCCGAAAACTTCGCGCGTGCCGATGGGGTCCATTTGCGAGGTCGGCTCGTCGAGGACGAGAACCTTGGGTTGCATGACCAGGATCGACGTCAGCGCGACGCGTTGTTGCTGTCCGCCGGAGAGTGAGTAGGGCGAGCGGTCCGCCAGATCCGAAATGCCGGTGAGCTTCATCGCGTCGTTCACACGTTGGATCATCTCATCACGAGGCACACCGATATTCTCCAGCCCGAAAGCCAACTCCTCGAAGACGGTGTACTTTGCCCCGCTGATCTGGTTGAACGGATTCTGGAACGCCAGCCCCACGTTCAATACCCACTCATGTAAATTTGATTTGCTCGATTCGCTGCCTGCCACTTCAACCGTGCCTGATATCTCTCCTTTGAAAAAATGAGGAACGAACCCTGCGATGGTGTAACACAACGTGGACTTTCCCGCGCCGTTGGGTCCGATCAGCGCAACGAATTCACCCTCGTTCACCTGCAGGTTGATATTCTTCAGCGCGGGCGAATCGGTGAGCGGATATTTATAGCTGACGTTTTTCAGTTCAATAATTGCCATGCGATTCTCGCAAGAATACTCAAGACCATAAGTAGAACAAAGAATTTTCGGAAAAAGACTTGTGCATTCGAATCCGGGATTTCAATCAAGCTCGTTTCCTTCTTGTTGGAATTGAAGCCGCGCGCTTCAATCGCAATTGCTCTTTCTTCCACTTCCACGAGACTGCCGAGGACAAGCGGCAGGATGATTGGAACAACTGCGCGGGCGCGCACAAATACATTCCCATCTGTTTCCAGACCGCGCGAACGTTGTGCATCCAAAATGGTGGACGCCTTGCTTTGAAAGCGGGGAATGATCTGCAATGTGGTGACAATGATATATGCCAGACTGCTCGGAACGCCGACCTGTTTGAGCGAAATCATCAGCGTGTCGGGACGCGTCGTCATCGCAAACAGGATGAACCCCGCCATGACAAGAATGATTCTGCCGACACTGATGACGGCAAAGAGCGCACCCTCAACTTTCGGTGCGAAAATCCAATACTCAAAGATCGGGGTTCCACTTCCCCAAAACAAACTTTGAATGATCACCACTGAGAGGATAAATGGCAGACTGATACCCCATACAATTCGAAGAAAACTTCGGAAAACCTTTCCCCATACAGCAAGAGGAGTAATAACTAATAAAACCAGAAAGTACCCCGTCCAATTTCCGGGCAAGGTCAGACCTGAGACAAGTAATAAGAGCGTGAGCAGGCCTTTCGTCAATGGATGAAGTTTATGTAGCCCGCTATCGCGGGCTACATACATGCTAAAGCTATTCATGGAAAACAGTTCGAGCTTATTGGGTCCTGAAGCGCATTGGGAGGGAACGAAGGATAAGCCATACTACCATGAACGAAAGCATTTTATCGAACGGATCGGACACTGCACCTTGAGCCATTACAGAGGAAAGGATCCCGGCTCCGCTGGCGCGAAATGCCGCCACCACCACATCTGTTCCCGAGCCGGTGACTCCGCCGAAGACATACGCGGCGGTCGGCGCAGAAATGATCGCGGCTATGATACCGGTGATCAAACCCCAAAAGCCGGCATATCCGCCTTTTTGAAGCAAGAAGTAACCGATGGCAGCGCCGATCAGAATAGCAACTGCAAAGATGACCGCGTATTGCGAGAGCAAATCTGTCATGCTGGGATATGTGGTGTAACCGGTATCATCCGTGCTGGCATTGGAAAAGGCAAACACGAACATGGTCAACGAAAATACAAATACTGCCCCAACCAGCACAGAGAGCCAGCGCGGAGATTCTTTATCGAATGCGCCTCTTTTCCCTGCAAGACCAGCGAGGAAACCAATCACCGCCGCCACATAGAAGAACGGTGCGGCGAATGGATTGAATAATCCCCAGATCAAATTGGCAAGCGCGCCAGTCAACGCGCCTGCCCACGGACCTGCAATGGCGCCCACTAAAACAGTGCCGATGCTATCCAGATAAACAGGGAGTTTCAACCGCACCACCAATTCGCCAATTGCGATGTTGATCGCAATGGCGATCGGGATGAGCACAAGAGTTCGGGTGCTAAACTCTTTCTTGATGTTTTCTAACATGGCATTTTCTCCTTTTCCTAAATCTGATTCATACAACACCGCGCTGGCGGTTTTGTTTCACCTGATTTCCCTGCTCAATTTCTCCATCCGTTCCAAAAACAGCTCGATGAATTCACGTGGCCGCACGCCAAGCGCCACCTTCATATTGGCGGGCTTTTTCGTAAAACGATAAAAATCCGCGAAGGTATTACCCATCGAAACGCCGCCGGAGATGTCCACATCCACGTACAATTCTTCGTAGTCGCACAATTCGGGGGCAAAGGTCAACGCGAGCGCGAGCGGGTCGTTGATGA
>Ga0209172_10007591_pt1 | contig 11126 bp, 9 predicted proteins | sample LarsenN4metaG_FD_184113 | JGI IMG/M metagenome (GOLD analysis project Ga0209172, IMG submission 184113) | Hot spring sediment bacterial and archeal communities from British Columbia, Canada, to study Microbial Dark Matter (Phase II) - Larsen... ... | reverse complement strand
GGGCGCATATACTGCTTCGGGAACGCCGGGGACGCGGAGTATTACATCGGCTCGGCGGACTGGCGATCGCGGAACTTGCGGCGGCGGGTGGAGGTGCTGACCCCGGTGCTGGACCCGGCGCTCAAGGCGCGGCTGGACCGAATCCTCGAGATCGAGCTCAACGACCCCACCGCGTGGCGGCTGCTGTCGGATGGGACGTACGAGCGACCCGCCGGGGCTCGCGGCCCCGGCGTGCAGGAGCAGCTGCTGCGCGCGGCGCCGGAGCTGGCGGCGCGCTGACGCCCTAGTCCAGCCAGGTTCCGAGAAGCCCGGACCCTTGCTCGTTTCCTTGGGGGGGAGGGTACATTCGGGGCGGCTGGCCCGCCCTCACGGGCCACGGCACTACCCGGTACCCTGGCAGGATCCTCACCTCCCGGCTCAAGTACTCGCGGTGGGTCGAGCTCACGCTGGTGCCCAACCAGCAGGTGGAGACCCTGGCCCGGACCCTGGTGGAGCACTTCGCCGCCCTCGGCGGGATCCCGCTGCTCGCGGTCTTCGACCGGCCCAAGACCGTGGCCCTGAAGTGGCGGAAGAACGGCGAGGTGACCGAGTGGAACCCGGTCTTCGCGGGCGTGGTGCTCGATCTGGGCCTCGGGATCGAAGTCTGCTGGCCCCATGCCCCGGAGCAGAAAGGGGCCGTGGAAAACCTGGTCGGCTGGGTCAAAGGCAGCTTCTTCAAGCAACGCCGCTTCCTCGACGAGGCGGATCTCGAGCAGCAGCTGCGGGAGTGGCTGGTCGAGGTCAATACCCAGCGCCCTTCCCGGGCGACCGGGACCATTCCCGCCCTCCGGCGGGCCGAGGAGCAGCCCCGCCTGCGCCCGCTCAAGATCGCCCCCGCCGCCCTGGCCCTCCGCTTCCCCGTCGTGGTCGGCGCCACGGGCTACATCACGCATGAGACCCAGCGGTATTCGATGCCGCCTGACGCCATCGGCCTGGCCGGCACCCTGTACCTCTACCGCGACCGGGTCCGGATCGTCGCGGCCCGCTTCGAGGCGATGCATGCCCGGCTCCAGGAGCCCCACGGCATCGCGACCCTCCCCGCGCACCGGACCCAGCGGGTCGCTGCGGTGTCGGGCAAGCGGGGCAAGCGCTACCTGATGCGCCAGCACCTGCTGGAGCTCGGACCGGCGATGCATACCTACTTGACCGAACTCACCCACCGCCGGCCTCGCCTGTGGGTGCACGATGTCGAACGGCTCCATGCGCTGCTCCAGACCGAGGGGGGCGAGGCGCTCCGAGCGGCAGTCGACCAGGCGCTCGACGCCGACCTCTTCGGCGCGGAATACCTGGCGCACTTCCTGCGCCCGACGGAGCACCCGCTGGCCCGGCCGACCCTGGAGCGCCTCGCACGACCCGGCCGCCGATGCGACGGGCGGCCGCGCCCGCTCCGGCTCCCGCCCTGGAGCTCGATGGCTTGCTCAAGCGGCTCCACTTGGCCAACACCCGCCGGGCCTGGCGGGATCTCCTCGTCCGCGCGGAGCAAGAGGAGTGGACCTATGAGCAGCTGCTCTCGACGGTGGTGGCCGAGGAAATCGCCCACCGCCAACAGACCCGGCTCGAGCGGCTCTGCCGGCGGGCCCGGTTTCCGTTTCTCAAGACGATCGATGATTTCGACTGCACCTACCAATCCACCCTCCGGCTGGCCCTCCTCAAGTGGCCAGAATTTCCGGAAAACGCGCGCCAGAATTTCCGGAACCCACACCGCCCGGGCGACACTGGTCGGAAGAGGGATGGAGCGTGGTGTCGTGGAGCGCTATCTGGGGATTGCCGACCGTTCCACCTTCCGGCGGTCGTGCCGGAATGCGGGGCTACCGGTGCCCTGGGCAGCGTCCCGATCGTCGTGAGCTGGACACGGGAAAGGCCCGGGCGCCGACAAGTTCGGCCTTGAGGGCAGGACGTTCGTCCCAGGGAAGTGACCGTTGTGCCTCTTGTACGTGGACACTGCATCCCAGAGATTCGACCCGCGCTAAGCGTTGGTCCGCGCTCCTCAGCTTCGGGCGAAGGCTATCAGGGATTCCCCGTTTTATCGCACGGGCTTACGTGGCTAACGCTTCCGCGAGAGGGCAATCGCCGGAAGTCCTACTTGAAGGCGAGCTAACGCCGGAGCAACCTATGCTGGGGAACATCGTCCATGCGCGACACGTCCTTGCGGTCGTATTCTGTCTTGCCCTGGGAGCGTGCGAAGTGCTCGCACCTGGCAGCCCCGGTCAGGGCCCAAGCCTGACAGTGAATTGGAATGGGCCCAGCGGGTGCCAGCCTCATCCGCAATGCGCTCGCGAGATGACGCCAGAGGAGATGGAGCGTATCGCTGAGGCGCTGGCCCAGTTCGACTTGAATAACCCCGGCTGTAGCGACGTGCGAGACTGGCTTGAAGCTGCGTTCAACCGGGGCGACATAAGGATGTACGATTTCGACGATGGTAACACTGGGGACTGGCACGGCTGCACGGTTCGGTGCCAGGGCCAAGTCCACCTTCGCAGCGGCTTGAGCGACGCAGATTTCCGCGCTACACTCGTGCATGAGGGGTGGCACGATTGGCAGAACGGCGGGTCTGATGCTTGGGATTCCGAGGTGTGGGAGTTCGAGAACAACGGGTATTGTCTCAGTTGGTGAGAAGCCACCCGAGGTTGCAACGAGGAGAAGGCCATGCGAATGCTACTGACAAGTATGGGCGTTCTTGCGGCTTGCCTACTCAGGGAGCAGTCTGCGGCAGCACAGACGATACCGAGCGACGTTCTGTCGGCGCTCGTCGATCCGGTTCGTGAGGAACTGCCACCAGGGCGAATTGCGCTCGACCCGAGAATCGTGTGCAAGGGCCCGTCGTGCACGTCGGTGTGGGCCGGGGAGCACGGGTCAAAGGTAGCGGACGACCTCTCACGGTTGCTCTCGGCTCGCCTCTCACGGATCGAGGGCGTTCGCCGCTGCGAAGATCGACCCGGCACGTGCGTGTTGACGGATGCAGAGGCCGTCCTCGCACTATCGGCGGCTAGGATCGTTGGTGACACGGCAATTGTCGTGGCTCGGATTTGGATCGATGGGGCGCGTAACAACCTGCCTCGCATGGTGGAGAAGGATGTCGAGATCGTGCTTCACCGGACCCCAGAAGGCTGGCAACTGGCCAGGAAAGGCATCGTAAGGATTACCTAGACGACCCGACGCTGGTCACCAGCAGAAGAGGTTCGCGTACCTCGACTTCAGCTTCGGTCGGCGGAGCCCGGCTTGCCCCACCAGTCCACCAGCGCTATGCATCACGGGGCCTGCCCCCCGCCAGCGTCATGGTGGAGGGGCCGGACGGCGGCTTGCGCGGTGGCGCTCATCTAGAGCTGGGAACAGACCTCGGGAGGGCACTTCCTCTGGCCCTCAGCGCCGGTTGGCTTTGGATCAATCGCGCGACGGTCCGGAACCTGCCGGGCACAGATCAGCACGGGCTCATCCTGTCGGCGGGTCTGCACTTCTGACGCCGCGCTCAGCGCGCCAGATTCACGTTCACGTACCCCGCCTCGCCCGTCACCTCGCGCACCAGCACCGACTTGAGCCACGCCGGAAGCTCTACCCGCCGCTGCACCGCCGGCACCTCGACCTCCGCCAGCACCAGCTCCCGGTCCTGGAACTGATCCACCTCCCAGGTGAGCCCGCGCTCGCGCCGCCGGTAGCGCCGCGTCGCCACCCGCTTGCCCTCGGTGAGCGGCCAGAGCGCCTCGAACAGCTCCTTGCTGGTTTCCTCCTCTAGCTCCACCCGATCGATCCCGGCCCCAGCCTTGACGCAGCGGTAGTAACGCTCGCCGTCCGGCCCGCACACCCAGCGCACCCGCTCCTGGAGCGTCGAGCCCGGGAGCCAGCCCTGGTGGATCTCCACGGCGGGCGCCCCGTCCAGTTCCGCGGGAACCGCGGTGAGCAGGTAGCGGTGCTCGATCTCCCGCGCCGGCCCGCCGGCCAGCAGGCCCCGCGCCAGGCCCTGCACCCCAAGGAAGAAATCCCCGGCGCTCCGCTCCAGCCACTCGGCACGGAGCGCGGCGAACAGGTCGGCCTCACGCGCCGTGGCGCTCTCCGCCAGTGCCGCCAGCCCGGCACGCGCCGTGGCTGGCGCTTTCGGATTGGCCAGCTCCACCGCCAGCAGGTGGAGATCGTGCAGCTCGCCCAAGCGGTCCTGCAGCCCGCGCAGTCGCTGGATCAGGGCGCCGGTCTCCTCGCGATAGGGCTCCAACGGCTCGAGCAGGTACCGCAGCCGCTTGGCGCGAATGCGGGCGGCGTGGATGGCCGGCTCGTCCGCCGGCACCTTGATCCGGTCGAGATGCTGCTGCACGCCCACCGCGTGAGCCTGGAGCAGCGTCGCGGTCACAGCCCCGAAGCGGTCGACGTCGGGACCCGCGGGACGCCGCAGCCTGAAGCGGAGCACCGGCTCCACCCGCTGGAACAGCGGGCCCGTCTTCCGCGCCACCCGCCGGTACACCTGGTCCCGCCGCTCCTCCAGCCGGCCCGTGAGCCACGCCGCGCCGCTCAGGTGCTCGGGGCTCAGGCTCTGGCTGGCCCGTTGGATCCACATCAGGTGGACCTCGGCATCGCGCCCGGCGTTGGTGGCATCAGCCAGTTCCCGCAACGCCTTGCGACCGCGCTTGGGCACGGCCTTGCCCAGGTACGGCCGGTAGGCCCGCTCCCACGACCGGAACCGTCGGAGGGCCACCCGGAAGTCGTGCAGCGCATCGGGATCGTCCGGGCGGCGAAGGCCTTGGCTGAGTGCTCGCGCCCGGCGCAGCAGCTCGCGCGCCACCAGTCGCGCGCCCCGCGCGGCCGAGGAATCGAGAAGATCGGGCGGCAGGCGAGCCATCTAGCCTCGGAGATCGCGCAGCTGGCCGGGCGTGAGCAACCAGCGAAGCACGCCGGCTCCCGGCTCAACGCGCTCGGGGAACGCGACCAGACAGGCGCCGCCTTTCTTGAAGTCGATGAACGAATGCGGCCGCCCGGCAAGCATCAGACTCACGATGCGGCCAAGCAAGGGCTCGTGTCCCACGGCCGCGACGGCGCCGCGCCGGGCCTGCCCGCGCACCCAGTCGGCGAAGGCCTCGGGAGCCTGATCGGGCTCGAGCTCATGAATCTCGGTGATCGGGAGCCCGCTGTACGCCCGGGCCACGAAGTCGGCCGTTTCGCGGGCACGCGCCAGCGGGCTCGAGGCCAGCACGTCGAGGGAGGGAACCACGGTGGTTAACCCGCGCGCCACCTGGCGCATCTTGCGTCGGCCTTCGTCGGTGAGCGGCCGCAGGGCATCGTCCTTACCGGTGGTGGCGAAGGCGTCGCGATCTTCCGCGATGCCGTGACGAATGACGAGCAGGTCCATGATGACGCCCCTCAGGTGCGCTGCAAGACGCGCTCCCCTTCAAGCCTTGGTTCGACCTGGGCCGGCGCCTCGGCGCGGGCCCCCGCCGGAGGTTCGGGCGCCAGCCGTTCGCGCGCGGCCTCCCGCGAGCGCTCCTGCAGCACCAGCTGTGACCGCACCGGCGCCCCGCCCGCCTCGGCGGACCCGGCCGGCCGGTCGTAGCCGCCGTCCGCCCGCAGCCGCCGCGCCTTCACGTTGTCCGCCAGGATCACCGGCAGGATCTCGTCCACCACGCGGAGCTTGAGGCGGCCGTCCTCCAGGGGGAACATCACCTCGACGCGCCGGAAGAAGTTGCGCGGCATCCAGTCGGCGCTCCCCAGAAACACTTCGGGCTCGCCGCCGTTCTCGAAATAGAAGATCCGGGAGTGCTCCAGGAACTTGTCCACGATGCTGATGACGCGGATGCCCTCCGAGACACCCGGGATCCCGGGGCGCAGGCAGCAGATCCCGCGGATCACCAGGTCGATCTGGACCCCGGCCTGCGAGGCGCGATAGAGCGCGTCAATGACGGACGGCTCAACCAGCGCATTCATTTTTATTACGAGCCGACCCAGCCGACCCGCGGCCGCGTGCCGCCGCTCCCGCTCGATCAGCTCCAGCACCTGTTCCCGTAGTTCACCGGGCGCCACCAGCAGCCGCTTCCACTGATACCCCCGCGAATAGCCGGTGAGCAGGTTGAACAGCTCACTGACGTCCTCGCCGTACTCGGGCCGCGCGGTGAACAGGCCGAGGTCGGTGTAGATCCGCGCCGTGGCGGCGTTATAATTGCCGGTGGCCAGGTGGACATAGCGCCGGATCGCGTCGCCTTCGCGACGGACCACCAGGGCCGCCTTGCAGTGGGTCTTGAGCCCCAGGACGCCGTACACCACGTGCACCCCGGCCTGCTCCAGCGAGCGGGCCCAGGTGATGTTGGCCTCCTCCTCGTGGCGCGCCCGGAGCTCTACCAGCGCGGTGACCTGCTTGCCGTTCTGCGCCGCCCGGCCCAGCGCGGTGATGATGGGACTCAGACCGGACGTCCGGTAGAGCGTCTGCTTGATCGCCAGGACGTCGGGATCGTCCGCCGCCCGCTCGATGAAATCCACCACGCAGCCGAACGACTCGTAGGGATGGTGGACCAGCACGTCCTGCGCGCGGATCACGGCGAAAATGTCCTCCGCGCCGGCCAGCGGCGCCGGGACCCGAGGCATGAGGGGTTCGTCGCGCAAGGCGCGGAAGCCCTCCCGCCGGTGCAGCGCCATGAGCGCGGTGAGGTCCACCGGCCCCGCGACCCGATACACGTCGCGTGGTTCCAGATCCAGCGCGTCCGTCAGCATCTGCACGAAGCGCTCATCCGCGTCCGCCGAGATCTCCAGCCGCACGGCCTCCCCCCGAATCCGCTGCCGCAGCGTTTCTTCGATGGTTTCCAGCAGGTCCTCGGCTTCGTCCTCGTGGATCACCAGGTCGGTGTTGCGGGTGACTCGGAAGACCGTGTGCCCCAGCACCTGGAAGCCCCCGAACAGCTCGCCCAGGCGCGCCGCGATCAGGTCCTCGAGCAACAGGAACCGCAGGCGCTCGGGGTCGCCCGGCAGGAGCATCACGCGAGGCAGCACCGAGGGCACCTGCACCACGGCGAACAGGCGCTGAGTGCGGTCGCGATGCGGTCCCTCGATGAGGAGCGCGATGTTGAGGCTCTTGTTGTGGACGTGGGGGAAGGGATGCCCCGGATCGACGGCCAGCGGCGTCAACACGGGATACACGCTGGTCTGGAACACCTGGTCGATGTGCGCGCGCTCGGCTTCCTCGAGGCGATCGAACGTCACCCGCTCGATGCCGTGCGCCGCGAGGCCGGGGAAGACCTCGTCCGCCAGCACGCGGTACTGCTCGGCCACCAGCTGGTGCGCCCGCTCGGTCACCCGCGCCAACTGGACGTGGGCGTCCCATCCGTCGGCCCCGTAGTCCTGCGGCTCGAGCCCGACGTAGAGCTGTTGCTGCAGCCCCGCCACCCGGATCTCGAAGAACTCGTCCAGGTTGGACGAGAAGATGGTCAGAAACTTGAGCCGCTCGAGCAGCGGCGTCGTGGGATCGTGCGCTTCCTCCAGGACGCGGGCGTTGAACTCGAGCCAACTCAACTCCCGGTTGAGGTAATGATCCGGCGGATACTGCGCCACGTGCCGCTGCTTCACGCCGTGCCTCCCGCCACCACCGCCAGCGGTGCGGCGGTCCCCTCCCGGACCGCGCGGTCCGGGACCCGGGCCGGCCTCGCCACCGGGCCTCTGCCCTGCTTGGTCCACTCCAGCCGGAGTGAGACGCCGAAGGTCTTCTCGAACAGCCCCGCTTTCCGCTCCGCGTCCCACAGCTCCACCCGGGGTGAGCGAGACGCCAGCACCTCGACGCGAGCCTGCCGGCCGGTCACCTGGCACCGAACGCCTGAGACCGCCTGCGTGTGGGTGCGGTCCAGCCCGTCCGCCAGCCGGAGAATCCCGGCCAGCTGACGTACCAGTCGCTGATCCTCGCGCTCGAGTCGGGCGAAGTTCTCGTGCGCCCGCTTCGGAAACGCACGCCGGTGGTACCGCGCCACGTTGGCGATCAGCTCCACCTCGCGCGCGGTGAAGCCCGCCAGGTCACCGTGCATGATCAGGTGGTACGCGTGCTTGTGGTGTTTGGCGTGGTTGATGAGGTACCCGATGTCGTGGAGCAGGGTGGCGGCCTGGAGCAGGTCCCGCGCCTCGGCAGGGAACCCGTAGCGATCCCGAAGCTGGTCGAACAGCGACCCGGCCAGCTCCGCCACGTGGGCGCAGTGCCGCTCGTTGGAGCGGCAGCGCCGCGCGAACCGGCGTACCCGCTCCATCCGATCCAGCGTCTGGCCCGCCGGCGGCGCCCCGGCGTCGGCGTACTCCTGCATCATGGCGAGCAGCACGCCGTCGCGGATGCCCCGGTCGTTCACCACCACCCGTTGGGTGCCGAGCCGCTTGGCCAGTCGCGCCACCACCGCCGCCCCGGCCACCAAGATGTCGGCGCGCTTGGGATTCACGCCGGGGATCTGACGCCGCGCTCCGAGCGGGGTCTCTCGCAGCCGATCGAGCAGCCGCACCACGTCGCCCCGCGTCAGTGTATAGCCCTGGATGGGGCCCGGCTCCCCTTCGCGGGCCGAGCGGGCCATCTGCGCCAGGTTGGAGAAGGTGCCGCCGCTGCCGATCATCACCTCGGCGGCGAAGGGCGGCTTCCCCACCACCGACTTGATGGCGTCATCAATGGCGCGCCTGAGCTGCTTCCAGTGCCGGGCTTTCAAGGGATCGGAGCGGACCCACCGCTCGGTGAGCCGAACCGCGCCCAGCGGCAAAGAGTAGATGCGCTCCACCACCCCGCCCAGGGTCAGGATCACTTCGGTGCTGCCGCCGCCGATATCCACCACCGCGGTGGACGGGCCATTCAGGTCGAAGTGTCGCTGCACGCTCTGGAACGCGAGCTGGGCTTCCTCGTCAGCCGAGATGACTTCCACCCGAAGCCGGTGGCGCCGCCAGGCCTCGCGGCAGAACTGGCGCCCGTTGCTGGCCTCGCGCACCGCGCTGGTGGCGATGGCCCGCAGCTCCTTGACCCCGAAGCCATCGGCGATGGCCTTCATCTTTCCCAGCGCTTCGAGCGTGCGCTCCATGGGGACGTGTCCCAGACGGCCGGTGCGAAAGAGACCGCGACCCAGCCGCGACATTTCCTGCTCTTCGTCCAGCACCCGATAGGTCCGGTCCGGCTCCACCTCGGCTACCACCAAGCGCAGGGAGTTAGTCCCGACGTCAATCGCCGCCAGGCGAGGGCGGTCGGTGGCGGGCGGGCTATCGAGGTCGGTGGGGGTCATAGGCAGGCCTAAAGACCACTCCAAGCATCTGTAGCGTGGCGGATCACCGCACTTGAAGGGTGAGCGTGGCCCACTTCGACTCGTAGTCGTAGTCCGGCTCGGTGAGCGGCACCATGTGGACGAACTTCACGTACCACCGCCCCGCGGCGTCCAGTTTCACGCGGACGGTACCGTCCGGACCGGTGCGGGCCAAGCGCTGCGCGATCGGGCCGGATGGGCCCTCGCCGCCCCACAGCACGATCTGATTGGCCACCGGCTTCCCGTCCACCAGGCACCGGACCCCCAGCTCCCCGCCCGACGACAATGCGTATGGATTCTCCAGCGGCACGATCTCGGCCGGGTAGCCCAGCACGGTGTTGAAGGTCCCGGTCCGGGCGTCGCCCACTTGAAACACGGCTTTCACGTGCTTGGAGTAGCGCTCTCGCGCGGGCTTCTCCAGCTCGCCCTTCTGGGTGCGCGCTTCGAGGACGTCGAGAATGCCGTCCTCTTTGAGGTAGGCGTTGAACTGCTCGCCGGTGAGCTCGATGCGATTGGGGCGAACCGACGCTCCTACGACGTAGGTGCCCGACGCCCCGGTCTGAATGGTGAGCCAGGCGCGGGTGGTGTCGGTGGACCAGGCCGTCGGAGCCAGGCGGGTGCGCCCCACGGAAGAGACGAGGCTGATGTCCACCAACCGATTCGGGTTCACCCCGGACTCGCTCTTGGTAAACGTCCCGTTGAGCACCGGGATCCGGACTGCCGTGTTGGGCTGCACGAAATAGCTGTCGAGCTTGAGGAACAGGTCGTGGGCCAGCAGGGCCGAGGTGGCGAGCAGTGCCACGACACTGAGTAGCCAGGGACGAGCTTTCATGGCCGGTCTCCAGGAAGGACGTCGAATCATCAATACGAAGCGCACAATATCGAATGTGGAACGGGGAATGGTAAGTCCGAACCGACCTTCGTGCCTCATTCGACCAGCACCATTCACCCGGTGGCTGCGAGGGCGACCCTGGACTAGATTCCCGCCACGCGGGAACGCCCCGCAAGGCCGTTGCTACCACCACAGCGAGAGGAAGGTTGGGCATGGCGGAGCCGATTTCCGTCCAGCGGTTCGTTCAGGAGCTGGAGAAGCTGAAGCAGGAGATGGACGCCGGCAGGCTCAAGCACAGCGAGTACGACCAGCGGCTGGCGCGCGTGATTCAGGAGCTGCGCGAGCGCAAAGTGGACGCTGAGCGCCCGAAGATCACCGGGGCCATCGAGGATGCGCTGAAGCGGGGCATCATCACGCCCGGGGTCAAAGACCACCTGGAGAAGCGGCTGGGGCTCAAGTAGCGGCAGCGGGCGCGGCAACGATGCGCCGCGCGAGCTGTGGCAGCGAAAGGTGCTCGTTGAGCGCGTCCATCAGGGCCATCACCACCCGCCCTTCCATCCACCGGCGGCCGGCCCGCCGCACCAGCCGCTCGACCACCGCCGGGCGGTAGAGCAGGTCGGTCACACGCCAGCGCAGGGTGTCGGGCCGCAGGGCTCGGCGCATCGCGCGGGGATATCGCCGGAAGCCCAGGCGCTGGTCGAACGCCGCGACGGCCAGCGCGGCCGACTGCAGCGCGTAGTCAATCCCTTCTTCCGTCAGCGGGTCGGCCAGGCCGGCGGCGTCGCCCAACAGGGCGTAGTCGCTGGTTCCGAGATCGCGATACCGGCCTGAACGCCAGCGGCGGGTGGGGACCGCGGCTCCGCACGACGTCCAGCGCGGCGGGTCCGACTCAGCGCCGGGCACGTAGGCTTGGATCATCCGGTCCAGCACCTCGCGTCCGAAGGTTCCGGGCGCCAGCGCCACGCCCACCGAGCGGTGGTCCGCCCGGGGAAAGTCCCACAGGTAGCCCTTCGAGCTCGGCAACAGCAGGAGCACGG
>Ga0209172_10007586_pt1 | contig 11140 bp, 11 predicted proteins | sample LarsenN4metaG_FD_184113 | JGI IMG/M metagenome (GOLD analysis project Ga0209172, IMG submission 184113) | Hot spring sediment bacterial and archeal communities from British Columbia, Canada, to study Microbial Dark Matter (Phase II) - Larsen... ... | reverse complement strand
GACCGCCCACGCCGACGCGACCGGCGGCGACCCCTTCGGCTCGCTGCAGTGGCCCGACCTGAAGCGCGAGTTCTTCGGCGCCGCCCCGGTGGTGTTCGACGAGCGGGTGCAGGTGCGCGGCCCGGCGTTCGCCGAGGACCCGATGAACGTGCCGATCAGCGTGTCGGCCACCGGGCTTGCCGACGTGGAGACGCTGGTCGTCTTCGTCGACCGCAACCCGATCCGCAAGGTGCTGGAGTTCCAGCCGCTGGCCGCGCTCACGAGCCTGGGCTTTCGCTTCAAGCTCGAGCAGGCGAGCCCGGTGCGCGCCGCGGCACGCACCAGGGACGGCGTCTGGCACGTGGGCGGCACGCTGGTCGATTCGGCCGGCGGCGGCTGCACCGTCGCGGGCGCCACGCGCAAGGACGGCAGCTGGGTGCAGACGCTCGGCCAGGCGCGCGGCAAGCTGTTCGCGAGCAGCCCGGTGGGCGGTGAGAACGCCTCGCGGCTGCGCGTGATGGTGATGCACCCGATGGACACCGGCCTGGTCGGCGGCATCCCTGCCTTCTACGTCAACCGGCTCGCGGTGCGCGACGCGCAGGGGCGCGAACTGCTGCGCCTGTCCACCTTCGAGCCGGTGAGCGAGAACCCGGTGTTCAGCTTCGACTTTCCCGGCCGCGTGGCCGGCGGGCTGCGCCTGACCGGCACCGACAACAACGGCAACCGCATCGACTCGCGCATCGAATGAAGTCGCTCGCTGCGCTGCTGCCGATGGCCGCCTTCGCGGCCCCCGTCGCGCAAGGCACGCCGCGGGTGGACGTAGCGCGCCTCGACTACGGCCTCTCGGCACGCGCGCTCGCGCCGGGCGTGTGGGTGGTGGAGGGCGCCAACGCCGACTTCGCGGTCGCCAACGGCTGCAACATCATCAACACCGGTTTCATCGCCACCGGCAAGGGCGTGGTGGTGATCAACACCGGTCCGTCCAGGCGCTACGGCGAGCAGCTGCGCGCGCTGATCGCGAAGACGACCGCCGAGCCGGTCGTGCAGGTGATCCACCTCAACCTGCACCCCGACTACTTCCTCGGCAACCAGGCCTTCGCCGACGTGCCGCGCCTGGCCACCGACGCCACGCGCGCCGGCATGGCGCGCGAGGCCAAGGCCTACGAGGACAACCTCTACCGCCTGTGTGGCGACTGGATGCGCGGCACCGAGGCCGCGCTGCCCACCGGCACCCTGGCGCTGGGCCCGCTGCGCATCGGCGAGCGCGAGATGGAGCTGCGCGAGTACCGCGGCCACACCGACAGCGACGTGGTACTGGTCGACAAGGCCAGCGGCGTGGTCTTCGCCGGCGGCCTGGTGTTCGCGCAGCGCATCCCGACCACGCCGCACGCGCAGATCGGCCCCTGGCTGCAGAGCCTGCAGGCCTTCGCGGCGCTGCCGGTGAAGACACTGGTGCCCAGCCATGGCCCGGTGCGCAGCGACACCACGGCGGTGGGGCAGACGCAGCGCTACCTGCAGTGGCTGGACCGCAGCTTCCGCCAGCTCGCCGAGCAGGGCGCCGAGATGAACGAGGTGCTGCGCGCCGAGGTACCGGCCGAGTTCCGCGGCTGGGCGGCCTTCGGCACCGAGTACACACGCAACGTGGCGCACCTGTACCCGCGCTACGAGCAGGCGGTGCTCAAGGGCGCGAAGCCCTGATCGAGCTTCAGTCGATCTCGACGCCGTCGAAGGCGACGGCCAGCGACTCGAACACCAGCGCGTTCTCGTTGGCGTTCAGCGGCGAGTAGTGCAGCGTGGCCGGCCGCGCATTGCGGAAGCGCCAGCGCATCACCACACGCTCGTGATCCGGCGCGAGCAGCGTCACGCGCACGCTGCGCCGCTGCGGCGCGCGGCCGCGGCAGGCCTTGCTCCACCAGGTGTGCAGCACGTCGTCGCCGCCGCTGGCGCGGCGCAGCACCAGGTGCTCCTCGGCAGCGGCGGCCTGCGCGTCGGCATGCGCGGCCATCGGCGGAAACACCACCTCGCAGCAGCCGACCTCCAGGGCGCGGCCGTTGCCGTCGACCAGCTCGACGCGGAAGCGGCTGCCCGGCACCGGCGTCCTGTCTGCCCCTCGTCCGACGCGATCGTCGGCCGATCCCCCGAGGGGATGCGGCCCGGCTTGGGAGCGGCCCGGCGCTCGGTCCGCTTCGTCGTGCCCGCTCACTCCAGCTCCAGCCGCTCGAAGGCGATCACGATCTCCTCCATCGCCACCTCGCTGCCCTTGGCGTTGAACGGCCCGCTGGTGTGTTTGACGATGCGCGCGCGCAGCAGCCGCCAGGTCTGCACGACGGCGCTGCGGTCCTCGTTCTGGAGGTGGATGGTGACGTTGCGCAGCGCGCCGGTATCGCAGTTGCGCAGCTGGTCGATCCATCGCCACAGCGCCAGCGAGCCGATCACGCCGCGCCTGAGCGTGACGTTGCCCACCCTGGCCAGGCCCGGGATCTTCATGACGTGGTTCTCGCGCGAGTTGCCGTTGCGGTACTCGATCACGTCGACTTCCATCGACAGGCCGCTGACCTCGGCGAAGCCGGCTTCCGGCCCCTCGGTGTTGCCGTCGCCGAGATCGACGAGGAAGTTGAACTGGGCGTATGGGCGATCGCGCAGCGTGGCCATGGCGGGCTCCTCGGTGGTCGTGGCGCGGGCAGTGTGCCTGTCACGGCGCGGCGCGGGAAGACTGCTCCGCGCTGTGACAACGCGCGGGGAAACCCTTAGGAATCATGGGGAATAGGGCGCCGGAAAGCGGCGTTTGGGCGGCCGCGGCCCGCTACCGGCACTGGCACGCATGTTGCCCTTGAGGGTGCGGAGGAGCGGGCCGCAGGCCGCCCCCGGATCTCTCAACCCTCGAGGAGACAAGGATGCAACTGAAACAATTGACCGTGTGGGTCGCCCTGGCGCTGGGCACGGTGGGCGCGCAGTCGGCGGTGACCGACAAGATGATCGAAGACGATGCCAAGACGCCGGGCGACATCGTCTCCTGGGGCATCGGCCCGCAGGGCCAGCGCTACTCGCCGCTCAAGCAGGTGAACACGCAGACCATCGGCAAGCTGGTGCCGGTGTGGTCGTTCTCCTTCGGCGGCGAGAAGCAGCGCGGCCAGGAGTCGCAGCCGCTGATCCACGACGGCAAGATGTTCGTGACGGCCTCGTACTCGCGCATCTTCGCGCTCGACGCGAAGACCGGCCAGAAGCTGTGGAAGTACGAGCACCGCCTGCCCGACGGCATCATGCCCTGCTGCGACGTGATCAACCGCGGCGCGGCGCTGTACGACAACCTCGTCATCTTCGCCACGCTGGACGCGCAGCTCGTCGCGCTCGACCAGAAGACCGGCGACGTGGTCTGGAAGGAGAAGATCGACGACTACGCCGCGGGCTACTCGGCCTCGGCCGCGCCGCTGATCGCCGGCGGGCTGCTGCTGACCGGCGTGTCCGGCGGCGAGTTCGGCGTGGTCGGCCGCGTCGAGGCGCGCAATCCGAGGACCGGCGCGCTGGTCTGGGTGCGCCCGGTGGTCGAGGGCCACATGGGCTACACCTTCGACAAGGACGGCAACAAGAAGGAGAACGGCGTCTCCGGCACCGCCGGCAAGAGCTGGCCGGGCGACCTGTGGAAGACCGGCGGGGCGGCCACCTGGCTGGGCGGCACCTACAACCCGAAGACCGGCCTGGCCTACTTCGGCACCGGCAACCCGGCGCCGTGGAACAGCCACCTGCGCAAGGGCGACAACCTGTTCAGCTGCTCGACCGTCGCCATCGACGTGAAGACCGGCCAGATCGTCTGGCACTACCAGAACACGCCGAACGACGGCTGGGACTTCGACGGCGTCAACGAGTTCGTGACCTACGACGACGGCGGCCAGATCCTCGGCGGCAAGGCCGACCGCAACGGCTTCTTCTACGTGAACGACGCCAAGACCGGCAAGCTGGTCAACGCCTTCCCGTTCGTCAAGAAGGTGACCTGGGCCACCGGCATCGACCTGAAGACCGGCCGGCCGAACTACGTGCCGGAGAACCGCCCGGGCGACCCGACCGCGGGCGCCGACGGCAAGAAGGGCAACGTGGTGTTCGCGGCGCCGTCGTTCCTCGGCGGCAAGAACCAGATGCCGATGGCCTATTCGCCGGACACCAAGCTGTTCTACGTGCCGGCCAACGAGTGGGGCATGGAGATCTGGAACGAGCCGATCACCTACAAGAAGGGCGCGGCCTACCTGGGCGCCGGCTTCACGATCAAGACGCTCAACGACGGCCCGATCGGCGCGCTGCGCGCGATCGACCCGAAGAGCGGCAAGATCGTCTGGGAGGCGCCGAACAACGCGCCGCTGTGGGGCGGCGTGCTGACCACCGGCGGCAACCTGGTGTTCTGGGGCACGCCCGAGGGCTACCTGCAGGCCGCCGACGCCAAGACCGGCAAGATCGTCTGGAAGTTCCAGACCGGCTCCGGCGTGGTGGCGCCCCCGATCACCTGGGGACCAGGGCGAGCAGTACGTCGCCGTGGTCTCGGGCTGGGGCGGTGCGGTGCCGCTGTGGGGCGGCGACGTGGCCAAGAAGGTCAACTACCTCGAGCAGGGCGGCTCGGTGTGGGTGTTCAAGCTGTTGAAGTGAAGCCCTGAGACGAACGCGCCGCCACGCCGGGAACCGTTCCCGGGACAGGCGGGGCGCCAGGCGGCACACTGGGGCCGTCCACGATTCGCATCCGTCGACTCTTGCGCCACGCTCCGCGAACCGCGGGCGTGGCGTTCTTTCATGGCACCATGAACGGATGAAATCGATCCTCGTTGCCGTCGGCCTGGCCCTGCTGGCCGCGCTGGCCAGCGCCGCCGACCGCCCCTACGTCTTCGCCAACAGCGGCGCCGCGGAAGAAGACGAGGATCAGGTCTGGTCGGTGGAGAACTGGTACCGCAAGGCGGGCCGCCAGGCTTCGCTCACCATCGCCCCCGAATACGCCTTCGATCCCGACAACTCGCTGCAGGCCGAGTTCCGTCGCGTGGTCGATCGTGACAACGGCAACGGCCACGAGCTGGAGATCGAGTTCAAGCACCTGTTCAACCGCATCGCGCGTGACGGCTGGGGCTGGGGCGTGGTGCTCGCCCTGGACATGGAGCGCCCGAAGGGCGGGCCGTGGGAGCGCGCCGCGATGTCGGTGAGCGTGCCCTTCACCTGGCAGCCGGGTGAGGCCGACTCCACCCTCGTGCACGTCAACCTCGGTGTCGCCAAGCCGCGCGAGCAGCGGCGCGTGTTCACCGCCGTGGTCGCCGGCGAGCACGAGGTCTGGCGCCGCACCTCGCTGTTCGCCGAGGTCGCGCGCGACCGCGAAGGCACCCTGCAGCATGCCGGCGTGCGCCATTGGCTCAAGCGCGAGCGCCTCGCGGTCGACGTCGCCTGGCAGCGCGTGCGCAGCGACGAGGTGCGCGGCAGCGGCGTCGTGCTCGGCATCGCCTGGTACGACCTCTGAGCGCGCGGTGAACGAGCCGCGCGTGCCGCTGGACCTGCCGCGCCGCGTGATGCGGCGCGCGCTCGCCGTGGCGGCGCTGACCGTGCTGGCGGCGCTGGCGCTGGGCCTGGCGCGCACCAACGCCGACATCGACAGCGAGGTGAACGCCGCGGTGTCGCTCGCCGCCACGATGGAGCGACTGTCTCGCGCCGGCGAACTCAGCGATGCGCAGCTGGTGGCGCTGCTCGCCCAGCGCGGCGAGGAGACGCCGCTGCGCCACCTCTCGCTGTCGTTGCGCGATGCCACCGGGCGGCTGCTGGTCGGCCGGCTGCCGCCGACGTCGGCCTCGCCGTTCGTGGAGCGGCTGGTCGACTGGCACCGGCGCTGGCGCCCGGGCGAGGCGATCGAGCCCATCACCTGGACGCTGCCGCGGCCCGGCAAGCCGCCGTGGATCCTCACCCTGGCCGCGCAGCCCGACAGCGAGCGCCGCGAGGCTGCCGTCTACCTCGCCAGCCTGCTGGCGGTGCTGCTGGCCGGCCTCGTCGTCATGATGGTGGTGATGGGCTGGAACGTGCGTTCGGCCTTCCGGCCGCTGCAGGGCATGCTCGCCGCCATCGGCCGCATCCAGGCCGGCGACACCGCCGCCGCGCGGGCGATGCCGACCATGCCGATCGGCGAACTGGAGCAGATCGCGGCGGCGCTGCGCTCGCTCGGCGCAGCCCTCGACGCGGCGCAGGCCGAACGCCGCCTGCTGGGCCACAAGGTGCAGTCGCTGCAGGAGGAGGAGCGCATGCGGCTGGCACGCGAGCTGCACGACGAGTTCGGCCAGCGCCTCACCGCGATCCGCGTCGACGCCGCCTGGCTCTCGCAGCGCCTGCAGGACTTGCCCGACGTGCAGGCGGTGGTGCAGGGCATGAGCGAGCAGTGCGCGGCGATCCAGAGCGATGTGCGCAGCCTGCTGGCCCGGCTGCAGCCGCTGGCCGGCGCGGGCGAGACCATCGCGGCGGGCACGCTGGTCGAGCTGCTCAACGGCCTGGCCGACGGCTGGCGCCGCAGCGCGAGCGGCGCCTTGCGCGTGAACCTCGAGATCGACGCGCCGTCGCAGCGCACCGTGCCGCACGAGCTTGCCCTGGCGCTCTACCGTATCAGCCAGGAAGCGCTGACCAACGTGGCGCGGCATGCCCAGGCCTCGGAGGTGACGTTGCGGCTGCACTGGCCGGCGGGTGGCGAGGCGATCGAGTGGTCGGTATCCGACGACGGCATCGGCCTGCCCGATGCGCAGGCCGCGCTGCGGCGCGGCAACGGACTGGCCGGCATCAAGGAGCGCGCCTGGGCCTTCGGCGGCGACGTGTCGCTGCAGCCGGCACGGCCCGGCCAGGCGCGGCCGGGCCTGCGCCTGTCCGCGACGCTGCAGGCCCTGCAGCCGCCGGCTCAGTCGGTCGGGTCGTGAGGGCGCGGCTTGTACCTGGCGATCCAGTCGCCGGTGAAGTCGAAGCGATCGGCCGCGAACACCGCCGCGAAGCAGGGCTCGGCGCGGCCGTCGTGCCACAGCGTCACGTACAGCCACTGGCCGCCGCGGCGCAGCAGCAGCACCTGGGCAGGGCGCAAGCCGCCACGCTGGTAGAGCGGGTAGCGTGCCTGCGCGGCCGTGTCGAAGCGCAGGCGGTCGGTCGCGTCGAGCGTGGCCTGCTCCGCCGTGGCCGGTACCTGCAGGGCCGGGCTGCCGGCCACGCAACTTCGCAGCGACATCGTCGTGGCGGGCTGCGCAAACGCCATCGCGCAGAAGGCGAGGCCTGCCGTGGCGGTGCCCCAGATTCTGAGAGCCTGCATCGTGGTCTCCTCGGTGCCGGGCCGACCGGGTCATCGTAGGCCTGCGGCCAGCGGCGCGGATGCAGGAAAGCCCTCGCTGCCGAGTGCGGTACGGTTTGGCGCCGGGGGGCCGTTGGAGGAGACTGCGTCACCGGGACGCGCCGCGGCCCCAGGAGCGCCTCATGTCCGGCTTGATCGTGCTTTTCTTCGTGCTGGGGGCGCTGTTCGGCCTCGCGACCGCAGGGTCGCAGCATCTCTTCAGCGAGGGCGCCGTGCGGCGCGGCGAGGACGCCGTGCCGTACTCGCGCGGCAGCCGCGTGCTGTGGGTGCTGATCTGCAGCTGCCTGTGGCCGATCTTCCTCCTCACGGGCGCGCCGACGCTGTGGCGGCTGGCGCGCGCCCGGGCAAGCCGCACCCGCTAGCGCAGCAGCGGATTCCGGGCCACCTCGCCCTTCCTGGTGCAGATGGCCTCGGAGACCACGCGGCCGAGCACGCCGATCGAGCCGCCGACGAAGCAGTTGAAGTCCTGCCCCGACTTGGTCTTGACGCTGTAGCGCGTGGTCGTGCCCTCGTCGACGCGGTTGCTGATGGTGAAGTCGCCCTTGGCCAGGCCCAGGGCGAAGGCGGTGCGGTCGACGAGGGCCTCGTCGGTCACGGCGATGGAGGCACAGCCGGTGGCGGCTGCGGCGGCGAGCAGGGTGATGCAGAGTGTGGTTTTCACGATGAACTCCTTGTTTCAGCGCAGCAGGTTGACCCAGAGACTCTTGCGGGCGCTGCTGCCGGCCACGTCGCCGCGCACCCAGGCCGCCACGCCCTGGCCCGAGGCGTTGAAGGCCGCAAATGCATCGGCGTCCAGGCCGTCGGCCGGCTCGATCGCCACGGCATCGCTCCAGGTGCCGCCCCACGCCAGCCGGCGCGAGTAGACGTCCAGGCCAGTGGTCGGGTTCGGCCAGCGGTCGGGGGCCACGTAGACCACCACCGCGTTGCCGTTGGCGTCGAGGCCGAGCGACGAATCGATGGCGTAGGTGTTGACCACCACCGGGACCGAGAAGCCCGCACCCGGCGTGTACTGCATCGACTTCATCGCGAAGATGCCGCTGCGCCAGGTCGTCACGGCGCGGCCGCTGGCCGTCATCACCAGGCGGATGTCGGCCGGGAAGGTGGAGCTGACGGCGTTGGTGTCGACCGGCACTGCCGTGCCCCAGCCGCCGCTGGCGCTGAACACGTTGTAGTAGATCGAATTGCCCTGGTGCCACACCGCGATGGCGTTGCCCGAGGCATCCATCGCCACCTTCGGCGGGCTCTCGGCGATGACGTTGTCGAAGCTGTCGTCGATGGTCTGCGGTGCCTGCCAGCCGCCTTGCGGAAGGTAGCGCGCGGCCTTCACGCTGTAGTTGCTGTCTCCCGGGTTGCGCTCGCGCCAGACGGCCATCGCGGTGCCGTCGGCAGAGAGCGCCACGTCGGCTTCGCGCGCCGTCAGGCTGCCGCTCGCATCGACTCGCGCCCACGGCTGCCAGCTGGTGGCGCCGGCCGGCAGCGCGATGTTGTAGACGTCGGAGCCCGAGGTCACCACGCCGATCGCGCCGGCGGCGTCCATCACCGCGCCGCTGAGCGTTCCGGCGGCGAGCGCCGGCGGCACGAACGGATTGCTCCAGCCCGAGGCGGCCGTGAAGCGGCGCGTCTCGAGGTTCGGGCGCAGCCAGGTGGCGGTGCCGGCGGCGTCGAGGAACAGCCGGCCCTCGAGCAGCGCGGCGCTGCTGCTGGTGGTGGTCACGCCCGGCACGGCCACGGCGGCATCCCAGCCCTGGCCGGCCACGTAGCGGCGCGAGAACACCTTGCGCGTGTCGATCGTCGGCGTGCCGTCGGCCTGCTCCCACATCACGATCGCGTCGCCGTTGGGCGAGATCGCGGTGAGCACGCGGCCGGAGACGTTGTAGTCGTTGTTCGACTCGAGCAGCTGCGGCGTCTGCCAGACGGGTGCCGCCGGTGCGGCGGCGAAGGCGGCGCCGACGCTGCGGTCTGCGCTCATCGCCAGCGTGCAGGTGGCGGTGCTGCCGCTGCAGGCGCCGCTCCAGCCGGTGAAGCGCTGGCCCGCTTCCGCCGTGGCGGTGAGCACGACGCTGGCGCCGTCGCCGAAGCTCGCGCTGCAGGCACTGCCGCAGTCGATGCCCACCGGCTGCGAGCGCACCACGCCGCCACCGGCGAGCGTCACGCTCAGCGTGCGCTGCACCAGCGGCGCAGCGGCGAAGGTGGCACTGGCGCTGCGGGCCTGGCTCATCGTCACCGTGCAAGTGTTGCCGGCGCCGGTGCAGGCGCCGCCCCAGCCGGTCAGCACCTGGCCGGCGGCCGGCGTGGCGCTGAGCACCACGCTGGTGTTGGCCGCGAAGGACGCGCTGCAGGTGCTGCCGCAATCGATGCCGGCCGGCTGCGAGCGCACCGTGCCGTTGCCGCTCACCGACACGGCAAGGGCGAAGGTGGAGGCCGGCGGGGCGTTGAAGGCGGCCGTCACCGTGCGCGCCTGCGCCATCGTCACCGTGCAGGTGGCCGCCGTGCCGGCGCAGTCGCCGCCCCATCCGGTGAACACCTGCCCGGCCGTGGGCGTGGCCGTCAGCGTGACCGAGGCGGTGGCGGCGAAGCGGGCGGTGCACTGCGCGCCGCAGTCGATGCCCGCCGGCGCCGACACCACGCGGCCGTTGCCGCTGACGGAGACGGACAGCGCATTGCCGGTGGGCGTGACGGGTGGCGAGCCTCCGCCGCCACCGCCGCCGCAGGCGGCCAGGCCGAGGGTGACGAGCGCCAGCGCGCCGGTACGGAGCAGGAGTCGTTGGATGCGGTGCAGTGACATGGGTGCGGGTGCCTGTGGCGGAAAGGGCGGCGGCCCGTTCGGGCCGCCGGTGATGACAGCGATGTGATTCGTCGGTACGGGTCGGCTCGGGTAGACTTGGGTAAAGTTCCCAAACTCGGAAGTTTTGGGAAGTTTCTCCAAAACCCGTGCTTGCGTCAAGTCACTTCGCCGATACTTCGGTCATGGCGTCGACCGTCGAAATGGTGCTCCAGGCCTTCCAGGCCGCAGTGCGCCCGCTCGTGCGCATGTTGATCCGCCGCGGTGCCACCTACCCCGTGGCGGCCGAGCGGCTGCGCCAGCTGTTCGTGGAGGAAGCGGTGGCCGAGATCCAGGCGCGCGGCATGAAGCCCACCGGCAGCGCGGTGTCGCTGCTCAGCGGCGTGCACCGCAAGGACCTGCGCCAGCGCGAGCTCGGCGCCGGCCGCGCGGCGCCGGGGGCCGTGGCCGATGCCGGCGTCACCGGGGCCGCGGCCGAACCGCCGCTGGGCCTGATCGGCCAGATCGTCGGCCGCTGGATGAGCGACCCGCAGTACCTCGACGGTGCGCTGCCGCGCAGCCTGCAGCGCGGCGCCGAGCCGGGCAGCTTCGACCAGCTCGTGCAGGGCGTGAGCACGGACGTCGGCCCGCGCGCGGTGCTCGACGAGATGCTGCGGCTGGAGGTCGTGCGCATGGACGGCGAGCGCATCGAGCTGGACACCGCGGGCATGGTGCCGCGAGGCGACTTCGCAGCCATGGCCGGCACGCTGGGCCAGAACCTGGGCGACCACGCCGCCGCGGCCTGCGCCAACCTGCTCGACGGGCGCAACCTGCTCGAGCAGGCGATCTACGTCGACGAGATCAGCGGTGAATCCGCCGAGGTGCTGCACCAGACCGCCACCCGCGCGTGGCGGCCGGTGCTCGCACGCGTGCTGCGCGTGGCCGAGAAGCGCATCGCCCGCGATGCGGTGAAGGAAGACGAAGCGGGCCGCCAGGCCCGCATCCGCTTCGGCGTGTATTTCCACGTCGAGGATCCGGGCAAGAAGGAGTCGGAATGAGTTTCGAGAGGA
>Ga0209172_10007585_pt1 | contig 11140 bp, 7 predicted proteins | sample LarsenN4metaG_FD_184113 | JGI IMG/M metagenome (GOLD analysis project Ga0209172, IMG submission 184113) | Hot spring sediment bacterial and archeal communities from British Columbia, Canada, to study Microbial Dark Matter (Phase II) - Larsen... ... | reverse complement strand
TGGGCTAACGACCCGGTTTAACTTGCCAAACCGCTTGACCACCCCTACCTCACCCAGATTAACTTTATAAACCCCGGAGATGAGCAAGACCAGGACGATAAGTATTAAAACGACGAGAAGGCTTCTGGTTTTTAGCCAGGACCCTTTGGACAAATTCAAACTCGGCAGCCTAAACTCCGGCTCTTCTTCAAAATCTCCTCCAGGCCCTCCTCGGGGGCCTATATCCTTCCAAGACATGATAATCCCTCCTCTTTTAGGCCTTATAACCTAGATCCACAATCTTCTTTTTAATATCCGCTAAGGATACTTGGTGGGGATCAAACTGGACCTCCGCGTGGTTTCGATTCAAATCCACTTTGACCGCAGTAACCCCCTTCAACCCTCCAACCCCTTTTTCCAGGGTCATCTTACAATGCTCGCAGCTCATACCTTCGATGGGAATCGTTAATTTCTCGGTCATAACGTAATCATGTGATGCATAAAACCGCCTCCCATGACTCAGATGAATCCAGGCTTCTACGGATTATCCGGCACCTAAAGTTTGCCTTTAACTTTAAAGTACCTCAAGCGCTCCATAGCCGGGTTCCGTGGAGCCCTCTGGGGATGGTTTTACGCTGACAGCTTATTTTCGAGCGAACATTTTTTGTAGTTCCTGCATCGTCAAGATGCTGACTTCTGCATTTAAGTTTTTAAATTGCTGACTAATACGATCCGCTTCATCCTCGGTCACATTTTTTACTGTAAGCGCTGGAGTTCTTAGAGTCTGTCGTAGGCGTGCGACGGTTAAACCTGTCAGGGAGGCAAGGAGCTGGAGGACCTGTTCTTTATACTTCTCATCAAACTTTTGAAGCAAAATAGCATATCTTTGATCCCCCTCGGAGGACTGAGGAGTTGAAGCTACCGGGGAGGGGGCAGATTCTGCGTCCCTTTGCATTTGCTGCTTATTTTGGATCGCTTGAAGTTGCTCGATGGTAATCACTTGAACTTTAGCGCCGACCTCGTTAAATACGCTGATTAAGGCCTGGGCCTCTACATCGGTCACATACGCCTTCAACAGAGACGGCGTTTTGAGTAAAAATTTCGTTTTCTCTAGCGAAGCCAGTCCTAATTTTGCGATGAGACGGATCAATTCCTCTTTTCGTGCGGGGTCGTACTCCCGAAGCAGCAACGCATAGGCAAAGGAGAGGGTGGGCGGGGTATGTCCCTGTTCTTGGGGCTTCTCCTTTCTGTCCCCTCGCTCTTCTACGTCTTTACCCTCTCTACTCTTCGCGTCCATTTGTTCGCCCATCTCTGTGCCGCCGGGCTGCATGCCGGCACTTCTACGTATCTCGGCCTCCACATCCTCCAGCCGTAGGGTTATATTCCCATCTACTAGGGGCGTCGCTTCGCCTGTCTCCGTTTCCGGGCCCTCTAATCGTAGCGTCGTGTCTATACGTGTCCCCGTTCCTTTATCGTCCGACTTCGCGGCCACATCTTCACGTACCTGTGTTTTCGCAGTATCTGGCCTTACGATCGTGTCTCCGGGTTCTGGAGTCTCCACATCCTTTGAGTTCCCGGCTGCATCCCCGTACGCCGGCGCTTTGAGGCTATCTGATCCTGCCCCCACGCCCCTACGGATCGGCGTTCTCCCGTTGTTAGCTTTTTTCTCCGCGTCCTTGACCTGCTCCGCTCCCTTTCCAGAAAGCCATCCTCGCCGTTTAGGAACTGGGCCTGGCGTCTCAGCTTTTTCGGAGGGCTCTGAGGTCTGGGTAAGGCTCAAATTCAAGGTATTCAGAAGGTCTTCCGGCGTTTTTGTTCTGACCGGTGTTCCGCCTAATTCCGATTGAAGCATTCTTTTAGAGTAGGCTTTCCCATAGTTATACCGAATCGTTTTAGAGATCTTTTCCCATGCGACCAGAACGAGCACCAAAAGTTCAAGGAGCCATACCGTCCAGTTTTTCACTTTATCAAATTCCAGAACCTTCTTTTGTTCGTTCCAGGTCGTGAAGCCCGGGTACTCTAAAAAAGTTGCATAAGCATGGTTAGAAGCCATGGCCTTTTCATCGTAGGACGGCAATAGAGAAACGAACCTGGACCCTACCTTTAACCCTTCCTGGATTTTATTTCCTTCCCCCTGAGTGAGGGCCGTTCGAAGGGGATCTACAAAATCTTCCACAAGGTATTGGTACTCTTGCACAACGGTGATAGGTTCCGTCAGGAGGGCGAAATTATTGAGGATTAGAAGCAGGGGGTAGCAGAAGACGCCCAGGAGCACGATCAACAGGAACCCCGTTAAGGGTCTAGAGCACCTTGTAAGCCTCGCCCCGGCGGAAGCGCCCACTCCGATGCACATCCCCATTAAAACGGGATACAAAAACACCAGGTGATATTGATAAAAACTGATGGCCAGATGAGAGAGCAGAACGCCTGCGAGACCCAGAATAAGTCCAAAAAGTAGGATAAAGAAGGCAGCAATAAGCCCGCATTTTGCGATGCTTTGGTCTCGGCCCGCTTGATTTTTTTTATCAGCCATTTCTCCCCCCCATTTTTTAATTAGACCTCATCGTAATGGGATAGTTCCATAGAGAAAGTTGCTCGCCCTTGGGTTAAAGATCTGAGGTCGGTCGTATAGCCAAACATTTGAGATAGAGGCACGCAGGCACGGATGATCTCGAGATCGTCTCGGATTTCAAGCCCCAGAATTTTTCCTTTCCGCATGCTCAGATCTTCCAGGACTTCTCCGGTATAAGCCTTAGGGGTATGGATTTCGACCTTCATAATCGGCTCCAGGAGCACGGGATCCGCCTTTCGACAGGCATCGTTGAAGGCGGTGGCCGCTGCGATTTTGAAAGCCAGTTCGGAGGAATGTTCCACGTGATAGGAGCCTCCCCTGAGGGTTACCTTAACGTCCACGATGGGGTATCCTGCCAGCACCCCGCTTCCCAGCGTATCCCGAATTCCTTCTTCCACAGCGGTAATATATACGGGCAACAGAGCTTCCTCTTTTAAATCGGTTTCAAAGGTAAAGCCTTTCCCCCTTTCGTTGGGTTCCACGCATAGCTCTACGTAAGCGTAATGATCCCTTCCGCCGGTCTGTTTAATAAATTTCCCCTCAACCTCCACTTTCTTCCGGATCGTCTCTTTGAAGGCCACCTGTGGTTTTCCGACCCGGGCTTTGACCTTGTGCTCCCGCAGCAACCGGTCGACCAGAATCTCCAGATGAAGTTCTCCCATTCCCGATATAATCGTTTGACCGGTCTCCTCGTTTTTCTTAACCCGAAAAGTAGGGTCCTCGTTGGCCAGTTTTCGAAGGGCCTCCTCGAGGGTTTCCTGATCCGCTTGCGTTTTAGGCTCGATAGCTACCGAGATGACCGGTTCTGGAAACTCGATAGGTTGCAAGAGAATAGGATGGGCTTCATCGCAGAGCGTATCCCCCGTGGTCGTAGATTTAAGTCCTACGAGGCCAATGATAGTTCCCGGGTAGGCCTCCTCGATCTGGGTAATTTTATCTGCGTGGAGTTGGAGGACCTTGAGAACCCGCTCTTTCTTACCCAGGCGCGGGTTATAGACCATATCCCCTGTGGAAATGACCCCGGAATAAATTCGTGTGTAAAAGAGGGTTGGCCCCTCATAATGGCTCATAACCTTAAATACGAGGGCGGACAATGGCTCTTTGGGATCGGGTTTACGAACTTGCTCCGCCTTTGTGAAGGGGTGAGTTCCCCGCGTGATCGGGACCTGAGCCGGGGAGGGTAAATAATTGATGACAGCATCCAGCAGGGGCTGTATCCCCTTATTTTTAAGGGCTGCTCCACAAAGGACTGGAAAGAGGTTGCCGCTGAGCGTCTCCTTCTGCAAGGAAGCTTTTATTTCCTGAGGGGTGATCGCCACTTCGTTGAGGTATTTATCCAACAGCGCATCATCGGTTTCTGCCAGGGTTTCTATTAAACTCTCTCGATATTTCCTTACTTCTTCCATCTTATCCTCAGGGATTCCAACTTCCGTTATATGGACTCCTAGATCGTCATCGTTCCAGAGGAAACCTTTCATTTCGATGAGGTCAAGAACCCCCCTGAAGTCGCTTTCCCGTCCCCAGGGAAGCTGGATGGGAACTACCCGGGCGTTTAATTTTTCCTTCATACTGTCCACGGCCCTGAAGAAATTCGCTCCCACCCGATCCATCTTATTTACGAAGGCTATCCGGGGGAGGTGATAGTGGTTTGCCTGCCGCCAGACCTTTTCAGATTGAGGCTCTACCCCTTCTACCCCACAAAAGACGGCGATAGCCCCGTCCAGGACCCGTAAAGCCCGCTCGACTTCGATGGTAAAGTCAACGTGGCCGGGGGTGTCGATGATATTAATCTGGTGATCTTTCCAGTTGCAGGTGGTAACTGCGGCTGTGATGGTAATCCCCCGTTCTTGTTCTTGCGGCATCCAGTCCATGGTCGCCGACCCCTCATCGACCTCGCCCATTTTATGGGAGCGACCCGTGTAGTACAAGATTCGCTCGGTGACGGTCGTTTTCCCTGCATCAATATGGGCCATGATGCCGATATTGCGGATTTTATCTATGGATGATTTCATACCTTAGAAAGCAGTAAGCAGAAAGCAACAGGCCATAACCCATTGCCTACGGCTTTCTATACCTTCAGTCCCAAAGGGAATTTACCACCAAATTGATAATAAACTGCTCCAACACCGTGTTAAATTCTTTGGGATATTCTACCATAACCATATGACCGGCTCCCTTAATAATAGAGAGCTGGGAATCCGGGATGTGCTCCTGCAAGTATTTAGAGGTCGCGATGGAAATCAAAGGATCTTCTGTGCCACAAACGACCAGCGTTGGAAGCTGAATCTTCGATAGCAGGGAGGTGACGTTAAATTTTTTGGCCGCCACCACGTCACCCATCATAACGTTCAAGTCATTGGTTACCAGGCGTTCATCGATATCCTTCATCTTTTCTTTAGCTTTGTCCAGGGCGCCGAAGATCGATTCGATGTTATCCTTCATTTTGATGAGCGTCTGGGTGGAAATCTCGAATTTTGCCCCGGTAGCCACGAGGACCAGCGCTTTGAGGGACTCCTGGTGCTTGATGGCGTAATCCAAAGCAATGGCTCCGCCCATGGAATGGCCTATTAAAATGACCTGAGGAAGCCGCATAGCCTCGAAGAATCCCCGCAACAGTTCTGTGTAATCTTGAATGGCCGTCGCCCCTTTCCCGGAAGATCTTCCATGACCCGGCAGCTCCAGGGCAACCACCTGGTAGGAGTCCGAAAAATGTTTAATCTGATACGCCCAGTTATAAATATTTCCACCCAGTCCGTGGAGGAAAAAGAGCGTCTCCCCATGACCTACCTTGTTGGTATTCTCTACCATGATATATCGAACTTTACTCTCTTTAAGGGTTATGTAAGGCATCTTCTTTGGAAGCTTCTCTATTTTACTTGGGCTATGTTAAGGCGTAAAATCCCCGTCTTCCCTTCTCAAGGACCTGATCTTTTCTATTTAAGCTGAAAATTCTTGAATTGTCAACTAGAAAATTTGTAACTACTGAATTTTCAGGATTTTGTACTTTTCTTATTTAAGGGTTCTAAACAGGTTATTGCTCCTCATCCACCGAGCGGTTCTTCGCGTTAGCTCCTGGATCAATTCCTTTTTCGAAGGATATACGTGATCGCCCTCCAGCCAGATAAGTTGCTTGGGCGGGCCGGCTTTTTGGAATAACGCCTGGACGCTATTCAAGGGAATCCTCTCATCTTGTCTGCCGTTGATCATGAGAAGGGGACGGGGGGATATGCGTTCTACATATTCTAAGGGCTCCACCGGTGCTAGAATCAAAGCCCCTAGCCGGCTGAACAACCTTCGGAGAATCCAGTTTTCAGAGCGGAGGTTATGAAACAGCAGTTGTTCCAGGTCGCCTCCCCCGTAGTGAACGGCCAGCGCTTTAACCCTGGAATCTAGAGCGCTGGTCACAACGGCAAACGGGCTTCCAAAACTGATCCCGACCATAACGATCCCCTCCGGGTCCACATCTCCCCGTTGGGAAAGATAGTCAACCATCAGCAACCCGCCGACGACCGTCTCAAAGATGGCCCGACGAAATTTCAGAAGCGTAGCCAGAAGTTGGATCCCTTCCAGGGAGATTTCCCCTTTGTATGGATAATTCATAGCCATGATCACCGTATCGTTGACTTCTTCGACGCCTCCGATCAGATCGACCACCCAAGCTCCCGTCTCCAGACCATCTAAAATAATGACCGCAGGCGCCTGTTTGGCCGGAGGATCCGGCACTTTAACAAACCCTTCCACCGTGAACCCCTGGGAGCTATGAAGTCGAACCTGGTACTTTCTCGGTTCTACCTGCCATTCTTCGACTTGCGTCAGATCTCCCTTCTGGTCTAAAAAAAACCGGCTGTAATCCTGAGCGGCGTAGATTTTCAGGGAGAGGGATAAAAGGGATAAAAAAAGAATAAGCATCGTTAGAGCTGAGTTTCGGGACTCTAAATCCCCTGACCGTTAAAGGGGCGATGAACTGGCCCCTGCCTCGGTCTCATCGGTACGCCCAGGCGATCCTGCCCCAGGGGCAAGCCCCATTGTATTGTCCCCACAGCAAAGAGGGCCAGAAGGCTGAGCGCTAGTTAACTCGATAAGCTTTCAATTTGTCTTTATCGAACTTGATCCCGTGGCCCGGCACTTGAGGAAGTTCAAAAAGGCCCCCCTTGATTTTAAAGGGCTCCTCCAGGACGGGGTCCAACTGGGGGATGTATTCCACATATAAAGCATGGGGGATCGCTGCGGCCAGATGGAAATGGATTTCCATCAGGAAATGGGGGGCTACAGGGAGATTCCAAGCTTCTGCCAGCGCTGCGATTTTCATCCACTCGGTAATCCCTCCCACCCGTCCCACATCGGGCTGTAGGATGCTCACGGCATTTTGTTCTAAATAGGCTTTGAAGGCTTGTTTGGTATAAAGGCTCTCTCCAAGGGCAATGGGCACCGTCAGGTGTGCTTTTAGCACGGCGTGCCCGCGGATATCCTCGTGAGGGAGCGGCTCTTCTAACCAGAAAATGTTGAATTCTTCAAGCTGTTTTCCCCGGCTGATCGCCTCTGTGGAAGTCCACTTTTGATTAACATCGACCATGAGCTTGATAGAATCTCCGATGACCTTACGAACTTCTCCGACCCTTTTGACGTCCTCCCGAGGGTCCTCCTTACCGACCTTCAGTTTGATCCCCGTAAATCCCTCTTCGACGGCTTTCACGGCCTCCTCCTTGATCTCTTCCAGGCTCATATTTAGCCAGCCCCCTTCGGTATTATAAACCGGCAACCGATCTCGATAGCCGCCCAGGAGCTTATAGAGGGGGAGTCCGGCCTTTTTGGCTTTCAGATCCCATAGGGCGATATCCACAGCGGCCATGGCGACCGGAGAAATCCCACCGATCACGGCATGGATCCCCCACCACATTTTCTGCCAGATCCGCTCTACGTTAGCCGGGTCTTCCCCGAGGATTAAAGGAGCCAGATCTTCATCTAGCAGGGTCCTGGCAGCCTTACCTCCCTGTCCTATCGTGTAGGAATAGCCGACCCCAGTCATTCCCTCCTCGGTAGATACTTCGGCAAGGAGGAGCTCCATGGCGCTGAAGGTTTGAATGGCATCCTTCCGGGGACGAAGAGGGGGGATACGATATAGTGCAGCATCTATTCGAGTAATTTTCATAATTAGCGGGGTAACTTAAACCCTGCAGAACGGATCAAGGTCTGCGTTCCCCAGGGCAAAGTTGAAGTCCTGATCCTTATATTTTTAATGACTTTCAAGACCTTATGTCTCATTCCGGGAATTCCCTCGGTAGTTTCACGATGGTAAACCAGAAATTCTCTACAGAATGCACGACCATGATGAATTGATCCAGGTCCACCGGTTTGGTCACATAACAATTCGCATGCAGTTCATAAGCCTTAAAGATATCTCGCTCGGATTCCGAGGAGGTTAGAATCACGACCGGGATAGGTTTTAGGTCCGCATCGCTTTTGATTTCTTCCAGCACCTGACGTCCGTCTTTTTTTGGTAGGTTCAAATCGAGCAGGATGAGGTCAGGACGCTTCGCCTCCGCATATACGCCTTCTCGACGCAAGAAAGCCAGGGCTTCGACGCCGTCCATGACGATACTGAGATTGGTGAGGACTTTACTATCCTTGAGGGCCTCCACCGTCAGGTCGACATCACCGGGGTTATCTTCCACCAACAATACTTCGATAGGTCTACTATCTGCCGGAATCTTCATAGGTTACCTCCTCTCATCCGCAGGGATGGTGAAGTAGAAGATGGAACCTTTGCCAGGTTCGGACTCCACCCAAATGCGTCCGCCGTGGCGTTCCACAATCTTTTTACAGATCGCAAGGCCGATACCCGTTCCCGGGTACTCTGCCCTGGTATGCAGCCGCTTGAATATAATGAAAATCTGTTCGGCGTATTGGGGTTCTATTCCTATACCGTTATCCTGGACCGAAAAAATCCACTCCCCGTCCTGTTGCCGGGCCGAAACATGGATACGAGGGGGGGCGTTACTGCGAAACTTGACCGCGTTACCGATCAAGTTCTGGAATACCATAGTTAGTTGGATCGCATCTGCTCTCACGGTAGGCAAGGGGTCATGGGTAACTGCCGCACCGCTCTCCCGGAGCGTCAGTTCCAGGTTCTTCAGGACGCGGCCTAAGACTGCGTTACAATCGGTTGATTCAAAATCCCTACCCCGGGTTCCCACCCGAGAATAAGCCAGCAAATCATTGATGAGTTCTTGCATTCTCTTCGCTCCATCCACGATGTAACCGATAAAATCATCCGCCTTAGCGTCCAGTTTACCTTTGTACCGGCGTTCTAGAAGTTGTGTATAACTGGCTATCATACGGAGCGGCTCCTGCAGGTCGTGGGAGGAAACATAAGCGAACTGCTCGAGGTCCTTGTTGGAACGTGCTAACTCCTCGGCCCGCTGACGGAGCTCCGCCTCCACCCGCTTGCGTTCTTCCAGCTCCCGCTGAGCGGCGGTGTATAGCTGGGCATTGTCTACGGCCATTGAGGCGAGTTGCGCAAACTGGTTTAACAATACCATCTCGTCTTCTCCGAATGTCCGGTCTTCTTCGAGGTAGGCCAGGCTAATCACCCCTACGACCTCCGAGCCGGATTTGAGCGGCACGCCGATCACGGCATGAACGCGGTCGAGACGGGGGTCCGGGTCACGCCCCTCCCAGGTTCTATAATCTTTCACGATCAAAGGCTCACCCGTTTGCCAGATCTTTCCGGCCAGCGCCTGGTTGCGCGTCAGGCGGTAGCCCACGAACCCGCTAAAAATCCCCACGCCGACCCTGGCGGTGATCTGTTCCCCTCCCGGTTCGACCAGTGAGATAAATCCGTGGGAGGTACCGACCAAGGCGCCGGCGCGGGCGATAATGGCTTCGAGCAAGCTATCTATTTCCAGCCGGTTCATCAACGCCAGGGTGGTTTCGTGCAGGGCGGTCAGGTATTCATTTTGCTGGCGGAGCTTCTCCTCGGCCCGTCGACGCTCGGTTAACTCTTGCTGGGCCGAGGCGTACCACCGGGCATTATCCAGGGCAATCGAAGCCAGCGCAGCGAACCGACTCAAGAGCGCGACCTCATCGCTTCCGAAGGTCCGGCCCTCCTCCAGGTGGCACAACCCTATGACGCCCACCACCTCCGAGCCCAATTTAAGCGGCACCCCAATGGTTGCATGGAAAGCACTGAAGTTAGGGTCTGGCATACGACCCGGCCAGGTGCAATAATCCTCCACGGCCAGGGGTTGCCCGGTCTGCCAGACCTTCCCGGAGACCCCCTGGCCGGGTTTCAGTCGGTAGCCCACATGCGGGCCGTAAGCCCCCACTCCCACTTTCATCATCATCTCCGCCGCTCCCGCCTCCTTAAGATAGATGAACCCATGCAGTGTGCCGACCAGGGCGCCGGCGCGCAGGACCATGGCTTCGAGCAGGTTATCTATCTCCAGCCGGTTCATCAACGCCAGGGTGGTGTCATGGAGGGCATTCAAGTATTCGTTTTGTCGTCGTAGCTTCTCCTCAACCCGCTCCCGTTCGGCGATTTCAGCCTGCAAAGCCTGGTTCGCCTGTGCGAGCTCTGCAGTCCGTTCCCGAACGCGGATTTCTAACTCGTTATACGCCCTTTGCAGGGCCTCTTCCGTCCGTTTCTGATCGGTGATGTCGCTGTTAATCTCGAGGTGTGCTACTGGCCGGCCCTGTTTGTCCAGTTGTAACGCCCAGCGGCTTGCTACGACAAGGCGGGTCCCATCTCGCCGGGTATGCCCCAGCTCGCCTTCCCACTTTCCTGTACGAATGAGTTCCGCTTCGATATCTTCAATCGGCTTTGGAAATCTGGTTTGCAGAAGCGTATAGGAGCTCTTTCCTAGAGCCTCCTCTTTGGTCCAACCGTACATTTTCTCCGCGCCCTGGTTCCAGAAGAGGATCGTGTTGGTTTTCAGGGCACGTACCAGAATGGCATCGTGGGCGAGGTCAAGGAGCCGGGCCTGCTCTTGGAGCGTTTCGGTCTGTTTTTCGAGCTCCGCCGTCCGCTCTCGAATCCGTATTTCCAGCCCCTCACGGGCTTTTTGTAAAGCTTCCTCTGCTTGCTTGCGCTCGGTGATATCCCGGAAGGTCAAAACCACCCCAAGGATTTTGCCTTCTGCATCTCGGATCGGCGCACTGCTGTCCTCGATGGGAATTACTTGCCCACTTTTTGTGACAAGCAGCCTAGGGTTGGCCGGCCCGAGGATGGCGCCTTCCCATAGCACCCGCTTAACCGGGCTTTCTGCCGGCGTACGGGTCCCCTCGTTGATAATGTTGAAGACCTCCTCCAACCCTCGTCCTACGGCTTCTTGCCGGGCCCATCCCGTCAGAGACTCCGCCACGGGGTTCATAAAATGGATCCGTCCCTCCGTATCCGTGGTGATCACCCCATCCCCAATGCTGGACAGGGTCACTTCGACCCTCAGGCGCTGCTGTTGTTCTGACGCTTCGGCGCGCCTGCGGGCCGCGGTCAGCCAGCTAACCCATCCTGCCATGAGAAGGAACAGAACCCATCGTACCAGATCGTTGAGATCGGTAGAGAACGCGTAATACGGCGCCGTAAAGAAGTAG
>Ga0209172_10007583_pt1 | contig 11143 bp, 10 predicted proteins | sample LarsenN4metaG_FD_184113 | JGI IMG/M metagenome (GOLD analysis project Ga0209172, IMG submission 184113) | Hot spring sediment bacterial and archeal communities from British Columbia, Canada, to study Microbial Dark Matter (Phase II) - Larsen... ... | reverse complement strand
CAGCCATTCATCGGGCGTGATAAGCGTGTCGACGGAAAAAGGAACCACCCGCCTGCCTGCCTCTTGCAACGATAGGTCTGCGATATATCTTGGATGTATCGCAAGTCAGGCGAGGAGGAATGTATGACCTGGAACCGGTATGGCCGTGGCAACGGCTGGGAGAAATTCGCCGAAACGATGGCGACGATGGCGATGAACGGAAACATGAATTTCGGCGGGCCGGGCTGGAAGATGCGCGCCCGTTTCGACGAGGATTTCCCGCACGGGCGCGAGGCGGAGGGCGAGGACGGCGAAGGCTTCCGCGGCCCCGGCCGTCGCGGACGCCGCGGCCGGATGTTCGGCCAGGGCGAGCTGCGCCTCGCGCTGCTGGCGCTGATCGCGGAGAATCCCTCGCACGGCTATGAACTGATCAAGGCGATCGAGGAGATGACCGGCGGCGACTATGCCCCGAGCCCCGGCGCGGTCTATCCCACGCTCCAGCTGCTCGAGGACGAAGGCGCGATCGAGGAGGCCGAGGCCGAGGGTGCGAAGAAGCCTTTCGCCGCCACCGCGCAAGGGCGTGAGGAACTGGAAGATCGCAAGGACGAGGTCGAGGCGCTGATGCGGCGGCTGGGTCGCCACGGCGAACGCACCACCACCGTGCGCTCGCACGATCTGTTCCGGGCGATGGGCAATCTCGGCTCGGTGCTCAAGAACCGGGCCCGCGCGGGCAAGCTCGACGAGCGGACCATCAACGAGATCGTCGACATGATCGACGAGATGGCCAAGCGGATCGAGCGGCTGTAACGGCCGGTCTTTGCGAAAAATTGCAATGGCGGCATATCCCTCACCCATTCGGGTCGCGCCGGATGGGGAGGGAGAACCCATGCAACAGGCGATCAATTCGCGCGCCAAAGCGCCGTGGCACCTTTGGGTGGCGGGCATCGTGACGCTGCTGTTCAACGCGATGGGCGTGCTCAGCTACACCATGACCAAGCTCGGCATGCTCGCCGAAATGGGCATGACCCCCGAACAGATCGCCTTCATGGACAGCTATCCCGCCTGGGCCATCGCCTTGTGGGCGCTGGGGGTGTGGGGTGCTTTTGCCGGATCGGTGCTGCTGTTGTTGCGTTCGCGCCTCGCGGTGCCGGCGATGCTGGTCGCGCTGCTGGGGCTGATCGGGACGACGGTCTACAACTACGGCATGGCCGATGTGCCGGCCAGCATGGAGGCTCCGGCGCTCGACGCGGCGATCTGGGTGGTGACGGTGTTCCTGCTGGTCTACGCCCGCAACATGCGGGCGGCGGGGGTGTTGAGGTAACCCGCGTTATGACAACGAAGCAGTAGCGAGAAAACTACGCTGCTTCGGCGGCCTGCAGCGCCTGGCGCGCCTCGACGAGGCGGACATAGGTGTCGGCGACGACCTGGTTGATCGCCTCCCAGCCATATTCGCAGGCGCGCGTCTCGCCCGCCGCGCCATGCGCCGCGCGCAGCGCCGGATCGGTGCAATAGGGCGCGAGCGCCTCGGCGAAGGCGATTGCATCGGCGGCCTTGCTGGTGGGCTCGACCAGCCGTCCCGTCACCCCCTCGGCCACCAGGCTTGCGCTCCCGGTCGCGCCGGCGGCGACCACCGGCAGCCCGCTCGCCATGGCTTCCAATGTGACATTGCCGAAAGTCTCGGTGACGGAAGGGTTGAAGAACACGTCGCCGCTGGCCAGGGCCTGACCCAGCGCCTCGCCGGTCTTGAACCCGGCGAAGATGCCGCCCGGCAGGTTCGCCTCGAACCATCCGCGTGCCGGGCCGTCGCCGATCACCAGCACCTTGTGCGGCACCTGGGCGCGGCGCAGCTGCACGATCGTCTCGGCGAACACGTCGAGGCCCTTTTCCATCACCAGCCGTCCGAGGAACACGATCGCCACATCGTCATCGGCAAGCCCGATCGAGCGCCGCCATTCAGGATCGCGCCGCGCCGAGGAGAAGATTGTCCGGTCGACCCCACGGCTCCACAGGCCGATGTCGTCGTGCATCTCCATCGCCAGCAATTCGTCGATCATCGACTGCGAAGGCGCCACCAGCGCATCGCAGCGGTTGTAGAAGCGCCGCAGCACCCGGATGATCAGCGGCTCGAGAAAGGCCATCTTGTAGTAGCGCGGATAGGTCTCGAAGCGGGTGTGGACCGAGGCGAGGACCGGGATGTCGTTCTCCTGCGCCCAGCGCAGCGCCGCGTGCCCGGCGGGATCGGGCGAGGAGAGATGGACAATGTTGGGCCGGAATTTCTCCAGATCGCGCTTCACCGCGCTGCCGAGTCCGGTGGGCAGGCGATACTCGCCGCGGCCCTTCACCGGCATCGGCACATTGGGCAGGCCGACGAGATCGCCGGTCGGGGGAAAATCGGGATTGGCGACCTTGGGCGAATAGACGCGCACGCTGGCCCCTTTGGCCAGCAGCGAGCCGACCAGACGATTGAGGGCCTGGTTGGCACCGTCGCGGGTGTAGTTGTAGTTGCCGCTGAACAGGGCAATGCGGAGGTCGGAAATGTTCATGGAACGGCCCGTTTAGGCGAGCCACGCGCAATTGGCGAGAGGGTGTTGTCGGTTCCTGCCAAGAGCGACATGACCGGATTGTGCGCCGCGGCCTTTCTGCATTGACTCCGCGCGTGCGGCCACTAGAGCGGCCGACGGGCCACGCGGTCCCAACGCCGCGCGTGCTCTCTGCAAGGAGAGAATACATGACTGAATTTGTTCGCGGGCTCTTGCACGAGCCTAGCCTGAAGCCTGAGCGCCCCTTTTTTTCCTCGGGCCCCACGGCGAAGTTCCCCGGCTGGTCGCTGGACAAGCTCAAGACCGAATCGCTTGGCCGCTCGCACCGTTCGAGCCTCGGCAAGGCGCGGCTGAAATACGCGATCGACCTCTCCCGCGAACTGCTCGGCATCCCCGACGATTATCTCGTCGGCATCATGCCCGCCTCGGATACCGGAGCGGTCGAGGCGGCGATGTGGGCGATGCTCGATCCGGCGCGGCCCGTCACGGTCGCCGCGTGGGAGAGCTTCGGCAATATCTGGATCCAGGACGCGGTGAAGCAGCTGAAGCTGCCCAACCTGCAAGTCCTCACCGCCGATTATGGCGAGATCCCCGATCTCACCACCATCCCGCAGCGCAACGATGTCGTCTTCACCTGGAACGGCACCACCTCCGGCGCGAAGATTCCGGACACCGACTGGCTCGAGCCGGGCCGCGAGGGCGTGGTGATCAACGATGCCACCAGCGCGATCTTCGCGCAGGAGATGGACTGGCCCAAGCTCGATGCCACCACCTATTCGTGGCAGAAGGTGATGGGCTCGGAAGCCCAGCACGGCATGCTGATCCTCAGTCCCAAGGCAGTCGCGCGGATCGAAAGCTACGATCCGCCCTGGCCGATGCCCAAGCTGTTCCGGATGAAGAAGGGCGACAAGATCAACGCCGGCATCTTCGCGGGCGAGACGATCAACACCCCTTCGATGCTGGCGACCGAGGATTACATCGCCGCGCTCGAATGGGCAAAGAGCATCGGCGGGCGCAAGGCGCTGGTCGAACGCGCCAATGCGAATGCGCAGATCGTCAAGGACTGGATCGAGGCCACCCCGTGGCTGCGCAACATGGCGTCCAACCCTGCGCAGCAGACCAATACCGGCGTGTGCATGGTGTTTCAGGGCGAGTGGTACGAAAGCCTCTCGGCCGAAGACCAGGCAGCGGTGCCCAAGAAGATCGTCAAGCTGCTCGAGGAACGCAACGTCGGCTACGACTTCAACGGCTATCGCGACGCGCCGCCGTCCCTGCGGATCTGGTGCGGTTCGACCGTCGAGCAGGAGGACCTGAAGCGCCTGCTGCCGTGGATCGAATGGGCCTACGAGAAGGTCAAGAACGGCTGAGGCCGTCGATTTCGCGTCGCCCCGGCCACCGCGCCGGGGCGCCTCTCCCCATGTTCCCATGCGCGATCCCAGCGCGATCCCGGGTCAGACCCGGGATGACAAGTGGAAGGTAATTCCCATGACCAAGCCCAAAGTCCTCATTTCCGACAAGATGGACCCCAACGCCGCGCGCATCTTTCAGGAGCGCGGCTGCGATGTCGACGTGATCACCGGCGAAACCCCCGAACAGCTGATCGCCCGCATCGGCGATTATCACGGCCTCGCCATCCGTTCCTCGACCAAGGTGACGAGGGCGGTGCTCGACGCCGCCACCAACCTCAAGGTCATCGGTCGCGCCGGCATCGGCGTCGACAACGTCGATATTCCCTACGCCTCCTCGAAGGGCGTGGTGGTGATGAACACCCCCTTCGGCAATTCGATCACCACCGCCGAACACGCGATCGCGCTGATGTTCGCGCTGGCCCGCCAGATCCCCGAAGCCAATGCCCAGACCCAGGCCGGCCAATGGCCCAAGAGCGGCTTCATGGGCGTGGAAGTCACCGGCAAGACATTGGGCCTTATCGGGGCGGGCAATATCGGTTCGATCGTCGCGTCGCGTGCGCTTGGCCTCAGGATGAAGGTGATCGCCTATGATCCCTTCCTCACCGAGGACCGCGCGGTCGAACTCGGGGTCGAGAAGGTCGATCTCGACACGCTGCTCGCGCGCGCCGATTTCGTCACGCTGCACACACCGCTGACCGAGGAAACCCGCAACATCCTCAGCCGCGAACGGCTCGAGGGAGCGAAGAAGGGCATCCGCATCATCAACTGCGCGCGCGGCGGGCTGATCGACGAGGCGGCGCTCAAGGACTGCCTTGACAGCGGGCAGGTCGCCGGTGCCGCGCTCGACGTATTCGAGACCGAGCCGCCGGCCGCCGATCACCCGCTGTTCGGCACGCCCAACTTCATCTGCACCCCGCACCTCGGCGCCTCCACCACCGAAGCGCAGGTCAATGTCGCGCTGCAGGTGGCCGAACAGCTCGCCGATTACCTCGTCAACGGCGGGGTCACCAACGCCCTCAACGTTCCCTCGCTGAGCGCCGAGGAAGCCCCGAAATTGAAGCCCTACATGGCGCTGGCCGAGAAGCTCGGCAGCCTCGTGGGCCAGCTTGCCCACGGCAATCTCACCCACATCAGCATCGAGCGCGAGGGCGCGGTCGCCGAACTCAACGGCAAGCCGATCACCGCGGCGGTGCTGGCGGGCTTCATGCGGCGCTATTCGGACACGGTGAACATGGTCAACGCCCCGTTCCTCGCCAAGGAGCGCGGGCTCGACGTGAGCGAGATCCGCCACGAGCGCGAGGGTGCGTTCAACACGCTGGTGCGGGTGACGGTGGAAACCGCGCAGGGGCCGCGCTCGGTCGCCGGCACGCTGTTCGGCACCGAAGCGCCGCGCCTGGTCGAGATCTTCGGTATCGGGATCGAAGCGGAGCTCTCCGGGCACATGCTCTACATCGTCAACGACGACAAGCCGGGCTTCATCGGCCGCATCGGGACGCTGCTGGGCAATCACGGGATCAACATCGGCACCTTCAACCTCGGCCGCCGCGAAGCGGGCGGGGAAGCGGTGCTGCTGCTGAGCCTCGACGATGCGCTCACCCCCGAAGTGGTCGCCGAGGCCGAAAAGGTCGAAGGCGTGAAGCTGGTCAAGGCGCTGGCGTTCTGATCGGACAAGCCCACCCCCTACCCCTCCCGCCAGCGGGAGGGGAGGATCAGCCGTTCTCGTTCCCCTCCCGCTGGCGGGAGGGGTTAGGGGTGGGAATGAGCAAGGTGCTTCACCCCGCGCTCATCGCGAGCTAAGCGCAAGTGAACATGACCCAACCCAACGATCTCCTCCCCGAAGGCCTCGAAGACCGCCTGCCGCAAGAAGCGGCGCGGATCACCGCCGCGATGCACGCCTGCCTCGATGTGCTCGATGGCCACGGCTATGATCGGGTGCGCCCGCCGCTGCTCGAGTTCGAGGCCTCGCTCGCCGGGCGGATGGCCGGGGCGATGCTGGGCGAGGGGCGGGCGATGTTCCGCTTCGTCGATCCGGCGTCCTTGCGCACGCTGGCGCTGCGCAGCGACATGACCCCGCAGGTCGGGCGGATCGCCGCCACCAGCCTCAAGGACGCGGCCCGTCCGCTGCGCCTTGCCTATTGCGGCGATACGGTGGTGATGAAGGCCAGCCAGCTCGATCCCGCGCGCGAGCGGCTGCAACTGGGCGCCGAGCTGATCGGCTCGGACAGTGTGGCGGCAGCGAGCGAGGCGGTGATGCTGGCGGTCGAGGCGCTGAAGGCCGCGGGCCTCGCCGGCATTTCGGTCGATTTCACCCTGCCCGATCTGGTCGACACGCTGGCGGCCAAGGCCTTCCCGCTGGCGCCCGATCAGATCGAGGCGGTGCGGCGCGAACTCGATACCAAGGACGCCGGCGGGCTCAAGGCGGCAGGCGGCGCGGCCTATCTGCCGCTGCTTTATGCTACCGGGCCGTTCGCCGAGGCGCTGGCGGCGATGCGGGCGATCGATGCGGGCGGGGCGCTGAAATCGCGGCTCGACGCGCTCGAACAGATTGCTGCCGGGGTGGGCGATGCGGCGCGCATCACCCTCGATCCGACCGAGCGGCACGGGTTCGAATACCAGTCATGGTTCGGCTTCACATTATATGCCGAGGGCCTGCGCCGCGCGGTGGGGCGGGGCGGCACCTACCGGATCGCCGGGACCGATGAGCCTGCGACCGGCTTCACCCTCTATGTCGACCGGTTGGCCGAAGCGGCCACGATCGAGCGGGCACCGCGCTGGACGGTCTATCTCGCCGCCGGGCACGACCGCGAACAGGCCCGCAGCCTACGCGCCCAGGGGCACCGCGTGATCGCGCAGATCGGTGCCGAGGAAAGCCCGCAGGCGCTGGGCTGCACCCATGTCCTCGAGGGCGACCGGCTCGCGCCGCTCTAGCCGAACACCTGCTTGAGGAAGGCGTCGACCGCCTGGGTCTGCGCCGCGCCTGCCTCGGAGCCGAGTTCGCGGTTCATCCGGCCGTGATCGGTGCCGGTGATCGCCACCGCCTGCGCTTCGGCCCCGGCCTTCTTCAGCGCCGCGGTCAGCGCCTCCGACTGGGCTTTGGACGCGGCGCGCTCGGCAACGTAGAGCGCGAGCCAATGCGGCGCATCCTTGCCGCCGACATGGGTGATCGGGGAAAGCGCCTTTTGCCGCGCCGGATCGGTGCCGAAGGCGGCCTCGTACACTTCGGGCAGTTCGTTGTCGCGCCGGGCCGTCTGCGCGGCGACATCATAGCCCGCTCCGTCGAGCAGCACGACGCCCTTGATCGCGCCGAAGGCCTCGCCGGCATATTGCGGATCGGTCGCCACCAGCGCGGCCAGATGTGCGCCCGCGCTGTGGCCCATCAGCACGATCCGGTCAGGATCGAACCCGCCCGCTTCGGCCTGCGCGCGCAGCGCCTTGATCGCCGCTCCGATATCGGCCGCCTGCTGCTCCACCGGCGCATCGGGGAGCAGCCGGTATCCGGCCGAGGCAAAGACATAGCCGGCATCCTTGAAGTGCTGCGGCTTGGCCTGCACCAGGCCGCGGTTGCCCATCCGCCAGCCGCCGCCGTGGATGAACATCACCAGCGGGGCATCCCCCACCGCATCTTCGGGCGTGTAGACATCGACCTGCTGGCGCGGATCCTGGCCGTAGATCACCGCGCTGCTGATCTTGGCGCTGGCATATTGCCCCGCGCCCGCGCCCGCGCCCAAGCCAGCGCCGCGCCGGCCGGCGCCTTCCCCGGTGCCGCGGCGCTGCTGCATCCGTTCGCGCAATTGCGCCGCGCAACCTTCCGACAGCTCGGCATATTTCTCGCGCAGGCAGGTGCGGATCTGGGTGCGATCGCTGCCGCACAGTTTCATGATCTCCTCGCGGCATTCGGCCGGCAACTGGGCTTGCCCGCGTTGCTGGGCAAGGATCGGGGCGGCAAGGCAGGCGGCGCCAGCAGCGGCGAGCAGGACTTTGGCAGCGGTGTTCATGCGAGATCCTCTTTCACTCATTATGCTCCGCCTCAACGTGCGAGGCTCGCCAACCCTTCGCGGCGCGCTTGCCTCTCCCGCGTCAAACGCCTAGGCCCCCGCGCGGTTTTCTCACCCCGGATAAGGATAGCAATGGCCAACGTCACCGTGATCGGCGCCCAGTGGGGCGATGAGGGCAAGGGCAAGATCGTCGATTGGCTCGCCAGCCGCGCCGATGCGGTGGTGCGCTTTCAGGGCGGCCACAATGCCGGCCATACCCTCGTGATCGACGGCAAGACCTACAAGCTCAGCCTGCTGCCCTCCGGCATCGTGTCGGGCACGCTGTCGGTAATCGGCAACGGCGTGGTGCTCGATCCCTGGGCTCTGCGCGACGAAGTGGCGAAGGTGGAGGGGCAGGGGGTCTCGATCACCGACGACAATCTCGCCATCGCCGACAATTGCCCGCTGATCCTGCCGCTCCACCGCGATCTCGACGCCCTGCGCGAAACGGCGGCGGGCAAGGGCAAGATCGGCACGACGGGGCGCGGGATCGGCCCTGCCTACGAAGACAAGGTCGGCCGCCGGGCGATCCGGGTGTGCGATCTGGCGCATCTCGATACGCTCGAGCCGCAGCTCGATCGCCTCTGCGCCCACCACGACGCGCTGCGCGCCGGGTTTGGCCAGCCCCCGGTCGATCGCGCCGCGCTGCTCGAGGAATTGCGCGAAATCGCACCTTTCGTGCTGCGCTTTGCCCAGCCGGTGTGGAAGCGCCTCAAGAAAGTCCGCCGCGCCGGGGCCAAGATCCTGTTCGAGGGCGCACAGGGGGTGCTGCTCGATGTCGATCACGGCACCTATCCTTTCGTCACCTCGTCGAACACCGTCAGCGGCACCGCCGCCTCGGGCAGCGGCCTCGGCCCCAATTCGACCGGCTTCGTGCTCGGGATCGTCAAGGCCTACACCACCCGCGTCGGCAGCGGGCCGTTCCCCACGGAACTCGAGGACGAAATCGGCCAGCGCCTCGGCGAGCGGGGGCACGAATTCGGCACCGTCACCGGGCGCAAGCGCCGCGTCGGCTGGTTCGATGCGGTGCTGGTGCGCCAGTCCTGCGCGATCAGCGGCGTCACCGGCATCGCGCTGACCAAGATCGACGTGCTCGACGGGCTGGACAAGGTCGCGATCTGCACCGGATACCGCCTGCGCGGCAAGGTCTATGACTACCTCCCCAGCCACGCCGCCGATCAGGCCGCCTGCGAGCCGATCTACGAGGAAATGCCCGGCTGGCACGAAAGCACCGCGGGCGCGCGCTCTTATGCCGATCTGCCCGCCAATGCGATCAAGTATATCCAGCGCATCCAGGAGCTGATCGAATGCCCGGTCGCGCTGGTCTCGACCTCGCCCGAGCGCGACGACACCATCCTGATGCGCGATCCTTTCGTCGACTAGGCCGTTTGTGGATTGATGGGGATGTGCGGGAGGGGTTATTCTCCCGCCCGTGAAACCTTTTGCTGTCCTGTCGTTGCTGGCGCTGGCGGCCTGCACCAACCCGCCGCCCAAGGTAGCCGAAGCGCCTTCGTCCCAGCCCCCGCTCGCGCGTGAGGCGAAGCGGATCGTCCCCGAGCGGCGCTTTGCCCAGGTCGACTACCTCATCGTCGACAAGTCCGAACGGCTGATGGTCGCCTACGCCGCGGGCCAGCCGGTCAAGGCCTGGCGGGGCCTGCAATTCGGCGACCAGCCGGAGGGCCACAAGCGGTTCGAGGGCGACGAACGCACGCCCGAGGGGCGCTACGTGATCGCGGGCCGCAATGCCGGCAGCGCCTATCACCTGAGCCTGAAAGTCTCCTACCCCAACGCGCAGGACCGCGCCTATGCGGCGCAACATGGCCGTTCGCCGGGAGGCGACATCTTCATCCACGGCCAGCCCAATGCACTGCCCTTCGGGCGCCTGCCGGGCGACTGGACCGACGGCTGCATCGCCCTGTCCAACGCGGAAATCGAGGAGCTGTGGCGGATTGTGCCCGATGGGACAGTGATCGAGATCCGGCCCTGAGCGCGGTGCAACCCACTGCTGCTACGCAGATTTACTTGACCTGATCTTCTTTTGTTCTATTCTCGTTCCAACGTTGTTGGAGTCGAGTCGATGCTGAGCCATTCTTCCGATCAGGCCGATTTTTCCTACGACATCGCGCGCGACGGGGCGGGCCTGCCCGCGCGGGTGGCGATCTATGGCGAGAGCGCGGGTTTGCGTGACGAGATTGCCGGCGATCTCGGCGGGGCGGGGTTCCGCACCATCGATGGCGGCAGCATCGCCGCGCTGATCGAAGGACCGATCGCGCTGCTGGGCGATGTGGTGTTGGTCGATTGCCCGGTGAACGGTACGCGCGGGCTCGATGCCCTGATGCTGGCGGGGCTGGCGCGGCTCGACATGCGGGTGGCGCGCGCGGGGGCGAAGCTGATCGTTTCGACATCGATGGCCGGGCTCGATGATGTCTTCGCGGTGCTCGATCAGTCGGCACCGCAAATTCTCGTCGCGCCCAGCCGGGCCGAACGCGTGGTCGCGGTCGGGCGGGTGATGGGCGAGGCGGGGGCGGCGCGGGTGCGCGAGATGGCCGAGGAGGACCGGCTGGCGCTGCTGCGGCTCGCCCAGCAGGTCGAGGCCATCGCCCAATCGCTCGATCGGATCTCGCAGCCCCAGCCGCAAGCAGGCGCGGGCGGCGCGACCTCGCTGAGCGAATTCAAGCGTGAATATCGCGGCGCCGAACAGGTGCCGAACGGGTTCGGCGGAGCCACTCCGGCCGCGCTTCCCGATCCGCGCATGGTGCGGCAGATCATCGCCAATCGCCAGGCGCGCGGGCGCTTCTTCGATCCGGCGCTGTTCGGCGATCCGGCGTGGGACATGCTGCTCGATCTCACCGCCGCGCATGGTGAAGGCGCGCGGGTTTCGGTCACCTCGCTGTGCATCGCCGCCGGCGTACCGGCCACCACCGCGCTGCGCTGGCTCACGCAGATGGTGGAAAGCGGAATCTTCGTGCGAGTGCCTGATCCGGACGATCGGCGCCGCGCCTTCATCGCGCTGAGCGATCGCGCGCTGACGGCGATGGCGGGCTACTTTGCCAGCCTGCGCTCGCCGCTGACTCTGGCGGCCTAGGCGGGCCGGTAGCGCAGCAGCAGGGCGAGGCCCGAGGTTTCGGGCACAAATTCCGGCTCGGACCCGTCCCACGCCCGCCGCGCCGCATCGGCCCGC
>Ga0209172_10007582_pt1 | contig 11144 bp, 9 predicted proteins | sample LarsenN4metaG_FD_184113 | JGI IMG/M metagenome (GOLD analysis project Ga0209172, IMG submission 184113) | Hot spring sediment bacterial and archeal communities from British Columbia, Canada, to study Microbial Dark Matter (Phase II) - Larsen... ... | reverse complement strand
TGCAGGCGATCACGCACAAGCGGACCGTGCAGATGCGCTACTACTCCGCCTCGCGGAACGTCAACACCCGGCGCGAGGTGGACCCGTACTGCCTCCGCTACGTGGACGGCGCGTTGTACCTGATCGGCTATTGCCATTGGCGCAAGGACGTCCGCATGTTCGCGGTCGAGCGCATCCGGTCGCTCACCCCGACCGATCATCCGTACCAGATGCCGCTGCACTTCGACGTGGACGCCTATGTCCAGGACGCCCTCGTCGTCATGCGCGGCAAGCGCATCGAGGTGGAGCTGGAGTTCGACAAGGCCACGACGGCGTGGGTCAAAGACCGCGAGTGGCACCCGAGCCAGCGGACCACGCTCCGCAGAGACGGCCGGCTGCGGATGTACCTCACTGTGGCCGATTCGCGCGAGTTGCTCGGCTGGATCCTGAGCTTCGGCGCCGGTGTGCGGGTGATACAGCCTGATGGATTACGCGCCGCGGTTGCGGAAGAGGCCCGGCGGATTATCGGCAGGGCTTGACCTGGCGACCGGGGGACACCTCGCGACGATCAGGCCGCCTCGGGCGAATAGAGATGGAGTCCTGGAATCTTCTTGAAGTGGAAATCGAGGCTATACACTCGGGAGTCCTGTTCGATGGCGAGGGCGGCGATCAGAAGGTCTGAGAGCGGCAAGGTCACGCCCCGTCGGAGCAGAGTTCGGACAGGTCCCCGGCCTTCATCCAGGTGGATTGGGTAACTTCAAAGTATGGCAGGGCCAGCAGCGACTCAGAGACCGCGTCTCGTTCGGACGGCGTGCGGCATCCCTGGAGCAGTTCGGCCAGGACCACCCCGACGAGCGCGACCTCGTCGGCGTCGATCAGCAGATCAAGCGCCTCTTTCTGGGGGGAATCCGGGCGATTGAAGAACTTAATCCAGACCGAGGTGTCAGCGATGACCATGCCGGCGCCGTCTCAGGGTGGCCTGATGGCGGAGTTCGACCTGTTCCAACTTCTTCCAGTCCAACTCCAGACGGACCTTCCCGCTCAAGGATTTGAGCTTCTCCAGCTTCTTCCTGCGGATCAGCTCCGCCGCGGCCTGGTGAATGGCGTCCGTCTTGGTCCTGGCGGCCGTGACTTTCATAAGCTCCTCGATCAGTTCTTGGTCGAGATCGAGCGTGGTGCGCATGACGGATCTCCGTTCGAATGTGCCTGCATCATATGCATGCCCTATGCATATGTCAAGGATCGTAGAAGTGACCTTGGATGTCCGACGCCAACAGGTGAGACCGGACGTGCGGCGCCCAAGAGTGGAGCCGCTTCGCTAACTTCGCGCCGCCGCGAAGAGAGGGGACTCTAGTGACCCCGGATGTCACGCGGGAGTGGTAGCGTGCAGGGGACTGGCTTTACGTCTGCGCTGGCCGCGGCGAGCGCAGTCGAGCCGTGCCTGTCCCGTTCTCGGGGGCCTGGCTCGCAGTCCTCGGCGTGCCTGTCCCCCTTGCGTGCCCGCAAGGAGGTGGCCATGCTGTCCAGAATAACTCTCATGCTGATGCTCGTGATCTGCTGTCCCCTGACCGTCCATGCCGAGAACCTCGGCACCCTGAGCGCGAATCCCTTCGATTCCGACTCAACCTCCAATCCGTTCGGCAAAGGCAGCCCGTTCGCGCCGGACGGACTGAACAACCCGTACAGCCCTTACGGGAGTGCGTTCAGCAACCGGTCCTCGACCAATCCCTACGCGACCGATGCGCCACGGCTCTACGACCAGCAGGGGAATTACCGCGGCAAGCTCAGCGCCAACCCGTTCGATCCGGACTCGACGAATAACCCCTTCGGCCGCTACGGCTCGCCGTTCTCGCCCGATTCGATCAACAATCCGTTCGGTGCGGGCAATCCCTTTGCGCCGGATTCGCCGCGCAATCCGTTCGGCCGCGGTTGGCGGATCGAAGGGAAATGAACGGCTGTCTTTCCGAGCCTCTGGCGTCGCACACGCAGATGGTCTAAGCTTTCGCGGGCCCCTGGTGAAGCGACGAGCCTCGGTGAGGAAGCGCGTGGGCGAAGAGCTGGAGGTTCTCAAGGCGGTCACGGGGAGGCTTGACGCCGCCGGCATCCCGTACATGGTCACTGGCTCCATCGCAGTCAATTTCTATGCGGTGCCCCGGATGACTCGGGATATCGACATCGTCGTGGAACTCTCCGAGCAGGACGCCCCACGGATCGTCCGCCTATTTCAGGACGACTTCTACGTGGACGACGAGATGGTCCGGCGCGCCATTGCGGAGCGCGGGATGTTCAACCTCATTCACACCGGCTTTGTGATCAAGGTGGACCTCGTGGTCAGAAAGGACACGGAGTACCGGCGTCTGGAATTCTCCAGACGGCGAACCGTCTCCGTGGAGGGCCATCCGTTCTCCATGGTGTCGCCCGAGGACTTGATCCTGTCCAAGCTCGTGTGGGCCAAGGAGAGTCGACCCGAGGTCCAACTGAGCGACGTACGAAATCTCCTCGCGTCGGGGGAGAAGATGGATCGGGAGTACCTGTCCCTGTGGGCCGAACGGCTGAGCGTGGGAGGGCTGTACGGGGAGGTCGCTCCGTGAACGACACCGCTCCTGTGATCGAACAGCGGTATCGAGCGCTGCTGTTGGCGCGGTCCGGGGAGGAACGCCTGAAGATGGGGTGCTCCATGCACGCGGCGGCTCAAGCCCTGGTGCGCGCGTCGGTGCTGGAGCAAAACCCGCGGGCGTCGGTCGCGGCGATCAGACGCGCGCTGTTCCTCCGGTTCTACGGCCGCGACTTCGATCCCACGACGCGAGAAGCGATTCTTGCCGCGCTGGAGCAGGATGGGAGCGTACCGCGGATGTGACCCCGGATGTCACAGACTGGCCGAGCACCCAAAGCGCCTAGTTGCGCGAAAGCACACGATTCCGTACGGGATTTGCGACAACGAGAATTTTCCACGCGAGTTGACCTGCCATGTCCACCGATCGACGTAGAATCGCACGCTGAGCCATAGATCAAAGAAGGCGGACACTGTGATGAGCGCTGAGCAAGAATTCGCCGCCTGGTTTCAGAGCGCCACCGGCCACGAGCCCTACCCGTTCCAGATCCGCTTCGCGTGCGAGCCCGTCTTGTTTCAACACCCCTCTCCCCTTGCGGGAGAGGGTGGGGGTGAGGGGGGCGTGAGCGGTGAAGGGCCTCATCATGATCCCTCTCCCCCGGCGGGAGAGGGCAAGAGTGAGGGGCTCTTGGTGGACGTGCCGACGGGCCTGGGCAAGACCGCGATGGCGGTGCTGGGGTGGCTGTGGCGGAGGCGGTGCCATCCTGACGAGGCAGTGCGCAAGGCCACGCCGCGCCGGCTGGTGTACTGCTTGCCGATGCGGGTGCTGGTGGAACAGACGCGAGACAATGCTGTGCGCTGGTTGCATAACATCGAGGTACTTGCCGGCACGGCAGAGTTTGAAGAAAAGAACGGTGGCAAGAGGCTACGCTCCTACAGGTTGGACACGGTAGCTTCCAACGGCCCCAACAAGGTTGCCGTGTATGTCCTCATGGGTGGTGAGGAGGAAGAAGAGTGGGACCTCTATCCCGAACGCGACCAAATCCTTATCGGCACACAAGACATGCTGCTCTCGCGGGCGCTCAATCGCGGGTATGCCGCCACCCGGTCCCGCTGGCCCATTCAGTTCGGCCTGCTCAACACGGACTGCCTGTGGGTCTACGACGAGATCCAGTTGATGGGCGCGGGGCTGGCGACCACGGCCCAGCTTCAAGCGTTCCGCCGTCTCCTTCCCAACAAAGACGGAGAGAAAGCCAGGAACAGCCACGGCTGCCGCAGCGTGTGGATGTCCGCGACGACGCGCAAGGATTGGCTTAAGACTGTGGACTTTGCGGCGTTTCTCGATGGGGCGCCGGATCTCGCGTTCGACTTCGAGAAAGAGATCAAGGCGGGCGGACTGGATGAGAAGGCGCGCACAACTTTGGAGGATCGCTGGAAGGCCAAGAAGTCACTGATGAAGGCTGAGGTAGCGATGGGCGATCAGGCCGGGCTGGCTCAAGAAGTGGGCAAAGCGCACAAGCCAAGCACAAGGACGATCGTCATCGTCAACACGGTCAAACGGGCATGCGCGCTGTTCGAAGCGCTGAACAACGCCGCAGACGGCCACCCAAACACCTCCAAACCCAGAATAGTCCTGCTGCACTCGCGCTTCAGGCCTGGCGACCGCCTGAAGGCGATGGAAGATGCGCTCGCCGATCTACCGGCTGACGGTACCATCGTCGTCAGCACGCAGGTCATCGAGGCCGGAGTGGATGTCAGCGCCACGACGCTGTTCACGGAGCTCGCGCCCTGGGCATCACTCGTGCAGCGGTTCGGCAGGTGCAACCGTCGGGGCGAGGACAACGACAATGCTGCGGTCCACTGGATTGCCATGCCGGCCAAGGATGCAGACGCCGAAAGTGTCGCCGCTCCCTATGAACTTGACGACCTTAATGATGCAGCGGAACAGTTGGAAAAGCTTACCGATGTTGGCCTGAAGTCCCTCCCCGACGTTCCCCTACGCTTCGAGCACGGTCACGTGATCCGCCGCAAGGATTTGATCGAGCTTTTCGACACCACGCCGGATTTGGCAGGAAATGACATCGACATTGACCGTTTTGTCCGCGATGTCGAAGAGAGTGATGTGCGCGTATTTTGGCGGGACTGTGGGGAGACGCCAAATGAGACTAATTGGAAGAAAGCCGAGTCCGCGCCACGACACGAAGAGCTGTGCCCGGCCCCGGTCGGAGAGTTCCGGGAGTTTGCAAAAAAACACGGGGGCAAAGTCTGGCGATGGAGCTTCTTGGACAAGAAATGGGAGAAGGCGGACGCGGGCAAGATCGTGCCGGGGCAGGTCTTTCTTGTCCACGCCAGCGCAGGCGGCTATTCAGTCGAGCTGGGATGGGAGCCGGACAGCCATGACTCAGTCAACCCGATTCTTCTACCAGGAGGAATGCAAGGCGATGCTCCAGACGCTAACGAGGATGAACGGCTGTCGCGCATCGGCGTCTGGCAAACCATTGCTCAGCATACGGACGAACTATGCGGACAGATTGATCGCGTCATTGATGCCTTGCCCCTGAGTCACGATGAGGCCGAGGCGATCCGCCTCGCCGCTCGTTGGCATGACCGAGGAAAAGCTCACGAGATTTTCCAACGTGCGTTACCCGATGCCGCCCCCCATCCGAATAAATTCTGGGCCAAGGCGATCCAGAAGGATTGGAAACGTTACGAGCGCCCGCACTTTCGGCATGAGCTCGCCTCGGCCCTCTCGGTGCTCGACCCGCGGAACGACAAAATTCCGAATGACCGTCGCGATCTCGTCGCGTACCTCGTCGCCGCGCATCACGGCAAGGTGCGTCTCTCCATCCGTTCCCTGCCGAATGAATTATCTCCTAACGGCAACCGCCGTTTTGCGAGAGGCATCTGGGATGGTGACGAGCTGCCAGAAACCGATCTCGGCAGTGGCGTGACCGCACCAGCCGGCAAGCTCTCGCTGGAACCGATGGAACTGGGCCTGTGCGAGCAGGAGCCGTTCCAAGGGCAACCCTCGTGGGCCGAGCGCATGCTCGGTCTGCGCGATATCCTTGGCCCATTCCGATTGGCCTATCTTGAGGCAATCCTTCGGGCAGCAGACATGCGCGCCAGCAAGAAGGCGACCGAAGAATCGGCGTTGGACGGCGAACAGGGAGGGCGGGATGGCAGTGACGCGCGTAAGTAAACGGGGCGCAATTGAAGCGACCGAGGGGATCGAGCGCCGCATCCGGACGATCCGCGGGACCAGGGTTATGACCGATTCGGACTTGGCTGAATTGTATGGGGTGCCGGTCAAGCGCCTGAACGAGCAGGTGAAGCGTAATCCCAAGCGATTTCCCCCGGATCTCGCGTTTCAATTGACCCGGGAGGAGTACGCCTCTTTAAGGTCGCATTTTGCGACCTTAGTCCAGGGGCGCGGTCGGCACCGCAAATACCTTCCGTGGGTCTGTACCGAGCACGGTGCCATTATGGCTGCCAATGTGCTCAATAGCCCGCGCGCCGTCCACATGAGCGTGCTCGTGGTCCGCGCCTTCGTGCGCATGCGGCAGGTGTTGGTCACCCGCACCGACATGGAAAAACGCCTGGCGGAGATCGAGAAAACACTCATCGGCCACGATGCCGCGCTGCGCGATCTCTATGAGAAGATCCGGCCGCTCCTGCTTCCCGCTCCGGCCGCGCCACACCCCCGCATCGGCTTTCGCGGAGGTGAGCCATGACGGATGTCCGACACGATCTCGAACTCGCCGGTTGCACCCCCGAGCCGCTGATGGCCTATCTGAAGGCCTTGGGAATTCTGCGTTTGGTCAGCGAGCAGAAGGATAAGAACGCTCGTGGCTGGTGGAAGAACGACGTGTTCTGGCTGCGGGCGCCGGAATTGTTCAAAGACGCGGTCACCGAGGACGCTAGACGGGACGCGCTGGTGAAGTTTTTCTTGGAGGAATACCAGCCGACGCCGATCGTGGCGCCGTGGGGGGCGCGGTCTGGTTTTTTCCCCACTTCCTCGGAAAAGTCGGCACGAGAGGCGTTGGAAGCAATCCTTGCGACAAAGTCTTGTCGATTTGAGCAGTTCCGGCACACGATTTTGTTCGTCCACGAACTGCTAGCGGAGATGGAGCTGAACAAGAAAGCCAAGGGTGATGAAAAGCTGCAACTGCTTGAAGTGTGTCGCAATCGATTTCCTGATGGCCTTCTGAGCTGGCTTGACACCTGCTATGTACTCACCTCGGAAGGCCGTAAGTTCCCACCGCTACTCGGTACTGGAGGGAATGAAGGTAGCGGCAGCTATGTTTCCGGGTTCGCTCAACAAGTAGTTGAATGCCTGATTGAGCGCCAGCAGGACCATGCATTGGCAACATCGTTGTTCGGGGTGGTTGCCGCTGCTGTTGCTTGCAATCAGGCCCCCGGACACTTCTCGCCGGCCGCGGCAGGTGGCCCTAACGCTGGACAGGGGTTCGAAGGTCCTCTTTCAACCAATGCGTGGGACTATTTGCTTTGCCTTGAGGGAACGTGTGTGTGGGCGTCGGCAGTAATGCGACGGTTGGGTCAGCAGGGCCGTTCAATAGCTGCGTTCCCATTCACAGTCAACGTCACGGGAGCAGGTGATACAGGGATCGCCTTTCCAGATCAATTCAAACCCAAGCAAGCGAAGCGCAATATCGCAGAAATGTGGCTCCCGCTCTGGAAGCACCCCACGAGCTTTCTTGAGATACGTTCACTTATTTCAGAGGGGAGGGCTACCGCAACTGGCCATGTCGCGGAAACCGGAATTGACTTCGCGCGTGCTGCAGCCACGCTCGGAGTTGATCGTGGAATCGACTCCTTCCAGCGGAATATGTTTCTCATGCGGAACGGCCAAAACTTTCTAGGCATCTCGCTGGGCCGATTCAAGGTCCGGGAGCGAAGCGAAGTTGATCTGCTCCGCGAGGTCGATCCCTGGCTTAAGTCCTTCCGCCGTGCTGCTGGGGATAAAAATGCACCGCCCAGATTCAAGACGGCCCTGCGAAACATCGATCAAGCTATCTTTGACCTGTGCCGATACGGCGGTCGAACGCATCTTCAGTCGCTGCTCATCGCAATAGGCCACGCGGAGCGCGAGTTGATCGTTACACAAGGGAAAATTGGCCAGAGCAAGATAATCGTCAGACCGCTTCCTGGATTGTCTGCAGAATGGATCGCACAGGCCGACGACTGCACGCACAAGTTCGCCATCGCGCGCGCCCTGGCTTCCGTTTATGACCAAGAAGCCAAGATTGGCCCGCTCCGTGCGAATCTCGAACCGGTGAACTGGAAGGATCGCTATCGCGTCTGGGCCGAGAAGGACCGCGCCGTTGTTTGGCACGCCGTGGATTTGGCAACCAATCTCGCCAACGTGCTCCAGCGTCGGGTGATGGACGGTGCGCGGGTTGGATGCAAGTACCTCCCACTTGCGTCTCACTTTGCCGCGCCGCTCGACGCCATCACGGCGTTTCTTGATGGCGAACTCGATGACGAGCGCGTTGAGGAACTGATCTGGGGCCTGATGCTGATTGACCACCGAGGGAATCAGAGTCTTGGCAGTCTGAGAACGGCGGACTCAGCGGTGCCCAGGGATTACGCACTGCTCAAATTGCTGTTCCTGCCATGCCCCCTGACCGTGGAGCAGCGCCGCGGCATGTGCCGGTGGCGGCTGGCACGGGACGGGAAACCGGGCATCGCGATCCGGCCGGAGCCGAGGATCTTGCCGCTCCTGCGCGCCGGGCGCGTCGGCGAGGCTTGCCGCATTGCGGCTCAACGGTTGCGTATCTCCGGCCTCCCGCCGATGCCCGGTCCGTTGCCGACCGGTGTGACGCGCGATGACGACTGGTCGGAGTATACGGTGGGTCCCTCTCTCGCCCTGCGCCTGGCTGCCGCCTTGCTGATCCCGATCGACTCTAAATCCGTCAACTGGCTCGTTCATCTGGTTTACCGGGACACTTTGGAAATCGCCACAATGTAAAAGGAGGAGAATCCGCATGCCTACTGTGACCAATGCCATTGCCTACGAAACGCTCGAAACTGCTCCACGCCTGCTCATGGAAGCGAAGCTCAAGCCGCTCCAGGGTCACCGCTTCCAGCCCACAGGCTTCGCCGACCTCGGCCCGGCGCGCTACACGCTTCCCGACGGGACCGAGATGTTGCTGGTCGAATCCGTCCAGTCCGTCGCTAACCGAATGGAGCTGGCCTGCTGGGATCAGGCAACTGATGGCCTCATGAAAGACCTCCAAGGACTACCGTATATTCAAGTGAAAAACCCCGGCAACAACTGCCCGCTGACCAACTCCGTCCTGGAGGCACACAGGATCAATTCACCGTATATCCTGGAAGGCCAAGATAAGAGTGTGTTCAACAAGCTAAAGCAAGACGCCGCTGGCATGGAGATGGGGCCGGTCGATATCAGAACGTTGAGCAGACTCATTCTGAGGTACGACCCCAATGCTGTTATCCACGGCGTCTTCTTGGCCAAAAGCGATCTGGCGGGTGGACGTCTTCGCCTGCCTCGCCTACTCAGCGGTTTTGTTGAGGCTTCCGGTGTGTGCCCTGCCGAGAGCGGTGGAGTCAAGAACGACCGTGTCGATCCTTCCGGCGATACCAAGCAGGGTTTCGGCAATGTTCCTTTCCACCGCACTGAGTTTGTCGCAGAGGAAATCAAGGCGTATTTCAATCTCGACCTGGCGTTGCTGCGCGGCTACGGGTTGCCCGACAATGCGACGAAACTCCTGATTGCATTGTCGCTATTTAAGGTCCGCCGATTCCTCTCCACTGGCCTCCGCCTGAGGACGGCGTGCGACCTCGATATGGTTGGTGATTTGACGGTCACGCGACCGAATGGGTTTATGATTTCTGAAGAGAAGGCTCTGCTTCAAGAATGCAAACGGCTGATAGCCTCATGCAAGCCCCTGTTCGCCGATCCCATCATCACCGAGGTCGAGTGGAAACCCACCAAGAAGAAGGGCAAGGAGAAGACAGGGGACAGCGAGCAGCCGGCTCCGGATGAGAACGACGAGGATAAAGAGGAGAATGGTGAATGACCGCCATCTCTTTCAAATTTCTCGCCGGACGCTACCACGCCACGCCCTGGGGCCGGCATGTGAACGAAGGCGCCGTCGAATGGCCTCCGTCGCCCTGGCGTATCCTGCGCGCGCTGGTGGCAACCTGGAAACGCACACTCCCCGATCTGCCGCAGGGACGGGTCGAGCCGATCCTCCGTGCCCTGGCCGAGCCACCGGAGTTCCTTCTGCCTCCCGCCTCGACGGGCCACAGCCGTCACTTCATGCCGTGGTTCAAGAAAGGGCCGGACGATCGTACGCTGGTCTTCGATACCTTCGTCGCTGTCTCCCGAGAGTCGCCGGTATGGGTCCGATGGCCGAACGCATCGCTCGATGAGGCGCAACGTGAGGCGATCACATGCCTCCTCCGCAACCTCAATACCCTCGGCCGCTCCGAGTCCTGGTGCGAGGCCGAGCTTGCGAATGATGTCGGCAACCCAGACTCGCGCCTGTGCCGTCCACTTAGAGGAGATGTACCAGCCGAACACGAGATTGTCCGCGTACTTTGTCTGGATCCTGCGAGCGCGTTTGCCGATGACCACGTCGTCACCGTTACGAACAAAACCACAGGTCGTGGGAGAAACAAGCGAACCGTCGAGGAGCGCTCCACCATGTATGACCCGGCTTGGAATCTCTGCATGGAGACGCTTCAACTCCACAGAGAGCGCTGGTCCGATCCGCCAGGCTCACGTTGGGTGCCCTATGCCCGCCCGCGCGATTGCTTCAAGATCGAGCCAAAGGCGCGCGCAAGACAAACGGCTGACCGTACTCGCATTCAGGTCGTCCGCTACGCCCTCGACTCAACCGTGTTGCCGCTGGTTACTGAAGCCCTGCCTGTGGCGGAGGCGGCAAGGCGTATGTTGATGGGCATTCACGGTCGGTTGACTGAGCAGAACGGCGTTCGCGGACGGTCCGATGTGTTGTCCGGCAAAGACCAACAGGGACAACGGCTGACCAACCATCGCCATGCCTATTATTTGCCAACCGATGAGGATGGAGACGGCCGCCTCGACCATCTTACGGTTTATGCTGCGGGAGGTTTTGGCCCAGATGAGCGCCGCGCACTCGACCGCCTGCGTGAACTCAGGATGGGCTGGGGAGGTGAGGATCGCCATCCGCTTCGCTTGTTGCTATTGGGGATGGGGGCTTCAGATGAGTACAACCCAGGACCGTTGCAGATGTCCGAGACATGGGAGTCCGCGACACCCTACATCGCCACACACTACGCCAAGACCAGGGGACGGAGCCGGATCGATCTGAGGTCGTCCGAGGCTCGCGCCGCATTTCTCCAAGACGATCTTCGCGCCCAATTGGCTGTCGTGCGGCCCGATCTTATGAGCGAGGGGGTGCTGGCGATGACCATCGAACCGCTCTGGGACGACAACCGGTGCTTCAAGATTGGAGACCGGTGGCGGCCGATTGAGTTCAAGCGTTTCCGCCGCAAGCCCGGCGATGACGGAGGCCGGCGTTTGGCAGGGGCGTTCCGGTTGACCTTCCGTCAACCCGTGCGTGGGCCGATCGCACTGGGCTGGTCA
>Ga0209172_10007575_pt1 | contig 11155 bp, 8 predicted proteins | sample LarsenN4metaG_FD_184113 | JGI IMG/M metagenome (GOLD analysis project Ga0209172, IMG submission 184113) | Hot spring sediment bacterial and archeal communities from British Columbia, Canada, to study Microbial Dark Matter (Phase II) - Larsen... ... | reverse complement strand
CTGACCAGAAAAAAAACCACAATGATCAGAACTCCTATAACAGGAAGAAGACGTCGCAGTTGCGAAGCAGTCCACCCCCTTTGCAGGACCCAAAACACAACAAGGCCTGCACACGCGACAAGGATGGGCGTCCGCCATTGACTCAACACTAACGACATTCCAGTAACGCAAAGCAGAATCGGATGAAAAACCCTGGCTTTCGATTGAGTATGCCTTTGGAGGAAATACAGTTGGACCGGAATAACAAACGAAGAGAAGTAAGCAGCTTTTGTGGCCACTCGATAACCCGATTCCAGCAATGCCCAAGAATCCACAAGGTTGTAGAGGACGGTTCCCGCAACTAGCACAACCAGAATTCGCAGAAACGAATCGACAACTCTCCTGTTGTGTCGGAAAACCAGATAGCTCAAGAAAAACACCGCAGGTGCCTGGGTGAACTTGTAAGCATCGCCGACCACATAGTTCAGTTCGTTCTCGGTCTGCATCCCAACCACAGTTCCCAAAACGCATAGGCCCACCCAGAGAGCTACCATCTTTGCAGGGCAGCGAGCTGTGGAGCCGATGACCAAGACATTCCCTGTGAGACAATGGCGGAGGAAAAGAGTGTAAAACCCGAGAAACAGCAGACTGAAGGCTGTAGTCCCCAGTAGGGAGACTGTCTCTCGTGACAGCCCTTCTGGTTGTGGGTTCCCAAAACCGATCTGTACTAGGAAAAAGGCACACAATGATAAGACCGCAAAACGTAATCTTCTGTGGCCGGGCCCCAGTTGCAATCCTATCCCCGGATGTGCACCAGCTTGTGTAAGCAATGTATCTCTCATCTGGTGACCAGAGCGTTCAGCTTCAGTCTTGTTCCGAATAGATACCGAGAAGCAATGACCACTGTCAGGAGTCCGATACTGCCGGCAACCAGAAGCTGGGCAAGCGAGCCGAGAAATTGCGGCAACAGTCTGCGGGTAAGCTGAGTAGCGAAGGCAGCGAGCCCTGAAATGCCTAGGAGCCGAACCAGAAAACCGCTCTGCGTCTTGTCCCAAAGAGGCCCGAGTTGGCGAGAGAGGGAGATGACACTCCCGGCGAGGCAGACCATCCAGTAGAGGGCATAGGCGATCGCAATGCCCCGGTGGGCCAAGAGGGCCGAGAGCAAGCCGCTCAGAATCCAGTAGAAACAGAGGGCCGCCACGCCCCCGACAGCCGCGGCCTTCAGGTTCGAGAGCGAGTAGAACCCGCGGACGAGAAGATAGGTGCAGGCAGTCCCGACGAGTCCTATCAAGTACCAGGGGAGAACCGCAGCCACCCCCTGCGTCGCGGCGGCATCGAAGCGCCCGCGCTGGAACAGCAACGTCAAGATTGGTCCCCGCAGCACCGTCAAGAGACATGCCAGCGGCACCGTCAGCGCCAGGCCGTACCGGAGCGCGCCCGCTAGCCTAGCGCGCAACAGCGGGAGTTGGCGCTCGGCCGCATCGTCAGCCAGGAATGGCAGCAGCACGAGCGCATGCCCGTGGACTGCAATGCCGGTGAGCGCGACCACGATGCGAAAGGCGTAGCCGAGATACGAAAGACTCCCCTCCTGCAACTGGGATGCCCAAAAAGCATCCGACACCGGAATCAAACCAAAGACCAACAAAGAGAGCCCGATCAGAAAGACGGAGGAAAGAAACTGCCGCCCGGTCTCACTTCTGACCTTCTGCTCGAGCGAAGTCACTCTCCACGGCCACACCGTCGGTGCCAGGAGCGCGCATTGGAGCAGGAATCCCGCTAGGTAGCCCCACGCCAGCACCACGATGCCGACCCGCTCCGCCAGCATGATTGCAGCAACGATCATGCCGAGGGGCGGCAGCATCGGCAGCGCGGCCGCTAGTCCGAAGCGCTTTTCAAAGCAGCGCACACCCGACAGGAAATTCGCCACGATGGAGAGACTTGTAGCAGCCCACAGCACACGGTGGATTTCGGCCGCCAAGCGCAATTTTGCCGGCGAAAGCTGCGGGGCAATAAACGAGATGATTCCCCGTGCGAAGACCACCCCGACGAGACTGGCGGCAACCGCAAGCATAATCACAAGAGCAAGAAGAGTTCGGCAGGCTGTGCTGCGCGCACGGGTGTCGTTCTTGAACGACGCCAAGACTGGAACAACGGCGATGCTGATGGCAGTGATGAAGATCCCCATCGCGCTGACCGGCAGGGCGGCCGCGATCAAATAGGCGTCCATTTCCGCGCTGACGCCGAAGTAGCGCGCCGCAACCACATAGCTGATAAAGCTGAGCAGTGTGGCGAGCGCGGTTAGCGCGGACGCTCCCAGAGACATATGAAAGACAAGTTCCGCGCTCGCAGCGCTCTCCACCGTTTTCGGCCGAGATACCATCACTACTCGTTTCCCTCTGCACCGCCTGTGCGCGTCGGTTTCCTGAACCAGAAAAGTCCACAGGCATATTGACTCTGGGCGAACATCCTGAGATCGGCGCGCAGGTAGAAGACCCGATCGTCACCAACCGCCGAAAACTCCGCCAACTCGAGCTCGTCGAAGTAGTCAAGTATCTGCTCGGGCGAATGAATGCGATGGGCGTTGAAGCAGACCCGCGGTTTGCCGACGGGAACGGAGAAATAGAGGTTCCCTCCCGGAGCGAGAACACGCGCCAACTCTCGCGTTGCTCTTAAGGTTCCTTGGGGATCTAGCGCATCGCCGTAGCGGCCCAAGCCGATGTGCTCGGCGACGTGCAGGCAGGACAGGGACGCGACAGCATTGCCGGGAAGCGGGAGAGCCAGAATCGTTCCTGCTCTCGACCCCAGGTTCTGCCAATTGACCTCGAGAGGTCGGAGGTCAATGAAGGTGACTTTCGTGACAGCAGCCAGCATGCCGACAAAATCCACCCGCGAGCCCACGTCCACATGCGCGGCTGTTCCACTTTCCACGATTCGCCGGAAGGCCCACGCATCTTGGTAGAAGTAGTGCCGGTCAAAACACGAAGTCTTCGTCTTGTCGTGAAGGCACGGGTAGGTATCCAGCCATGTGAGGCGCTCAGCGCCGGGCAAGCGCCGGTAGCGCACGACATCCTGAAGGAAACTCACATACCGTGGCACAGCAGCGAGTCTTCTCACGTCCAGCACCGGATCGACCCACCGATAGGCACAAAGTAGCAGGCGCGCCAGCGCGTTTGAGCAAGTCAACCAAGCCCGAAGTCGTGTCGCCGCTCCAGCTTCCAAGCTCTTTGGTCTTTGGAGTTCCGCAACCTGGCTCACCCAGCTCCCTCCGCGGTGGCAACCGAAGGCACTGGGACGAACGCGACTGGCAGCCAGCGAGAGGAGATCGCTTCGCTTCTTCATGCCGAGGCCACGACCTCGCTCCATTCTCTCGCCGCACTGCGTGCGAACGAGCCAAGCCCGTTCTCGCGGATAGCCTGAAGTATTTCTTCCGGCGACGCCGTTGCCGTACCCGCCTTCGACACCACTTGCGCTGCTGCGGCGCTGGCAAGAACCACAGCCTCCCGGGCTGGTACACCACTGGAACAAGCCAACGCGAAGGTAGCGATCACTGTGTCCCCTGCGCCCGTAACGTCAAAGACCTCGCGGGCAACCGCAGGGATCTGCTGGACTCCACCCTTTTTCTCAAAGAGCACCATCCCTTGCTCCCCTCGTGTCACCAGGATGTAGGAGAGGTCCAGCAATCGAAACAACCGCTGACTCGCCGTGCGGAGGTTTCCCAGATTCCGGATGCGGGTGGCTGAGAGCACCTCCAACTCTCGTTCATTCGGCGTAAGACCTGTCAGCCACAGACCAGATCTGAACTTGCGTTGTTTGCAGTCGAGGAAGAGGGGAATGGATTTCCGCTGGCAGAACTGGCTTATTCTGGAGAGGAGCTCGGGTGTGACGACACCCTTGTTGTAATCAGAGACAATCACTGCGTTTGCCGCACGGAATCTCTCCTCGCAGTGGCTACCTAACTCTCGGACTTGGGAAGTCGAAAGGACGATCGGCTCCTCGCGGTCGATGCGGACAACCTGCTGATTGTGTGCCACGACTCGCGTCTTGATGGTTGTGAGCCGATCTGCGGATTGCAGGACACCATCCACCTGAATACCTCGCTGTTGGCATCCTTCGAGCAAGGACTGACCGGCATTGTCATTTCCCACGACACCTAGAAGAAAGGGGGTTCCCCCTAGTGCAGCCACATTGGCTGCCACGTTGGCTGCCCCCCCAGGCACTCGGGACTCGCGTGTTACGCTCACGATTGGCACTGGAGCTTCCGGAGAGATTCGCTCGACTGTTCCCCACACGTATTCATCGAGCATAAGATCCCCGCAGACAGCGACCTTCTGGTTCCTGAACCTGCCCACGAGCCCTTCCCAGTACCAGCTGTCTTCCTGGGTCTGTAACGCCATCTAGTAGCTCTGCTGCGTCTTTCTTTGAAGCTCCCCGGCACGATCCGCCTGAACCGTCCGAGGAACAAACCCTTCTGAGGGATTCCCTCCGGCGATGCCAGGTCTCACGCTGTCTTCCCGGACTGCCGTTGTTGAGGGAGGCCAATTCCGCTGCTGGCGAAACCAGGAAATGGTCTTACAAAGACCGGTCGCAAGGTCAGTTCTTGCCCGGAAGCCGAAGGCACGAAGCGCAGCCTGGGTATCGAGGCACCGGCGAGGTTGGCCGTCTGGCTTGGACGAATCCCAGACGACATCACCTTCGTAGCCGATCTGTTCTCGGATTAGGCTAACCAAATCGCGGATTTGGATCTCCATCCCGGTAGCCAAATTCACGGGTTCAGGACCTTCGTATTGCTCTGCTGCCTGCACGAGTCCTTCTGCTGCATCTTCCACGTAGAGAAACTCTCGACTCGCCTGCCCGGTTCCCCAGACAGTAACGGCCGGACTCGCCCTTTCTATTGCCTCGACAAACTTACGGATGAGGGCCGGGATGACATGACTTGTTTCCAGGTCAAAGTTGTCTCTCGGCCCATACAGGTTTGCTGGGATCAAATAGATACTCCGGAGGCCATACTGTGTGCGGTAGGCCTGCGCCATCACCAACAGGGCTTTCTTGGCGATTCCATAGGGCGCATTGGTTTCTTCCGGGTATCCATTCCAGAAGTCGGTCTCCCGAAATGGCGTCGGGGCGAATTTGGGGTAGGAGCAGGTAGTACCCACCAGGATCAGTTTTTCCAACCGACCGTAGTGCCGCGCCTCTTCAAGCAGGTGTAGCCCCATCGCCATGTTTTCGTAGAAAAAACGCCCTGGGTTGGCGCGGTTGGCCCCGATGCCGCCCACTGCAGCCGCCAGATGAAACAGAATGTCAGGCCGGGTGTCGGCAAACATTTGAGCCACGGCTTTTCGGTGAGTCAGGTCATATGCTCGTTTTCGCGGTACAAGAATCTGAGCCTGACTACGCTGGCCCAACGCGTCCACGAGGAATGAGCCCAAGAATCCGCTCCCCCCGGTGACCACTACCCTCTTGCCCGCAAAGAAATCGCTCACCTTCGCCTCTTCCTTCCGGCCCTTGGCTTGCTCTCTCTCAATCCCGGGTCACAACTTGTCGCTCGAAATCGCCACTGAGTTTGTCGTTGAGTAATTGAATGTCGGCATCCACCATCAGTCGCACCAATTCTCGGAACTTCACTTTCGGCTCCCAGCCAAATTTGTGGAAGGCTTTGCTGGCATCGCCAACCAAGCGATCGACTTCGGTGGGCCGGAGATACCGCGGGTCCACGAGAACATACTTGTTCCAGTCGAGCCCGACGTAGCTGAACGCTTCTTCCACAAACTCCCGGACGGAATGGCATTCCCCTGTGGCGATGACGTAGTCATCCGGTTCCGGCTGTTGGAGTATCTGCCACATCGCTTCCACGTACTCAGGCGCATATCCCCAATCGCGGCGGGCGGCGAGATTTCCCAAGTACAACTTGTCCTGCAGGCCGTTCAGGATTCGTGCGACGGCCCGAGTGATCTTTCGGCTGACGAAGGTTTCGCCGCGTCTGGGGGATTCGTGGTTGAAGAGGATTCCATTGCAAGCAAACAAGCCGTAGCCGTCCCGGTAGTTGACAGTTGTCCAGTAGGAATAGAGTTTGGAGCAGCCATACGGGCTACGCGGGCAAAGGGGTGTAGTTTCCCGTTGTGGCACCTCTGCGACATTTCCGAACATTTCGCTACTGGCCGCGTTGTAGAACTTGGCGGGGATGGCTGTCTCGCGGAGAGCTTCGAGCAGTCGGGTCGTGCCGAGCGCCGTGATATCCCCGGTGTATTCGGGAATGTCAAAGCTTACGCGGACGTGGCTTTGAGCGCCCAAATGGTAGATCTCATCCGGCTGAACGCGCAGAAGGAGTTTGAGCAAACTCGTGGAATCGCTCAAATCAGCGAAATGGAGAAACAGCCTAGCATCCCGGTCATGGAGATCAGGAAAAATGGCGTCGATCCGGCATGTGTTCAAGCTGCTGGAACGCCGCTTAAGGCCGTGGACTTCATATCCCTTGGAGAGCAGTAGTTCGGCCAAGTAGGATCCGTCCTGCCCTGTGATCCCGGTGATGAGCGCCTTCCTCGGAGCCATTCCCAACCCTCGAATTCTTCCTACGAACCCCTGTCAGCTTCCCCGGAGGTGCATTATCTGTTCGAGCGCGCGTTCAGCATCGCGATTGAACTGGCGCACCGTCTCGCGCGTGTACTTGTGGTCGAGCATTTTGGGCAGGAATTGCGGCGGCACGGTGACGATGTGGGCCCCTGCCAACGCTGCGTTCTGGATGTCGATTGTGGTGCGGATGCTCCCTACAATGATCTGGGCCGGGTGATGCCACTCCGCCAGCCACCGCCGCAGGTTGCGAATCACCACGCACGGGTCATTGCCTTCATCGGCAATACGTCCGGCGAAGACGCTGACGTAGCGTGCGTCCGCTTTGGCGGCCAGCAGCGCCTGGTTGAAGGAAAGAATCGCCGTGCAGTTAATCGCGATTCCCTCGCGGGTTAATTCATGGACGACATCCAGGGAAGATTCCCCATATTCATTCACCACCGGTATCTTGACGACAACGTTAGGCGCCCAGCCGGCGAAGGTACGGGCCTGTTCGAGCATCTGAGCGTGGTCATTGGTGGTGACTTCGACGCTGACGGGGCGGTCGCCCAGCAAGCGGCAGAGGCGTCGCGCGCCTTCCTCGATGTCGTAGACACCGTCTTTGAACATGATGCTGGGATTGGTCGTAACGCCGTCAACCACACCTTGGCGCAGCCAGTGCTCGATTTCCTGGTAGTTCGCTGAGTCCAGAAAGATTTGCATCTGTTACCTCCTTAGCCTGGCGCCCGCCTCACGCACCCGGCCGGTGCTCACCGGGTTCCGTCCCGTAGTAGTCGTAGTGGTAGTAGCGGTAGTAGTAGTAGTCATCGGCTTGGAGGTTGAGGTTATTGAGGACGACGCCGATGACGTGGGCGCCGACCTCGCGGGCGGTGGTACGGGCGCGCCGGACGAGTTCGCGGGGGGTGGCGCCGCCCTGGACCACCAGCACCAGGCCTTCGACCAGGCTGGCCAGGATGCGGCTGTCGGCGACGTTGAGCAGCGGGGGGGAGTCGAGCAGCACCACGGCGTAGTCGGCCAGGGCCTGGCGCAGCAGCAGGCGCATGCGGTCGGAGGAGAGCAGTTCGGCGGGGTTGGGGGGGAGGGGCCCGCAGACCAGCAGGTCGAGGCCGGGCACGCCCGCGGGCTCGACCAGGGCGGGCCAGTCGCCTTGTCCGGTGAGGTAGCTGGCCAGGCCGCTGCTGGCGGGCCGGGCAAAGACTTTGTGCAGGCAGGGGCGGCGCATGTCGGCGTCAATCAGCAGCACCCGTTGGCCCAGTTGGGCGAGGGAGAGGGCGAGGTTGGTGGCGATGGTGGTTTTGCCCTCGCCGGGCCGGGAACTGGAGACCAGCAGGGAGCGCGGGGGCCGTTCGGCGGTGGAGAGCAGGACGGAGGTGCGCAGGCTGCGGAAGGCTTCCCCCAGCGCCCGGGAGGATTGGCCGTCGTCGGCATCAATGCGGTACCAGCGGGGTGAGGCGGGCGCAGTCGGCTCGCCCTCCACCGGCGGGTTCGGGCCCGCGAACAGCAGGCCGCGGCGCCGGGCGGGGGAGAGGCGGCGGCGGCCATTGAGCGACTCCACCGCCGGGATCAGGGCCAGGGCGGGCAGGCGCAGGAAGCGCTCCACGTCCTCGGCGGTCTTCAAGGTATTGTCCAGGTGCTCCTGCAGGAAGGCGGCGCCCACGCCCAGTCCCAGCCCCAAGACGAGCGCCAGGGCCAGGTTGAGCAGCAGGCGCGGTTTGAGGGGCCGCTCGGGGGGCGTGGCCGCATCCACGATGCGGATGTTGCTGGCCTTCAGCCCGGCCGAGACCCCGGCTTCCTTCAGCCGCCCCAGCAGCCCCTCGTAGAGCTGCTGGTTGGTCTCCACTTCGCGTTGCAGGATGTTGTACTGCACGGAGCGCTCGGCAATCAGGTTGGCCTGTTGCTGCTGCGCGGCGAAGGCCTGGGCCAGCAGGGCTTCCCGGCGCCGTGCCGCCTCATACTCGTTGCGGATGCGCTTGGCCGCCCGCGCCCGCTCTTGAGCCAGGACCGCCTCCAACTCCGCCCGCTGGCTCTCGACCTGCTTCATGCGCGGGTAGTCGGCCGCAAAGGTGGCGGCCAGCTGCGCCTGCTCGCGCTTCAGTTCGGCCAGCCGCAGCGTCAGCTCTTGCATCAGCTTGCTGTCGAGCACCCCCGGCAGGCTGGCCCCGCCATCGGCGGGGCTGGCTTCCGCACCCGCCTCCAGCAGCCGGTAGAGCGACTCCTTCTCGAAGCGGGTGGCCTGCGCCCGGGTCAGCTCCTCCTGCAGCTGCCGCAAGCGCTGGTTGACGATGTTCTCCGCACTCCCCTGCGCGCTCTCCAGAAACAGCAGCCCCTGCTCATGCGCGTAGCGCTGCAACTCCTCCTCCGAGTGCTCCAGCTTCGCCTTCAGCGTCACCAACTCGCGCGAGAGCCACTCACTGGCTTTCTGGGTGGCCTGCCAACGGCTCTCCAGCGTCTGCTCGATGTAGGCGGCTGCCAGCGCGTTCACCACCCGCGCCGCCCGCGCGGGAGCCTGCGACTCAAACGCTACCGTCACCAGCCGGCTGCGCTTCACCGGCTCGATCGCCAGCCGCTCCCGGAACTCCTCCAGCACCCGCTGGGAGGCGGCCGGGGGAGTCTCGCCCGCCGCCCCGGGCACGGCAAAGGTCTGGGTGGCCAGCGGCTCCTCTTTCTTCCTGCCCGCCGACCACCAGCGTGGCGGGGGGTTGAACTCCGCCAGCGTGTCCAGCCGGAGCTGTTCAATGACGCGGCGGGCCAGGGTGTCGCTCTTCAATACCTTGTACTGGGTCTCGAGGTAGCTGTCGGAGATGGAGTCAACCGCAAACAACTGCTCGAGCGACACCAGCTGGGGATTCTCGGTCTGGATCTCCAGCAAGGCGGCGGCGCGGTAGAGCGGCTTCTGCTTCAGCGTGCCCAGCAGCACCAGGGTGAAGAGCACGAAGAAGAGCGTCAGCACCGTCCAGCGGCGCTTGCGCAGCAGCCGCGCGTAGGCGCGCAGGTCGGCCGCTTCCTCCATCTCGATGGTCTCGGAGGGCACCACGGCGGCCGGGCGGCGTCGCGCCAGCGTGGCCGGTGCGTAGCGCTCGAGTTGGGTCTCTTCCTCCATCTCCCTACCGCCGCCAGATGATCAGGCCGGTGGTAACCGAAAGCGCGGCCTCCAGGCCGCGATAGAGCGCCAACCGCCCGGCACTGTTGGGCACAAACACAATGTCGTTGGGTCGAAGCACGGGGTCGGCGGCCTTGCCCTCCAAAATCTTCCCCAGGTTGAGAGGAATCTCGCTGCGTTCGCCGGTTTTCTCATCGCTGCGAATGATGCGGCTCTGGCTCTTGGCCGCCGTGCGCGTCAGCCCTTCGGCCAGCGCCAGCGCCTGCAAGACCGAGATGTTCTCGTTGCTCTTCAGCACAAAGCCCCCCGGCTTGCGCACCTCCCCTACCACGTACACCACCCCTGCCCGCGTCACCTTGATGATGTCGCCGGGATAGATGGCCACGTTCGAGGCCGCCTCCCCCGACTCCAGCAACTCCTTCAGGTTGATCTCTACGGCCGCGGAATCTGGGGTGGAGCCGTTGTCGCTCGCCGCCGGAGCGGCCAGACCTGCGCCCCGCAGCACCACCACCGTCTCGCCCGCATCCGGCGCCAAGCCCTCCGCCCACGACAGCATCTCAATCAGCGTCTTTGCCCCCCGAATCTGAAAGACCCCCGGCTTCACCACCGCCCCAAATACCGATACCCCATGGCTCTGCATCTCCCGCACAAATACCCCCACGTGCGGCTCCTTGATGTAGCCCCGCCGCAACAACTCCCCCAGCACTACCTCCAGCTCCCGCGGCGTCAGCCCCGCCGCCCGCACCGCCCCCAGCAACGGCAGCGAAATCTCGCCCCCCGCCGCCACCCGCAGCGTCCGGTTCAGCTCCGGCGCCTCAAACACCGTTACCTCCAGCAGATCGTCTGCCCCTATGCGATACTCCACCCCCTCCCCCTGCACCTCCCCCCCCAACTCCCCTAACCGCCGGTTCCAATCCTGCGTCGTACGGAGCTCCTGCTGCGAGGACGCGGACGGGGGTGCCTGTGCGTTTGCGAGTCCGGGGAGAATCAGCGCAAAGAGGAGAGTAAGGAGGAAAAAACTCGGACGAGCATCAGCAGGCAGAGAGGTGCCTGGAGCGAGTCTTCTGTGTCGATTGGTTGAGCCCTCGTCCATTTGGTCGCTCAGACCTGTACGTCAAGCTACACCGTCAAAAGGTTTGTATGACTGCGTGTGCCTGTGACCCCCAAGTCCCCCTTAGAATTCGCATACGCTTTCGGGTGCGGCCGGGCTGAGTGCGCGCACCCGCTGCTTGCAGCGGTCTTCGGCGCGATTGGTAGCAATCAGCCAACCGATCAGCACACCGGCGGCTCCGGCAGCGATGCTCACCCCCAGAACCACTCCCCACGCCACACCTCCACCCGTTCCCGGGCCCTGCGAGGCAGGCGCCAGTTCGAACCGCATCGCCTGGCCGGCCGCCACGATATGGGAACTTCCCGCCCCCGCGACGCTCACGGCTCCGTCGCCGGCGGAGACGAGCACTGCGTTTTCGGCCAGCGCCACGACATAGCGACCTTCCCCCCGCGGGCTTACCC
>Ga0209172_10007574_pt1 | contig 11160 bp, 10 predicted proteins | sample LarsenN4metaG_FD_184113 | JGI IMG/M metagenome (GOLD analysis project Ga0209172, IMG submission 184113) | Hot spring sediment bacterial and archeal communities from British Columbia, Canada, to study Microbial Dark Matter (Phase II) - Larsen... ... | reverse complement strand
CTCAATCTGTCCCAGGACGACTGGGCCAAGGGGCGCGATCGCGTGAAGGGCGAGGGGTTCCGGCTGTACCTGTCCACCGCGCAAGACGTGGATGAGATCGCAGCCCTGGTAAAGTCGCGCGGCGGCAGGCTGGCGTCGGAGCCAGCTGATCAGTCCTGGGGCGCGCGGACGTTCAACCTGGTGGACCCGGACGGCTACAAGCTGACCGTCTCTTCGTTGACCTGAGCCGGGATGGCGTCCAGAGTCACGAAGTTGGTCCTGGCCTGTCTCCTCTGCCTGGGCGTGATCGCGGCTGCGGTCGTGCTCGTGAGGCGCCTCATGGCATTCTGAGTCAAGGCCACTGAACATGCCCTGCACCAGTCGTGCGGCGACGCTCTAACCTCACAGGGAGGCCAGATGAAAGAGAACATGGGAACCGCGGACCGCGTGGTCCGCACGGTCATCGCGCTCGTCATCGTCGTGCTACTACTCACGGGACGGATCAGCGGAACGCTGGCCCTCATTCTCGGCATCGTCGCGGTGGTCTTCCTCGTCACCAGCGCGTTCGCCCGGTGCCCCAGCTACCTGCCGTTCGGCATCTCGACGCGCAAGGAGGCCCCGCCCCCCGCAACCCCACCGCAGGCCTGACGAACTCGTGACCACGCGCCGCCGTTTCCTCGCCGATCTGGTCCGGTATTCCGCCTTGTGCGCCGGGGTCCCCGGCCTCTGCGGGTAACCCGGCGCCACCGGACCACGCGGCCTAAGCTCGGAGCTACAGCAACGTCCCGGTCAGGAGCACGCTCGCCACCGAGAAGTAGATCACCAGCCCCGTAACGTCCACCAAGGTGGCCACGAACGGGGCCGACGCGCTGGCCGGGTCCAGGCCGAGCCTCCGGAACGCGAACGGCAGCATCGCGCCCACCAGGCATCCCCACAACACCACGCCGGCGAGCGTGATGCCAACGGCCAACCCTAACAACAGGTAATGCTCGCCGTAGGCACCGCCCACCGCCTGCCAGAGCACCACACGGATCAACCCCAGCATGCCGAGCACGGCTCCCAGGGCGAACCCGGTGCCGACTTCCCGCCGGAACACCCGCCACCAGTCGCGGATCTTGACCTCGCCCACAGCCATCGCCCGAATCACCAGGGTCGTGGCCTGGGAGCCCGAATTGCCGCCGCTCGAGATGATGAGCGGGACAAACAAGGCCAGGACCACGGCCCGGGCAATCTCTTCTTCGAAATACGCCATCGCGGTCGCGGTGAGCAGCTCACCTACAAAGAGCACGGTCAGCCACCCGGCGCGCTTGCGCACCAGCTCGACCAGCGGCGCCTTGAGATAGGGCTCATCGAGGGCCGCCATACCACCCAGTTTCTGCGTGTCCTCGGTGGCTTCCTCCCGCACCACGTCGGCGATGTCGTCGAACGTGATGATGCCCTTCATGCGACCCATCCGGTCCAGCACCGGGATGGCCAGCAGGTCCTGCTCCACGTAGAGGCGAGCCACCGCCTCCTGGTCCATGTCCTCCGGTACCGTCACCACCTCGGTGTGCATGATCTCGCGCACCGACTTGGTGCCGGGAGCCTGGAACAGCTCCCGGAGCGAGAGCACGCCCTCGAGGTGCTGGCCTTCGTCCAGCACGTAGGCGTAATAGAGCGTTTCCACCTGACTGGCCTGCTTCCGGAGGTAGCTCACGGCCTCGTCCGCCGTCATGTCCGGCCGGACCCGGGCGAACCGCGGATTCATGAGGCCGCCGGCCTCGTCTTCCGCGTAGGCCAGGAGCGCCCGGACCTCGCTGCGCGTGGCGTCGTCCAACATCTCCAAGAGCTGGGGGCGCTCCTGCGGCGGCGCTTCCTGGATCAGGTCCACCGCATCGTCCGGGGGAAGGAGCCGCATCCACAGCCGCCGCTCCCCTTGCGGCAGCGAGCGGAGCAGGCTGGCTTGCTCCACGGGCGCCAGGCTCAGGAAGAACTCGTCGGCTTCCTCGCGCGGGAGCGTCTTGAACCGCTCCACCCGCTCGTCGTCCGACAGGCCGGGCCATTCCTCCCACAGGCTCACGGCCGCGCGGTTTTCCAGATCCAGCATGAGAGGATCGGGCTGCACGGTGGTTGTCCTTCCTCGGTGACGGTGTGAGGCCGCCGGAGCTGTGGAGGGCGGCCGGGCGTGGCTACGGCGTCATCCGGTTCGACGACCCGAACTGTATGCGAGAATGAGCCCCGGTCAATCGCCTCGGGGCCTTACCCGCGGGCGCCCGCGCGGGGCATATTTGATTCGACCCTCCCTCCGAGGTGCCGCGCATGCGCAGACGCTCGTTGGTCCCAGCCCTCGCGATCACGGTTGCCGCACCCGCGACCGCGCTGACCCAGGCGCAACCGCCGCAGCAGTCCACCCCGCCGCCCCTGGAGGTGGGCGTCGTGGCGCCGGATTTCTCTCTGCCGGGGGCCACGCGCTACGGGGTGCTCAAGAACCCCGTTCGGCTGAGCGACTTCAAAGGCAAGACCGTGGTCCTGGCGTTCTTCTTCCGAGCCAGGACCCGTGGCTGAACGATCCAAATGCATGCGTACCGTGATCAGTACGCACAGCTCTTCAAAGACGGCCAGGATGTGGTCCTCATCGCCATCAGCGCCGATCCGGTGGATACGCTGGCAGCCTGGGCCAGGGACGATCAGTTCCAGTTCCTGATGGCAAGCGACGCCGACCTGAGCGTGGGCAAGGCCTACGGCGCCCTGGCCAGCCGGCCCGGCCTCACCAACCGCAACCTGTTCGTGGTAGCACGGGACGGGAAAATCGCCTACCGGGCGGTGCCGTTCCGGGAGATCGATCCCACGGCGTACACCGAACTTGGGGAGGCGCTCTCCAAGCTGCAGGAGGGACGCTAGCAGAGCGAGAGGGTCGGAGGGAGACGGAGAGCCGGGACCTGCACCACGTTCGGTGGCGGCGCCGCCCCTGGTCCGGGCGGCCGTCCAGACTCCGCAGGCGTTTCTCGACGCCCGGAGCGTAACGGTACCACGTCGAGAGCGGGAATCCTAGTGAGAGACCCCGGACCCTCTCGCTACCGAACCCCGGGAAGTTGAAGCGCCGCCCTCACCGCGACCTCGATATCCTGGTCCTCTCCGGCTCCTGTGTATCGCACCCGGCCCTCGGCATCCAGCGTCACCACGTACGACGTACTCGGCGCCTGAAACGCCCGCACCGCGTTCCCGTTGGTATCCCAGAGCACCCGGAACGGCATGGGATGCCGCGCCAGATGGCGCTTGATGGATGCCCTGCTCTGATTGACCGCGACCGCCACCACGATGAACTCCACGCGGTCGCCGTACCGCTCCCGCGCCGCCGCCATCTTGGGCTCCAGCGCGCGACACAGCGGACACCACGTCGCCCAGAACTCGAGGAGCACGGCCTTCTTGCCGATGAACTGCGCCAGGTCCACCGGCTGCCCGTCCAAGTCCTCGATGGTGATGGCCTTCGCCAGCGTGCCCAGCGGGATGCCCAGGTCATCCTGTGCCCACGCCGGCGGTGACGCCGCCCCCAGCGCTCCCCAGGCCATGAGTGCCGCCAATCCGGCTCGGGCAATCTGCGGCCGCTGCGGCTCCAGCGGCCCCTCTCGCCTGCTCGGCCGCTGCACCCTCTGCTTCACAGCACTCGTCCCATCTGTATGAAGTAGTACTCGGCCATCCCCAGCATCACGATCCCCGCTCCCTTCTTGACCCACGTCATCCAGGCCCCCGGCCTGGGGAGCCGAGCCGCCGTTCCCGAGAACAACCCAACCGCCACCAGCAGCGCCGTCATGCCCAGCGAGAACACGAACAGGTAAAGGAACCCCAGCACCGCGCTCTGAGTGGTGGACACCCAGGTGAGCACCACGCCAAACGCCGGGGCCCCACACGGCGCCGCGACGATCCCGGACGTGGCACCCAGCGCGAACACCGCCGGGTACGACCCGCCCCCCAGACTCCCGGCCCAGGCAAGGAGCCGCCGCGGCGCGCTCACCGGGAACAGGTCCAACATGGCAAGGCCGAACAGCAGCAAGAGGTTCCCGATGGCGAACCGAGCCCAGGGGTTGGACGACACGGTACCGAACAGGGTGCCGGTCATCCCGGCCACCACGCCGAGGATCGCGTAGAACAGGGCCAACCCGCTCACGTAGGTGAGCGTGAGCCCGACCGCGCGGCGGCGCTGTGGGTTGCCTTGCGCGCTACCGGCCAGCAAGCCGGCGGTGATGGGGATCATGGGGTAGACGCAGGGCGTGAGGCTGGTCAGCAGCCCCGCTCCGAACAACGTGGCGGCGGCCACCAGGGGCCGGTGCTGGAGGGCGTCGGTCAGGCTGGAAACGGCGGCGAGTACGGTGAGCATGGCGCAATAGTAACGGTAACTGCAACTGCGTGAGGGGTAAGGGGCCCCTCGCCGCTCCCCCCTCGCGCACTCCCAGCTTGGGTATCTTGTGACGCCATGACCAATCCCACCCGTTTGGAAGCGCACGGCCACGTTCGCCTGGACCCGTTTTACTGGCTCCGCGAGCGGGACAACCCCGAAGTCCACAAATACCTCCGCGCCGAGAACGCGTATCTGGAAGCTGTCCTGGCCCATACCAGGCCGTTGCAGGAGCGGCTATTCGAGGAGATCAAAGCCCGCATCCAGCAGACCGATACGTCCGTCCCGTACCGGCACGGGCCGTTTCTCTACTACACCCGAACCGAGGACGGGCGGGAGTATCCTATTCACTGCCGCCGGGCGGCGCCCGAGGCGGCCGAACAGGTCTTGCTCGACCTCAACGAGTTAGCGCGCGGCCACGACTATTTCGCGGTGAGCGGCCGCGTGCCTAGCCCCCGGCACGACCTGCTGGCGTTCGCCGCCGACACCCGCGGCGACCGGGTCCACACCATCCGATTCAAGGACCTCGCCAGCGGGGCCATGCTGAGCGACGAGATCCCCGGGGCGTCCGGGTCCCTGGCTTGGGCCAACGACAATCGCACCCTGTTCTACACCGTGGTCCACCCGACCACGCTCCGCTCGTACCGCGTCTACCGACACACGCTCGGCACCGATCCCGCAACCGACGTGCTGGTCTACGAGGAACCCGACCCGGAGTTCGCGCTCGGGGTCTGGAAGACCAAGACCGAGGCGTATCTCCTCATCGCGTCTCATCAATCGGTGACCACCGAATACCGCTTCCTCCCGGCCGACGACCCCACGGGCGAGCCCCGGCTGTTCCTGCCGCGCCGGCGCGGTCACGAGTATGAGGTGGAGCACTTCGGGTCGGACTTCTATGTTCGCACCAACGACGAGGCGGTGAACTTCCGTCTGATGCGAGCCCCGGTGACCGACACGACCCGGGAGCGGTGGGAGGAAGTGATTCCGCACCAGCCCGAGGTGTTGTTGGAAGGGATCGAGGTGTTCCGCGATCATTTGGTAGTGGCGGAGCGGCATCGCGGGCTGCGGCGGTTGCTGATTCGCACCTGGTCCGGACGCGACGAGCACTACGTCACGTTCGATGAGCCTGCCTACGTCGCGTGGGCGGCGGAGAACTTCGACCTAGACACCACGGTGGTTCGGTTCAGGTACGCCTCCCTCACGACGCCCACCTCGGTATTTGACTACGACATGGTGGCGCGCACCCGAACCCTGCTCAAGCGGGACGAGGTCCTGGGCGACTTCGACCCGGAGCGCTATCGCACCGAGCGGCTCTACGCCACCGCGCCCGACGGCGTCGAGGTGCCGATTTCCCTGGTCTACCGCAAGGACCTCAGGAAGCCGGGCGGCAACCCGCTGCTGCTCTACGCCTACGGCGCGTACGGCATCAGCGCGGACCCGTTCTTCAACTCGGCGCGCTTGAGTCTGCTGGATCGCGGCTTCGCGTACGGCATCGCGCACGTGCGGGGTGGCGAGGACCTGGGTCGCCCGTGGTACGACGACGGACGGCTGCTCAAGAAACGGAACTCCTTCACCGACTACATCGCCTGCGCCGAGCATCTCCTGCGGGAACGGTACGCCGCCCCGGGAGAGTTGTTCGGCCTCGGCGCCAGCGCCGGCGGGCTGTTGTTGGGGGCGGTGCTCAACCTGCGCCCCGAGGTGTTGCGGGGAGTCGTCGCGCACGTACCGTTTGTGGACGTGCTGACCACCATGCTGGACGAGACGCTCCCGCTCACCACCAGCGAGTACGATGAATGGGGCGACCCGCGCCGCCCGGAGTTCTACCAGTACATCCGGTCGTATTCGCCCTACGACAACCTTGCGCCGCGGCCTTACCCCCACCTGCTGGTTACCACCGGGCTCTACGACTCCCAGGTCCAGTACTGGGAGCCCGCCAAGTGGGTGGCCCGCTTGCGCTCGGTGCAAACCGCGGAGCGCCGCTTGCTGCTAAAGACCAACATGGTCGCGGGGCATCTCGGTGCCTCCGGCCGCTACCGGGCGTATCGCGAGATCGCGCTGGATTACGCCTTCCTGCTGGATCTCGCGGGGATCACCGCCTGAACCCCCACCGCGGGCTCGCGCCCCTCCGCCCCCCGGACGTCGGCACCGTCCGTGCCGCGACCGACGTGCTCGCCGGGCGCGGGCGGCGGGGCCGGGTGGCGCGCCTGCTTCCCTTCCTGGGGCCGGCGTTCATCGCCTCGGTCGCCTACATGGATCCCGGCAACTTCGCGACCAACATCCAGGGCGGTGCGGAGTTCGGCTACACCCTCCTCTGGGTATTGGTGGCGAGCAACCTGAGCGCCATGCTGATCCAAGCCCTTTCCGCCAAGCTCGGGATCGCGACCGGGCTGAACCTCGCGGAGCTGTGCCGCGAGCGCTCGCCCCGCCCCGTGACCCTGGCCATGTGGGCGCTGATGGAGATCGTGGCCATGGCCACCGACCTGGCGGAGTTTCTGGGCGCCGCGCTGGGGTTCCACCTGCTGTTCGGCACCCCGCTGTGGGTGGGAGGCTTCCTCACCGCCGTCACCACCATGGTGATGCTGGGCCTGGAGCGCTACGGGTTCCGGCCCCTCGAGGCCGTGATCACCGCGCTGGTAGGCGTGGTGGGCGCGTGCTACGTGATCGAGACCATTCTGGATCGGCCGGATTGGGGCGATGTGATCCGGCACGCGGTGACGCCGGGCTTCGCCGGGAGCGAGAGCGTGCTGCTCGCCACCGGGATCCTGGGCGCCACGGTGATGCCGCATGTCATCTTCCTCCATTCGGCGCTGACCCAGAACCGTATCGTGGTGCGGGACCCGGTTCAGCGGCGCCGGCTGTTCCGGTTCCAGCTGGTGGACGTCGCGGTGGCCATGAGCGTCGCCGGGCTGATCAATGCCGCGATGCTCATCATGGCGGCATCCGCCTTCTTCGCGCAGGGCCTGACGCACATCGCCAGCATCGAAGAAGCGCACCGCACCCTGGATCCGCTCCTGGGCCAGGCTGCCTCCGTGGTGTTCGCCATTTCGCTGCTCGCGTCCGGCCTGTCATCTTCAACGGTGGGGACGATGTCGGGCCAGGTCATCATGCAGGGGTTCCTGCGGCGCCGCATTCCCATCTGGGTCCGCCGGCTGGTCACCATGGCGCCCGCACTGGCGGTGATCGCGGCCGGCTGGGATCCCACGCGTACGCTGGTCATCAGCCAGGTGGTGTTGAGCTTCGGGCTGCCGTTCGCGCTGGTCCCACTGGTGCGTTTCACCAGCCAGCGGGCGGTCATGGGCGACCTGGTCAATCGCACGGCCACCACCGCGGTCGCCGGCCTGGTGACCGTCCTGATCGTTGCGCTGAACGTGTTTCTGTTGTACCAAACGATCCGCTGAGGTCAAACTCGGTTCACGTGATTCACCGCAGAGGACGCAGAGTGGAACAGAGAGATCGCAGAGAACAACGTGAGGGGCGTCTCCCCCACCCGTCCGCGCTCGCTGGGTCCTCTGCGCCCTCTGCGTTCTCTGCGGTGAATCAGACGCTGGTGACGGCATAGTCGGATGTTCAGCCATCTGCTGGTTCCACTGGATGGTTCGCCGCTTGCGGAGTCGGTCCTCTCCGTCGTGGGCGGGCTCGTGGAAACGCTCGCGAGCCGGGTCACCCTGCTCCATGTGATCGAGCGGCGCGCGCCGGCTGCCATCCACGGGGCCCCGCACCTGACCGACGCGACCGCCGCGGAAGCGTATCTCGCGGGCGTGGCCCAACGCCTCCCGCGGGACACGCGCGTCACGCGCCACGTGCATACCGTCAAAGAGCAGGATCTGCCCAAGAGCATCGCGGATCATGCGGCCGAGTTGGGCGCGGACCTGATTGTGCTGTGCACCCATGGGCGGGGCCGCCTGCGGCACCGGCTGTTTGGAGGGGTGGCGCAGCGTGTGGCAGCTCGCGGGCACGGGCCCATTCTCCTGGTGCCGCCCGGCGAGGCGGGCCCCGAAGCCTTCCGCTGCCGCACCATGCTGGTGCCGCTGGACGGTCGGACGGCGCACGAGCAAGGTCTGGAGCCGGCGGCGGACCTGGCACGAGCCTGCCAGGCGTCGGTGCATCTGCTGGCCGTGGTGCCAACCCTCGGCACGCTCACCGGCGAACAGGCGGCCACCGGGCAGATCCTCCCCGGCGCCACGGCCGCGCTGCTGGAGCTGGATGAAGACCGCGCGGAAGCGTACGTGACTGCCGTGGTGGCGCGGCTGGCGGGCACCGGCTTGAGCGTCACGGCGGAAGTGGGACGGGGCGATCCCACGGCGATGATCCTCAAGACCGCCCGGCGGTGCGCGGCCGATTTGATCGTCTTGGGCACCCACGGCCGCTGGGGGCTGGACGCCTTCTGGTCGGCCAGCGTGGCACCGCGCATCGCGCAGAAGGCCAACGTCCCGGTGCTGCTGGTACCGGTGACAGGAGGGGATGAAATGGCGTAGGGGGTAAGGGCTGAGGCGTCCCCTTGCCCCTCACCCCTCCCGCAATCTCCGGTTAGCGGGCTTCCGTTGCTTTCCCGCCCTGCACCGAAGCCACCACCCGCTTCAGGAACTCGTCCATCGCGCCCCGCTGGATCCAGCGCGCCACGATCACCAGATCGTACTCCGGCAGCTGGCACGCCATGTTGGTGCCGGAACCCAGGTGGCAGAACGTGCCGGCCGGTACGCTGGGCCATAGCCTGCGGTCGGTATTGAGATACCAGTTCATGAAGCCGTAGGTGGGCTGCACCGGCGTGGGCGTGAGCGCCATCTTGACCCACGCTTCCGAGAGAACCTGCCGGTCCTTCCACCGTCCGCGCCGCAGGGTGAGGAGCCCGAAGCGCGCCTGGTCGCGGGCGCTGATGAACATCCCACCACCCCAATGCCCGCCGCCGCTCACCGACTGCACCATCTGCCCATCGAGGAGCACCCAGGAATTGTCGTAGCCGTGCCAGCGCCACGTACTCGAGGCGCCGATCGGATCCATGACGTACTCGCGCAGCACTTGCGGCAGCGGCCGGCGCCACACCTGGAGCGCCGCGAACGCCAGCACGTTCACCCGCACGTCGTTGTACTTGTATGACGTGCCGGGAGCATGGCGCGCGCGGTTCACGTAGTCGAGAAGCGAACCCTCGGCGGGAGGCCGGTCGGCCCAGTCGGGCTTGCCCCAGAGCGTGCCCTCCCAGTCGCTGGTCTGCCGGAGCAGATGGTCCCAGGTGATCGTCCGGTTGTGCGCCGACGCGAATTCCTCGGTGGGCACGTAGCCCTGCACCCGGTGGTTCAGGTCGCGGATCAGTCCTCGATCGTACGCCAGGCCCACGGTGGCGGACAGGAAGCTCTTGGTCATGCTGAACGTCATGTCCACCCGCTCCGGCTCGCCCCACTCCGCCACGAGGTAGCCGTGCCGCACGATGACGCCCGTCATGTCGCCGCGGGGCTGGAACGGGCCGATGGCGTCGCTGTGCGGCTCCCGCCCGAACAACACCTCGTGCTCCAGCGCCAGGTCCCGCGGGTTGGTGGATTCATTGGCCCTGGCGAACGCGATCGCCTCAGTGAGCTGGCGCGGGTCCATCCCTACTTGCTCCGGGGACCGGCGCTCCCAATCATCGCCCGGGCCGGGAAAGTACGGGACCGCTGGTACCTGGACTCTGGCCTGCGCCGGGGCCTGGGCCGCGAGCGGCAGGGATACGCCCGCCGCCACCGCCATGAAGAGTCCGGCGAACATCGTCGTGACAGGCTCACAACATTTACCCATGGTGCCTCCCTCGTTGTTCAGCTCCACGGTGCGTCGGCGGTCGGCCCGTGGATGCCCAGGACTTCGTCACCGGCCGGGGCTCCCCATCCATCCTCTGGGTTTCGGGGTAAGGAACCGGACGATAGACCGCCCAGCGTCCTCGCACAAGCTTAGAGCCTGGCGCCAGCGGGGCGGAGCGCGCATGTTGGACCCGCGTCCACCCCACAATCGTGAGAGAATGGCCCCGTCTTCCACCGATAACCCGCTCGACTTATTGCCGCGCTGGCCCCTGGCGGTGTTGGTCGCGTTGGTTCTGCTGGGCCTCGCGGTCGTGCCGGCACGCTGGCACATCGGCAGACGCGCGGCTCGGGAGCTGATCGTACCCGGCCGCGCCGACACCACCACGCTGCGGAGCCTCGGGGTTCCCTACGCCGATCTCACCCTGCGGAGCGGGGACCACGCCATCCAGGCCTGGTGGGTCCGCTCCTACACGCTCGACAGCGCCGGTCCCGCCGTCTTGTTGTTTCACGCCAACCGGTCCACGCTGTCGCAGCAGGCAGCGGTCCAGCAGGTGCTCTACCGCGCCGGCATCTCGTCCCTGGCCTTCGAGTACAGCGGCTTCGGGTCGGGCGCGGGCGAGCCCACGCCCGCAGCACTCCGGGAGGATGCCCGCGCCGCGTTCGCCGCCTTCGCCGACAGCGCCCGGCCCGCCGGGCGGCGGGTGCTCTTGGGCACCTCGCTTGGCGCCGCCGTGCTCCTGGACGCCATCGTGGACCTCCAGACCGGGGCGGACGCGGTGGTGCTGGTGGGCGCGTTCACGTCGGCGCGTGACATGGCGGTGCAGGCGGGGCGGGCGCCTCGCGCGCTGCGGTTCCTGGTTCCCAACCTGTACGACAACGTCGCGGCCGTACGGCGTCTCACCAAGCCGCTCTTGATCGTCCACAGCGCGCAGGACGAGGTTGTCCCCCTGGATCACGCCGAGCGATTGTTGCAGGAGGCCGCGCCGGGAGCGAAGCGGCTGGTGCGTCTCGACCGGGGCGGACACGCGACGTATCTGTCCCGCG
>Ga0209172_10007572_pt1 | contig 11160 bp, 5 predicted proteins | sample LarsenN4metaG_FD_184113 | JGI IMG/M metagenome (GOLD analysis project Ga0209172, IMG submission 184113) | Hot spring sediment bacterial and archeal communities from British Columbia, Canada, to study Microbial Dark Matter (Phase II) - Larsen... ... | reverse complement strand
AATAGAGGGATTGGAGAGCAAGGGGGACTGGAACGGTTGCCGCTCGCGTACAAGGGAGGGGCTGGAGATCAAAGTACATAGTTGTTTGTTGGCCCTCTATCATACTCAATTGATCGCTAGATCAAATTAGCAATTACGGTAATGGGTGTGTGAATGTGTGTGCAAACGGTTACGGCCACCGGGCGGGTGGCCGTAAGTTATTGATTTAATTGGTGGAGCTAAGGGGGATCGAACCCCTGACCTCATGACTGCCAGTCATGCGCTCTCCCAGCTGAGCTATAGCCCCATAACACCTCTCATCTATCAATTGATCAATTGCCAACCATTCGATTGAATCCCGTCCAATCGAATTTTGTAAGCCAATTTAATCAAGTCCTGATACTAGCAAAAGCACATAGCACAGTCAATGGCCATAGCCAAAACAATTGATTGGCTGAACTGAATCAGATCCTCATCGGTTGAGGCCCCCTGCTTGGCCAAATCACTTCTGCCCTAAAATAGATCCTTCAAACTCACGCTGCGCTCAGACGCGGGGCCGGAAGACTTCAAGAAAGTGATTAAATCCAATAACTGCTTCAGCGTGTAGCGCGAGGCATAGTCGCCAGGCATCGCTGACGTTCTCAGCTTCTCTACCTTTGCAATATTTGATTTCTGAATAGTCCGCGATACCGCAGGCAGTGTTGAGATGTCCATTACCTTGATCATCTCATCATCTTCATCTCGCTTGATGCCAACTATCCGCTCGCTATCGCGCGTTGTGACTGCCAGCATAACATAAGCCGGATCTATCGAAGCCTGGGGAATGATGATGCTTTGCAATAGTTCACGCGCGGTCCTGTTCCCAATATTTGAAAGATCAGGACCGAGCTTACCTCCGCGCCCTTGAAATGTATGGCACGCCCCACAACTCTTTTCTTGAGTTGAATCAAAGAAGATCGTGCGCCCAGCTTCTATGCTTCCAAATACTGCTAGAGGATCAGCCGAAGGAGATTCTACACTCGATTTGGCGGGTTCCGCATTAGCCGTCGGTTTCCGAGCAGCAGGATTTGCCCCTGGCTCCGTTGACGTCGTTGTAGAAGCAGTCTTTGACTCTCCCTTAGACAGTGACATCACATAAGCAACCAGTTGTTGAAGCTCTTCTTTATTGTAGTAATCCTTAAAGCCCCCCATTGCTGTGCCGGGAACCCCATCAGAGATAACTCGCATCAGGTAGTCTGCCGAATAACGCCTGCCGCGCAACGGCGGGGCCCCACTTACGCTGCCATCTTTGCCGTGACAATAGCCGCTGCTGCAAGTGGAATTGAAAAGCTTTCTGCCAGCAGCAATCTTCGCTTCTGTATCCTGAGCGTAGAAGGCAAAAGGCAAAAGGCAAAAGGCAAAAAGTAGAAGGCAAGCAGCGGACAATCGGCATTTGATTGCAGATAGAGAAGAAAGATTGTAAGAGAGTGATGCCGCGTGCTCGCTGCTTATCTTTTGCGTCAATCTATTTTCCATACCTCCCCTCACTGCTTTCTGCTTGCTGCCTTCTTACCGCTCTCTCCATTCTTTCCATTGCTTGCTGCTTTCTGATTGCCGCTCAATGCATGACTCATGCAAAGCGAAGACGGATAGAGTGGAGCCAGGCTGTAGATGCCTTGTCTCAGGCCACAACTGCGTCATCCCGCGGGCCCAAACCTAATTCTCCTCTGTTGTCGCACAGGTGCTGATTCTCCTTTCCTTCGACAAAAAGAGCACGGGCAAGAGCAATTATTTTAATCTCTCAATCAACCGTGCACTGAGCACCACTGGCGAACCGATCTAATCTCAAATTAGATGCTGCTATTTTTCAAATGCTGGCCAAAACGTTCGATAGCTAGTCTTGTTGCTTACAGACGACTGAGATCCATAACAAGCTAACCTCGCATGCTTGTTTGGTGTCGGCCCAGACTACCATATCAATGCGGCAAAGTCTACTACAGAGTCAGCGTAGCAAAGTCTACTATAGACATGAGGAAAAGGTTACGACCGGTTCGGGCGCCAAGCGCCCTCAAAACAGGTCTATTTTTGACTTGTTTTGAGGGCGCAAGAACTTCGGGCGGTTTTGAGGGCAAGAACTTCGGGCGTCGGGCGCCCTCAAAACCGCCCGAAGTTCTTGCCCCCAAAACCGCTCGAACCGAAAAGCATTTTTGCTACTTCTACTGTGAATGACTTGATGTAGAGTAGCGCAAACTTCAATCTGTGACTGCTATACAAAGAGGCCCTTATTGCAGGTAACAGGTCGTTAAACTACAACAGACACAGACCAACGTCTATACGTCCTACGTCAGTACGTCCTACGTCCGACGTCCGTAAGCAAACCCGACGTCGGACATCGGACGTTCCTTACGTCGGACGTTCCTTACGTTGGACGTTCCTTTTACTTTGGGCCCAGGCCGGTCGAGCGGGCAGGCACAGCCAACCGTTTGACTCCTCGGATACGACCGGCATCGGCAATGAAGAGATTGCCTGAACCATCTATTGCCAGTGATTGCACAGCGCCTAAAGCGGCGTCGGCGGCCGTGCCCCCGTCGAGAGCGAACCCATTGCCAACAACAACCTCTACATTTCCCGTCTGAACATCAAGGCGGAGCACCAAAAAGATGCGCTCGGTGATATTACTGGAGAATGCGCCAACAAACACATTTCCACCACCATCAACAGCGATACCTCCATCGCTTAACAGCTCCAGACGAACATCTCCAGAAGGTATAGCTTCAATACCTGGGGAGGAGCTGCCTCCGCCTATCACAGTCGTTATGATCCCACCAGGATCGATGCGGCGGACACGATCATTTTCAACATCAGTGAAGTAGAGATTGCCGCTCCTGTCTATGGCCAATGCAGGTCTGGTAAACTGACCCAGGTTCAGTAGCGCCGCTTTCGCCGGCCCGCCATCGCCGGCAAACCCTCTAACATCGCTGCCCGCTATTGTTGTAATTATCCCGGTAGTTGCATCGACGCGGCGGATACGATTGTTATGGGTATCGGCAATATAGATATTACCGCCTCCATCAATTGCTATTCCGTTGGGAGAGCGGAGCCTGGCTCTGCGTGCATCGCCTCCATCGCCTAGCTCTTCAGTGTCGGTCGTGCCAATAATTGTAGTGATGATCTTAGTCACAGCATCGATGCGGCGAATGCGATCATTGACCGTATCAGCTATCAGGAGATTGCCTGCTGCGTCGTAAACCAGGGCCCCCGGATTGAACAACTTCGCCTGAATCGCTGGCCCCCCATCGCCGCTAAAATCTGCTTCTGCCGATGCTCCGGCAATGGTGGTTATGGTCTTCCGCTGAGCTGCTTGAGTTATGAACCGTATTCGATTATTCGCTCCGTCTGCCAGGGCCAGGTTGCCAAACGGATCGACTGCTATACCCAAAGCGAAGGAGCCAAGTGTGGCTTTGGTTGCCAGGTCGCCTTCAGCGCCAAAACCCTCTTCTCCTGTTCCGGCAATTGTCTTGATCTTGCCGGTAGTGGCTTCGATGATCCGCACGCGATTCCTGGCAGAATCGGCAATAATTATATTGCCTGCTCCATCAATAGCTATCGGGGCTGCTCGTAAAATCCTTGCCTGTATCGCGGGCAAGCCATCGCCAACGCCATCATCAGGATTTCCCCCGCCCGCTATGGTAGTGACAATCTTTGTTTTGATATCGATGCGACGCACACGGCCTTCCCCTCTATTCAGATCAGACCGATCACCGTAGATCAGATTGCCGCTATCATCAAAAGCGATTCCAAGCGGATGGGCGACAACTGCTCTGTCGGCTCTACTGCCGTCACCGGTGTCGCCCAGGAGGTCTCCGGTTCCGGCGTATGTCGTGATGCGGCCGCTTGTATCAACGCGCCTGATTCGATGATTCTCGGAATCGGCTATATAGAGATTGCCGTCCGCGTCTATTGCCACTCCGATAGGCTGGTTCAGCGCCGCTTCGGTTGCTTTGCCCCCATCGCCGCTGAAACCGGCCTGTCCATTGCCTGCCACCGTAGTAATCACGCCGGTCCGAGCGTCAATGCGCCGCACTCGATTATTTCCTATATCGCTGAAGAAGACATTGCCGGTTTTATCCACAGTGATTCCGCTGAATAATGACGATGCCAGCGAGAGCAACGCTTCGGTAGCGCGCCCGCCATCCCCGCTGAATCCGGCATCGCCTTTCCCGGCAACCGTCGTGATTATGCCTGTTTGCCCATCCACACGGCGGATGCGGTTGTCAACGGAATCAACGATGAAGATATTGCCTGCTCGATCAACGGCCAGGCCGGAAGAGACCAGGCCCGAAGTTGTGGCCAGACGGCCATCGTCAGAATCGCCTTGCATTCCATAATTGCCGCTACCGGCAACCGTCTTGATAATTCCCGTCTCAACCTCTATGCGGCGGATGCGCACGCTATCGGCAATAAAGATGTCCCCTCCCGGCCCGACAGCCACGCCGGAGGGAAGCGTGACTACAGCATTCTCGGCCAGCCCGCCATCGCCCCTGAAGGTCGAGCCTCCGGCAATGGTAGTAATTGAGCCTGACGGCAGATTATCAAACGAAGGAGGCTCAACAAAGAAAGCGGTCTGGTCAATTCCCCCTCGATGCTGGACAGTCAATGTGCGCAGTCCGGGGAATAGCTGAGCAGACACTACAAATCGCAATCTATTTGCGCTTTCAACAACCAGCCTGTCAACCGGGCTGCCTTCAAACAGCACTGTAGTCTCAGGCGCGAAGTTGCTTCCTTCAATAACAACCTGAGTCTCGGTATTAAGCGGGATCTCGCCTGGAGTCACCTTCAGAATCTCAGGGGCCCCTACGGTCGCCCGCTTGATGGCGCTTCCCCCCGAAGCCTTTACTCCGGCGTCAAAGACAAAGACTTCAGTGCCTCTAATTGCCACTCCCTTTGCCTCCGCGAACGTCCTTGACTGAGCCAGGTCGATTAACTCTTGAGTCCGTCTCAAAATCACTCTCACCCTGTCCCGCTCTACGACATAGATATTTCCCTCGCCATCGGTGTTGACTGCTTGAGGATTGTCAAAAGTAAATGGTTTGTTTACCGGCTTGTCTATCCTAGCCTCATCCTTCTTGCTAGTTGCATTGCTGAAGCTAGAAGTCTGGCCTATTGTAGTAACCAGTCCTTCAGGCGTCACCAATCGCAGCGCGCCATTGCCGGTATCAGCGACAATTACATTGCGCCCTGTAGCGTCTATGCTCATCCCGGTTGGATTTGAAAACCGCGCTGCCGACCCATTGCCATCGGCAAAACCTGCCACTCCTGTCTGCCCCGCTATCGTGCGCGCTTGCCCTGATTGTAAATCGACGTAACGGATCGTGCTATTGCCGCTATCGGCTACGAAGAGGTTGCCCTGAAAATCCACTGCCACTCCCAGGGGGCCATTGAACCTGGCTTGCGATACGGGCCCATCCTGTGATCCGGCGCGGCCAGCCGTTCCGGCTACTGTTTCTACAACTCCTGAAGGTCGCAAGACGCGAATGACGTGATTGGCGGAGTCGGCAATCAGGACGCCGCCTCCGCGATTATCTATGCCTATTCCCAGGGGGCCATTGAATTGCGCTCTGTCTCTGACCTCATCTTTGAATCCGGGCTGACCTGTGCCAGCATAAGTAGTCAGCGGCTCACCGAAATTGCCTCGCCTGATTATGTGGCGAACCAGATCAGTTTGATAGATGCGCCCGGCCAGATCGGCTTTGAGTTCGCCCGGACCGGCTCCGCCTGTGCCGTCTCTACCATCTTCCACTCTGACTACAGGGATTGTCACCGATGCGCTCAAATTACCTGAGCTTGCAGTGATCGTGGCAAATCCGCGCGTCTTTCCTCTAATCAGTCCTGTTGCCGGATCGATCTCTGCTACCGTCTGGCTCGCTGGCGGTATTGAATAGGTGATCTGCGCTCCGGGCACAACATTGCCTGAAGCGTCCAGTACCTCGGCAGCGATGCTCAGGCTCTGGCCTTCATTAACCACAGGATTGGATGTAGCAACTCTCATGCTCTGGCCCGTAGAGCCGGTGACAGTAAATAGAATATCTCCACTCACAGCAACTCCGTCGGGGGCCCTCACAAAGAATGTCCTGGCGTCTGTGGCGGCAGTACTGGCTATCGCGATAGTAACAGGCAAGCTTGTGTTAGTGGCTTCGGCGCCTACCTGCGCGGTGACTCCACTGCCGCTAAAATCTACCACAGCATTTGTGCCGCCGAGGTTTTGTCCTGTGATTACAGCCTGTATTGTGCTCCCCTGCGCTCCTCTTGACGGACTTATACCTGTGACTATCGGCGGCGGCGCGGTCACAATCAAAGCCAGCTTTCCGCTTCTGGCCGTCCCTCCCGGCGTAGTCACAGTGAACGTGTGGGGCCCCAGCTCCGCTTCATCAGCAATGGTAACTTCAATAGTCAAGTTCGTCACAGTGTTGTTAAGCTCGGGCAGCACCCTTGCTGTCACCCCTGAACCATCGAAAGTGACAGCAGAAGCATTGCCGAGATTGAATCCGCTAATCACGGCAGCAAACGTTGTCCCTCGCGCCCCCTGAGAAGGGCCGATGCCGTTAATGACCGGAGCCGGCGGTTTAACATTGAAAGTGATGCTGCCGCTGCTAATCTGCCCGAGCGCAGTGACTATATTGAAAGAGCGTCGATCAGCGGAAGCGCCAAAGTCAATCCTGATGGTAAGGGGAATAGATGTATTTGTGGCTCCAGGATTAATAGCGGCGGTAATGCCCCCGCCATCAAAGGTAACTGCTGTGGCCCCGCCGAGCCTCGCGCCTCTTATCACTGCCTGGATTGTCTCTCCTTGCACGCCCTCAGCGGGTGAGATGCTGGTGATACTTGCGTCAGGCAATTGGACAAGCCCTTGGATTATCTGTATCAGCAGTATCAAGTCTTGAATGTTAACCTGGCGGTCGTCATTAATATCGGCGGTAATCAGCCCATTGCCCGTCAGCGTCCTCGTCCCAAGCAGATGCTGGATGAAGAGAGTCAGATCCTGAACATCCACTCTGCCATCAAGGTTAACATCGCCTGGAGGGGGCATCTGCTGCGATTGCAGAGAATGAGCATAGACGGAAAATAGAAGGCATAGGGCAAAAGGCAGAAGGTAAAAAGCGAGAAACGCTTGAACGTTGAACATTGAACGTTTTCCCCTTCTCTTTTCCTTGCCAGACCAACGCTTAGTGGAGCACATCATAATGTACACTCTCCAGGGGGCAAATGATTAGAGCGCGACTCGGCTAAATACTCAGAATTGACAAACTGTTCGTGAGGTTCGGCCCAACTCTAGCACATATAATCAAAAAGTCAACGCGAGCCAATTGATGCCAGTATCGCAGCGCGGGTTGGCCATTTGCAGCCGTCTCCATTTCGCCGGACTCTCCAGCTAAGCGGCTGTCATCTGTGCTATATTATTTCCAATGCGCATCACGGAAATATTTCACAGCATACAGGGAGAATCCAGTTACGCCGGTCTGCCCTGCGTATTTGTGCGCACTACCGGCTGCGATCTGCGCTGCGTGTGGTGCGATAGCGAATATGCCTTCTACGGCGGCCATCGGATGAGCATTGACGAGATCATTGAAAAGGTCAAAGAATACGGCTGCAAGCTGGTAGAACTGACAGGAGGCGAGCCGCTGCTGCAACCTGAGATTCCGGAACTGGCGCGGCGATTATGCGATCTCGGATACACGGTGCTGATCGAAACAGGAGGTCACCGCGATATATCCGTGCTGGATCCGCGCGTGATCCGCATCATGGACATTAAATGCCCCGGCAGCGGCGAGCACGCGAAGAATCTCTGGTCAAATATTGATCATCTGCGCCCACAAGATGAAGTAAAGTTCGTCCTGGCCGATATGCAAGATTACCAATGGGCGCTGGAGGTAATACGCCGCTACAACCTTGAAGAGCGGACAAAGGTGCTCATCTCTACTGTCCATGGCAAAGTCGATCTGCAAGAGATTGCCCAGGCGATGCTGCGCGATCGTTTGTGCGCGCGCTTTCAGGTGCAGCTTCATAAGTACATCTGGGGCCCTGATGCAGTGGGAGTATGAGACTACATATCTGCGATTATCTGTAGAAAGTGAGACTCAGATGAGCAAGGATAGAACATATAGAGTCTTTGCCGAAACGGTCTGCCGCTGCGAAGAAGAGATCGACCTTGCCCGGGCATCTCTGCTCATTGCTCAGGGAGAGTACCCGCAACTTGTTATCGAGGACTATTTGGACAGGCTCGATCAGATGGCTGCTGAGGTAAATATTCGCATAACAGGCAAGCGCAGGCCGATGGAGATCATACAATCAATTAATCGCTACCTCTTCGATGAGTGCGGCTTCTATGGAAACGCGCAGAACTACTACGATCCGAAGAATAGCTTCCTCAACGATGTACTGGAGCGAAAGACGGGCATTCCAATAACCCTCTCAACCGTCTACATGGAGATCGGCAAGCGCATCGGGTTCCCCATCAAAGGGGTCGGCATGCCCGGCCATTTCATTGTGAAGTACGAGGATGAGACCGGCGCCATTCTTATCGATCCTTTTCACAAAGGGGCCATTCTGTTGGAAGAAGATTGCCAGAACCGTTTGGACGAAATCTACAAAGGTGTGGTACGGTTCCATCCCGGTTTGCTTCCTACATTCACTAAAAGGCAGATAATCGCTCGCATGCTGGCAAACCTCAAAGGCATCTATCTCAACACCGGCGACTTCAACCGAGCGATTTCTGTAATTGATCGCATATTGATTGTCAACCCTGATACGGCGTCGGAATATAGAGATCGAGGCCTGCTCCATTTAAATCAAGGCCGCGAGGCGAAAGCGTTGATGGATTTTGAGAGATACCTCAAGCTCGCGCCCGGAGCGGAAGATTTTGAAGCGATAAGCAAGCGCGTGATTGCGCTCAAGAGAAAGCAAGCTATGCTGAACTGAAAGGCTACGGCCAACCCGCAACTACAGGCTCGCATCTGAAAGCGACAAATACTTCAGAGGTACGACGCTTTGAAGGTTGGCCGCGCCGAACAAGTGAGGAGGTCCAGGCGCGGCCATTTCACTCTCATCACAACACTCGCTCAAATGCCACTAGCATCAACCAATAAGCCTTCAAGTTAACCCTGACCGATGTTTGAAGCAATACTCATCCAATTCTACCGACGGCAGCCGCTGAGCAGCTCGATCCCGCTGCTTGCCCAACGCAAGCTGTCTGTCTCAGTGACAGCACCCTTACCGCCTCTTGCCGGTGATGAGCATAACAGACCTTGCAAACGATCCCTCTATCGGCCAGTAGACCTATATCACGCCCGCGCGTAGGTGTGCTACATAGGCTGCAAGGCATCATGCGTGGAAAGAAATCTACACGGTCCATAGACCCCCTCTGATAGACCCCTCCTAACGAGGTTTTGCGAGGTGAAGACTGACCAAAGTCAGCCACCCTGGTTGAGAATACGAAAACGTAAAAGAAGCAACGGACATTACCTACACAGGTACAATGGTACATGTATTCCGTTTTTGCCAGGATGGAATTGTCTCATCAGCTCACCGGCCTTTGTTAATTTATGCTAGGCAGCAATAATCAAACGACGATAAGCTACCGCCTTCTACCTTCTACTGAAAAGGGCGTAGAAGGTCTGCTAAAAGCCGTTCTCAATCGCTCAATTCGCTCGCGAATACACGGATGGCTATCATACTCAGTATGATTCCCGTGATCATCTTCAACAGCAAGGAGCATCTTGAACAGATGATCAATCTCATAACCTGAAGCAATGAGCATGCGCGCAGCTTCCGCGTCCGCTTCAAACTCTTGATTTCGCTGATAGGCTGCGAAATCGGCGCGGAATGAGCTGTAGGTTGAGACTGTCAGATCGGCGACTGGAGATTCCGCCGCTTGAATTGTCTGTAGCGCCTGCCTCCACTTCAGATTGTAGTACTCTTTTTCTTTCAACACGTGGTTAAGCTTGATGTGCCCGACTTCATGAGCAACATAGCCGATCAGGGCGCTCCTGTTCTTGACAGAGAAGATTCTATCGACGGGCACAAGCAATCGAGCAAGGCCGCGACGGTTAGGGCGATAACTCTCAGATAGTATAAGCACCCGGTTCTGCTTATCTGCGTAGGCATTGCGCTCGGAACCATAATCTTTCACGCAGTAGACATAAACATCCTGTCGGCCTGAAAAGCGCTGAGCGACCGATGTGAGTTCCTCATCAATCACCGCCCTGGTCTCTTCGCCTTGTTGAAGCTCCACTGTTATTACTCGTTCCTGCGCAAACGCCAGGCTCGCCGAGAAGAGAAGGATGACAAGCAATACTCTGGCTAGCGAAAGCAGATCGAATCGTTCGTTAGTCAATAGGCTCTGCATAGATTCTCTGTAACAACACAATCAGGGAGAGGATCTGGCCGTAGTATTGGGGGGGGTGAGCAATTGAACTAAAGCGCAGTTAGGGGTTGCTGGCTCAGTTTGTGGGCAAAAACCCTACATCTGTTTAGACGTTTTCGGCAGGTTCAAGAGTTTATTCTGTTGCGGAAAGTATCAATATTACGAGTGGCTGGCACGGAGCTGCCCAGGCATTGAATCAATCACTTATACTGTTTGGAGTTGGCAATCGAACTCATCTTAGTCCCAACTCAGGTTATGGCGCCCGGGGCTGCTTCCCGCATGATCCGATTTCAAACCAAAAACAGTATTAAAGGGTTGGTTCGGGCGCCAAGCGCCCTCAAAACAGATTAAAGTAAGAGATGTTTTGAGGATCGCCGAACTCCAGCACTTTGTGCGCCAAAAACGCGCCCTCAAAACAGATTAAAGTAAGAGATGTTTTGAGGGCAATGCTGGGGAAACCCCAGCCACAGCGCGCCTAAGCTCCGCTCAAAACAGATTAAAGTAAGAGATGTTTTGAGGGCGCTTGGCGCCCGAACTAATACCGTTAGGAGCTGGTAATGGAACTCATTTCGCTCCCAGCCCGGGTCAGAAGGCAGAAAGCAGAAGGCAGAAGGTAGTGAATGATACCGTTTGGTGTTGGGTTACGAACCCACTTTTGACCGAGCCCAAGTCGTAAGGCGCCCGCGGCCGCTTCACAGTGGTCCGACTTTCAACCAAAGACGGTATTACAGACGTTGAATCAGTCGCACTGTGCCTGTAAGTTGAGTCTTTCCGCAACGGAG
>Ga0209172_10007567_pt1 | contig 11166 bp, 10 predicted proteins | sample LarsenN4metaG_FD_184113 | JGI IMG/M metagenome (GOLD analysis project Ga0209172, IMG submission 184113) | Hot spring sediment bacterial and archeal communities from British Columbia, Canada, to study Microbial Dark Matter (Phase II) - Larsen... ... | reverse complement strand
CTTTCGCGTTCGGTGGGAAACACTTGCGTCCACGAATGCGCGGCCGTGCCGGCGAGCGGGATGCCGTAGCGGAATCCCGCCATCACGTTGGACGTCGCCACACAACCGCCCACGTACGCCGCGCGCGCGGCGCGTACGCCCGCCTCGGGGCCGTGGGCACGGCGGGAGCCGAATTCCAGCACGCCACGCCCCTGCGCGGCGCTCACCACCCGCGCCGCCTTCGAGGCTATCAAGGTATCGAAGTTGATGAGGGAGAGAAGATAGGTTTCGACCACCTGCGCTTCGATTACCGGCGCCGTCACCTGGAGAATCGGCTCTTCGGCAAAAACCAGATTCCCTTCCTCCACGGCGTGAACCTCCCCCGTGAAGCGGAAGCTTCGAAGGAAGTCAAAGAATTCATCCCGGACCGTTCGGAACGCCGGAGCCTGGCGGAGAAATTGAACATCCTGCTCGGTAAAGCGCAGGTTTTCCAGGTAGTCGAGCGCCGCATCCGTGCCCGCGGCAACCAGATAGGCACGCTCGGGCGGCAGGCTGCGCACAAAGAGCTCGAAGGTGGCGCGGCAATCGATGCCGTGTTCGAAGTAGGCCGCGGCCATCGTGAGCTCGTACAGGTCCACCAGCAGGGCTTCACTGCGAACTCCTTCGACACCGCTGGGCTTTGATCCGCTCATACAGAAGCCTTCAGCTTTCAGCCGGCACCCGTCAGCGCGCCAGGCCGTCCCCTACGGGCGATTGAAGAGCGCCCCGCCCGGCGAGACTTCAAGCAGCATCGTGGCATCAGCGGCCAGCGCGGGAGCAGGTGGGGGAGGCTGGAGAGCGATCTCTCGGAGCGCCTTCAGAAGCTCGTCGTTCGCCCCGGCGCCGCGGATTTGACGCTCGGCCTCACTCGACCAGGGGAACGAAATCGCCCGCCCGCGGGCGATGTCTTGCACTCGCGACGACGCCACGCCGTTTTCGAGCCGAGTCGCGATTTCTTTTTGATTGAGCGCCTTGCGGGTTTCCTGCCCGAATGCGGCCGCGACCGCAAGAGCCGCAGATAGAAAAACAACCTCGAAGACGACTCGATGCATAAGGGGCCAGTAGTCCTGGGACAGAGACTACTCGACGACCTTAAGTCTAGCGAGCCACCGTGGGGACTTCAAGTTCGGGTGGCCAGTGTGAGGCAATCGCAGGAACGTTTGGTTTTCGCGACGGGCTTATTTGGATTGGGTCTTGACTCCTGCCGCTTCAAACGCCGTGCGCAAAGCCCCCGGACTTTGGGACTCGCCACCGAACATGTCCATATCCTGAGTCATGAGGTGGTATTTCTTATTGTTGGCACGAAAGCGGATGTGGTTGCTCTTAATCTGGAGTTCGGCGATCTCGCCGGCGGGAACATCGAAGGCATGGCCTTCCTCGTTGCTGCTGAACTGCACCCGGCCCTTGCCGAGGATCAGCCAGCCGTAGCACATGCCTCCGCCGTAGCCGAGCACACGCTTGCCATGTTCGTGGGTCACGTAGAAGCGCTTGGAGTTGGGGTCACCCTGGCCTCCCCCCGCCATGCCGCCCAAGATGGCCTTGTACATGTCCATGGGATTTACTTCGGACGGCGCGACTCCAGTTTCGACCGCTGTCTGCCCGGCAGCAGGCGGCTTGGCGGACGGCTCAGTCACAATAGGCTTCACTGCCGCAAGCGTCACCGCGACCACCGTGGTTTGACCCGCCGTGAGCTCGACGCTGCGGCTGAAGTCCTCATAGCCTGCCGCCGAAACCCGGACGCGATGCTCCCCGGCGGCGAGCGTCGAGATCTTCAGTTTCCCTTCCGGACCGGTTTTGCCCACGCGTTCTTCGTCCACGTAAACTTCGGCGCCGGGAGGCGTGGTTTCAAACGTCAGAACTGCAGGTGCCGGAACAGGCGCTGGGGTGGTTGGCGTAGGCGGCGAGGCCGCCGGGGACTCAGCTTTGGCGGCAGGAGTCGCCGGCTCAGGCTTGGGACTGACTTCGCGGAGGGCTCGGATCAGGCCCTCGGTCGCCCCCGCGTCACGGAACTCGGTCACAACGGGTGGGGTGACCTCAAAGTCGATTCCGTACGCCCGCACCAGTTCCTCCACCCGCGTGGAAGAAACACCATTCTCCAGCAACCCGAGGACCTCCGCCTTGGTCATCGGCTTCCTGGATTTCTGGCCGTGTAGAGGAGCTACGACAAGGCCTGCCAGGAGCATCGAGACGCCCACAAAAACAAGCAATCCCCAATGTGCCCGGTGAGTCATTGAACCCCCTTGTCCCTGAGCCCCTGAATGCATTTATAGACCGCAGAGACTCTGGCGTCAAGCCGGATGTTCGAACGCCATTGGTCGTTGCCTCGTTCTGTGGTACGGCCTGCGGGCAGGATGAATCTTATTGATTGAGCAGGTCTTCAGCGGCCTTGGCGCGCTTGGCCTTGGCAATTCGGTTTCGGAGGTCCTGATTGGAGGGGTCGAGCGCGAGCCCCTGCTCGTACTCCTCGATTGCTTTCTCATACTCGCCGCGGTCAAAATAGAACTCACCCATTTTGATGGCAGCGTTGACTTTTCTGGTATCGACAGCAGGTTTGACGGGTGGAGGTTCGGGTTCCGGGCTAGGGGTGACCCTGGGCGGCGGCTCGACGAAATCCGAGACCTTTCTCCTCCCGGAGGTAGTAGTGTCCTCCTGTCTAGTGGGGATCGTTTTGATGGGCGGAGTGCTCTCCCCGGCTACCTCCGGAGGGTTCTCTGGCTTCTCGGCGGAATCGTCGGGGGACGGCTCCTTGGCGGGAACGGTGCTCGTGTGTACGGGAGGAGAAGTCGTCCCCTTGCCTCCCGCGGGTTGCGTAAGAGGAGTCACGGGTTGAGTCTCGCTCGCCGGCCGATGTTCGGTGAAATACCAGACGCCGCCCACCAATCCCACAACTAAGACGCCAAGGCCTGCCCAGATCCCTGCCTGAGACGGCTTCTTCGCGCGCGCCACAGGAGGTACCGGCGCCCTCACGACCGGGGGTGGGGCTGGAGCACGTCGTGGTTCGACCGGTCGGGGCGGCTGGGGAGGGGGAGCCACGGGGACTTGTCGCGATGGCTCGGGAGGAGGGGCGCCCGCGGGCCGCGTCACCAGTCGGCTGGGCCGCGGTATTGGACCCGACGGCGGGGGAGGGGTCGGCGGAAGATCCATCGACGGCTTGCTAAGCTCCGCTGGGGAGAGGACGTGCGTTTCGCCCGGCCCACCCACGCCTGCTTCCGCCTGCTCGATTTCCTCGACAAGAGCCCTGGCATCGGCGGGACGGTCTTCCGGCTTCTTTTCGAGTAGCTTCATCACCACATCCGCCACCGCGGCTGGGATCTGAAGTTCCGGGCGGACGGTGCGCACGTTGAGCGGGGGTTGTTGGAGATGCGCGATCAGCATCTCCATGGTCGTGTCGGCTTTGAAGGGGAGCTCGCCGGTCAGCATCTGGTACATGACGATGCCGAGCGAATAGAGATCAGAGCGTCCGTCCAGCTCGTCGCCGCGCTTGCCCATCGCTTGCTCCGGCGACATGTATTGCGGTGTGCCGATCACCACGCCTGTCCCGGTCATGGTCATCCCGGACATTTCGCCTTTGCGAGTTTCTTTGATCTTGGCAATGCCGAAATCGAGGACTTTGGCCTGCTCGCCGTCCGGGGTCTCGACCAGCACGATGTTGTCCGGCTTGATGTCGCGGTGGATCATCCCCAGCTTGTGCGCGGCGTCGAGCGCAGCGGCGACCTGCTTGATGATCGAGCAGACGCGTTCCGCCGGCATGGGGCCATGCTGCTCGATCAATTTCCGCAGACTCTGACCCTCGATGTACTCCATCACGATGAACGGTCGGCCATCTTCGGCCTCATCGATATCGTCCACGCGCACGGCGTTCGGGTGTTGCAGCTTGCGCGTGATGACCGCCTCGTGCTTGAAGCGCTTGACGAAGAGCTGATCGTCGACCAGCTCCGGGCTGATGACTTTGATGGCCCGCAGCTCGTCGAACGTGACATGCAGCGCCTTGTAAACCGCGCCCATGCCGCCTTGGCCAATCTTGCTCAGGATGCGATATTTCCCCCGTAGAACGGCCCCGGGAGACCACGCTCCCACTTCGATAAGAGCCGTGCCGTCCTGCGGACATACCGCAAAGTTGGTAGGGTAGCCTGCTTGGCAGGTCGGACAGGTTTTCATGCGATTCCGTGCCGGACCTTAGTCCAGCGCAGTATAGCACAACAGAGCCGGCAATTGGAGTTCGGGACTCGGGATACGCAATTCGACATCCGGCCTCCGGGATTCGCGGGCGGGAATTCGGGGCTCAGCAGTCGCGACCCGTGGCCGGGCAGATCGGATTTTCCGACTCGCCCATGGCCACTCTCCCTTCCACGCGCCCATTGAGAATTCCAGGAGGGTTCGTTTCGCTCAAAAGAGGCGGATAGAACTGGGGGAGGCAGCGCTGGGGTGATCTCCCGGCTGCCACGGTTGGGCTCCTTACCAGCCAGCCTGAGCCGCCATCGCCTGGAACTCCAGAGCGTTCGCCGCGGCATAACCCGCTTCGTCGTTATCGAAATAGACGAAGACTTCGCGAGCGCCCTGTTCTATCCATGTGCGGCACTGGCCGAGCCGCGCGCGGAGCTGCGCCTTCGAGTAACGGCCTGCGTACTTCTGTTCGGCCGGTCCGTGCAGGCGCAAGTAAGCAAAATCGGCCGTCAGCCGTTCCGGCGATTCCTGGCCCGCCAGCTCGAAAGCGCACAAGGCGACGTTGTGCCGCTCCAGCAGCGCATAGACCCCAGGGGCAAACCACGAAGGGTCGCGGAATTCCATGGCGTAGCGATGGCCGCGCGGGAGCGCCTGCAGGAACTCGGCGAGCCGGTCCGTGTTCACTCCCCAACGCGGCGGGAGTTGGAAGAGCACCGGCCCGAGCTTCTCCTCGAGCTTCTCGGCGTGCTCAAAGAATTTTTCGAGCGCCGCCGCCGGGTCCTTCAACTTCTTCATGTGCGTGATGTAACGGCTGGCTTTCACGGCAAACACGAATCCCGGCGGCGCTTGCCTGCGCCACTCGGAGAATGCCTTCGCCGTGGGCAGATGGTAGAAGGAGTTGTTGATTTCGACCGTCCGGAGCCGATCGGCGTAGAAGCTGAACATCCCGGCGGACGAGATGTCTCGCGGGTAGAAAGGTCCCCGCCAGTGTTCGTAATGCCAGCCGGAAGTCCCCACACGGATGGCGGAATGCATCAGCTGAGCAACGTTCGTTCCACGAGCTGAAAGTAGCGGTTCTCCATTTCGCGGAGCTGGTCGCGCACGCGGTTCAGCCCAAACACGCACAGCTCGAAACTCTCCGAGAGGCGCCGGAACAGCGGCGCCACCATCCGATATTCAAACTGGTCGAATTTCGAAACCACCCCGTAAGACTCCTTGCCGGCCTTCACATAATCGACGAAGTAATCGAGCCGCAGTGATCGCCGCGGTCGCCGAAGAGACTCGGGGAAGATGCCGGTGAAGAACAGCGTGTAATCGCCGATGTGTTTCCGCACTTCGCGCTCGCGCTCGAAGGAAGACGCGGCCAGCAGGGGGTTCGACTCGATCAGCATCTCGCCCACATCGTCGAGGGGGCGGCCCATGCTGTCGCGAATCTTGTAAAGACGATCTGCGAAAGTGAATTCGACGAGCAGATCGACAAGATAGCTGGTCATCTCGGAATCATAATGATGAAGCTCGTGGTAGAAAGTCTTCGAGACCAGCTCGCCGAAAAGGCTTCTTAGCGGGTGGCGTTCGAGCAACATCCCTCCCCCCTGCCCGGCCTGGCCGGAACGCTCCTCGCATAGATTCCCAAAAGTTGAAAGCCCCCGTCAAGCCCGACATTGGTTCCGAGCGCGTCGCACAGCCTTGCTTCGCCGAAGTCTGCGGCTTGTTCATCCCGACGCGACTTCGCGCGGCGCCACAATCGCCACGCGCCGAGGCCAACGCCGTCTGCCGGCTGGCGGACTGAACGGCGAGTCCTGCACTATGTTCTGGCCCCCCAGGAGTCGAATGGGCACAGGCGTGCTCTTCTGTAGCGGCGCCTTGCAAGCGCCGAGTCCATCGGCGGTCATAGATCGCCGCTACAGCCCGGCTGTCACTTTATTGTGCAGACCTCAATAAAGGTGGGCGCTACATTCTCTGGATGAGGCGCAGCAAGCGCTTCGCGTCGGCGAGCATCGAAAGGTTGTTAAAGAGGATATAGCAGGGCGAGAAGGGTTTTGCGATTTCCCGCAAGCGCGCAAGATCTTCATCGTGGTAGCGATACCGGTAGCCGGTCTGGCCATGCAGACGGAAATACCCCAATCCCCGGGTGGCAGGCAACTGCTGGAGCGGATCCACACCGTGGACCAAATTCAACTCTTCGCAAAGGGCCCGCACCTCCTCAGGTGGCCACTCTCCGCGAGGTTCCCATACGTAGACGAACTCGCCGGCCGCGGGCACCTCCATTCCCTTCTGTATTTCGTGGAAGAACCTCCGTAGATTCGACTTGTGCTCGTCAGTGGGGGTAAACCGCGCCGGGCACTGGAACAGAATCACTCGGCTTGCAAGCGCTCGCGCGCATTCAAGGGTGCGCTGCCAGGCGTGCAGGACGACCGCACTCGGGCGGAAGGCGCCGGCCTCGCGAAGCTGTTTTTCATTGAGTTTTTCACGCAGCCTCCGGTAGGTGGGGCTGCTCGATTCGTGGGTGATGAGCTGCCAAGCCTTGAGCGTGAACTCGACTTGCACCCGCCACTTCTCAAGGGTTCTGATTTGAGGCGGCTGATAGAAGGTCTGCTGGACTTCAACGACCGGGAAGGATCGCGTATACCGCGCCAGAGGCTCCGGAAATCCGCAACACCCGATCCGGAGTTCGGAGGCTTGCATGCGATCACCGTGCAAGAGAAGGTTCGCCGGCGAGGACGCCGGCGCTACAGAAGAGCCGGACGCCGGGGATAGGCCCGCACTCCAGCCGGTGCCCGCCAGCAGGGGGGCGCTACAGTCCCCCGGCGGGACTGAAGGCCTTGAGGTCGGCGTAGCTCGTCGCCATCTTGAGGGAAAGCCGGGCGCCGTCGCGGGCGATCTCGAGACTCTGAAAAGGATTAGGCTTGCCGGGATTCATGTTCTGCCAGGCCATCTGCTGCACCATGCGCAGCCCTTCGAAGATCTGCCGGGTGCTTTCCGCCGACTGATCGCTCGTGCATTCGAGCTTCACGTCGAGGCGAACGGTCTCGGCCGTATCCACACTGTATACGAGCGCCTCGACCGGCTGGAAAGCCTTCGCCCAGTCAAGCTGAATGTTCCCCTGCGCGGGCAGCCACGCCAGGAAGAAGTCTGGGACGGCCTCTGCCACTCCCACGCCCCAGATGGGCGCCTGCGTCTCGGCTTCGCTGATCAACCGGGTCAGGCGCTGATCGGCGCTCAGGCCAGGCGTGTTCCCCTCGCGCACGGCAAGCATTTCGTTCAGTGCCGCCTCCGACCCGAATAGTCCCAACGAGTCTCGCAAGACCACCAGACAGGAATTGACTCCGCCCGTGCTGAGGCAAAAGGCGGGCAGACTCCCCACGGTTGTCGAGGCGATGGCGTTGGCCCCGGCGCGATCGGCAATGCCTTTCGCCGTGAAGCGTCCAGCGACCAAGCCGGCCAGCTCCATCGTCGCGACGCCCGGCCGCCATCCCAGCACCACTTCGTCGATATCATTTTCGCCCACGCCGAGCAGGGCGAAGGACTCCTCCAGGGCGCGCAACCGCGGCCCGACGTAGCGCTGCCGCAAGGCCGCGTATTCTGTGAGCGTTCGCAATTTGGCCGGACGCGCGTATTCCACGCGAATCGTCCCGGGCGCAAAGGTGGTCAGAATTTCCTTGGCCAGTTCCTGCGCGAAGCTCCCACTCGCGAAAGCTGATCCCACCGCCGCCAGAACACCCATTTGCTGGAGCACCTTCTTCATCTCAACCCTCCACCACGTGCGGCTTCAGGCCGCCGCCTCACCTCGCCGCCCCGGGCAGCGCAAGTTCGATAAGGAATCCACTCTGGCAGGTTTGCGTTTCGGGGTCAATCCCCCTCGCCACCGCGGCGACGACTCGGCTCGGGCCGCAGGGTGACGGTCACTTCACGCCTTCCCGACCGCGTCAAAAAAGTCTTCACGTTGCCGGAAGGCACAAGCCGTTCCATCTCGCGATTGGTCAAGGCCGGGTAGGGAAACGGGCGGGTGCCTTCGCGGCTGGAGACGAGCGTGGTCAGGCTCTCGAGCCACCACAGCATCTCGGCGCCCTTTTCGAGTCGTGGTTCGCGAAGCAAACAAAACAATAGCCCGCCCGGTGCCAGGTACGAAGACCATCTCTCGACCAGCGCCGGGAGGGCTTCGCGGGGAAGTAAGTCCAGGAGGTGCCAACCGAACACCACATGCAGAGATCCCGCTCGAATGGCCGGTAGCTGACTCAAAAATTCTCCGGTCCGGAACACGGCGACCTTGGGGCGGCGGTCCCAAAACCGCGATTCCTCGCGGAGCAAGGGCGTGATGAGGTCGGCCACGTGGATCTTGGCACGCCGGCGTAAGAGCACATCCACCGTCGCTTGGCTGACCGGGCCGCAATCAAGGACCTGGGGATGAGGAACGTCGGAGAGAAGCTGCCAAATCCACTCGAGCCCCCGGCTCAAGTGACCTAGCGTGGAGGTCGCACGGGCTGGTTGGGAAGAATTCGGCTGGCTGATTGCGCCGTGCATCTATGAAAGGAGGAGCTCCCTCGCCCGGCGAACTGCGCCGCGCCGGCCGGTTCCCCTGGTCAACGGCGGATCTCGATGGCCTTGACGCCCGCCGCCGCAGCGCGCCTTATAGGTCTGCGTCCCCTTCGGGTTACGACTCCGCTCGGAAAGCGGGCTGCGGGGTGAGAGATTGCGCACTCTCTTTTACCTGGTCGCGGACGATATCGATACTGCCCTTGAAAAAGGCCCCGTCCTCGATCGCAATCGCGGCGGCCACCAGATCGCCCATGACCTTGCCCGTTTTTCGAATCTCGATCCGCTCGCGAGCCGCGATGTTGCCCGTCACCGAACCCAGAATCACCACCTGCCGCGCGTGAACCTCGGCTTTCACCTCGCCATTCGCGCCCACCGTGACGCAATGTTCCGGCAGATTCAGTGTCCCTTCGAACTGGCCCTCGATAAGGAGGTCTTCCTTCCCCGACAGGTCGCCGCGCAAAACCATCGAGCGGCCCATGACGGTCTGGGAGCTATTGGCAGTTGGCATTTCCACCATCCTCGGCGCGAGTTCAGCCACCGAAGTCGCGGTGTCGGAAGAGACGATCGTCGCAGGCATGAGTTTCGCTTCCTGGGGCTTGCCGGCTCGCGTTTTCTTCTCCCACCACATCGCTGGCTCCGTATTCGGGACGTGGGTCGGCCGGGCGTTAGCCCTCCCCCCTTCCCCAAACCCGACAGGACGGCAATCTTAGCGCGAGAACGACCGAAGTGCAATCACTTGGACGAAGTGATCCGTTAAAGGCATCTGGGGAATTGCCCGGCACCTAGGATTCCTCAGTGTTATAATTGCCTCATGCCTGTCGATATCCGCCTCACCTACGAGGACTTCTGCCTTCTGCCCAACAACGGCAAGCGGTATGAGGTCATTGACGGAGAACTCCACGTGACCCCTGCACCTCGACGGATGCACCAGAAAGTAATCGGGAACATCTACTACTACCTTACCGACTTCGTAAAATCCAATGGTCTGGGCGAAGCCTACGTTTCACCCTTCGACGTCGTGTTCTCTCGCTTTGACGTCGTCGAGCCTGACCTTCTGTTCGTTTCGAAGGATCGGTTGGACGTGGTGACGGAGAACAACGTCCAAGGCGCGCCGGACCTGGTGGTGGAGGTGCTGTCCGAGAACACTGCGGATATCGATCGCACCACCAAACTCAAGCTTTATGCTCGATACGGAGCGCGGGAGTACTGGATCATCGACCCTGCGGCGTGCGCCGCCGAAATCTATCGGAGGACGGAAGCAGGTTTCGAGTGCACCGCCATGCTGCACCGCCTCGATTGCCTGACCTCGCCGCTATTTCCCGGCTTCAGCCTGCCGCTCGAAAAGCTCGTGGAATAACTTGCCGCGCCGGCACCATTCATCACTTCTCGTAAACCATTTTCCCGCCCACCAGAGTCATCTGCACGTGCACGTCCCCGATTCGTTCAGGAGGAATGTTGAAGATGTCATCAGACAGAACCACCATGTCGGCGAGCTTACCCGGGGAAACAGTCCCCTTCTCGTTCTCTTCGAACGCCGCGAAGGCGCTGCCGAGGGTGTACGCGCGCAGTGCTTCTGCCACCGTCAGGCGCTCCGCCGGGATCCAACCGTTCGGATGTTTGCCGTCCAGCGTGGCGCGCGTCACGGCGGCATATATGCCCAGGATGGGGCTGAGGGGCGCGACCGGCCAGTCGGAACCAAAGGCCAGCGGCGCGCCGGCGTCCAACATCGAGCGCCACGCGTAACTGGTGCGCGCGCGTTTTGCTCCCAGCCGCTTCTCCGCCCAACGGCCATCATCGATCGCGTGGTACGGCTGCATGGAAGCGATCACGCCCAGCCTGGCGAAGCGCGCAAAATCCTCCGGGCGCACATGCTGGGCGTGCTCGATCCGGAACCGCGTGGCGGGGGCACCCGCCCCGGCCACGCGCTCATACAGGTCGAGCATGACCGCGACGGCCCGGTCGCCGATGGCATGGATGCAGGGCTGGATGCGTGCCGGCGTCGCCTCGCGAAGAAGCGCTTCCATCTTGGCCGGGGGCTCCATCAAGGCCATCGGCAAGCCGCGAACACCCGGGGCGTCGTCGAACGGGTCGAACATCCACGCCGTAGCCGAGCCCAGCGACCCGTCAGCAAAACCCTTCACCGCGCCGAGCTTCAGGTACTCACTGCCCAGGCCGACGGAAATTCCGGCCGCGCGGAGCTTCTCCCAATGTGCGATGGGGATGATCGCGTACTGACGCACGGTTAACCAGCCTTCCCGCTCGGCGCGGCGAAGCAACTGCAACTCCCCGGTGAAGCTGCCCGTCGAGGTGTCCTCGTCCATCGTGATGTTATGAACCGAGGTCACGCCGAGGCGGTTCGCCTCGCCCAGCGCGGCCCTGAGCGCCTCCTCCATTTCCGCGTCACTCGGGCGGGGAATGACCCGGGCCACCAGATCCATCGCCGCATCT
>Ga0209172_10007566_pt1 | contig 11167 bp, 5 predicted proteins | sample LarsenN4metaG_FD_184113 | JGI IMG/M metagenome (GOLD analysis project Ga0209172, IMG submission 184113) | Hot spring sediment bacterial and archeal communities from British Columbia, Canada, to study Microbial Dark Matter (Phase II) - Larsen... ... | reverse complement strand
ACGCTGCAGGCCGCAATCGACTGGAGCCATGACCTGCTGTCGGAGGAGGAACGGGCGCTGCTGCGTCGGCTCGCGGTCTTCGCCGGAGGCTTCACCCTGGAGGCCGCGGAGGCCGTGTGCTCCGGTGGCGCCGGCGCGGGGCATGGCGTCTTGGACCTGCTGACCCGTCTGGTGGAGAAGTCGCTGGTCATGGCCACACCGCAGGACGGCGCAACCTGGTACCAGCTGCTGGAGACCGTGCGCCAGTACGCGCGCGACAGGCTGCTGGAGTCTGGCGAGGCTCCCGCCACGCGCGACCGCCACCGGGACTGGTACGTGTGGCTGGCCGAACGCGCCGAACCCGAACTCGAGGCCCGTGAGCAACTGGCATGGCTGGAACGACTGGAGAGGGAGCACGATAACTTCCGGGCGGCGCTGGAATGGTCTCTGGAAGGTGGTGGGTCGGAGGCGGCGTTGCGCCTGGCAGGCGCCCTCCATCCCTTCTGGCTGGTACGCGGCTACTGGACCGAAGAGACCACCTGGCTGGAGAGAGCCCTCCAGAGGAGGAAAGGCGCGTCGGCCGCGGTTGTGGCAAAGGTTCTCAGAGGTTTCGGCATCCTCACGGTCATGAGCCGGCAGGAGCCGGATCGTGCCAGGAGGCTGCTGGAGGAGAGCGTGACGCTGTACAGGCAACTGGGCGACGAGAAGGGTCTGGCCAGAGCCCTCTTCCAGCTTGGCCTGTCGCGCCACACCACCGATGCGCGGCAGGCCGAAGCGCTCTGGGAAGAGTCCCTGCATCTTGCCCGGAAAGTCGGGGACGGCGTGATGACGAGCAGGGTGCTGATCAATCTGGCCGCGCTCGCGCACCGGCAGGGCGACCGGCGGCACGGGATGGCGCTGGCCGAGGAGAGTCTGCTTCTGGCGCGCGAGATTGGAGACCGGTGGGTGACGGCCCTGGTGCTTCTCAACCTGGGCGAGATGGCGACCGACCGGCGGGACTACGGACAGGCGCAGGCCTGGCTGAGGGAAAGCCTGATGCTGGCCGGCGAGATCGGGCACAAATGGTTCATTACGGGAAGCCTGGAGTGTCTCGCCGAAGTGGCAGCGGCGCGCGGGCAGGCGGAGCAGGCCACTCGTCTGTTCGGGGCCGCGGAGAAGCTCCGAGAGATCCTCGGGACGTCCCGCCTGGGGAGTGAACGCAGCGAACATGGACCGGACGTGCGCGCTCTGCGGGCCGGCCTGGGTGAGGCGGCGTTCTCGGCGGTGCGGGCCGAGGGCAGGGCGATGACGATGGAACAGGCCATCGCTTACGCGCTGGCAGGCAGCACCACGGAGGCCTGACCTCCAGGGAATTCTCCGCGATCTGAAGAAGCACTTCGGTCACATCCCGCTCTGGGCCGTCGGACCTGCCAGGGGGCGAATTCCGATGCAGGCAGGCACCCTCCTCACCAACCGCTACCGCATCGACGAGAAAATCGGCGAGGGCGGCATGGGCGTCATCTACCGGGCCCATGACACCCTGCTGAATCGACCCGTGGCGATCAAGTCGCTTGTCCCGGCGCTTGCGGGTGAGGAGGGGATCAAGCGGCTGCTGCGCGAAGCCCAGGCGGCCGCACAGCTCACGCATCCCAACATTGTATCGGTCCATGACGTCATCGACGACGGGGCGCAGCGGCTGATCATCATGGAGTACGTGGAAGGCCGACCGCTGTCGGATCTCATCCCTCTGGAGGTGCCCCGCGCGCTGGACCTGGCGGTGCAGGTCTGCCGGGCGCTGGAATACGCCCACAGCCAGCGAGTCATCCACCGCGACATCAAGCCCGAGAACATCATGGTCACGAGCGGGAACGTGGCCAAAGTGGCGGACTTTGGACTCGCCCGCTCCGAAGGGCGGACCCGTCTGACCCAGTCCGGCCTGATCGTGGGGACCGTGGCCTACATGGCGCCCGAACAGGTGCTGGGCGGCACCGTGGACGCCCGGTCCGACCTCTATTCCTTCGGCTGTGTCCTCTATGAGGTCCTGACGGGGCGGCGGCCGTTCGACGGCGACGATCCCTTCACCGTCCTGAGCCAGCACGTCAACGTGATGCCGGTCGCCCCGCGCTGGCACAACGGGGCCATCCCACCGACGCTGGACGCGGTCATCATGCGGCTGCTGGCCAAGGATCCGGCCGACCGCTATCAAACAGCCGCCGCGGTCGCCGACGCGCTGGCGCCGGTGTCGGCGGAGCCTGAGGGAGCGGCGGTGCCGGTCCGCGCCGAGGCGCCGGCGACCCGCACCGCGCTGCTCCAGCGCATCGTCCGCGGACGACTGGTCGGGCGCGCGTCGGAGCTGCAAGAGTTACGCGAGCACCTGGACCGGATGCTGGGCGGTGAGGGGCGCCTTGTGCTGCTCTCGGGCGAGCCCGGGATCGGCAAGACGCGCCTGGCGGAGGAACTCGCCGTCTACGCCCACCTCCGCGGCGCCTGGGTGCTGCGCGGCCACTGTTACGAGCAGGAGGTCGGCGTCCCCTACCTGCCGTTCCTGGAGACGTTGCGGCAGCTCTACCAGCAGACGGGGGAACTCCTGCAGACGCTCGGCGACCGGGCGGGCGACCTGGGACGTCTGCTGCCCGAACTCGCCACGCCGAGCGCGCCCCCGCCCTCCCTGACCGCCGAAGACGAACGCATCCGGGTCTTCGAGACAGTCACGCAGTGGGTCGCCGCTGCCTCCCGCCGGCGCCCGCTCGTCTTCGCCCTGGACGACCTGCACTGGGGGGACCGGGCCAGCCTGCGCCTCCTGCACCACCTGGCCCGCCACACTCGCGGCGAGCGCATCCTCATGCTGGGCACGTACCGCGAGATGGAGCTCGACCTGCAGCATCCCCTGCACGATGTCATCAGCGAAATGAACCGGGAGCGGCTCTTCTACCGGCTGCCGCTCCGGCGCCTCTCCCTGGAGGACACGCGCGCCCTGCTCTCCGGGCTTTTTGACGTCGAGGTCTCGGCGGAGCTGGCCGGCGCGGTGCACCGGGAGACCGAGGGCAACCCCTTCTTCATCGAAGAGGTCGTGAAGTCGCTCGTGGAGGAGGGGAAGATCTTCCGCGAAGCCGGCCGCTGGCAGCGCACTCTCACGGTCGACGAGCTGGAAATCCCCCAGAGCGTCCGCGCCGTCATTGGCAAGCGCGTGCAGAAGGCGGGGGAAGCCTGCCGGCGGGTGTTGACGATCGCCGCCGTGATCGGTCGGGAGTTCGACCCCGACCTGCTGGTCCGGATCAGCGGGCTGGAAGAGGAGCGGGTCCTGGACGCCCTCGACGAGGCGGTGCGGCTGCAGCTGATCCGGGAGGTCCGCATGGGACGGAGCGTCGGCTACGCCTTCGAGCACGCGCTCATCCGGCAGACCCTCTACGAGAGCCTCAACCCGCGCCGCCGGGCACGTCAGCACCAGCAGGTGGGGGAGGCGGTCGAAGACCTTCACCGGGGGCGCCTGGACGACCACCTGGAAGAACTGGCCTACCACTTCGGCGAGGCCGGGCCGGCCGCAGCCGCGCGGGGCATCGAGTACAACATCCGGGCAGCGCGCAAGGCGGCCTCGCTCTTCGCGTTGGAGGAGGCGGAGCGGCGGCTCGGGGTGGCCCGCGAGCTGGCGGAATCGGCGGACGACCCCTCGGCCGAATTCCAGGTGGCCGAGGTCCTCGGGGACCTCTACCTGAATTTCGCCGAGCGCCGGCGGGCGATGGAAGCGTACCAGCGGGCGCTGGACCTGTTGAAGAGCCAGGGGGATGAGGGATCACACCAGGTGATCGGGCTGTACTGCAAGTTCGCGGAGGCGGGCACTGGATTCGCCACCGATCCGAATCCGGCGGCGCCCGAGTACGCTCGACGGGCCGTGGAACTGCTGCGCAACCACCCTGACGAGCCCCTCAAGGCCCGGGCGCTCTCCCTGCTGGCTCTGCACCAGGTGCGCGGGGGAGAACTGGCCGCGGCTCGAGAGACCGCCCAGGCCGCGATCGACCTGGCGACGCGTCTGAACGACCGGCAAGAACTCGTGAAGGCCTACCAGGCCATGGCGTCGGTGCACCGTTCCAGTAACGAGTGGGACCGCTTTCGCGGGATCGTGGAACAGCGACGCCGCCTGGCGGGGTCGGTTTACACGTCAACCGACGTCGACCTCTACTGGGACCTGGTACAGGGCGCTCTGCATCTCGGCAATCTGCAGGAAGCGGAGCGCCTGGGTCGCGAGTTTGTGGATCTCGCCGAGAAGCTGCGCAGTCCGACGGCGCTCTTCTCCGCCTACAATCAGCTGAGCGCCACGCTCTTCTGGGCCGGGAAGTGGGATGAGGCCATGCGGCTGGCCGATCGGGCCATCGAGCTCGGACCGCGGATCGGCGGAGTGGAACTGATGACGGGGTGGTCGCTGGCGCGGACGTCCTGGATCTTCGCCGGCCGGGGGGAGGAAGAGCGGGCCCGCGAGCGGCTGGCGCGAATAGACGCGCTTGGGTACGAGGTTCCGCCCGAGCACCACAGTCCGAGACTCCTCGCGCTGGGGATCGCCCACGGTCTGGGGGATCGCGAGCTTCTCGCACGCTTTCTCCCCCGGGCGGAGGCGGAGCAGCCGCGGTGCCGGACCTGCATCCTGATCTTCTACCTGGCCACAGGCATGGCACGCCTGCGGCTAGGCGATGTGCAAGGCGCGCGGGAACGGCTGAAGGCCGCGCGTCAGGTCCTGCCGGAGCAGCCGTCTCGGGATTTTCTTGCCGGCCTGGCGGGTTTGGAAGGTCTGATCGAGGCAGCCGAAGGGCGTTTGGACCAGGCGGCAGAGCACCTGGAGGAAGCCATGCGGATCCTGGCCGATCAGCCGTTCGACCTCGACCAGGCGAGCCTTCGGGAGGATTCCGCTGGCGTCTATCTCGCGCGTGGGCGGCCTGGCGATGCAGAGCGGGCCCGTGAGCTGCTCGCCCCGGCCCTGCGGCTGTACGAGGCGGCGGGGGCGCGGCGGTTCGAGGAGCGGGCCAGGAAACTCCTCGGCGGTGCTCCGGCCTCACCCGCATGATCGGCGCCGTTCTCAAGAGCCGCTACCGCGTCGAGGCCAAGCTCGGCGAGGGCGGGATGGGCGTGGTCTACCGAGCGCACGACGCCCTGCTCGACCGCCCCGTGGCCATCAAGGTACTCTCCCAGCACCTCCTGAGCGAGGATGGAATGCGACGTCTGCTCCGCGAGGCGCAGGCTGCGGCGAAGCTCACGCACCCCAACATCGTGGCCGTCTACGACGTCCTTGAGGACGCGGACCAGCGGGCGCTCGTCATGGAATGCGTGGCCGGGCAGACCTTGCGGGAGCGAATCCCCCTGCCCTGGGATCGTGCGGTGGAGGTGACGCTGGACGTCTGCCGCGCTCTGGCCTTCGCTCATGAACACGGCGTCGTCCACCGCGACATCAAGCCAGAGAACATTATGGTGACCCCGGATGGAACGGCTAAGGTCATGGACTTCGGCCTGGCCAGGTCGGAGGGCCGCAGCCGCATGACCCAGACGGGGATGATTGTCGGCACCGTGGCCTACATGGCGCCGGAGCAGGTCCTGCGCGGAAACGCCGACGCGCGTTCGGATCTGTATTCCCTGGGCTGCGTACTCTATGAGGCGCTGACAGGCAAACCGCCCTTTGTCGCGGACGACCCGCTCTCCGTGATCTCCCAGCACCTGGCCGCGCCGCCGGTGAGCCCGCGGTGGGCGAATCCACAGTTGCCCCCCGCGCTCGAGACGATCGTGCTGAGGCTGCTGGCCAAGGACCCCACGGAACGCTACCCGTCTGCGACTGCCCTGCTCCAGGCCCTCGAAAGCGTCCAGCAGGGCGGCGACGCAGGAGTGGTCGCGGCGCCTTCTCCCTCCATCCTGGAGGTGTTGCGCCGGACCAGGTTTGTCGGACGAGCGCGGGAGCTCGCGGAGCTCAAGTCGGCCGTAGACCGCATGCTGGGTGGAACCGGCGGCACGATCTTCATCGTCGGCGAGCCCGGCATCGGTAAGACGCGCCTGGGCCAGGAACTGGCCACCTATGCCCGGCTGCGTGGCTGCCGGGTGTGGTCAGGGGAGGCCCGTGAACGGGAGGCCGGCCTTCCCTATGGGCCGTTCGCCGAGAGCCTGACGATGGCCCGGGGCGACTTGCCGCATGAAGACTGGGCGGGTTTTGCAACCAGATGGCCGGAGCTGGCCAAACTGATGCCGGACCTGGGTGCGGCGCCCGCCGCCCTCGCCGCCCTTCCGCCTGAGCAGGAGCGGGTGCGCCTGTTCGAGCAGGTCGCACAGCTGCTGACGGGGTGGGCCCGGCGCTTCCCCATCGTCCTGATCCTGGACGACCTCCACTGGGCTGACGTCTCCACGTTAGAGCTGCTGCACTATCTCGCGCGGGTGGCCCGCGAAGAGCGGATCCTGCTTGTCGGAATGTATCGCGATGTCGAGGTGGGTGCCGACCATCCCCTGCCAAGGATTCTGGGCGACATGAACCGGCAGCGTCTGTACCAGAGGGTCCTCCTCCGCCGTCTGGACGAAGAGGCCGTTGCCGCCATGATCGTGGCGGCCTTTGATGAGGAGGTCGGCCGGGCGCTGTTACGCCCTGTCTATCAGGACACCGAAGGCAATCCTTTCTTCGTCGAAGAGGTGCTCAAGGACCTGGTGGAGACGGGCGCCGTCTACCGGGCCGACGGCGGGTGGGCGCACAAGCCGCAGGTCGGGATGCGCATTCCGGAGAGCGTCCGCGAGGCCGTGGGCCGCCGCCTGAGCCGCCTCTCCGACCGCTGCCGGCAGACCCTCACGATGGCCTCGGTTGTCGGCAGGGACTTCATGTTTGACGTCTTGCGCGTCGCCGTCGGCGTGGATGAGGAGCACCTCCTCGACGATTTGGACGAAGGACTGGCCGCTCAGCTGATCCGCCCGCGGGGAGGGCGCGCCGGCGAGGACGCCTATACGTTCCAGCACGCCTTGATCCGTGAGACGCTCTACGATGCCCTGAACCCTCGCCGTCGGGCGAGGTCTCACCGGCAGGTGGGGGAAGCGTATGAACAGGTCTACGAGCAGCGGCTAGACTCGGTGATCGACAACCTGGCCTACCATTTCGGCCGCACCGACCAGAACCAGGCGGAGAAGGGGATCCGCTACAATCTCCGGGCCGCCGAGCGGGCCACAGCCGCCTACGCCCACGAAAGCGCTGAGGCCCTGCTGCGGGTGGCGCTCGAACTCGCCGAAGCGACAGCATCGCCGAGCGTGGTTGCCGGGATCCACGAGCGGCTCGGCGACCTTTACATTAGGATGCTGGAAGGAAAGAAAGCCGTCGCCGAATTCGAGCGGGCCTTGGAGGCCGTCGCGCTCCCGAGCTCCCTTCCTCCTGAGGACATCGCCCGCCTCCGCTTGAGGCTTGTCGAAGCCAGCGCGGATTTCGGCGTCAAGCCAGCCGAGGTGCGACCGCTGGCCGAGTCTCTGGTTGAGTCCGCGGCGGCCCGCGGTGACCGCCGCTTCCTGTCATCTGTCCTCGGCGCACTTGCCGTGCTGCAATTGCGCGCGGCGAACTACGACCGGGCGCTGCAGACAGCGCTGCAGGCTCTGGATGCGGCCGCGGCGCTTGGTGATGCCCGCCTCCTGTTGCGCCTCTATGGCTACATGACGTCGATCTACTGGGAGCTGGGACAGTGGGACGAGGGGTACGCCTTCACGCTGCGACGCCTGGAGACGCTGAGCCAGATTGACGACCTGGTCGAGGCGTGGCACGTCCACACCGGCACCGCCGAAGACAGCATGATCGCCGGCAAATACGTGCTGGCCCGGGCTCATGCCGAACAGGCGATGGAGGTCGCGAAGAAGATTCAGAGCCCCAAGGCGATGTCTCTGTCCCTCTATAACCTCTCCTGGGTCTATTACGCCGTGGGCAACTGGCGGGAGTCGGTGAAGCTGGGGGAGGAAGGACTGGCCCTGGGGCAGCGGGTCGGCCAAGCGGAAGGCAATCTCCTCTACCTGCACATGTGGATCGGGTTGAGTGCGGCCTACCTCGGGGACGAGGGGACCACGAGGCGGCACATTGCGGCCTGCGAAACGCTGGCGCCGCAGTGGCGGCACGGGCAGCGGAACTTCGTGCAGGCCCGGCTGCTCCTGGCGCTCGACGACCTGGACACCGCCGCCCGGCATGTCGCCGTCATGTCCGAGGAGTGGCCGCCCTGCGCGCAGTGCCAGGACCTCTACCGGCTTGTCTATGCGGAGTTCTACGCACGGACGGGCGAACCGGAACGGGCAGAGGGCTTTGCCCGCGAAGTGCTCCGGCCAGAGGCCGGCCGCAGGCTCTGGATGGAGGGCGAGGCCAACTACAGCCTGGGATTGGCCGCGCTGGCGCGAGGTGACGCTGACGCGGCCATCGCCGCCCTCTCCGCTGGCCGCGACCTCCTGGCCGAAGCCGGCCACATCTGGACCCTGGCACAGACGTGGAAGGAACTCGGACGGGCGCTGGCGCTACGGCAGGCGCCCGGGGACACCGAGCACGCTCGCGAAGCTTTCTCGCGGGCGCGGGATCTCCTCACCCGGCATGGGGCGGTGGGCCACGCGGCCCGCGTCGATGCTCTGATCGCCGGGTTTCCCGCAACTCCTGCCTGATCTGCGGGCCTGATCCTTGCCGCCCGGCTCACGCCGCCAGAGGCTGCTCGCGGGGCACCTGGCTCGGCACGTGAATCAGCAGCAGACGTTCCAGGATGGTGACGACGAACTCCACAAGCCTGATCCCGGACCGCATCGTGATCTCCCTCTCTTCCGGTCTGCCGTCCCCCCCGGGAGGCCGCGCCAGGTGAGGGCGACCTCCCGGTGAAGCCGCTCGCCCGTCCTATCCGGCGACGGTAGCAGACGGCCGGTGGGCCTGGATCGCTGCAGGGGCCAGGAACCGGCGCACCCGCATCCAGAACCCGTCAACAACGCCGATCCGCGCCCTCTTCTGCCCCTGCGTGGCCAGGCGGACCAGCCGGGCCCGCTCCGCTTCCCGCATCAGGTCGCGTACGTGATGTTGCCCCCGCAACTCCCGTGCGTAGCCGTTGTCGAGCATCTCCTCCACCTCCCGGACTGCCGGGTCTTCGAATTCCTGCCCCTACCCTATCCCAGGGCGGGAGGGCATACGATGGCGGCCGTCACCAGGATCCTGTGACCTGCGTCACGGCGCGGCGGGCGCGCCGGCCCGTTGCAGGAACGGATAGGCGAGCAGAGAGAACCCTGTGCCTGTGGAGGCCGTCCTCTCCCTCCGAAACATCAGTAAGACATTCCCCGGAGTGGTCGCCAACGATCGGGTGACCGTGGAGGTCCTCCCGGGCGAGGTCCACGCTCTGCTCGGGGAGAACGGGGCCGGCAAGACCACCCTGATGAACATCCTTTACGGGATCTACCAGCCCGAAGCCGGGGAGATCGTACTCCAGGGCCGCCGGGTGCGCATCCGTTCCCCCCGCGACGCCATCGCCCACGGCATCGGCATGGTCCCCCAGCACTTCCTGCTGGTGCGGCGGCACACCGTCGCCGAAAACATCGCGCTGGGGTTGGAGGGGACGCGTGCCTTCTTCCCGGCCCGGCAGATCGAGCGGCAGATCCGCGACCTGGGGGAACGCTACGGCCTGGCCGTGGACCCGTGGGCGCCTGCGTGGACCCTGTCGGTCAGCGAGCAGCAGCGCGTGGAGATCCTGAAAGCGCTACTCCGCGGCGCCCGGATCCTCATCCTGGACGAGCCGACCAGCGTCCTGACCCCGCAGGAAGCGGAGAGCCTCTTCCGGGTGCTGCGCCGGATGAAGGAGGAAGGCCACGCCGTCATCTTCATCAGTCACAAGCTCGATGAGGTGCTCGCGGTGGCCGACCGGATCACCGTCCTGCGGAAGGGGCGCGTGGTGGATACGATCCCGGCGGCGCAGGCGGACAAGCGGATGCTGGCCCGCCTGATGGTGGGGCGCGAGGTGGAGTTCCGCCTGCCCAAGGGTGCCCCGGCCCTGGACGGCGAGGCCCTGGGCGTGGAAGACCTCTGGGCCCGCAACGACCGCGGGCTGCCGGCGCTCCGCGGCGTCTCCTTCGCCGTGCGCCGGGGCGAGATCCTGGGTCTGGCCGGCGTGGCCGGCAACGGCCAGCGCGAGCAGGTCGAGGTCCTGACCGGACTGCGCCGGGCCGACCGGGGCCGCGTGCGCGTGCTGGCCCGCGACGTGACCAATCAGAACGCCCGGACCTTCTTTGAGGCCGGCGTGGCGCACATTCCCGAGGAGCGGCTGCGCGTGGGCATCGTGCCGGCGATGACGGTCGCCGAGAATCTGGTCCTGCGGCAGTTTCGCTACGCGCCGTTCTCGCGGGGTCAGGTCCTGGACCTGCAGGCCGTCACCGACTTTGCCCAGCGGATGATTGCGGAGTACGAGATCGTGACGCCGGGCCCGCGCACACCGGCCCGCAGCCTCTCCGGCGGCAACATCCAGAAGCTGATCCTGGCCCGGGAACTCTCCGGCCGGCCCGGGGTGATCATCGCGGCCCACCCGACCTCGGGGCTGGACGTGAGCGCCACCGAGCAGGTCCACCAGATCCTGCTGCGCCGTCGCCAGGAAGGCGCCGGAGTCCTGCTGGTCTCGGAGGACCTGGACGAGATCCTGGCGCTCTCCGACCGCATCGCCGTGATGTACGGGGGCCGGATCATGGGGGTCGTGGACGCGGCCGGCGCGGATCGTGAGAAGATAGGGTTGCTGATGCTGGGGCAACAGGCATGATGCGGCTCGGGCCCTTCGAGGTCGAGCGGCGGGCCGATCCGCCTGTGGCCTGGGTGCTCGCGGTCTCCGTCCTGGCCATTCTGGTCGCCATGCTCCTGGCCGGAATCATCTTCTGGAGCCGCGGGATCTCGCCGCTGCGGGCGTACGCCGTCATCCTCAGCGGGACCCTGCTCAACCGCCACGCCCTCCCCGAGATCCTCCGCAACGCCATCCCCCTGCTGCTGGCGGGGGTGGGCCTGGTCCTGGCCTTCCGAGCACAGTTCTGGAACATCGGGGCGGAGGGGCAGATCCTGCTGGGCGCCGTGGCCGGCACGTGGGTGGCGCTCTTCTCGCCCGTCCCACCGGCTCTGAAGCTGGTGGTGATGTTCCTCCTCGGCTTCGCCGCCGGAGCGCTGTGGGGCTTCATCCCCGCGCTGCTGAAGCTGCGCTTCGCCGTCAACGAGGTCATCTCCACGTTGATGCTG
>Ga0209172_10007565_pt1 | contig 11169 bp, 10 predicted proteins | sample LarsenN4metaG_FD_184113 | JGI IMG/M metagenome (GOLD analysis project Ga0209172, IMG submission 184113) | Hot spring sediment bacterial and archeal communities from British Columbia, Canada, to study Microbial Dark Matter (Phase II) - Larsen... ... | reverse complement strand
CGTCGCGGATCCCCTCGTATTGCTCGATGAAAGCGAGGTTCTGGTCGGCGCGCGACAGGTAGTGGGATTGCACGCCTCCAGCACGGCGCTTGCCCCCGATCACGTTGCCGATGAGGCGGTAAGCGGACTTGGTCGCGCTGTTGAGCGAGAACGCCTTGAGGGCCAGGGCGGTGGCACGATAGGTCAGCATTGGGATCGGCTCCGGGTCGTGATCTGGCCCGTCTGGGGCAGACGAAGAAGGCTGGTCTGCGGCAGCCATGCGGCAAGCGTGCTTCGGACGCGGCCCGATCGGACAGCAGGCGCCGAGAGAGCGGGGAACGGCCCTTGCGACAAGGGCGGCGTCATGCCGACAGTCCTCATTCGGCATTGCCTTCGATAAAGCGCGCTAGCGCCTGATGCAGCTGCACCGCCGTCGGGGACTGTGACGCCGACCAAGCCGGCAAGGCGCCCGCTTGCGCGATGCGTTCCGATAGCTCGCCCTCGTCGTGTGCGACAAGGATGCCGGGACGCCCTTCGAGATTGCGCACGGTCGCCAGCTGGTGATCGTTGCGATGCTCGTTGAGCGCGGCGCGGCGCGGCACGAGGACGATCGGCTTCACGAAGCGCGCGGCGGTCAGCACCGTGCCGATGCCCGCATGGCTGACGATCATCTGCGATTGCTCGACCAGGCGCTCGAACTCGGCCGGCGCGATCTTGACCCGCGTGTCCATGTGGCGCGGCTGATAGGTGCCCTTGCCGATCTGGGCGATGACCGGCGCGGCCAGCTGCGGGGCGAGATCGTCCATTGCACGGATCAGCCGGTCGAAACCGAGCTGCATGCCCACCGTGACGAGGATCACAGCACCGCCCCGAAGTAGCGCGCCCCGGTTTCGGCTGCGACGTCCTCCCACTGGCTCCAGCATTGGTGCGCGAAGGTCTTGGACAGTTTCCCGCACATCGACAGGGCCTCGCCATTGGCGACGCTGTCGATCCAGAGCGTGCGCGCCCCGGTCAATCGGCCGGCAAGGATGCAGAAGAAGCCGGGCGCAGCCCCGGTCGATACAACCACGTCGGGACGGTGTCTGATCACCAGTCGCAACGCCACAAGCGCGCATTGCAGCGAGCGCAGGGGCATGTTCTGGTTGCAGTCGGGGAGCCGGTGGGCGCCAGCAATGCCGCGCTGCTCCGCAAGGGCGGGCTCGGTGGTGGCGAAGCGGACATCATAGCGCTCGAGTGTCGGGCGCAGCAGCATCAGCTGTTCCCAGTGGCCGCCGCCCGACGCCGCCGCGAGCACTTTGATGCCGTGTTTGCCCATCGGTGCCAAATCCTGCTTGCTGCGCTGCACAATCGTGCCTTGCGGGCCTATGGGAAAGCTGACGGTGCTGTCAATCGCCCGGGGTGATGCGTGCGACCTCGGCCAGCACCCGCTCGGCCCATTCGGGGCGGCAGATCAGCAAGTCCGGCATGTAGGTTTCCGCCCGGTTGTAGACCAGCGGCGCGCCGTCGATCCGCGAGCAGTGCAGCCCGCAAGCCCTCGCCACGGCGACCGGCGCGCAGCTATCCCATTCGTATTGACCGCCCGAATGCAGGTAGACCTCGGCTTGGCCGCGCACCACCGCCATGGCCTTGGCCCCGGCACTGCCCATCGGCACCAGTTCGCCGCCGAGCGCTGCAGCCACCGCCTCGGCCTCGCGCGCGGGACGCGTGCGGCTCACCAGGAACCGCGGGCGCGCGGCCATTGCGGGCAGCGTCGGCGGTTCGTCCGAGCGCAGCACGATCCCGTCATCAAGCCCCGGCAGCGCCACCGCGCCGATGCTTGCGACCCCGTTTACCGCCAGCGCGACATGCACCGCCCAGTCGGCACGCTCCTCGCCATATTCGCGCGTGCCGTCGACCGGGTCGATGATCCACACCCGGTCCTTAGCCAGGCGATCGGGGTTGTCTTTCTCTTCCTCTGACAGAAGGCCGTCGTCGGGCCGCAGGTGACGGATTGCATGGCACAGGAACTGGTTGGCGGTCGCATCGCCCGCGTGGCCGAGCGCCTTGCCGTCGAACACCCGGCTGGCGCGCACCGCGAGCAGCAGCTGCCCGGCCGCCTCGGCCAGCTGTGCTGCCAGCGCCGCGTCGCTCATGGCCTGCGCGCTCACTTGAGCGGAAGGATCTGCTGGATGATGAACCGCGCGGCTTCTTCGGGCGTCATGTCCACGGTGTTGACTCTTATTTCGGGGTTCTCGGGCGCTTCATAGGGGCTGTCTATTCCGGTGAAGTTCTTGAGCTTGCCCTCGCGGGCCTTCTTGTAGAGTCCCTTGACGTCACGCTGTTCGGCTACCTCAAGCGGGGTATCGACGAAGATCTCGATGAACTCGCCTTCGGGCAGCATGTCGCGCACCATCCGCCGTTCGGCCCGGAACGGGCTGATGAAGGCGGTGAGCACGATCAGGCCCGCATCCGCCATCAGTTTTGCGACTTCGCCCACCCGGCGAATGTTCTCGATCCGGTCGGCCTCGGTGAAGCCGAGATCGCGGTTGAGCCCATGGCGGACATTGTCGCCGTCGAGCAGGAAGGTGTGGCGGTTCATCAGGAAGAGCTGCTTTTCGACCTCGTTGGCGATGGTCGACTTGCCCGATCCCGAAAGGCCGGTGAACCACAGCACCCGCGGCGTCTGGTTCTTCATTGACGCGTGATCTTCGCGGGTGATGCTCACCGGTTGCCAGTGGACATTCTCGGCCCGGCGCAGGCTGAAGGCGATCATCCCGGCGGCAACGGTGGCGTTGGTATACTTGTCGATCAGGATAAACCCGCCGAGCTGGCGGTTGGTCTCGTAGGGTTCGAAGGTGATCGGCCGGTCGGTGGCGAATTCGGCCACCCCGATGCCGTTGAGGCCGAGCGTCTTGGCCGCGAGGTGTTCGCGGCTGTTGACGTCGATCTCGTACTTGGGCGGCTGGACGGTGGCGGTCACCGTCTGGGTGCCGAGTTTCAGCCAGTAGCCACGTCCGGGCTTGAGCGCCTCCTCGTCCATCCACACCAAGGTGGCGCAGAACTGATCCGAGGCCTGCGGCGGGTCGCCGGCGGCGGCGATCACATCGCCGCGGCTGCAATCGACCTCGTCGGCGAGGGTAAGGGTCACCGATTGCCCGGCAACGGCTTCCTCGAGCTCGCCATCGAAGGTCACGATCGACTTGACCGTGCTGGTCCGGCCCGAGGGCACGATCCGCACCGCATCACCCACCCGCACCGTGCCGCTGGCGATCAGGCCGGCGAAGCCGCGGAAGTCGAGATTGGGGCGATTGACCCATTGCACCGGCATGCGGAACGCGAGCGCCTGTGCCGCGGCATTGTCGACCTCGACGGTTTCGAGATGCTCGATCAGCGCCGGGCCGTCGTACCACGGGGTGTTGGACGAGGGCGCTGCGGTGATGTTGTCGCCCTTGAAGCCCGAGATCGGGATGGCGGTGAAAGCGGCGATCCCGATGCCCTTCGCGAAGGCGCGATAGTCGGCAACGATGTGTTCGAAGGTGGACTGGTCGTAATCGACGAGATCCATCTTGTTCACCGCCAGCACCACGTGGCGTATGCCGAGCAGGTGGACGAGCCAGGAATGGCGCCGGGTCTGCTGCAGCACGCCCTTCCTCGCATCGATCAGGATCACGGCGAGGTCTGCGGTCGAGGCGCCGGTCACCATGTTGCGGGTATACTGTTCGTGTCCCGGCGTGTCGGCGACGATGAACTTGCGCTTTTCGGTGGTGAAGAAGCGATAGGCAACGTCGATAGTGATCCCCTGCTCGCGCTCGGCGGCAAGACCGTCGACCAGCAGCGCGAAGTCGATCTCCTCCCCTTGCGTGCCGTGGCGCTTGCTGTCGCTTTCGAGCGCGGCGAGCTGGTCCTCGAAGATCATCTTGGAATCGTAGAGCAGCCGCCCGATCAGGGTCGACTTGCCGTCATCCACGCTGCCGCAGGTGATGAAGCGCAAGAGGCTCTTGTGCTGGTGCTGGTGGAGATAGGCGTCGATGTCCTCGGCGATCAGAGCATCGGTCTGGAAGGAGGAGGGCGTGTCCATCAGAAATACCCCTCCTGCTTCTTGTCTTCCATCGAGGCGGACTGGCCCTTGTCGATCGCGCGGCCCTGGCGTTCGGAGCTCGTGGCGAGCAGCATTTCCTGGATGATCTGGCTCATCTCGCTCGCCTCGCTGATCGTCGCGCCGGTCAGCGGGTAGCATCCCAGGGTGCGGAAGCGCACCGGGCGCGTCACCGGCTCCTCGCCGGGTTCGAGGCGGAAGCGTTCGTCGTCCACCACCAGGATCAAGCCGTCACGCTCCACCGTCGGGCGCGGCTTGGAGAAATAGAGCGGCACAATGTCGATCCGCTCGAGCGCGATGTATTGCCAGATGTCGAGTTCGGTCCAGTTGGATAGCGGGAAGACGCGGATGCTCTCGCCCTTGTGCTTCTTGGCGTTGTAGAGGTTCCACAGTTCGGGGCGCTGGTTCTTGGGATCCCAACGGTGCGCGGCGGTGCGGAAGCTGAAAATGCGTTCCTTCGCGCGCGCCTTTTCCTCGTCGCGCCGTCCGCCGCCGAAGGCCGCGTCGAAGCCGTGGGCGGTCAGCGCGCGCTTGAGCGGATCGGTAAGCTGGGCCTGGGAATAGAGCGCGCTGCCGGTGTCGAAGGGGTTGATCCCCTGCGCCTCGGCCTCTTCGTTCTGGGCGATGATCAGTTGCAGGCCGTATTCGCGCACGGTGCGGTCGCGGTGGGCGATGAGGTCCTGGAAATCCCAGCCGCTCGCCACGTGCAGCATCGGGAAGGGCGGGGGCGCGGGATAAAAGGCCTTGCGCGCCAGATGCAGCATAACCGAGGAATCCTTGCCCACCGAATAGAGCATGACCGGGTTTTCCGCCTCGGCAACGACTTCGCGGAAGATGTGGATGCTTTCGGCCTCGAGCCGCTCGAGATGGGTCAGACTTCGCATGGCGTGTGCTGCTACACGCCGCACTGCACAAGACAAGCAAATTTGCCTTTGCTGCGCGATGGCGGACCTTGGCCGGAAAGCGCCGTGGCGGACTGCCTGCCAATGTCGAGACTTGCTCTGAACCGAACGAAACGCCACAGACGCGGACCGACAAGGGAGAGACACATGAACCAGCCATCAGGCCCGCTCGCCGGCCTCAGGGTGATCGAATTCAGCGGTATCGGGCCGGGGCCGCATGTCGCGATGCTGCTTGCCGATCTGGGCGCCGAAGTGGTGCGGATCGAACGGCCCGGAACGCAGGTTTCGAACCCCGTGGTCGAGCGGGCGCGGCACCGGCTGGCGCTCGATCTGAAGACGGACGAGGGCCGCGCTTTGTGCCGCGAGGCGGCGGCGCGGGCCGATGTGCTGATCGAGGGGTTCCGTCCGGGCGTGATGGAGCGCCTCGGGCTGGGGCCCGCGGAGCTGCTAGGCCGCAATCCGCGGCTCGTCTATGCCCGCATGACCGGCTGGGGCCAGGACGGCCCGCTGGCGCAGGCGGCCGGACACGATATCAACTATATCGCTATCACCGGCGCGCTGTCGGCAGTTGGCAAGGCGGGCGAGACCGCCACCCCGCCGCAGAACCTCGTCGGCGATTTCGGCGGCGGGTCGATGTATTGCGCCTTCGGGATCATGGCCGCGCTCTACGAACGCGAACGCTCCGGCAAGGGCCAGGTGGTCGACGCCGCAATCGTCGATGGGGCGACCAGCCTGATGAGCTTCTTCTTTGGCGTGCGCGGCCGGCCCTTCATTACCACCGAACGCGGCAAGGGGATGCTCGGCGGGGCGGCGCATTTCTACCGCTGCTTCAAATGCGCCGACGGCAAGGAGATTTCCGTGGGCGCGATCGAGCCGCAGTTCTACGCCGAGTTGCTCGCCAAGGCGGGGGCGCCGGCGGAATTGGCCGAGGGACAGATGAACCCCGCCAATTGGGACGATTACGCTGCTAAACTGGAGGCTCTGTTCCTGACCAGGACACAGGCCGAGTGGTGCGAGCTGCTCGAAGGCTCCGACGCCTGCTTCGCCCCGGTGCTCGAACTCGACGAGGCGCGCAATCACCCGCACATGCAAGCGCGCGCCGCCTATGTCGAACACGAGGGCGAATGGCACACCGCGCCCGCACCGCGGTTCAGCCGGACGCCCGGTGCGGTGCGTTCGAGCGCGGATGACGGCGCGGACGTGGTCGCCCGCTGGACGGCGGAAGCGTAATGGCCGGCAAGTATTTCGACGAGTGGATTGTCGGCGACCGGATCGAGCATGCGATCCGCCGCACCGTCACCGAGACGGACAACCTCCTGTTCTCGACCATGACGCACAACCCCCAGCCGCTGCATCTCGATGTCGAGGCGGCCAAGGCCAGCGGCTTTGGCCAGATCCTGGTGAACTCCACCTTCACCTTCAGCCTGCTGGTGGGCCTGTCGGTCGGGGACACCACGCTGGGCACCCTGGTCGCCAATCTCGGCTTCGACAAGGTCGTCACCCCCAATCCGGTCTTCATCGGCGACACGCTGCGTGCCGTTACGGAAGTCAGGGAATTGCGCGCCAGCAAATCGCGGCCCGATGCCGGGATCGTCACCTTCGTCCATGAGATGTGGAACCAGCGCGGCGAGGTGGTTTGTCGCTGCGAACGGTCAGCTTTGCTGCAGCGCAAGCCCCCGCCTGCTTGACGAAGCCGCCTGCCCCCGGCCACAGTCTGCGTCGGGAGAACAGGGAGGACAGCGATGCGGATGATTTCGGCCGGGCTGGCTGCCGTCAGCCTCATGGCGATTGCGCTTTCGGGCTGCAACCGCGAGGCGGCGCTCGACCCGGCGCAGACCGGCACTGGCGAGAACACGATCAAGCTCGCCGAGTTTCCCGACCGGCCCTATTGGGGCGATACGCACCTGCACACCGACAATTCGATCGACGCCTTCGGCTTCGGCGTGCGACTGGGGCCGGAGGAGGCCCTGCGCTTTGCCCGGGGGGAAGAGGTGACTGCCACCACCGGGGGCAAGGCCCGGCTCGAACGCCCGCTCGATTTCCTCGTGATCGCCGATCACTCCGATGGTCTCGGCGCGACAAGGCGGCTCTACGATGCACCGCGCTGGTATGTGCAATGGGTGATCGGCGACGAGACCGTGCTCCGCTGGTACGACATGATGCACGAGGGCCCGGAAGGATCGCAGCGGGCGATCGCCGAACTGATCACCGCAGCGGCCAACGATACCTTGCCCGAGGCGTTCAACGATCCCGAGAGCGCCCGCGAGGGCACCGAGGATCTGTGGAACGACCAGCTCGGCCTGCTCGATCGCTATAACGAACCCGGGGTCTTCACCGCCATTGCCGGTTTCGAGTGGACGCTGATGCCCGACGGCAACAATCTCCACCGCGTCGTGATGTTCCGCGACGGCAGCGACCGGACCCGCAAGACCCTGCCCCTGGGCGGCATCGACACCACCGTCGAGCAGCTGTGGGACTACATGGCGGCCTACGAGAAGAACACCGGCGGCAAGGTGCTGGCGATCCCGCACAACTCCAATGTCTCGAACGGCTTGATGTTCGAGATGACCATGGCCGATGGTTCGCCGATGACCGCCGCCTATGCCGCCCGGCGCGCCGCGGCGGAGCCGGTGGTGGAGGTGACCCAGATCAAGGGCGACAGCGAGACCCACCCCTTCCTCTCGCCGAACGACGAGATGGCCGGTTTCGGGGTCAAGGGCTGGGAACTGGGCAACCTCCCGCTGACCGCCACCAGCACGCCGGACATGCATGCCGGCTCCTACGCCCGCTCGGCACTGCTGCGCGGGCTCTCGCTCGAGGCGCGGCTGGGGGTGAACCCCTATGCGTTCGGCATGATCGGTTCGACCGACAGCCACACCGCGCTCGCCACCGGGGACGAGGATAATTTCTGGGGCAAGCACACGGGCAATGAGCCGGCCTACAAGGACCGTGCGATGCAGCCGCAGAACCTCGGGACGCGCGAGGGGCGGTTCGGCTGGCACTATCTGGCAGGCGGCTATGCTGCGGCCTGGGCGCGCGGCAATACCCGGGCCGAGATCTTCGACGCCTTCAAGCGCCGCGAAGTCTATGCCACCACCGGCCCGCGCATGACGGTGCGGATCTTCGGCGGGTTCGACTTCACCGAAGCCGACTGGAACGGCGACTGGGTGCGGGCAGGCTATACCCGCGGGGTGCCGATGGGCGGCGAACTGATCGACAAGGGCCGCGCGCCGACCTTCCTGATCAGCGCCTTGAAGGACCCGGACGGGGCCAATCTCGATCGGGTGCAGGTGGTCAAGGGCTGGCTCGACGCCAGCGGCGCGGCGCAGGAGCGGGTCTATGATGTGGTGTGGAGCGACATGGCCAAGCGGCCCCGCACCGCGCGAGGCCTCACCCCCGTCGGCGACACGGTCGACCGCAAGACCGCAACCTACACCAACACCATCGGCGCGGCCGAACTGCGCAGCGTCTGGACCGATCCCGATTATGCCAAGGGCCAACGCGCGTTCTACTATGTGCGCGTGATCGAGATTCCGACCCCGCGCTGGACGCTGTTCGATGCGGTGCGCTTCGGCTTCGCACTGTCGCCCGAGGCGATGGCGGATGCCGTCGCGCAGGAACGCGCCTATACCTCGCCGATCTGGCTCGGGCCGCCGCCGCAGGGGACGACATGACGCTTGCCGGCTGGGCCCGCGAGCCGCTGGTCCATTTTCTCGGCCTGGGGGCGCTGCTTTATGGGGCGCTGACCTGGGGCGGCACGCCGGTCGATCCGGCCTCGCGGGTGATCACCGTCGATGCCGCACAGCAGGCGCAACTGGCGCTCGGATTCGAGCGGGTGATGGGCCGCGCCCCGACCGATGCCGAACTCGACGCGCGGATCGAACGCTTCGTGCGCGAGGAGGTGCTCTATCGCGAGGCGCTGCGGCTGGGGCTCGATCAGGACGATGCGGTGGTGCGCCAGCGGATGGTCGCCAAGATGGACATGACCGCAAGCGCCGCCGCGGAGATTGCCGAGCCGACCGAGGCGCAATTGCAGGCCTATTTCGAGGCCAACCGCGCGCGCTATGCCGGGGCCCGGTCGGTCAGCTTCGAACAGCAGCTCTATGGCGACCGGGCCGAGGCCGTGGCGGGTCTCGCCGGCAAGAATGGCTCCGATTACCTATCGGATGCGGGCCAGTTGAGCAGCCTGCCCGCCGAAATGACAGATGCTCCCTTGCGCGAGGTCGCGGCGCGCTTCGGGCAGCAATTCGCAAGCGGGTTGGTTCAGGTTCCTGCCGATGGCCAGTGGCACGGGCCGGTGCCCTCGGGCTTCGGCTGGCATATCGTGCGCATCACCGCCCGTGCCGCACAGGAACCCGATTTCGCGACCTTGCGCCCGCGCATCGCCAATGACTGGCGCAGCGCGGAGATCGCCGCCCGCGAGGCGCGCGCCTATGCGATCCTGCGCGAGGCCTACCGGGTCGAAATCGCCCGGTGACCCGCGTCCTATGCTCCTTGCTGGCGATCATCGTCGCGCTGGCGACCGCGCCGGCCATGGCCGACGAATTGCGCCCCGCAGTGATCGAACTGGCCGAGCGCGGGGCGGGAACCTGGGTGCTCGAATGGAAGCTCCCCGTCACCGCGTCGCGCGGTCCCGATGCCATGCCATTGGCGCAGCCGGTGTTTCCCGCCAGCTGCACGCCCATGGGCGATGTGGTGCAACGCGCGGCGGCACTGGCCCTGCTCGGGCGGCAGGCGCTGCGCTGCAAGGGCGACCTTGCCGGCGAGACCTTCGGACTGAGCGCCTTGCCGGGCGGTGGGGATGCCATTGCACGGTTCGTTCCGCTGGACCGCGCGCCGCAGACCTTTCGCCTCACCCCGGCCGCGCCCGGGGCAACCATCGCCGCCGCACCCGATACGGCGCAGGTCTTGCGCGACTACTTCGTGATCGGCGCCGAGCACATCCTGTTCGGCTGGGATCACTTGCTGTTCGTGGTCGCCCTCGTGCTGCTGGTGCGCCGGCCCTGGGCGGTGGTGAAGGCGGCGACGGCCTTTACCGTGGCCCATTCGCTGACTCTGGTGGCGACCAGCCTCGGCTATGCCGGTCTGCCGAGCCGGCCGGTCGAGGCGCTGATCGCGCTGTCGATCGTGTTTCTCGCGCTCGAAGCCCTGCAGCTGCTGCGTTCGCCCGATCGCGATAGCTTCACCCGGCGCTTTCCCTGGGCGGTGGCCTTTGCCTTCGGGCTGTTCCACGGCTTCGGCTTTGCCGGTGCGCTCGCCGATATCGGCCTGCCGCAAGGCGAAGTCGTCACCGCGTTGCTGGCCTTCAACCTTGGGGTCGAGGCCGGTCAGCTGGTGGTGATTGCCGGGCTGCTGGCGGGGTTGGCGCTGCTGGCGCGCATACCGCACCGGGCCGAGGCGGCCGTGCTCCGCCTGACGATCTATGCGATCGGCACCATCGGCAGCTACTGGCTGATCGAGCGCGTGATCGGCTAGGAGGCGTTCTGCGCCGGGGCCGGGGCATCGCCGCCGAGCGCCTGCCACAGCACGATCCGCGCCCGCGCCGCACGGCCCAGCGCAGCGGCTGCGCTTTCGCCGCTCGAGTCGGCGGCGCGGCGAGCTTCAAGCACCTCCAGGAAGTCCGCCAGACCTGCTCGATAGCGCGTTTCGGCAATCGCCGCGGCGCGGGCCAGCTGGTCGCGCTCGTCGACGGCAAGCCGCGCCTCGGCATCGGCAGCGTTGACCACCCCATAGGCTGCCTCTGCATCGCCAAGAGCGGTGAACACCGCCCCGCGATAGGCCGCGAAGGCCGCACGCTTTTCTGCGGCGGCGGCATCGATCCCCGCACCGACACGCCCGAAATCGAGCAGCGGCCCGGCGATCCCGGCCGTGAGCGAGCCGATGATTGAATCATCGTCGAAGAAGTCACCCGGGCTGAACGCGAGCAAGCCGATCACTCCCGACAAGGTAATACTCGGGAAGCGCTCGCGCGCGGCCGCGGCAAGATCGGCGTCGGTCGCGGCAAGCTCGGCCGCAGCGGCGGCGACATCCGGGCGATTGGCGAGCAGCTCCGAAGGCAGCGAGGCGGGCGCGGGTGCTGGAGCTAAGACCGGCGCGGGACTGGCCAGCGCGGCGCGCACAATGGCGGCATCCTGCCCGGTCAGCGTTACCAGCTGGCCGATCAGCCGAGCGCGTTCGCTCGCCAGTGCGGCAAGACGCACCGCCGAGGAACTC
>Ga0209172_10007561_pt1 | contig 11170 bp, 6 predicted proteins | sample LarsenN4metaG_FD_184113 | JGI IMG/M metagenome (GOLD analysis project Ga0209172, IMG submission 184113) | Hot spring sediment bacterial and archeal communities from British Columbia, Canada, to study Microbial Dark Matter (Phase II) - Larsen... ... | reverse complement strand
CCGATTCGATTTCATAAAGATAATAAAAGAGTTTATATACAGACAAACAAAGGTGATTCGGATCTGATCGAATTGGCTCTGATGGACGCTGAAACCGGAGCCGTAACAAAGGTTGAAAAGGATCCGCTTGGAAAAGTTGACCTTGGAGCCGTCTCTTTCTCAGAGATTTCAAAAGAAATAGTTGCAACAACTTACGTAGATGATAAACCGCGGGTATATTTCAAGGATAAAGACTTCGAACGCATCTACAACACGATTAAAAATCGTTTGGGCGACCGCGAAATTAACTTTCAATCATCGACCCGGGACGAATCCAAATGGATTGTATCTACAACAAGTGATACGGATCCGGGAACGGTCTGGCTGTTTGACCGTAAATCCGGCAACCTGCAAACCCTTTACCAGATTCGAGAAAAACTCAACCGCAGCGTTCTATCACCTATGAAGGTGATAAGATACAAGTCCTCAGACGGGCTCGAAATTCCTGCATATCTTACAATTCCGAAAGGTTCTGATGGAAAGAATCTGCCGCTTGTAGTTTTTCCGCATGGTGGTCCGTGGGCACGTGATTACTGGGGCTACAGTACCTATGCCCAGTTTCTTGCCAATCGTGGCTATGCTGTTCTGCAACCTAATTTTCGGGGTTCGACGGGTTACGGAAAAAAATTCCTAAATGCCGGAAACAACGAATGGGGCCAAAAAATGCAGGATGACATTACCTGGGGTGTCCGCTATCTTGTCGAACAAGGAATTGCGGATCCGAAACGCGTCGGCATTATGGGCGGAAGCTACGGCGGCTATGCAACACTTGCCGGCGTAACGTTTACACCTGATTTGTACTCTGCTGCCGTGGCTATTGTTGCCCCGTCGAACCTGAAGACTTTGCTTGAATCCATACCGCCCTATTGGGAAGCCGTAAGAGTTGTTTTTTACAAACGAATGGGAAATCCCAATACACCCGAAGGCCTTGAACAAATGAGGCGACAATCTCCTCTTTCCTACGCTGATCGTATAAAAACGCCTTTGATGGTTGTCCAAGGTGCTAATGATCCTCGCGTTAACAAACGGGAATCTGACCAGATTGTCGCTGCTCTCGCCAGCCGTAATTATCCGGTTGAATATCTCGTAGCCCCTGATGAAGGGCACGGCTTTGCGCGGCCGGTAAACAATATGGCCATGATTGCGGCAGCAGAACGCTTTTTGGCGAAGCATCTAGGCGGCCGGTTTCAGGAATCCATGACGCCCGAAGTAGCAAAACGATTAATGGAGATTACCGTTGATCCCAAAACTGTAAAATCTGCATCTTCGAATACAAACACTGCTCCGGCTGTTAATCTATCCGGTAAATGGCTCTTTACGATAAATGCCGGCGGACAATCGCACGTCATTCGGATTGAAATTACCCAAAACGGCAATACATTTACGGGCAAATCTGAATCCGAACTAGGAACCGGCACGATCGTGGATGGTAAGGTCGCCGGCCGTGATTTTACTGCAATACTGCGTGCAGAAATTCAAGGCCAAACCATAGACATAACTGTTGAGGGTTCAGCCGAGACAGATAGTATGAAAGGCCAATTTTCAAGCCCCGCCATCGGTAATTTGCCATTTACGGCAAGTAGAGATAACTGATTGGCTTCTGGTTACAAGAATAGGCGGCGTAAAAACTTTACGCCGCTTTTTTCCTGTCAGCGCTGGCTGCGTGGAGCTGAGGCGTCTGTAAGAATTACGAAATCACCGAGGTTTTTGTGTTTTTCCGAAATGAACGTTCGGAAATCAGTTTCATAACGAAACGTTACGACTACTGCCCTTGCTTTAGGAAAATAGCTCAGCAATTGTTCCACGGTTCCGAGCCGGTTTTCGGTATGAAATCCGCCATTTAGGTGAACTACAAGAGCCTTACGTTCTTTTTCAAGAATAAGCTTAATGGAATGAGCCATTGTTGAATCCCAAAGAGCCTGTGAATCCAGAATATTGTCCAGACCCATTTGCGCTTCGCCGCTTCCACCCATCAAAGCCTTGAATTTTTTGGCATAAATCTCGGAGGCCGGCGGATAAGGCAGCGGCGCAATCCATTCCTTGGCTCGATCAGAAAGTCGAGATAATGACTGACGGCCACCGCGTGAAACCATGTTCACATAGCGCCTTGGAGCATTTGCCGCGATAATGGGAAAGCGTCGCTCTTTGGCCAATTCTACGATCGGCCTGTAATCCGTTTTATAATTTCCCCACGGCCTCGAGCTTGCCAAAAAATGATTTTCTGTTATTAAACCTTGCAGATATTCGTCTAATACAATCTGAATATCACGCTCAAACATCTCAAGCGAGAGTACAATCTTGCGTTCCCGACTATATTTATCAGCCAGAAGTCTGAAAATTTCATACTCTAACTGGTGACCGATTGAATCATCGTGCAGTTCTCCCAGAAAAATGACATCGGCATTTGCCATCTTATCTACAATGGTCTCGAGATCGACCGGATTCCCGGAGCCATCAAACACCGTAAAACGACCTTGCGGCGCCTGTGCAATGACTGACGCCGCAAGAAACACCATGATTATAAGGCCCTTCCACATATGGAAGCAGATTAACACATCGCCTGCTTTGTTTACACTACCGAAGCTCTATGCCGGTTCCGAATGTAAACGATCGACCGCGGGCCGGAGCGAAAACAAACTGCTCACTATAAGCCTTATTGAAAAGGTTCGATATGCCGGCAGTTATGCTAAGCGTATATTTTTCACGTCGGAAATAGTACCCGCCGTTGATATTATGCGTAACAAATCCGGGCTCCGGACCGCCGTTACCACCCTGATTGACCGGAAGCAGGAAGGAATCCGACAATCGCTTCTGCTTGCCAACGATGCGTGCATAATAATCGAAAAAGTAGGCTTTGCCAAAATTCTGCCATCTAAAGCCAACATTTGTCCGAAACGGGCTTATAAAATTCAGTGGCTGATTTTTGTCAGTATCGTCTCCACGCAGGTAACTGAAGTTTCCGTTTGGCGTCAGATATCCGAGCGAAATCCGAATCGGAGCCTCGAATTCAGCTTCAAAACCCTGAATTCTTGCACGATCAATGTTTTGCGTCTGAAAGACGCGAACCGGAGATGCGCCTGGAGGAGAACTTACAATCTGGCAATTTGCGGAATCATAAACCGTACCGGGCCGTACGATAAATATTGGACAACCGCGACTGTCATTGGCCGGCACTGTAGCCAAAAGATCACGATAAAAATTGGAAAAATAAGTCGCTGATGCTGAAAGATGTTTAGAGCGGTATTTTAATCCTGTATCGAAATTAATACCTGTCTCAGGACGAAGTCTTGGATTACCAACAATGAATCCACCGACTGAGCCCGTATCGGTAAAAAACAATTCGAAAATATTCGGAGTTCTGAAAGATCTGCCGATTCTTGCCGTAGCGCTCCATTTTTCAGTCAGTTTGACAACCGCGCCGAAATCACCGGTAACAGCCGTGTTAGTAGTGCTTAGCCCCGTGGCAAGGTTGCCGATCCCCAAATCATTGATTTGATCCTGGCGAAGAGCCGGTAAAGCAAAACCGGTCGTCGGTTCGGATTTAGTGTCGAACCTATCGACGCGAACTCCGCCGATGAAACGAATGCGATCATTCAGACGAAACTCGTCTTGAACAAAAGCGGCAAAATTTGTAAGGCTCGCGTTTGGTACGCTGCGCGTCGTGCTGATTCTGCGATTGGTCGAAGTAGGAGTCGAGGCTGAGATAATCAGCCGGCGATCCTTGTTTTCATCACGGAAAAAACTGGTCCCGGCGGTCAGAAAATTTTTCTTCCCGATTCTCCAATCAGTCTGAACATCATATCCTGCTGACTTTGTATCTGTCACGGTTTCGCTGAATTGGTAAACGCCCGGGAAAAAAGGCGGTGCCGGCGGAACGGTTAAAATATTGGTAAAGTTACGATAATGGGTTTGATAATATCCGCTGATGCTGAGGCGTTCGAACATTCTTGTGATGCCAGCGGAATCGAATCTCAGGTTTACCTTGTCTCTGTTCGAAAACGGGAAAAATCCATTGAATGTACCTACAAGTCCGGGAGAGCCTATATTTGCCGCGCGACGGCGATCATATGATGCTCGAATAGTATTTTTGTCATTGATAAATGCCCGAACGGTAGCCGCAGAATTGCTCCCGTGAGATTGCGAATTGAAAACTTCTCCATTATCGCTGATGCCGACCCCGATCTGGCGTAAGGAAGCTAAAAAAGCCGCATCCGGTTTTCCGGTGGAATAATTTCCAAATCGATCCAGCGATTGTGAGAGCCTGAAAGCGAAATAACGTGACGAACCTGTGACAGCAAGGCTGCCGCGACGCCCTGTTTCATTTGATGTGTAGAAACCGTCCAGCCGCCCGCCAAACCGGAAACCACTGTCACGTCTTGTAGGCGTATCATTAGTAATAATGTTAATAGTACCGGCGAGGGCATCTGTTCCGTACAATACGGATCCACTGCCACGTACAACTTCGACGGATTCAACCTGCGAGAGGTCAACCAAACCCACTTCTATTCCGGATTGAGCCGTTGACGTACGGCTATTGTTAAGCCGCTCTCCGTCAACGAGTATCAAAACACGATTACTATCCAATCCACGAATACGAGGGCGAACCTGAAAAGCGCCCTCATTAACTGTCGATGTTCCGGGCAAAGTACGGAAGATATCGCCAAGAGTATTGGCCGCGCGCTGTTCGATTTGCTCCCGCCCTATTACACTGACCGGAACCGCTGTATCGGTGTCAGTAATCTGCGTCCTGGCTGCCGTTACATTTACGCTTTCCGTAATACCGCCTATTCGTAATGTAATCGTCATACTCTTGAGCGGCTCCTGCTGTGTGTCAATTTCCTTTAGGTAAGGAGCAAAACCATCAGCCGACACGATAAGTTGGTAGCGCCCTGTTGAAAGCCCGCCAATTTTTACAATACCGGAACCATCGGTTATAAAAATTCGGCTTGTAATACCACCCTGTTCTAATTTGATAGTAGCGTTTGGGATTGCCCGTCCGTCAATATCCTGGACGGTAAAAACTATCTCGCCGTCGGAGTTTTGAGCCGACGCATTGACCACAAAGATAGAGAGTAAAAATGACGCTATGGTTAGAAACGTCCTTAGCCTGTGAGGTAATCTCAATTTCATAATGCCATCCTGTTATCTGTAATGAGTAAAGTTGACCAAAATCTTACCGTATCGCAGTTCAATTTCAGTCGCAATTCAGTCAATCTTATTTATGTTTAATTTATTAAGCAGTAATACTAATCTGCTTCTGTTCCTTAAAGCATTCGGCAAATGCGGAAAATGTTTCCTTTGCAGCATCTATAATCTCAGAATGCATTTCCGGAAATATCTCTCCAAAACGATTCAGTGCGTCGCAAAACTCTTTCCACTTTTGACCAACCTCATGACCATAACTGGAAAAAAATGCCGCACCATTATCAGGAGTCAAACCAAGCCGATCGCGTAAATGCCGCGAAATTACCTGTCCGCCAAGTGTAGAGCCTTCGATAACATATAAGACACCAAAAGCACGAGCGGCATTTTGCATATCAGGAACCCTCTCAAATCGAATTAAATTTTCAGCGGCTGAGGATAGCCCCAAAACTTTCAAATCCTTTAGCAAATGCGGCAGTTTTTCCCTTGTTTTGTAGTTGAAACCGTTCTCGAGAAGTAATTCATTGGGGATCAGCGGCTCAAGTGTGGCATAGATCCGATAAAACTTAAGAAGAAGATTTCCGTAGGAATTCAAATCCGTTGATTCATCCATTATATTCACGATTTGTTCCAGCGCTTCATGTTGTTCTTTTGTTGCTTCTTTCAAGGCTTTTGCAATCATATATCTTATTTGCAATTGAAATTTGTTTTCAATAAAGAATAATGACTTAGTCTATTTTCAAGTCCATTGGTTGTCAAGTCGTTAGTAAATGAAAACATTCCCGGCACAGCCTAAAGTCACAAGCATCTTGTGTTTCCTTATTTTCCTACAGGATAAAAAAAGGCCGTCGGAAATAACCCGACGGCCTTTTATTCCCAATACTGACCGGAACTTAGGGCGTAGTAGAACTTACTATATCACCGCCTTGCAATGTGCCTGTAAGCGTTACATTGAACACGGATGGATTAAACACATATTTGGATTGCAATACCTGAACAGAGTAGGATTGTCCGGATTGTAATCCGCTGAAACGGTAAAAACCGAAGTTGTTCGAATAGGTGATCAACGGCTGCGAAAGATTGCCGCCACTTATGATTATCGCAGCTCGGGAAATGCCTCGTCCATCGGATGTTCTGACAACGCCGCCGAGCTCAACTGGTTGACCGGTTTGAGTGATTATTTCTATTCCCCAGCCCCCGGCAATATTACCGCTTGTTGCACCGGCTGTAACTGGTGTTCCGTTATCATCTCGTACATAAAGTTTCCACTGTCCATTCGGATCTGCGCCACCGAAAACGGAAGCGAGGGTTACCGATCCGCCAACTGCACTTCCTGGTTCGTTGTAAGGCCCGGCAGGTGCGGGTGTCGGAAAATTGGATTGATTTGCGGTCCACGATGTTGGCTCATAGTGCGCGTTCAGAAATGCACCATTTTGCGGAAGCACCTGTCCTGCATCATCAGTAAACGTAAGCGTACGAGGTCCCGGCAATCCGGCCGGCCCACCGGCATCGCTCATAAGGATAATGTTGCGGCCGTCGGGAGCTACCAACAATATATCGATGTCGGCTGCATTGTTAATATGGGAAACGTCATATAGTGTTACCCTGATTGTAGCAATCGGTCCGGCTGCCCCGGAAACATTGATTATCGATGGATAAAGCAGAGCCGCTCCACCCTGTTGCAACTGAATTGCGGATGTATTGCGAAATTCGGAAGCCGTGTCATTTATACTGACGGTAGCTGAAGTATCTGTACCAAGCACGGTTCCGGCGGAGGGAGAGCTAAGCGAGACGCTGAAAGTCTCTAAGCTTTCTGAAAATCTGTCGGGACATATTCGTATTGCGAATGACTTGAGTGTCTCGCCCGTAGCAAAAGTCAGAGTACTAGAAGAAGAAGCAAAATCTATATTCAAACCGCAATCAGGACCGGCAATTGCGGTATTGGCTGACGTGGCAAAATCTACGGTCGAGGTGCCGGAAGTGTCGCCAGTCCGGACAACGTTAATCATAACCGACTGGGATTCATTACCCGTAAGCGAAGTTTGCTGAAATTCGATGGTCGCCGGCTGCGGATCATCGTCTATGATTGTAAGAACAGCCGTTGAAGGCGATCCCAGAGTTGCGCCGGATACATTTGAAAGAGTTACATTGACCGTTTCGTTGCCTTCAAAAAGCGAATCATTGCAGACAGTAACCGGGACAGATTTGTCCGTGCTATCGCCGTTAGACCAGGATACAGTCGTATCGACGCTAACATAATCAACACCGCTCTGTCCGCAGCTTGCTCCGCCAGTTGCAGTGCCGTCAGAGGTTGTTACTCTTACTGATGCTGCTCCCGTCGATCCGCCGGTCCGGCTGATTACCAGCGTTGCCACTCCGCCGTTTTCCGGTAGTGAATAGGTCGATGAGCTGAATTGAAGAGTTCCGGGGCTGCCGCCACTAACAGGTGTGGGAGCAATACCTCGAAAGGCCGTATTGGCGGGAGCCGATGCAAGCAATGTCGGAGTTCCGACAATGGGTGCATTATAACCTGAACTATCCGTAAATGTCTGAAGCGAAGAACCGTTTGTGATGAAGAGTGCTACCGAATTAGCGTTTACTACTCCGGTTATGCCGCGTGCGGAGGTTATAGATACAGAGCCATTTAAAACCCAATTACCACCAACAAGTGAATATTTCTGAATGTTTCCGGAAGAATCGTCGGCAACATAGACCGTATCGACGCCTGCAACAGAAGCAGATAAATCAGCAAAGAAATAGCCGTTCGGACTTCCTGTAGTGGGATAGCCGGGAAGATTTGTGATTGCCTGCCCGGATGAAGTCGGGATCCCGGTTCCGACGGTTGCAAGTCTTGTAGTCCCTGTGCTGGCCGAAACATAAAGTTGACCATCAAAGATACCTGCTACCCTGAGGTTTGTTGGCGAAGATGCGATCTGCGTTGACGTAGTAGAGCCAAGAGTCGTATAACGGATGCCTCCGCCGGTACTGGTTCCGCTGATCCACAGATCGATTCCGTTGGTACTTGCGACGCTCCGCGGGTTACCGCCGGAAATGGCATCCGTAAGCGCCGTTGATGTATCTATAGCTCCGGAAACGCTGACGCGGGCAATTACCCGGTTGACCGATGTAGACGTCGAAGTCGTTATACTCGCAGTTCCGGGATCGGCATCATAGCCCGCCAGAACAAGATATTGCCCGTTTACACTACGGCTGAGAAAACCTTCTGTTGTGGCAGTTCCTGAGGCTACGAGACGTCGATTTGAGCCGCTAACCGTGGTTGGCATGGCAATGGACTGGACGAGTGTGCCGGTGGGAGTATATTCGTCGAGAAAAACAACAGTTCCCGCGCTGGACAAAGTACCTGTTCCGTCGCCAACCCTGTAAATTACAAAGTTTCCCGGCGTAAAGGCTGCAAATGAAGATTGTCCGGTTTTATTGATTTTTTTATCGGTCTTGTCATCGGTTTTAAGTGAATAGTCCAACAGTGCAGCCGGTACCAAGTCACGTAATAAGCTACTTCCCTGCAAAACGACGTTTTGAGGAAGAATCTGTGCCGAAACGATAAACAGCCCTGCAAGGAGAATAATGACGGAAAGGGCAAATATCTTGTTGATTTTCATAAAGGTAACTTACGTCCGTTAATTTTGGAATAATCGCCTGCTTTGGTGTATGCATCAGTGTTTCAACCGATACAACGACAAGTCTGAGGCTTCAAGATCAGAAGAATTTATTTTCTTACGGCGAAAAGTATAGCCCTTGCGGATAAATTTTCAAATCTGCCGCAAGGTCAATTTAACAAACCCGTAAAATTTCTTATTTGCTTCGGGAATAATTGGCCATTTTCCTGAAGAAAAAGCCGCTTTCTTTCAGATTCAAAGGAAAGCGGCTCAGGACCTGCAATAACTTGCCAGGAGCTGTTATTTGCTCATTGCAAGAGCGATCTTGGCTTTTGTAAATTCTATCTGTTCGATAAGTTTTTCGTTTGCTTCAATGTTTGCTCCGGAAGAGGACAATTCTTTTTCAAGTACTTCACGCATTGCGGATTCTTTTTCCACGTCGATTTCCGAGGCGGTTGCCGCGTCCTGAATCATAACAGAGACCTTGTTGTTGTTTACCTCGACGAAACCACCTGAAACAGCAAGTTTTTCTGATATATTTTTGCCAAAGTAAGAAAGAATGCCGGGTTTAAGAGACGAAATCAGAGGGGCATGATTAGATAGAATGCCGGCCTCACCCGAAGCGGTTGGAACGACAACCTCTTCAACCTCGGCATCAAAAACCTTCTTTTCGGGAGTAACAATTTCCAATTTCAACATAGAATTTTCCAATTTACAGAAATTACGGCGGCAGATAAATTCTTTCCGAACACATTCTGCCGCCGGTAATTGAAGGGTTAAGCTGCGGCAGCCATTTTCTTGGCTTTTTCGCGTGCCTGCTCGATAGTGCCGACCATATAGAAAGCCTGTTCCGGCATATCGTCACACTTGCCATCCAGTATTTCGCGAAAACCCTTGATGGTGTCTTCTACCTTGACGTATTCGCCCTTAAGACCAGTGAATTGCTCACCGACTGTAAAAGGTTGCGAAAAGAAACGCTGAATTTTACGTGCGCGTGCAACTGTCAGTTTATCTTCTTCGCTCAATTCATCGAGGCCGAGAATTGCGATAATATCCTGTAGGTCTTTGTAGCGCTGGAGAATCTTTTTGACTTCCTGTGCGGTGTTGTAATGCAATTCACCGACTATCTGCGGGTCCAGGATTCGCGAGTTTGACGCCAGCGGATCCACGGCGGGGTAGATACCAAGCTCGACGATTTGACGTGACAATGCTGTAACGGCATCAAGGTGAGCAAAGGTTGTTGCGGGTGCCGGGTCAGTATAGTCATCCGCCGGAACATAAACCGCCTGGATCGAAGTGATAGCGCCTGTCTTCGTGGATGTAATGCGTTCCTGCATTTCACCCATTTCGGTAGCGAGATTAGGCTGGTAACCAACCGCAGAGGGCATACGTCCGAGAAGAGCGGAAACTTCGGAGCCTGCCTGTGTAAAGCGGAAAATGTTATCAACAAAGAAAAGCACGTCGTTTCCCTGGTCGCGGAAATATTCGGCAACCGTCAGTCCAGAAAGCGCTACGCGGAGACGGGCTCCCGGCGGCTCAGTCATTTGTCCGTAAACGAGTGAAACCTTGGAGTTCTTGATTGCTTCGCGATCAACCTTTGTCAAATCGAAGGCCCCGGTTTCGTGGAAATGTTTCATAAATTCGTCGCCGTAGGTAATAACCTTCGATTCGACCATTTCACGAAGAAGGTCATTACCTTCGCGGGTTCGCTCACCGACGCCGGCAAAAACAGAATAACCTTCGCGGCCTTTTGCGACGTTATTGATCAGCTCCATGATAAGAACCGTTTTACCGACTCCGGCACCGCCAAAGAGGCCGATTTTACCTCCACGCAAAAAGGGCTGAATAAGATCTATAACCTTGATGCCGGTTTCGAACATCTCGAGCTGTGTCGATTGCTCGTCAAATGGCGGCGCGTGCCTGTGTATTGGCGATCTGACTTCGGAAGAGACTTCGCCAAGTTCATCGACGGGTTCTCCGACGACATTCATGACTCGTCCCAGCGTGGCAGGGCCTACAGGAACGGTAATCGGGCCGCCAAGGTCAATTGCCTTCATTCCGCGAATCATACCATCCGTCGGAAGCATGGAAACCGCACGGACGCGCCCTTCGCCCAGGTGTTGTTGAACTTCCGCAATGACATTTACAGGCTGATCTACTTCAAATCCTTCGGATGTAATTCTTAGAGCCTGGTAAATAGGAGGAAGATACCCCTCAAACTCGACGTCCACGACCGGCCCGATAATCTGAACTACTTTGCCGATCTTATCGCCATTTTGATTAGCCATTATTCTTAAATTGCTCCTGTGATAATTAGAAAATCGCTGTATTTACAAAGGAGCAAGAATAGCACAGTTCCGGTGTATTTCGCA
>Ga0209172_10007554_pt1 | contig 11183 bp, 10 predicted proteins | sample LarsenN4metaG_FD_184113 | JGI IMG/M metagenome (GOLD analysis project Ga0209172, IMG submission 184113) | Hot spring sediment bacterial and archeal communities from British Columbia, Canada, to study Microbial Dark Matter (Phase II) - Larsen... ... | reverse complement strand
GTGCCGTCGCCGACGACATGCTTCCCAAGCTGCTGGGGGAGACCACCTGGCGCGAGCGGCCGCAGGTCGTCGATCACGCGCGCCGGCTGATCGAGCGTCAGACAAGCGAGGGCGTCGCCGCGGCAATCGTGCGCCTGCGCGACCGGCCGGACTCCACCGATCTCCTCACCTCCATCGGTGTGCCGACGCTGATTGTCGTGGGCGACGAAGACAGCGTCACGCCTGTCTCGGAGAGCGAGCAGATGCGGGACCGCCTCGAAGACGCCCGGCTGGTGCGAATCGCCCGGGCCGGACATCTCACCGCGATGGAAAACCCGTCGGCGTTCGGCCAGGCGCTGGCCGAATTCCTCGACCGGCTGCATCCCGGCGCCAGTTCCTGAACCTCGGGGTAGTCTTCATCGGGCGCGACTTATGTCGCGGCGGACAGGCCCGGCGGCGACGCCGGAAGAGGCCGCGGCGCCATTTCCCGGAGAATTGCCGGCCGTCGGCGTCCAGCGAAACTGGACCACAGGTTGCACACAATGACCACCTTCGAGGAGGACGCATGCGCGCAGTTCTGCCCGCGGTCCGCATCGTGGTGGCGTTCCTGGTCGCTCTGCTCCTGTGGACGCCGGCACAGGCCGGTTCGATCTTCCTGACCGGTCACGATCCCGACTTTCACGCGATTGCCGGAAACACCGTCGGCGCGCAGCACATCAATCAGGCCGCGATCGGGTTCATTCTCGACCCGACGTTCAACGCGTTCGTAGCGGCCGCGCCAAAGTTCCTCTTCGTGCAGTCGAACATCCCCGTTCCCAGCGGTCATCTGAATGGCAAGCAGGGGATCGTTGCCAGCGGCTACACGGAAGGGGTTGACTTCGATCAGCACGATGCCAGCACGCTCAACGCGGCGCTCAACGGGCTCGGCACGACGTACAGCGGCATCGTCGTGGCCTCCGATTTCGGCGGTCTTCTCACGCAGGCAGAGCTCGACATCCTCAACGCGCGCAGCGCCGACATCATCTCCTTCCTGAACGCGGGCGGCGGTCTCTACGCGATGTCGGAAGGCAACGGCGGCGCGCACCTCACGCCGAGCGGGGGCCATTTCGGCTACCTGCCGTTCATCGTCACCAGCACCAACCTGGATCAGACTGAGTCCGGATATACGGTCACGCCATTTGGGGCGAGCCTGGGGCTGCTCAACTCGGATGTGAACGGCAACTTCTCCCACGTAGTGTTCACCGGCACGGGGGGCATGACCATCGTGGATGTCGACGCGGCCGGACGAATCCTGAGCCTGGCGACGCGGTCGAAGATCGACGACACCGGCGTCGTTCCGGAGCCGGGTACGCTGATACTTCTGGGCTCAGGCATCGCCGCCATCGGCGGCCGCAGACTCAGGAGGAAGGGGAGCGCACCCGTAAGCCGCGCGTGACGTCTCCGGCCACCCGCCGCGCACGAACGCTCCGACCCGCCTCGTGGCGGGTCGTTTTTTATCTGTAGTCGTCTTGCTCCTGCGCGGCCCGCTTCCGGCGCTTCAGAAGCGCGAAAAGGCCAACGGCGGTGCTCGCCAGCAGGCTGGCCATCCCGGGCGCGGCCAGGAGGGCGCTGCGCTGGACCGTGACAGGGAGGTCCACGATTCTCACCGCCCACGCCGCGGCGGTTTCCACCGACAGCGAGACAGTGATGCTGAGAGCGACGAGGGTCAGGGCGAGGAACCGGGCCGGACGCATAGATGCCGGCGCCTGTCATCGCAAGCGCGGTACCGCCGCGATTTGCACAGAATTCATGAAAACTTCTGCGCATCCTCCTCGAAAGTCGCCCGGCGAGGGGACATTTGACTCGTAATCCGCGGCCGATTGCGCCGGCCGTTCGCCTCTCGTGGATTGCGTGGTACGTGGTGTGGGCGGGGTTCGCGCTCCCGTGGGCCGAGGCGGGCATGACGCCGCACTGGGAACGGGTGCAGTGGATCCCGTTTCAGATGGTGCGTCCGCGCGATGTCGTCCTGAACCTGCTGTTCTTCGTCCCGTTTGGCGCGCTCGGCGTCCTGTCCGCGTGGCGCGTGGCGTCGGTCCTTCTTGCCGCGGCGGCTGTGGCGGGTTTCACCGAAGCCGTGCAGGTGTTTGCCCCCGACCGTTGGCCATCGGCGACCGACCTGCTGCTGAATCTCGCGGGGACGTTGACAGGCCTGGCCGCCGCCCGAAGCGCGCTCAGGCGCTCCTGAGCCACGCGACGAACCGGCGAACGCCATCCTCGTAGGCGGTCTTCGGATCGTACCCGAGCAGCGCGCGCGCCTTCGCGACCTGCGCCCATGTCTGCGGCACATCTCCGGGCTGGTCGGGCAGCCGCTCGATGCGCGCCTTGCGGCCGAGCGCGTGCTCGAGCCCTTCGATCATCTCGTGCAGGCTCACGGTGCGGTCGTTGCCGAGATTGATGACTTCGTACTGCGTACGCGTGTAGCCGATTGCCCCGCGAATGCCGGCCACGGTGTCTTCGATGTAGGTGTAGTCGCGCCGCGTCGAGCCGTCACCGAAGACCGGGATCGGCTTGCCTTCGAGGATGAGCCGCGCGAACTTGTGAATGGCCAGATCGGGGCGCTGGCGAGGCCCGTACACCGTAAAGAACCGCAGGGCCACGAAGCGGATCCCGTACAAGTGACTGTAGACGTGCCCGAGCAGCTCGCCGCTCACCTTGGTGCTGGCATAGGGGCTGATCGGCTGGAGGACGTGGTCGTCTTCGCTCCACGGCACGCGCGGGTTGATGCCGTACACGCTGCTGGACGAGGCGAACACGAAGTGCGGCGTCTGCCAGGCGCGTGCGAGCTCGAGCAGGTTCTGGGTGCCTCGCACGTTGACGTCCTGATAGCCCACCGGATCCGCGATGGACGGGCGGACGCCCGCTTTGGCCGCCAGGTGGACGATCGCATCGTAGCCGCCGTGCAGGGTGGCGCGGAGGGCATCCGCGTCCCGGAGGTCTGCCTCGACCAGACTCCAGCGCGGCGACGCGCGGTGCGGCTGGATGTTTTGTTCTTTGAGCGCTCGCGGGTAGAACGGGTCGAAGTTGTCGAGGACGGTGACCCGATGGCCGTCCCCGAGCAGCGAGTCGACGAGGTGGCTGCCGATGAAGCCGGCGCCACCCGTCACGAGGATGTGGGCCATGTGCGTGGGAACCCGCGGCTCCTACGCGAGCGCTGCGGCTTCGATCGGCTGCTCCGCGCGCCGGCCGGCGCCCAGCCTGAACACGTGCGGGCCGGGGTTGCGGATCGCGTTGCGCGTGTCCACCACCACGCACGCCGCCCGCTGGAGCGCCGCATAGTCGAACGACGAGTGGTCGGTCACGACGACGGCGCAGTCGCAGGCGCCGGGGGACAGCGACGCGAGGTCGACGTGCTCGAGATCGATGCCGTCCCGCCAGAGCGAGCCGGGCAGCTGCGGCACGAACGGATCCGAGTACATCAGCTCCGCGCCGCGCTCCCTGAGCAGCGTCAGAATGTCCAGCGCCGGCGATTCGCGCACGTCGTCCACGTCGCGCTTGTAGGCGACGCCGGCGACGAGCACGCGCGAGCCGTTCAGCGGCTTGCAGATCGAATTGAGGGCGTCGGCCACGAGCGAGACGACGTGGTGCGGCATGCTGCCGTTGACGGCGCCCGCCAGCTCGATGAACCGCGCCTCGAAGCCAGACTGCCGCGCCTTCCAGGAGAGGTAGAACGGGTCGATGGGAATGCAGTGGCCGCCGAGCCCCGGGCCGGGATAGAACGGCATGAACCCGAACGGCTTGGTCGCGGCGGCCCGCACGACCTCCCAGACGTCGATGCCGAGCCGATCGCACATCAACGCCAGCTCGTTGACCAGGCCGATATTGACGGCGCGAAAGGTGTTCTCGAGCAGCTTGACCATTTCGGCCACGCTCGGCGAGCTGACCGGCACGATCGTCTGGATGGCGGAGCCGTAGAGCGCTGCGGCCAGCTCGCTGCAATCGGGGGTCATGCCGCCCACGACCTTCGGCACGTTCGCGGTCTGGAACGTCTTGTTGCCCGGGTCCACGCGCTCCGGGGAGAACGCCAGGAAGAAGTCGCGCCCTGCCTTCAGACCGCCGCGCTCGAGAATCGGCTGTACCAGCTCCTCGGTGGTGCCCGGATACGTCGTCGATTCGAGCACGATCAGCATCCCCGGGTGGAGGTGCACCGCGACCGCCTCGGTCGCCGACACGATGAACGAGAGGTCCGGGTCCTTCGCCTTGCCGAGCGGCGTGGGGACGCAGATGTTGATCGTGTCGAGCTCCCCAACCACGTCGAAGTTCGTCGTGGCCGACAGCTTGCCGGCGCGGCGCAGGGCCGCGACGTGATCGGTCGGCACGTCATCGATGTACGAGCGCCCGTCGTTGATCGCGTCCACCTTGCGGGCGCTGAGATCGATTCCTGTCGTGACGAAGCCGGCGCGGCCGAACTCCACGGCCAGCGGAAGGCCCACGTAACCCAGGCCCACCACGCCGCACCGGGCCTGCCGTGACTGAATCCGCTGGAGAAGGTTCGCCGCAATTGAGGAGTTCGCCATGCGCTCTCTGTCCTTTACTGAGAATGAAGCCCTGGGACCATTCGCAAGAGGCTCGCCATCATGCGTCCCGGTCGGCGCGGCCGGCGCGGGGACTTGTCAACCCCGGCGGAGCCTTTAGTTCCGCAATCGAACGTCCAGGGGTTCGGCGCGCACCGGCGCAGGCGCGTGAACGCACAGAATTACACGGCAAGCGCGCGATTCGCCGGATCGGCTCAGTCTTGCCCGGCGGCAGCTGAATTGCAATTTTGGTGGTTGACACAAACGGCTGTGAACATGCCCGGAGTCGCACCGAACGGCGGCCATCCTGGCAGCGATACGAGCGCCGCGATCCTGCTGGTGTGTCCCGATCCGGGGGAGCGGCTGCAGCTCGAGTCGTGGCTGTCCGACGCGGGACACCTGGTGGTCTCGGCGGACGACTTCGCCGCCGCGTCCGGACTGCTCGAAAGCTGCCGCCCCGACCTGGTGATTACCGATCTCAGGCTCGGCGCCTACAACGGTCTGCACCTGGCCATCCGCGCACGCTTCGGCCCCTCGCGCGTGCCGTGCATCGTTCTTGGCGATCCCGATCGCGTGCTGGAGGCCGACGCCGGCCGGATCGACGCGGTCTATCTGCGGCGCCCGGTCGATGCGGCCGACCTGCTTGCCATCATCCGCCGGCTGCTGCCGGCCGAAGGGCGCCTCGGTCCGCCGCCGCTACGCGCTCCCCACTCGCGTTGACCGATCCGCCTCGGTTTCGAGGTGCGCCGGGACCATCCGGAACCGCTGGAATGGCACGTGGCATTCGTACTTCCGCAGGAAGTTCAGGAAGCGCTTGTAATCGGTCTGCGGCATGTGGAACGTGGACGCAAGCAGCTTGTAGTTGCCGCGGGTATGCTCCAGCCCCATGCGCACCACGTTGCGCACATCCTCGCGCGTGAGGTCGCGCGCCATGAACGGCTCGTAGACCGCCGCCCAGAACGAGTCGCCATTCGTCATGATGCGCTCGAACAGCACTTCGTGCACCGGCCGCGCCGCAGGGCGGATTGCCGCCGCCGCGCCCGCGCGCGGCCGAACGGCCATCTTGATCTCGTGCGGCAGGTCGTCGGGGGTGATTCGCCCGGTGCGAGTGCGGATGACGAGCCGCTCGGCGATGTTCCGGAGCTCGCGCACGTTGCCCGGCCAGGGATACGCCAGCAGCTCCTGCAGCGCCTCGGGGGTGACCTCGGGAATCGGCGCGCCCTGCGTCTCCGAGAACGCCGTCAGGAAGTGGCGCAGCAGGACCGGAACGTCCTCGCGCCGCTCGCGCAGCGCCGGCACCTCGATGTGCACGACGTTCAGGCGATAGTACAGATCCTCGCGGAAGCTCTTGTCGGCGATGCGATCCAGGAGCCGGCGGTGCGTGGCGGTGATTACCCGCACGTCCACGGGAGCGGTGCGCCGTTCGGCGCCCACACGCTGCACCTCGCCGGTCTCCAGGAACCGGAGCAGCAGCGCCTGCATGCGCAGGCTCATCTCGCCCACTTCGTCCATGAAGATGGTGCCGCCGTGCGCGACCTCGAGCCAGCCGCGCTTGTCCCTGTAGGCGTCGGTAAAGCTCCCTTTCACGTGGCCGAACAGCTCTGACTCGAGCAGCGTGTCGGGGAATCCGGCGCAGTTGATCGTCACCAGCGGGCCGCGCGCGCGGCCGCTGCGCTGGTGAATCAGGCGGGCGACGATCTCCTTGCCCACGCCGCTCTCGCCGGTGATCAACACCTTCGCGTCCGAGCGCGCCGCGTACTGAATTTCCTCTTCGATACCCCGAATGGCGGCGCTGACACCAACCATCACAACTGGCTTGTCCATCGTGCAGCCTCGCAACCTTGCCGCTTCATCCACGGACGCTGGGAAGCCGTGGGGGAGTGTGTTGTTCGTTTGTGTCCGTTCGTGACTTGAGCAGCGGGCATTCTGCGGTCCCAACGGACAAAAGTCAACACGCCAGAGCTATTTTTTTCCTCAATTCGACAGACTGTTGACAGTTTTTGCACACGCCGGGAAGGGCAGTTGCCAGATTCCTGTGCAGCACCATGCAGCGCCGTGCGCGCTGCCGCGCACGATCGATCATCTCACGATCGAAGGAGCGATTCACTGAGAAGTCATCCCGGTCGATGACTTTATTCGCGTGAAACCCGCGTCTCCGGGCCACGGGCCCCACCTTCGTACCCGGTCGATCCACCTGCACGCCACCCCTCGCGACACTCCCCGATCGCACGGTAAGTCGTCACTGCACTGCAACTTGCCTCGAGGCGATTGCCGAGCCCGGCCGGTGGCGGACTCCTTGCACCGGGCCGGGGGTCCCGGTCGTCCTGCGGAGCGGTGTGGACAGAGCCTGGTGCCAGGCCTGGCCGGGACGTGTTCAAGAAGGCGTGCATCGATGACGAACATGCGCCACAGCCTTCTCGTCGGCGACAGTCCGGCGATGAAGGACCTGAAACTCGAGATCGAACGCATCGCCCGCTCCGACGCGAAGGTGCTGATCACGGGCGAGAGCGGGTCGGGGAAGGAGCTCGTTGCGCACGCGATCCACGACAGCGGCGCGCGCGCCGCGCGCTCGTTCGTGGCGGTCAACTGCGCGGGGCTCCCCGAGACGCTGCTCGAGTCCGAACTGTTCGGCCATGTGAAGGGGAGCTTCACCGGCGCGTACCGTGACAAGCAGGGCAAGCTCGAGGCTGCCGATCAGGGCACCATCTTCCTCGACGAGATCGGCGAGATGACGCTGCGGATGCAGGGTCTCCTCCTCCGTTTTCTCGAGACCGGCGAGCTTCAGAAGGTGGGCGCCGATCGCGTCGTCGGCCGCGTCGACGTGCGCGTGATTGCCGCCACCAACCGCAACCTGCGCGAGATGATCGCCCAGGGCACGTTCCGTGAGGACCTGTTCTACCGGATCAACGTCATCCACCTGCTGGTGCCGCCGCTGCGCGAGCGGCGCGAGGACATCCCGTCGCTCATCAAGCACTTCCTCGACGTGTTCACGCGCAACCGCTCGTACGTGGTGCGCGAGATCGCCGACGATGCGATGGCGGCGCTGACGCAGTACTCGTGGCCCGGGAACGTCCGCGAGCTGGCCAACGTGATCGAACGGGTGGTGGTGACCGGCCGGGCGGCGGTCATCACGCGCGACGACCTGCCGATGGAGGTCCGGACCTACGACGGCTTCGCCTCGCGGCCGCGCCGCGAGCGCCGCCGGACGGTGGCCGACGATCTGTTCAAGAAGCTGATCGAGGAGCGGGAGTCGTTCTGGACGGCGGTGTACCCGCTCTACATGCAGCGCGAGATCACGCGGGCGAACATGCGCGATCTCGTGCGCAAGGGGCTCGAGGAGGCGCGCGGGAACTACAAGATCGTCGCGCGGCTCTTCAACATGGATCAACGCGATTACAAGCGGTTCCTGAACTTCCTGCGAAAGCACGATTGCCAGGTGCCGTTCAAGGAATACCGGTGATGAGGAGCGCGAGGATCGCCGCGCGGCTCGTGGTGCTGGCGATCGGGCTGGCGTGGGCCGCCCCGGTGGCGGCGCAGTCGGCCAAGCCGGCCCCGGCCGTCGCGGCCGCGACCACTGCGGCGCCGCCGGCCGCGGCGGCGGCCGTCCTGCCGTCGGACTATCGCATCGGACCCGAGGACGTGCTCGGGGTCGTCTTCTGGCGCGAGCCGGACCTGTCGGCGGAAGTGGTGGTGCGCCCCGACGGGAGGATCTCGCTGCCGCTTTTGCAGGACGTCCAGGCGGCGGGGCTCACGCCCGAGCAGCTCGCGGCGCAGTTGACCGAGCAGGCGGGCAAGTATCTCGAGGCCCCGAGCGCCACCGTCACGGTCAAGCAGATCAACAGCCGCAAGGTGTACATCACCGGGCAGGTCCAGAAGCCGGGGCCGTACCCCCTCATGGCTCCGACGACCGTGTTGCAGCTGATTGCGATGGCCGGCGGCCTGAACGAGTACGCCGAGGACAAGAACATCTCGATCGTGCGCGTCGAGAACGGCCGGCCGAGGAGCTATCGCTTCAATTACCGGGACGTGTCCAAACGCAAGAACCTGGCGCAGAACATCCTGCTGCAGCCGGGCGACACGGTCATCGTTCCCTGACGAGCACACACGTGATCAGCGCGGCGTCGTTTTCCTCTCGCGTGCGGGCGGCCCTCGTGCTGTTCGTCTGTACGTGCGCCGCGCCGGCGCTGGCGCAGGATGGGTCGCAGCCGGCGCCGCCGGCGGGGAGCCCGAGGCCGTTCCGGGGGCTCTTTGGCGGCGCGAACGCAGACGCCGAGGGCGGACTCGACCTCCTGGTTTCGCTGCAGGGGGCCTACGACGACGACGTGACGGGCCGAAGCACCAACGCCGCCAGCGCGCGGTCGATGCCGACGGTCGGCGGCTATTTCACCGCCGCCTCGGCGGACCTCACGTACGACCGCCCCGGCGATCGGCTGAGCCTCGGCGCGATCGGCCGGGCAGGCACCTCCTACTATCCGGATTTCTCCGATCTGTCCGGATGGACCTATTTCGGCAGCGCAACGGCAGCACTCTCGCTGGGGCGTTTTCGCACCACCCTGCTTCAAAGCGCCGGCAAGTCGCCGTTCTACTCGTTCGTGTTCATGCCCGTTCCGATCGAGGAAGGGATGCCGGCGCCGACGGATCCGATTGCCGGCCTGAACGTACTGCGCCGCGAGTCGGTGTGGTACCAGACACGTGTCTCGATCAGCCAGCAGTTGACCGCTCGCACGTCGATCTCGGCGGCGGCCGGCTACCGCCGCGCCGACTTCTCGACGCAGCAGGCGGATCTGACCAGTCGATCGGGCTCGGTTCGCATCTCGCGCAACTTCACGAAGTACCTCGGGCTGTCGGCCGGCTACGGGGTCAACGAGGGACGGTACAGCGACGGTCGCGTCTGGCAGACGCGCGACATCAGCGTCGGCACCAACTACAACCGGCCGCTTTCGAAGACGCGCCGCACGTTCCTGTCGCTGTCGTCGGGCACCTCGAGCGCGGAGGATGCCAGGCGCGGCACATCGTACCGGTTTACCGGGTCTGCCGGCCTGCGGCACCAGATGGGGCGCTCCTGGAACGCCAGCGTCGACTACAACCGCGGCATCCGGTATCTCGAAGGCTTCGGCGAACCGTTCTTCACGGACAGCGTGCGGGGGCTCGTGCGCGGATTTCTCACGCGGCGGGTGGACGTCGACGTGCAGGCGGGCTACTCCTCGGGGACGATCGGGCTCACCGCCAACGCGCTGCCGTTCGCCTCGTACTTCGGTACGACGTCGGCGCGGTACGCGTTGAGCCGGATTGCCGCGCTGCAGGTGCAGTATCTGTTCTATCACTACGACTTCGAGCGGGAGCCGACATCCGACTTGCCGCGCGAGTTCGATCGCCACGGCGTGCGCGTCGGATTCAACCTCTGGCTGCCGCTGTTCTGACGGGACGAGATGATTCCAGGCAAGCGGTATTCTCTGGCGGATTACCTTCAGATCGCGTGGCGGCGGCGATGGCTGATTGTCATCCCGCTGGTGGTGGTCAGCGGCGCGACCGCCGCCGTCGCATGGAACCTGCCCAACTGGTACCGGTCGGAGGCGCTCATCGAGGTTGTCGCCCAGCGCGTGCCGACCGATTACGTGCAGCCGACCGTGACCAGCCGGCCGGAGGAGCGGCTGCGGAGCCTGTACCAACAGATCCTCAGCCGGACGCGCCTCGAGCAGATCATCCGCGAGTTCAACCTGTACGAAGAGGAACGGCGCACCGAGATCATGGAGGACGTGATCGCGAGGATGCGGCGCGACATCAACATCGACGTGCCGCAGCAGCGCGAGCAGCAGTCGTCGTTCCGGATCAGCTTCGTCGGCAACGACGCCCGGACGGTGATGCGCGTCACCGAACGGCTGGCCTCGCTCTTCATCGAGGAGAACCTGCGCGACCGCGAGCGCCAGGCCGAGGGTACCGATCAGTTCCTCGAGACCCAGCTGCAGGATGCGCGCAATCGTCTCATTGAGCAGGAGAAGCGGTTGGAGGCTTATCGTCGCCAGCACATTGGCGAGCTGCCGTCGCAGGTGCAGTCGAATCTGCAGGTGCTGCAGAACGCCCAGCTCCAGGTGCAGTCGATCGTGCAGTCGATCGCGCAGGACCGCGACCGGAAGCTGATTCTCGAGCGCATGCTCACCGATCCGACGCTGACCCAGCCGATCGTCACTCCGGTGGCGCCCGCGGCCGAGACGAAGGGAGGGCCGGCGGAGGTCGTCACGAGCGCCGCGCAGCAGCTCGCCAACGCCCGCGCGACGCTTCGAATCCTGGAGACGCGCTTTAAGCCCGAGCACCCGGATATCGTGCGCCTCAGGCGGACGATTGCGGATCTGGAGCGCAAGGCCGACCTCGAAGCGCTGCAGCGCCCGATCGACGCCGGCGGTGAAGGGTCCGTGCCGGTCCAGGGCGTCTCTCCCGCTGAAGCGGCGCGGCTCGCACGCATTCGCGACCTGCAGCTGGAGGTCGAAAGCCTCGACCGTCAGATCGCGCAGAAGCTGGAAGAGGAAAAGCGGGTCAGAGGCGTGATTGCCGAATACCAGGCCCGAGTGGCCGCGGCGCCGACGCGCGAGTCGGAGCTGATGGAGCTCACGCGCGATCACCAGACGCTGCTCGATCTGTACACGAACCTGCTGGCGA
>Ga0209172_10007553_pt1 | contig 11187 bp, 11 predicted proteins | sample LarsenN4metaG_FD_184113 | JGI IMG/M metagenome (GOLD analysis project Ga0209172, IMG submission 184113) | Hot spring sediment bacterial and archeal communities from British Columbia, Canada, to study Microbial Dark Matter (Phase II) - Larsen... ... | reverse complement strand
CCGCGCTCATCCCCTACTTCGGCTACGCGCGCCAGGACGTGCGCAAGCACCGCGGCGAGCCGCGCTCGGCGCAGCTCGCGGCGCGCATCCTCGCCTGCGCCGGCATCGAGCACGTCATGACGCTGGAGCTGCACTCGCCGGCGCTGGAGAACGCGTTCCCGATGCCGGTCACGCAGCTCGCCGTCGACGAGCTGCTGCTGCCGCTGCTCGCCGAGCGGCGCTACGTCGTGGTGTCGCCCGACGCCGGCGGTCTGAAGCGCGCGCAACGCTACGCGCGCGAGCTCGACGCTCCGCTCGCCGTGGTGGCCAAGGCGCGCCCCGGCGACGACGTCGCGGTGCCGGTGACGGTGCTCGGGGACGTGCGCGACAGGATCTGCGTCATCGTGGATGACGTGGCGAGCACCGGTCGCACGGTCGCCGCCGCCGCGCGCGCGCTCGACGCCGCCGGCGCCGCCGAGGTGCACGCCTGCATCGTGCACGCGGTGATGGCCGAGGGCGCGGTCGCGCGCATGCGCAATGCCGGCGTGCGGCGGATCGTGACCACCGACAGCGTCGGGCCGGTGTCCGACGCGGACTTCGAGGTCGCATCGGTGGCGCCGCTCTTCGCCGCCGCGCTGCGCGCTCGGCTTGGCTAGATCGGGCGCCTGCGCAACGGAGGATCGCCGCATGAGCTGCATCTTCGACTCCCGGCTCGACGCCGCCAGGCAGCTTGCCCGCGCGCTTTCCGCCTACCGCGGACGCAACCCGCTCGTGCTCGCGATCCCGCGCGGTGCGGTGCCGATGGCCGCCGAGATCGCGCGCGCGCTCGACGGCGAGTTCGACGTGATCCTAGTGCGCAAGCTGCGCGCGCCGGGCGCGCCCGAGCTCGCCGTGGGCGCGGTGGACGAGACCGGCTGGACGTACATCGCGCGCCACGCCGCCGAGGTCGGCGCCGACGCCGAGTGGCTCGAGCGGGAAAAGGCCGAGCAGCTGGCGCTGCTGCGCCGGCGGCGCGAGCGCTACACGCCGGCGCGGCCCCCGGCCGATCCCGCCGGGCGCGTCGTCATCGTCGTGGACGACGGCATCGCCACCGGCTCGAGCATGATCGCGGCGCTGCACGCGGTGCGCGCGAAAAAGCCGGCGCGGCTGGTGTGCGCGGTACCGGTGGCGGCGCCCGAGAGCCTGGAGCGCGTGCGGCCGCACGCCGACGAAGTGGTCTGCCTCGCCACGCCCGAGGACTTCATGGCGGTCGGACAGTTCTACCGCGATTTCTCCCAGGTGGAGGACGAGGATGTGATCGCGCTGCTTGCGCGCGGCCGCGCCAGCGGCGGCGCATGAGCGCGTCCCCGGCGCGCGCGGGCGGCGCGGGCGCCCGTGCGGCGACCCTGGGCGAGCTGTTCGAGACGAGCTTCGCCCGTTTTCGCGATCGGCCCGCCTTCACCAGCATGGGAACGACGCTCGCCTACGGCGAGGTGGAGCGCCTTTCCACCGCATTCGGCGCGTTTCTGCGCCGGCGCCTGGGCCTCGGCCCCGGCGAGCGCATCGCGCTGATGCTGCCCAACCTTCTGCAATATCCGGTGGCGCTCGCGGGCGCGCTGCGCGCGCGCCTCGCGGTCGTCAACGTCAATCCGCTCTACACCGCGGCCGAAGCGCGCTTCCAGCTCGCCGATTCGGGCGCGGCGGCGGTGCTCGTGCTGGAGAACTTCGCGCACACGCTCGAGCAGGCACTCGCCGGCACCGCGGTGCGGCACGTCATCGTCACGCAGGCGGGCGACCTCTTGCCGCCGCCGAAGCGCTGGGCCGTGAACTTCGCCGTCAAGTACCTCAAGCGCAAGGTGCCCGCGTGGCGCCTGCCGGAGGCGATCGCCCTGCGCGAGGCGCTCGCCTGGACGGGCCGCTTCGACGCGGTGGCGCGGCCCGACGACATCGCTTTCCTGCAGTACACCGGCGGCACCACCGGCCGTCCCAAGGCCGCGGTGCTCAGCCACCGCAACGTCGCCGCCAACGTCGCGCAGACGCTCGCCTGGCTCGACGGCGTGCTCGAAGAGGAAACCGAAACCGTGGTGACGGCGCTGCCCCTGTACCACATCTTCGCGCTGACGGCGAACCTGCTCGTGTTCACCGCGCTCGGCGGGCACAACGTCCTCATCGCCGACCCGCGCGACCTGCGCGGTCTGGTGCGCACGCTCGCGCGCACGCGCTTCACCGCGATCACCGGCGTCAACACGCTGTTCGCGGCGCTGCTGGAGGCGCCGGGATTCGATCGGGTCTGCCGGGCGAACGCCGGTGCCCTCAAGCTCGCGGTCGGCGGCGGCATGGCCGTCGAGCGCTCGGTCGCCGAACGCTGGCAGCGCGCCACCGGCGTGCCGATCGTCGAGGGCTACGGACTCACCGAAGCCTCGCCCATCGTCTGCGCCAACCCCGCCGATGCGCGCGAATTCAGCGGCACGCTCGGCCGGCCGCTCGCGGACACCGAAGTCACCATCCGCGACGAGCGCGGCACCGAGCTTGCCGCCGGCGAGATCGGCGAGATCTGCGTGCGCGGGCCGCAGGTGATGCGCGGATACTGGAACCAGCCGGAGGAGACGGCGCGGGCGTTCTTTCCCGGCGGCTGGCTGCGCACCGGCGATCTCGGGCGCCGGCGCGAGGACGGCACGATCGAGTTCGTCGAGCGCGCCAAGGACGTGATCGTCGTCTCCGGCTTCAAGGCCTACCCGAGCGAGATCGAGGCGGCGGCGAAATCGCATCCCGGCGTCGCCGACGCCGCCGCCGTCGGCGTTCCGCACCCGAGAAGCGGCGAAGCGGTCGCGCTGTACGTGGTGCGGCGTGATCTCTCGCTCACCGAGGAGGCGCTCGCCGCGCACTGCGCCGAGCGGCTGGCGCCCTACAAGCGTCCGGTGCGCATCGAGTTCCGCGACCGGCTGCCGCGCTCGCCGCTCGGCAAGGTGCTGTACCGCGAGCTTCGCGCGCAGCGTTGATGCGTCCGCGCGCGCGGCGGCGCCCTCAGCGCGGCGCGCAGCGCACGCGCCACAGAGCGCCCTCGGGCTCGGCGCTGAAGCGCGCCGGCAGGAACTGCGCGAGCAGCCACATCGCCGTGCGCGCATGCTCCGTCACTTCGCGCGCGACGAACTCCGAGCGCCCGGACGCGAGCGCGAGATACACCAGCACCTGGTCGGCGCCGCGCCGATCCAGCGTCGCACCGCAGCCGAGGTCGGCGGCGAGTTCGGCGCCCGCGGCCTCGCCCAGCGTCTCGGCGCGCACGCCGCGCTCGGCGACGCGCGAGGCGCCGAGCAGCGCACCCTCGGATCGCGCCCACAGCGTGATCGCCCCGCCTGCGCCGCCGGCTTCGTTCTGCCCGAGCGCGCGGGCGCGAACCGCCGCCGGCTGCCCGAGCGCCGCCAGCGCCGCCTCGCGCATGCGCTCGGCGATGCGAAGCGGAAGTCGCGCGACATGCGCCTCGCCCTCGATGCGCACGTCGCCTCGCGCCGCCGGCAACGCGAGCGGCGCCGGCGTGCCGGGCATGACCTCGACCCACACCTCGCCGCCGCCGCCGGGATAGTAGCCGCGGCGCGAGACGCCGGCGTTGACGCGCAGGCCCATGCGCGCGAGCAACCGCAGGAGCACCTGCGCAAAATAGTCCCACGTGGGCGCCTGCCGCACGTCGGTGCCGCCGCTCACCGTCACGCGCGAGGGGCCCGAGGCGCCGATCAGCACCGGCAGAAGCGCCTGGAGCACGAGCGTGACGCTGCCCGCGGTGCCGACCTCCACCCGCCGCTCGCCGCCCGCGGCGCGCGCCCGCGGCGCGAACGAAAATGCGCGTGAATGAAGCTCGAGGCCCTCGCAGCGCGCGTCGCAAAGCGCCGCCACCGCGCGCACCGCCGCGAGGTGCTGGTGGCCGAGCCCGGGGCGCTGTCGCCTGCCGCGCACGCTGGCAAGGCGCACCGGCTTGCCGGAGATCGCCGAGAGCGCGACGGCGAGCCGCACGAGCTGCCCGCCGCCTTCGCCGAAGGAGGCGTCCAGCTCGATCATGCCGCCGGGCGCGAGGCGCCCGCGCGCGCTCGCGCTATGCCGTCACCGACGGCAGGCCCGCGAGCGCCATCGCCAGCTCCTTTTCGTCGTACTGCTGATCGGTGAGCTTGCCGGCGAAGTAGTCCATGTAGGCCTGCATGTCGAAATGGCCGTGGCCGCACAGGTTGAACAGGATCGTGCGCGGCGTGCCCTCGGTCTTGCAGCGCAGCGCCTCGTCAATCGCACCCTTGACCGCGTGGTTCGCTTCCGGCGCCGGCACGATGCCCTCGGCGCGCGCGAACTGCACGCCCGCCGAGAACACCTCGGTCTGCGTGTAGGCGCGCGACTCGATCAGCTTCAGCTCCTGGCAGTGCGACACCAGCGGCGCCATGCCGTGGTAGCGCAGCCCCCCGGCGTGGAACGGCGGCGGCACGAAGGTCGAGCCGAGCGTATGCATCTTGACGAGCGGCGTCAGATGCCCGGTGTCGCCGAAGTCGTAGGCGTATTTTCCGCGCGTGAGCGAGGGGCAGGCGGCCGGCTCGACCGCGATCACGCGCACCTTCTTTCCCCCGCGCAGCTGCGCGCCGATAAACGGGAACGCGAGGCCGGCGAAGTTGGAGCCGCCGCCGGTCGCGCCGATCACGATGTCGGGATAATCGCCCGCCATCTCCATCTGCGCCATCGCCTCCTGCCCGAGCACAGTCTGGTGCATGAGCACGTGGTTGAGCACCGAGCCGAGCGAATACTTGGTGTCGTCGTTCGTCGCCGCCACCTCCACCGCCTCGGAGATCGCGATGCCGAGGCTGCCCGGGTGCTCCGGGTTCTTCTCCCAGATCGCGCGCCCGGAGCGGGTCTCCGGCGAGGGCGAGGCGATGCATCGGGCGCCGAAACTCTCCATCAGCGCGCGCCGGTAGGGCTTCTGGTTGTATGACACGCGCACCATGAAGATTTTGATCTCCAGCCCGAAGAACGCGCCCGCCATGGCGAGGGCGCTTCCCCACTGCCCGGCGCCGGTCTCGGTGGTGATCTTTCTTACGCCTGCCTCCTTGTTGTAGAAGGCCTGCGCGACCGCGGTGTTCGGCTTGTGGCTGCCCACCGGCGAGACGCCTTCGTACTTGTAATAGATTCTCGCCGGCGTCTGCAGCGCTCTTTCCAGCCGCCGGGCGCGAAAAAGCGGCGTCGGGCGCCACTGCCGGTAGATCTCCCGCACCGGCTCCGGGATGTCAATCTCGCGCTCGGTCGAGACCTCCTGAAGGATCAGCGCCATCGGAAAGAGCGGCGCCAGGTCGTCGGGGCCGACCGGCTTTTTCGTTCCTGGGTGCAGCACCGGCGGCGGCGGGGCCGGCAGATCGGCCATGATGTTGTACCAGCGCTTCGGCAGACGGGATTCGTCGAGCACGTATTTCACGGATTCGGTCACGGGACCTCCCTCGTTGCGTGGAGCGCCGATTCTAAGCCCGCGCTCGCGACCGGCGCAGGCATCGCGCGGGCCCGCCCCGGGGGTTGCGCGCGGCGCAGGATGGTCGGGTCAGATCCGGCACTCCTCCGGGTCGCAACGCGAGGCATGCTCGTAGCGGTGCGGTTCCTCGGCCGCACCCAGCTCCAGCACCTGCGCGGGTTTGGCGCCGTAGCGGTACACCGTGATCCCCTTCAAACCCAGCTCCCACGCCCGCCGGTAGATGCCCGCCACGTCCTCCGGCGTCGCCTCGCGCGGCAGATTGATCGTCTTGGAGACCGCGTTGTCCACGTGCCGCTGGAACGCCGCCTGGATCGCGAGATGCCGCTCGGGCGGAACCTCCAGCGCCGTGACAAACAGGCGCTTGAGCTCCGCCGGCACGCCGGGCACATCGGCGAGCCGCCCCTTTTCGCGCACCTCGGCGAGGATGCGCGCGCAATCGAGCCCCCGCCGCTCGAGGGCCTCGACGAACAACGGGCTCACCTCCTCCAGCGTCTGGCCGCCGAGCACGTTCGTGCGCCGGTAGGCGAGCGCGAACAGCGGCTCGATGCTCGCGCTCGCGCCGGCGATGATGCCGATGGTGCCGGTGGGCGCGATCGCGGTGCGCGTCGCGTTGCGCATGCGCGGGCGCGCCGCAGACTCGCTCCAGGCCGGATACGCACCGCGGCGGTCGGCGAGCAGCGCCGAGGCGCGCGCCGCCGCCTCCGCGAGCGCGTGCATGAGCCGCCCGGCGAAGTGCACCGCGGCGTCCGAGTCGTAGCCGATGCGGAGCCGGATGAGCGCATCGGCGAACCCCATCACGCCGAGCCCGATCTTGCGCGTGCGCCGCGTCGCGAGCCCGATTTCCGGCAGCGGGTAGCGGTTGACCTCGATCACGTCGTCGAGAAAGCGCACCGCCTCCGCCGCCACCTGCACCAGGCGCTCCCAGTCGAACGAGGCGGTGCCGCCCGCCTCGCGCACGAACCGCGCCACGTTCACCGAGCCGAGCGTGCAGGATTCGTACGCGAGCAGCGGGATCTCGCCGCAGGGATTGGTCGCCTCGATCCGGCCCAGGTGCGGCGCCGGATTGGCGCGCTCGATCGCGTCGCGGAAAAGCATGCCCGGATCCCCGGTCTCCCACGCCGCCTCGGCGATCGCGTCGAACACCGCGCCGGCGTTGAGCCGCCGGAAAACCTTGCCGGTGCGCGGATTGACCAGCTCGTAGTCGGCGCGCGCCGCCGCCGCGCGCAGGAACGCGTCGGTCGCGTTCACCGACAGATTGAAGTTCGCCAGCACCCCGGGCTCGCGCTTCGCGGCGACGAACTCGAGGATGTCCGGGTGCTCGACCGCGAGCACGCCCATGTTGGCGCCGCGGCGCTTGCCGCCCTGCTTGATGTTGGCGGTGGCGCAGTCGAAGATGCGCATGAACGACACCGGGCCCGAGGCCTCGCCGCCGGTCGAGACGACGACGTCGCCGCGCGGGCGCAGCGCCGAGAACGAAAACCCGGTGCCGCCGCCGGTGCGCTGAACGAGCGCCATGTTCTTCAGCGCCTCGAAAATGCTCTCCATCGTGTCGGCGATCGGCAGCACGAAACAGGCCGACAGTTGCCCGAGCGCGGTACCGGCGTTCATCAGCGTCGGGCTGTTGGGCAGGAACTCGCGCGCGACCATGAGCGCGTGGAAGCGCTCGGCCCAGTAGCCGGGGCCTTCGCCGCCGAACTCCGTCTCGGCTTCGGCCACCGCGCGCGCGACGCGCTCGAAGAGCTGCGCCGGCGTCTCGATCACCCGGCGCTCGGCGTCGCGCAGCAGGTAGCGGGCTTCCAGCACCCGCAGCGCGTTCGCCGAAAGCTCGACTGCCGAATTCCACGTCACCGCCGCCTCCATCCCGCCGGCGCGCCCGCCCCGGCGCTGTGCGGCCCGTTGATCGCCATGGCGAATCCTTGTGTAGCCCGCCCACGCCGCACACTTTTGACCGCGATCAAACCCGGCGCGGTCCGGACTTGAAAAATTGTCGTGGATCCCCACTTGCGCGACAAGGAGGAACGAACCATGGCAAAGGAAAGCAAGGAAGTCACCGTGTCCAAGGGATCGGTCGAGCGCATGCCGCGCCCGCTGACGCTCTTTTCGGACATTGACCGCATGTTCGATGAATTCTTCAACCGGCGCTGGATGCGGCCGTTCGCGTGGCCCCGGCCCCTCGCCGAGATCGCGGAAGTGCCGAGCGTGGACGTCATTGACCGCGAGCAGGACGTGGTCGTGCGCGTGGCGGTGCCCGGCTATCGCAAGGAGGACATCGAGGTCTCGGTGAGCAACGGCATGCTCACCATCAAGGGCGAGACGAAGTCCGAGAAGAAGGAGGAGAAGGGCGAGTACTACGCCTCCGAGATCCTGCACGGCGCGTTCTCGCGCACGATTCCCCTTCCGGCCGAGGTGCAGGACGAAAAGGCCACGGCGAGCATGAAGGACGGCATCCTGGAGCTCGTCTTCCCGAAAGCCGAGAAGTCCAAGCGCCGCACCATTCCGATCTCCTGACCGCGGGCGCGGGCCCTGCCCGGGGCCCGCGCCTCGCCGGCCGCCGCACGCGCGCGTTTGATCACGGTCAAACGATCCGTCGCGCCGCGGCGCAAGCTCGGCCGGCGTGCACATCGCCCGTCTTTCGGTCGAGGATGCGCTCGCGAGCCTGCGCACGTCGCGCGACGGACTGGCCGCCGCGGAAGCGGCGCGGCGCGCCGCGGAATACGGTCCGAACCGGATCGAGGAAGCGCCGCGCCAGCGCGGCCTGGCGCGCCTGGCGCGCCAGTTCACCCACTTCTTCGCGCTGATCCTCTGGATCGCCGCCGCGCTCGCGTTCGTCTCCGAGGCGTTCGAGCCGGGGCAAGGCATGGCGACGCTCGGGGCGGCGATCGTCGGCGTGATCGCGGTGAACGGCGTGTTCGCCTGGTGGCAGGAGCAGCGCGCCGAACGCATGGTCGCGGCGCTGCGGGCGCTGCTGCCGCATCAGGTGACGGTGCTGCGCGACGGGGTGCCGCAGCGCCTGCCGGCGCACGTGCTCGTGCCCGGAGACGTGATCCTCGTCCGCCAGGGCGAGGACGTGCCCGCCGACTGCCGCGTCATCGAAGCGTTCGGCCTGCGGGTCAATCTCGCCACCGTGACCGGAGAGTCGCGGCCCCGGCCGCGCGGCGCCGAGCCGGACGCCGAGCACGATCCGCTGCGCGCGCGCAACCTGCTGCTTGCCGGCACCTCGGTGGTCGCCGGCGAAGCGCGCGCGGTGGTCTACGCCACCGGAATGCGGACCGAGTTCGGCCGCATCGCCCAGCTCGCCCAGGCGGGCGAGGAGCCGCTCTCGCCGCTGCAGAAGGAAATCGCGCGCATCTCGCGGCTGGTGGCCGTGCTCGCCGCGGTGCTCGGCGTCGTCTTCTTCGCCGTCGGCCACTTCCTCGGCCTCGGCTTCTGGGCGAACCTGCTGTTCGCGATCGGCATCATCGTCGCCAACGTTCCGGAAGGGCTGCTGCCGACGGTGACGCTCGCCCTGGCGATGGCCACCCAGCGCATGGCCCGGCGCCGCGCGGCGCATAGGCGAAGAAGATTTCCGGGGCGCGCATACCGCGATTGCGACGCAAGCGCCGCCGGCCGCCTTTGACCGGGATCAAACACGGTCCGCGCGCCGCGAACTGCCGCGCTAGGAGCCTGTGCGAGCCGCCCGCTCAAGCGGCGCGCTTGTGATCGGCATGCACGAGTCGCCGCCGAGCGCATCGAGCAACCTTTCCACCACGACGCGCGCGGCGAGCAGATCGCGTACCCCGCCGGGACGGTGAGTCTTGATCCTGGTCAAACCGCAGCCGCTCGCCCGCCGGGAGGATTTCGCCCATGAAGGATCCGAGCCCCGAATTGATCGAAGCGGTGTGGGAACACGGCCGGGTGATGGCGGAGGCCGATCCGGCGCACTGGCGCCAGGACAGTTGCGGGGCGTGGATGCGCCGCGAGCACTACGGCCGCGAGAACACGCCGTTCGGCTGGAAGATGGAGCCGCTCGACCCGGCCGGCCCGCACGACCCCACCAACCTGCGGCCCTTTCACTGGCGCAACGGCTACGACCCCGCCAATCACCGGCCGCGCTGCCGCGTGAGCGCCGACCGAACGGGCGTGCCGGCGGAAAAATTCGTCTACCCGCCGCGCAACCGCGACCTGTAGCGCGATTTCAGCGGGCGAGCGGGACCGCGCACGCGCGTGCCGCCGCGCGGCGCCCGCGCGACGTCAACGTCGCCGTCCAGATGCGCGCGCCTGCATCCGCGGCGTGATGTCGCGCACGATCGCCGTGAAGTACCGCCGGCCGTCCAGAGCGACCTGCGAAATCGAGGCCTCGATCGGGAACTCCTCGCCGTCGGCGCGCAGCCCCGACAGCGCCGGCGTCTCCCCCATGCGCCGGCTCGTCACCCCGGTGCGGGCGAAGCGCTCGATGTGCCTGCGGTGCGCCTCGCGCAGGCGCGACGGGATGAAGCGCTCCAGCGGCGCGCCGAGCGCCTGCCCGCGCGGGCAGCGAAACATCTCCTCGGCGGCGCAATTGAAAAGGACGATGCGCTGCGCGTCGTCGGTGGTGACGATGGCGCCCATCGCCGACTCGATGATCGCCGCGAGACCGGCGGCGAGCACCGCGGGGTGCCTGCGGAGGGCCGGGCGCGGGGGCATCGGTCCGGGCCATTCTAGCCATGCCATCGCGACAGGGGGTGCCATGAATGCGAAACGGTGGCCGGGGTGCAAGGGATTTGATCTCGCGCAAACCGCCTCGCCCGGCCATGCGCGAATATGATCTGATGCGAGGTGACATATGACGAACGAACCCCGGCCGCTGCCGGACCCGGAGCGGGTCTTCTGCGAGGTGTGCGGCAAGGTGATTGCGCCGTCGGAGGCGATCGCCGTAGAGGCGAAGGACTATGTCGCATACTTCTGCGCGCCGGTCTGCCGCGAGCGCTGGCGCGGCGAGCCCGCGCCGGCGCTCTCGCCGCACGAGCCGGTGCACGAAGGGCGCAGCCGCAGCAAGGTGCGCGACGATCTGACCAAGAAGGCGCTGCGGCGCGAGCCGCAGCGCAACCTGCCGCGCGTGGAAGGCGTCGAGCCCGACGAATTGCCGGCGCCGACGCGCCGGAAATGACCTCCCGGAGCTCGCCGATGCCACTGACCGCCGAACAGATCGAGCACCTGAAGCGCCTGCTCGCCGAGCGCCGGCGCTCGCTTTTCAGCGAGACGCTCGAAGACCTTGCGCGCGCGCGGGAGGAGACCTACCCCGCCGTCGCCGGCCCGGTACGCGACGCCGGCGACGAGGCGCAGGCCGACCTGCTCTCCGACCTCGACCAGGCCGAGGTCACGCGCGAGGTGCGCGAGATCCGCGAGATCGAGGCCGCCCAGGCCCGCATCGCCGCGGGCACATACGGCGTATGCGCCGACTGCCGGGGAGAGATCGGCTACGAGCGGCTGCTCGCCTACCCCACGGCACGGCGCTGCCACGACTGCCAGCGCGTGTACGAAAAGACGCACGCGCACCCGTCGGAGTCGAAGCTCTAGGCGCGCCCCCGGGTCCCGCGGCCGGCGCGCGATGTTCCGTCACATCCTGGTCACGACCGACGGCTCCAGGCTGGCGCGACGTGCGTTCCGGCCGGCGGCGCGGCTTGCGCGCACCTGCGGCGCGCGCCTCACCGCGATCTTCGTCATCGTCGAGGGCGTGCCGACCGCGTTTTCCGGCGAGCGGCTCTACTGGTCGCCTGCGCTCG